>Ga0068862_100000983_pt1 | contig 27277 bp, 22 predicted proteins | sample KBSSwiS52_FD_66598 | JGI IMG/M metagenome (GOLD analysis project Ga0068862, IMG submission 66598) | Switchgrass rhizosphere microbial communities from Kellogg Biological Station, Michigan, USA - KBS Switchgrass S5-2 | ecosystem: Host-associated > Plants > Roots > Rhizosphere > Soil ... | reverse complement strand
GTTCTCGGCGCTGCCTTCGGGAGGATCGTGACCTCTCTCGTGGACGACGTGCTCATGCCGCCGGTCGGCTACCTCTTCGGAGGCGTCGATTTCACCAACCTCTTCTGGACCCTGGGTCCCGGGGAATACGCGACTCTGGAAGCCGCGAAAGAGGCAGGGGCCGCCACGATCAACTATGGCAGCTTCATTCAATCGATCGTGAGCTTTCTCCTGGTCGCGTTCGCGCTCTTCCTGCTCATCCGGACGATGAACCGGCTGCGCCGGGAAAAGGAAGAGCCGGCCTCCGCGCCGGCTCCAGCGGAGGACGTGGTCCTGCTGCGCGAGATCCGCGACGCGCTGACAACGCGGAAGGCCTGAGCTGGGGCGAACCGGCCCGCCGAGAACGAGTCTCCTCCGGAGAGGGAGACTCGTCCTGCCCGAAAATCTAGGGAAGTTGGAACTCGGCGCTGACGCTCACGTTGCTGGAGGGCATCGTGAAGGCGCAATGGGGTCTCCGGGTTCGCGTAGTATCCCCATCCCCAGTTCATCGTGGTGCATCCCTGGAGATAGGGGCTGGTATAGAACCATATGAACCAGTAGCCCTCGTTAGCCACGGCATAGATGGACACTTGGGTCCCTGCCGCGACCGAGCTGCCGCACGAGCCCCAGGGACTGCTCAACGAAGCCCGGCAGGCGATGTCGAGGTATCCCCCGTCCGGTGACTGGACGCCGTCAGTGATGACAGTGGTGGTGAGGGTGTAGGCCATCGTGGGCGACGCCGCGAGGGCGCCGAGCAGGAGCACACAGACGGCAACGACGGTTTTCATCTCTGCCTTTTTCATTGCGATCTCTCCTCGTTCGGCCGTTGGCTGGTTCTGGTCGACCTACAAGAAAGGGTACGGCTGCGTCCGAAGGCGGGACATCCCGTATGGCCCAGCATATGGAATTTCTGCCATGGATGGTACGCAGACAGGACATCCGCTCAGGCCTCACCGTCGAGGTCGCCCTCAAGCAAGACCAAGCTACTGGCAAAGAGGACCCGCGGGGTGGTGAAGGAGATTCTGACCCTTTCGCCGACGCATCTGCACGGATCAAGGTTCGGCTGACCAATGGAGCGGCGGGAAGGGTTAAGAGCGACTAACAAAACCTGATTGCAGGGGCGGGCTTTGCCCCCACCCGAGAGGGAGTAAACTCCTCTCCTACATCAAGGAGGCAGATTTTGTAGAGGCTCTTAAAGGACAGGCAGCCTGATAACTGGAGATTATCAGAGGCGGAGCCGCTAGTGTCAGTGATTCTCCCAGTGCGCAATGCAGAAGCATGGATAAGAGATGCCGTGATGACGCTGCTTAGCCAGACATACAATCGATTGGAGATATTGGTAGTCGATAACAACTCGACTGACCGCTCATGGGAAATTGTGAAGTCAATCGAGGACGACAGGATCGTTCAACTGCACCAACCAGAAGGATTCCTTGTATCCACACTTAACAAGGGGCTAATGTATGCCAAGGGGTTGCTAATCGCACGACAAGATGCAGATGACCTGAGTAAATCGACGAGAATCAGGGCTCAGGTAGATCTCCTGCGCGAGCATGAAGATATAGAGATTGTCGGCTGCAGCTACCATATAATATCAGCTGACGGAGTATTTATCAAGACTAATCAGGCCTACGCAGCTCCCAGCCAGGTACGCAAGAGACTTGTCAATGCTATGCCCTTCGCAGGAGCCTCGATTCTGGGCTCTCGGTTTATCTTTGATGCACTACATGGCTATGACACAGCCTTCGATGGAGCCGTAGGCGAGGATTACGACTTTTTGGTGCGGGCAGCTGAATTAACAAACATATCTGCCGTTGACGAGCCCCTGTATGTATACAGAACAGGCAATCCTCTTAGTATGTGTGGACTGATCAATTACAACTATGATGCGGCCAAAGATCTCGTCCGGCGACGTGCACTTGCTCGCGGAAGTCGATTCTTTTTGGAAACTGAATACGAGCAATGATATCTATTATAATCAGCTTCTACGGCAATAGGCCCATGCTTGAGCTGTGCCTCAATCGGCTGCGTCCGACACTCTCCGGACATGAGGTTGAGGTTATTGTTGTCGATGACAATCCAGACCATCCAATATCCCGGTCTATACTAGCTCCACGTTGGGCACGCGTTGTTCGCTCAAGAGCCAACCTTGGCTATTCAGGAGCCTGCAATCTTGGAGTCGAAGCCGCTCGGGGGGACCGCATAGTCTTTGTTGACAGTGACATCGTCGCTACAAAGGGTTGGCTCGACGCACTCTTGTTGGCAGCTGCCGAAAATCCAAAAGCTGGGGCCATTGGTTCAAAAATTTTAGATCTCTCATCGGGAAGGATTGTGGCGTACGGCGCAGCCATGCACGTCGTTGATACAATACACCCCTACAGAGGGGCGAGAGCTGACTACAGGCTAACAATGACTAACCGTCACTTCCAACTCGTGCCATCCGGCACAATGCTAATTAAGCGCGACATCTTTAGGAGCATTGGCGGGTTTGACCTTGTATTCCGCAATGCATTCTGCGATTTTGATTTATCCATGAAGCTACAGCAAATGGGGCGGGGCGGGATAGTAAGCGCTGGGTCTCTTGTATATCACCGCGGCGCAGTCTCGGGCGCAATTCGCCACGCCTATTATGCAGATACCAAATCTCTCTTTTTCCATCGCTGGTCATCCCAGCTTAATGCACAGGGGCTAAATTTCCTGGAGGACGCCTGCAGACTTCTCCGCGCGGAAAGATCAATGGCAACAAAGCCGTTCTTGGCAATAAACCTATCGAGCAGTTTGAGCTGGTCGGACTATATCGACACGGCCGAATCAGCGCTTGGCATTGACGTTGTTCAAAGTTACTCGTTTCCGGCCATTGAGCGAAACGCATCCCACATAAGACTCGAAGACCGCTTAGACTGGCAAACATGTCGCTTGAAGTTGCCCATCATCTACTTTGTTGACCGTTTCGGCGCACTCGCCAGTAACTTTTATTGGTTTCTACACAGGCCAACTTCGGAAGACATCGTCATTGACAGGAACGGTAATGCATGTAGACTCCAGGAAATGGTTACGACTTAGACTCTTACGTTGGTAAAAACCCGAACCCGCCATATTGCACAATACCCAACACCTGCCGTCTACTTCGTGGTTGCCTGATTGAGAGCTGACGTGCGAACTTGCGGAGGCGCTCGTCACCCCAGTTATCGAGGATCTCTTCGATAGCCCGCTGGTCATCAAGTTCTGAATGCAAAGCGATGTAGTTGGCCAAGATTGGAAGTTCGCGCACTATCATGCGCTTGTCCGTTAGCATCTCACGAAGATAACGTTCTACTTCGATGAAGTAATCGAGAGCCGCGGAGGGACCATTTTCCAAGGCAGCCAGTGCTCCTAGATTAGCTATAGCTCTCCAGAATGCACGTGCGTTGAACGACATCGCTGCATGGGACCGACCTAGCTCAAAAGCTACATGAGCCTCCTCAAATCGACCCGCAAGTATCTTGCAAACGCCCAAAAGATTTTGCAGCTTAATGTGTGAGTAAAGGGCGTTCTCTCGCTTACTTAACCAAAGGCCAGCCTCAACCTCGTTGATCGCGTCTTCTAATCGATACTCAATAAGGGAGATCAGTGCGCACATAGAATGTTTCTCAATTCGCCGCCAAGGAGGCTTATCGCTGCTGCGCTCGAATGCATCGAGAGAAAGCTGAAAACTTTCAACAGTCTTCTGTTTATCGAATGTGATATGAACATGTACGTACGCTCTATCGTAGTGCGCTATGCTCTCCCAATCAGGCCTTTGAGTTGCCCGCGCCTCTGTCAAGGCTTGACTGAGCCATGTCTCTGCTGAGCCAACATCACCCAGAGCCGTGTAGGCGACACCGTATCTATCGTACATCAAGAATTTAAATTCAGGATCTGTTGGAGGGTCTCGCCTTCTTTCGTCTAGTATTGCTAGCGCACGCTGGCACTGAGCTGAATGTAGATTCGCATTAATAAACTTATGATAGAAGCGGTCACGAGCATCTGCTCTCGTGAGCACACCCGCACGTATGTGGCGGTAGAGTTCCTCAAATTCCTTAAGACTTTCGGAGATTGCTGCTTGGTGAAGAAGTGCGTCTGCATAGTGAACCCTTAGAGCGAAGTATCGTTGGAAATCGACATCGTCTAACTTGGCATTACATAAATAGTGCTTTAGTCGACTCCCAACCTCACGCACATCACCGGGGTTATGACCACGGGATCTGGATATCACGTGCTCACTGATTGTTAGCACTTCCGTCGACTGTTTACCAGAGTTGATAGCATTAAATAGATGAACAAGTGCGAGTTCCTCACGCACTGAGGCGTGTTGATTAGCTAGCCATTTAATTATGATGTCCGACTGCTGCCGCCTTGGAGCCCAAGTGGGCGACGACTCAAGGTATCGAAAGATGTTGTCGTGAAAGGCCACCAAGCTTAAAGATTCCAACTCAGATTCAAAACGTAGAATACTGCGGTCGAGCAGAACTTCGGTCGCGTCACTTGAGAGAAGATGGGATGCAAAGACCGTTGGAATTCTGCCAGAGAATGCAACCAGATACTGAAGATGGTCGTGAATATCTTGCCAGCAGATGGCGTCTACGCCCTGACTGATGGCTTTCAGACGTTTTCTAATGAGCTCTGCTGAACCGCGCGGCACCATGCGCACTGCCTCAGCTAAGCGATCGAAATCACGAATGAACCAAGTTAGTGCACCTCGCCTAAGTAAAATCCCCGTCTCCTCCAGCCAACGGACCGCCATAATTAGATCTAAGGGTCGTGTCCCCGCCTTGTTTACCAGCGTGTTTATGACCGCGTCCTCTGCGGCCAAGGGAGAATCCAGTCGAGGCGAAGTCTCAGAGTGAAGAATACTATATAGGAGGAGCTTGGCATCAGCGTCACTCAGTGGCTCGATGTCGTGCCGAACGCGAAAGACTCCGAGGCAGAAAGAATCTAACCGGTCGAGAAATTCTCCCAGCGGCGCTATATTGCCGCTTGGCATGATCTCGGTATTAGTCGCAAGGACCAAGCAGATGCAGGCTTCATTCTCGTAAAGAAACTCTCCCAATAATAATAGTAGCTGTAGTGCTTTTGGGGAAATCTCTTGTATATTGTCGAGGATGATCGCTGTGCCCCTGCCTCGTCCTCGGAAAAATTGCTTGAAGCACTCAGCGATTGAGTAGAAATGAGACCAGTCCTCTTCAATCAGAAAAGAGGCCATATCTGCCCCAAAGTCGGGTGAACACCCACGGGCACGCAGCAACTCTGCGATTTGGCTTGTCGCAAAAGTAAGACTACCTTTGTAGATAGGAAGAGACGCCAAGTCTGCAAAGAGGCGGCGGAAGACTCCGTCCTTCATTCGTATCGCATCATACCTTAGACACAAGAAACCGGCGTCACGGAAGCGGCCACAGATTTCGTCCAGTAAGCGACTCTTGCCCACACCGCTTGCTCCACGTATATCCAATAGGCGAGATTGACCGCTGGAAACATCAGCGGCGACTTGAGGCACCCTTTCGCTAATCAGCTTTATCAGAGACTGCCCGACCAAAGGAGGCGAGCTTAGAGAGGTAAAGTCAAGCAAGGGGGGGGCAATCTGGATCTCATGAATTGTTGCGTCGCGTCTATATTTAATACGAATCGTATCGATGCGTATCTCATCTTGAGGCACCCGCAGATGACAGTTGTAGACCACCGACGCATCTTGGAGTGGCGCTAACGCTCGTGCCGGGAATTCGTGTTCGGCAAGCGGCCGCAGAGCAATATAGTTACCTAATTGTGAGATCTGAATGTCGATATCAGTTAGTGGAGCAGTCGACAAATTCTTAAGTATTAGATGTAGATAAAATTGAGCGTCATACAGCTTTACTCGAGCGCTATTCGGCAGTGAAGAAGGATCTACTTCAGGGAAGGGAGTGATGTGCAATGTAACTTGCAGATCTGGTGATTCATTAGGTGTGCTAGGTGCAACGATGTGAGGGAAGTACTTTGCCAGGACATGGGGATGCCTAAGCAGCTCCCCATCTAAGTATGAACCATCGACAAGCGACACCTGAACACGGGTACTACAGGCAGCCTGTACGAACTGTGCGCGCGCAGCCCGAGTGATCGGACTGGAAGAGATAACAAACAACTCTTCGACGTGATTGACAATTACGACGACCAAATACTTGCCCAAGGTGTCAAGACCCAGGCTATCCTTATGGTTTTTGCATTCAACGAAAGCGCGCCACCGTCGATATGGGTTAACAAAGGTTAGTTCAAAGTCGCGGCCGCCATCCGGTCCACCAGAACTGGTGGCAACTATCGTTGCAGCTGCCTGTCGACCGAACTGGGCATTTAGGTATTCAAGAATAAGATCCTGGAAGCGTTTCCAGCCCAGCTTTGTCCAGTCGTCTACAGAAATCAGGCGCGTCGGCTCCGCCTCTGATAATCTCCAGTTATCAGGCTTGTCCCGTGGTAGCTCGGAGCCTTGCTCTTTATTGTGACTGGGGCTAGCAAGGGGCGCTCCACTCACATTTTCAGCTTCTCCGGACTGCCTTGACGATTGACGGAGGTATTCGCGCCCCTCATAAAAGAGCACCGGCACGGCGAACTCATTGGCGATGTCATAGGATAGACCGACGGCCAGTTTCCCATACTCGAATGCTCTTGCGACCTCTTCCCCGTCACGAATGGCTTGGTAGAAGCCAAAAGCGAATTCGATGGCCGCCTCATCGCTGATCTCTTGGCTCATCCCGATTACGAACGGCACGTGCTTCGCGACTATTTCCGCTTGCTCACGCGAGTAACAACTGTTGAATACTACACACTTGACTCCCTCGAAAATCCGGAAAAGCTCGGCTAGCGCCTGCTTCGGTACAAAGGTAGCGTGGCCACTCGTGTTTTCCACCACAATTCCGTTGTCTCTTTCGCCATGGCCAGAGAAGTGGACGAAATTCGGACGAAACCTACGGAGAGCATGGGGTATATCTCGTGTTCGAACTGCAGTTTGCACTTCACAGTTAATATTCGCCCCCCCTAACGCCTCTTTGATTCCGCGGGCTTCGTGATCCAAACGAACAGGCTCGGTGTCAACGGGATTCGCCGCAAGAAAAAGGATCTTGATTTTTTGGCGCCGAAGAGGGGACATGGATGCAACCTAGAGAGGATAATTTTGTATCGTCGCCAGTGTCGCGACATGGACTTGCTGCCCCGCTTGGGACAAGCACTCACGCATACCTACCGGCGATTACTTCATTATAGGCAGTGTCTCCAGAGAGTCAACGGGAGATCGAGGCGTAGCGCGAGTCGAGAATTAGTGCTGGTCCTACCGCACGTTGGATCTCGAAATGGGGGAACTCACGTTCATCTCCGAATGGCCGGTCCCCTGTCCCACACTTGACGGGAACGCCCGAGTCGTGAACTCTCTGGGTTGCCGGTGCGAAATCCCAGGATAGCACCAGGCTTAGGATGAGCGCGCCCACCTTCCGTCCTGTTGATCCGCAGCATGTCTCCAATTCCTTGACAAAGACTCTTTCGAGTCTGGCTCGTAGCGCCGTTCTCTTCCAGAAGGTACAGCAGGGGCCGAGCCCCTCACCAGACGCGATCACATCGGGGCAGGCATGGCAGAAGCCCCCCCGGAGAGGCGGACAGTGGGACTGCCCGATATCGAGTTATCCTTAGACCATTTGTGCAGCACAACCTGCAACACAGATCGGAGATTAGCTGCAACATCCTTGATGAGCTACAGGGTACAGTATGCTCAAGAAGAGCTTAACGCCAGACTAAGACATATCCTGCGCACCAAGGCACAACCTCCTTCGGGGATGCTTACTCGAGAGAACTCGACGTTGTCCTTGGTCACGGACCTCTGTGTATATCTGGGTTGTCGCAATCGACGAATGCCCCAGCAGGTGCTGAATGTAACGGATGTCCACCCCTTCTTCAAGGAGGAGAGTGGCCAACGAGTGACGGAGCATGTGGGGAGTAATCGTCAGTTGGACTCCAGCCTGCTTAGCATGCTTCCGCAAAGCTGCCCTCACCGCCTGCTCCGAAAGTCGGTTCCCCTCGCGGTTCCGAAAGAAGCTGCTGGACTGGTCTTTCGGCTCAGACGAAAGAGACAGGTGCTCGCGCAGGATCTTGAGCGCCTCATCCTGAAAAGGGAGCACGCGTTCGCGGCCTCCCTTGCCAAGGATTCGTGCTTGACCACGCCGTAGGTCCACATCCTCGGCAGCAAGGCCACACACTTCTGCTACCCGTGCCCCCGTGGCGAAGAGGAGCTCCAGAACCGCGATATCCCTGACCAGCGCTTGGTAAGCCTGCGACCCCCGATCCGAGATCTCCGCCTTCCTCCTATACAGATACCGAAACAGCCTCTCCAGATCCGCCAAGGGCACCGTCCGGGGCAGCCGCTTCTTCTCCTTGATGCGCACGTCGATCTTCCGGAAGGGATTGACCGCCACCTCGTCCTCCCGCTCCAGGTGGTGGAACAAGGCTTTCAGAGTCGCCACCTTCCTCTTGACGCTCTTCTCCGCCAGAGGGCCGAAGAGGCTCTTGATGTAGGCGCGGAGGGGGACCTTGTCGATCTGGGCGAGCTCGGTCAGGTGGAGCTCGGTCTCCAGGAAGGCGCGGAACTGCTTCAGGTCGATCGAGTAGGCCTTGAGGGTCTTGGGACTGAGGTTCTTCTCGTACTGACAGTGGAAGAGAAACTGGGAAATCGCCTCCTGTACGGTCATCCGATGCCCTCCCGAAGTCTCGAAGGGCAGCATGATAGCGTGGCAGGCGGGTACTGGCGATCCGTTCAGACGTAATCAGTGGCGGAGGGTGCCGCCCCTCCGGGGGCGGGGTGGGATTCAGACCTCCATACCCGGCGCTTCGCGCCGGGCTACATGCTGTCGCCCCTCTCCGGGGGCCTCTCGAAGTCGCTCCGGGGAAGTTCGGAGCTATTCTGAGCGAGCCGAGAGTGGCTCCGAAGTACTTCGGAACCGCTGCGAGATGGCTCGCGGTCGTTCCGAGGTGGTTCGGCGCTCTTCCAAGAAGCTGAGAGCGGCTCCCAAGTGCCTCCGACCGGCTCTCCGATGGTCCGGAGTCGCTCCGAGCCGGGTCGGAGCCTTTCCGAGCGGCTGAGAGCGGCTCTGGAGGACTCGGAATGGCTCCAAGGTGCCTCGAAGCCGCTCCGAGATGCTTCCGAGCCATTCCGAGCGGCTGAGAGTGGCTCCGAGGCGCTTCGGACCCGCTCCGAGTTGGTTCGGAGCCACTCCGAGCCGACTCGGAGTCGTTCCGAGCGGTTGAGAGCCAGTCCGAAGCACTTCGGAATGGCTCCGAGATGCTTGGGAGCCGTTCCGAGGAGCTGAGAATGGCTCCGTCGCACTTCGAAACGGCCCTGAGCCTTTCGGAGTCGCTTCGAGCCGGTTCGGAGCCGTTCCGAACGGCTGAGAGAGGCTGCGAAGGACTTCGGAATGGCTCCAAGCTGCCTCGAAGCGGCCCGGGCGGGCTGAGAGCGGCTTCGAGCCCGCTCGAAATCACCTCAGACGGCTTCGGAGCCGTGGTGAATGGGTTGAGAGCGGCTCCGAGGGCTTCGGCGCCGGTCAAGGCGGGCTCAGAGGAGCCGCAACGACTGCTCGGCGCGCCGCAGGCGGCCGGCGACTTCCTGGATCACCGCGGGCGTCACGATCCTCCTCTCGAAACACTCCCGCAGCAGGATGACCGAGGCGTAAGCCTCCGGCCCGAGGTTGAGCGCCTTGAAGACCTGGACTGCTTCCAGCGCCTCTTCCTTCGCCTCCACCCATCTCCCGCGACGGAGCAGGACTTCGGCGAGGTCGAGCGAGGCGACCGCCGAATGGTTGGGACGGCCCAGCTCGAGGAAGTCCCGCTTGACCTCGCGGAAGATCTCCTCGGCGCGCGCGTACTTCCCCTCCGCGACGTCCAGCCGGCCGTCCACGGCCCGGAGCCGGACTTCGCTCACCCGGCCCGTTCCCCAGGAGAGCTCCCGGCTGCGCTCGATCCTCAGCCTCCTGGCTTCGTGGTAGCGGCCGGCGTCGACCAGGCAGAGCAGCTCGTTGTGAGCCGCGCTGTAGTGGAGGTCGAGGTCGCGCTTCGGATCGAGCAGGGTCCTCCCCTGGCGGAGGAGCTGGATCGCTTCGTCGATCTCGCCCGCGTAGTTCGTGTAGAGGCCCTTCAGGATCAGCGTGCGGCCTGCGAGGTGAGGGTGCCTCGTCCGCCGGTAGTAGCGGTAGACCCGGGTGAGATTGGCGAGCGCCACCGGGAACTGCCGGCGGTCGGCAGCCAGGGACGCTTCCAGCTCGGTGAGACGCACGTCCAGGAATTCGTCCTCGGTGCCCTTCTCGAAAAGCTCCCGGGCGAGTTGCAGGGCGCGCCAAGCTTCCGGATGCCGGTCTGCGACCCGCAGGGCGTTGCCCAGCTCGGCCCAGGCGCGGCACAGGAGGTCGGCCACCTGCCGGGCGCCATGCTCGCCGGCGTCGAGCCCCTGGGCCTGCTTCACGGCCAGATCGGCGAGGTGCACCATCTGCGCGGGATCGTCGTGACGCAGGGCCCAACTCCGCGCCAGAAGGGCGTCGAACAGGGCGAGCGGATCGGTCTCGAACGGCAGGTCCGGGATGTCATTCATCCCGCCCTGGGCGAGGATCTCTTCCAATCTCTCGGCTTCCATCTTGCGGCGCCGGTGACCTGCCTCGTGCAGGAGCGCCTTCTGGAGCGCACGGTCCAGGGCCCCGTCATACTTGTCCTCGGAAATGGGCTCCGGTTTCACCATGGGCTGCATCGCCTCGGCGACGAGGGCTGCGCACGGAGGACAGGGGAGGAGCAGATGGCGGACGACCTCGCGCATCCGCTGGTCGGACAGCGCACCGAGGACGAACGCCGCCAGCTCCTCGGAGCCGGGGTGATCGGTCAAGGCTTCAGTCTCCTTTCGGCGGCCCATTTTCTCACAAAAAGGCAGGGCGAAGGGAAGCCCCTCCCCGGACGACAAGGACAAGGAGAAAAAGGACGCCGGCTTCTCTGTCCTTGTTGTCCTTGCTGTCCTTGTTGTCCTTGGTGTCCTTTCTGCCGCGCAGGCTCCTAGCCGTTCGGGTCCGCTCCGTAGCCGGTATCCCCGCAGTTTTCGGTGCAGGCGGTCGGGGCCGGTCCCGCGGGCCACAGGTCCTGGAGCCACTCCCAGACCACGCTGAAGAAGCTGGCGGTATTATTTCCGCTCCAGGCGGAAGCGGGGACGGGCATGGCGATCCCCAACAGGACGGAGAAAAGCAGGCCCAACGCGGCACGGCGGACGGAATTCCGGGACATGAATCCTCCTCCTCCTTCGCAGGACGGACCGGCGCCGGCATGGCTCCGCCGCCCGCGAGCATAAGATTTCCCGTTGCCAGGTACCGGATAGTTTCGCATGGGCGGCGCCGCGGCGCGATCGGTGCTAACCTTCGCTCGCCCGTCCAGGGCGGAGCCGACATGCGCCTGGGATTGTTCCGGCCTTTCAACCTGCAGATCAATATCGCCCTGCTGCTGCTCTGGGTGCTCATCGGAGCGGGGGTCATCGCCATCGGGAGCCGGAGCGGGCAGCACAATCCTCCCGCGGGCCTGCTCCTTCTAGGCGTGGGCCTGGCCGGTCCGGGAGCCCTGTCCGCGATGGCGCTCCTCAGCCCGGCCCTCTGGGCGCAGATCGTCGATCCCGAGTACGACGTCCGCAAGGCCAGGGCTCACCTGACCGGGTTGAGCGTCCTGGGCCTGGGCGGGGTTGCCATGATCTGGTACGCAATGGATCGTCTCCTGTAGGATTCCCGCCATGACTCCGACTCTCCGGGCCGCCCTGGCGCTGGCCCTGTTCACGGGATGGCTCGCGCTGCTCTTCGTGGGCTTTGCCGCGGGCGGAGCCGTCCATCTGCTGCTGGCCGGAGCGCTCGGCCTCTTCCCGTGGCGCTCGCTGCGGACCTGAATCATCCGGCAGCCCCCGGACGCCGTATCTCCTGGGAACGGCTTGCTCCAGGAGGGCTCCTTGCCGACCCGCATCCTTCGTTTCGTTCCCGCCCTGTTTCTTGCCCTGGCTGCCCTGTCGCTCGCTCCGGCGGCGGAGGCCCACGAGCTGGGCAAGGTCCAGGTCCATGCCGACTTCCTCAAGGACGGCACCTACCGCATCGACCTCGTCCTGGACGAGGAGCACCTGACGTCCCAGGACCTCGGAGGCCCGGCCGGCGCGACCCGCTACGGCGAGATCCAGGGATTGGGAGGCGACCTCGACCGGCGCTTCGGACGCCTGTTCCGCTCTCTCGTGGACGGCGCGACGGTCGCTTTCGACGGGCAGCCCGTGCGGCCCGACGAGGTCGGGCTGGCGTCCGACCCCGGGGCTCCTCCGGGCCGGATGACCCTCCGCCTTCGCGGCCCGATCCCGGGCGGAGCTCGGACGTTCACCTGGTCCGAAGCCGCGCCGCTGGGCTCGTACCCGCTGATCCCCCGCAACGAGGGGGACGAGAGCACCGTCTTCCAGTGGCAGGAGGGAGACACCGCGAGCCAGCCCTTCCGGCTCGCGGAGACGGTGGTCCCACCATCCCGGCCGGAGGTCATCGCGACCTATCTCGGCCTCGGTTTCACGCACATCCTGCCCAAGGGGCTGGATCACATCCTCTTCGTGCTCGGCCTGTTCCTGCTGTCGCGGCGCCTGAAGCCGCTGCTGCTCCAAGTGACCTCCTTCACGCTCGCCCATACCGTCACCCTGGCGCTCAGCATCTATGGCATGGTCTCGCTGCCGCCGTCCGTGGTCGAGCCGCTGATCGCGCTGTCCATCGTCTTCGTGGCGGTCGAGAACGTCCTCACCTCGGAGCTGCGCCCCTCGCGGGTGGCCCTGGTCTTCGTCTTCGGACTGCTCCACGGCCTGGGGTTCGCGGGCGTGCTCGCCGAGCTCGGCCTGCCGCGCTCCGAGATGCTCCCGGCGCTGATCAGCTTCAACCTGGGGGTCGAGGGCGGACAGCTCGCCGTGATCGGTCTTGCCTTCCTGGCCGTCGGCCTGTTCCGCAACCGCTCCTGGTACCGCCCGGCGATCGTGGTTCCGGCCTCGTGCCTGATCGCGGCGGTGGGGCTGTATTGGTCGATCCAGCGGATGTTCTTCTGAGGCTCACGCCCTCAGCGTTTCGACCGGCGCTTCGACGGGGTTACTGAGCACGCCGATGCCGGGGATCTCAACTTCCACCCGGTCGCCGTCGGCGAGCGGTCCGACGCCGGCGGGCGTGCCGGTCAGGAGGACGTCGCCGCGCTCCAGGGTCATCATCCGCGAGGCGTAGACGACGAGGTCCACGATCCCCCAGGCCATCTCGCCCGCGTGGCCGCGCTGGCGCTGCTCCCCGTTGACGCGCGTGATCACTTCCAGGTCTTCGAGGTTCGCATCGATGAGGATCGCCGGACCGAGCGGGCAGAAGGTGTCGAAGGATTTGGCGCGGGAGAAGCACGGGTCCTTGCGCTGCAGGTCGCGGGCGGTCACGTCGTTGGCGCAGGTGACGCCGAGCACCGCCGCTCGCGCCTCCTCGGGAGTGGCCCGCTTCAGACGATGGCGCACCACCACCGCGATCTCCCCCTCGTGCTCGACCCGCTCGCTCTCCGGCGGCAGCACGATGGGCGCGCCCGGCCCGATCACGGACGAGATCGCCTTGAGGAAGATCACCGGCTCCGCGGGCATGGGGTTGTTCAGCTCCTTGGCGTGCTCGCGGTAGTTGCGGCCGATGCCCACGATCTTGCCGGGCAGCACCGGCGCGAGCGCCACGGCCGTGTCGAGCGGCAGGGTGCGGCCGTACTCCCACCGGGCCGGCGGCGTCTCGAAAGGGTCGGAGTGGAGGACGCGGAGCTCGGTCGTGCCCGGCTCCAGCACGGCATGGAAACCTTCGGTGGCGATGCGGTAGAGGAGCATGGGGGGATTCTACAGGTCGAAGAACACGAAGCGCCCGCGGTCCACCCGCCCGGCCGGCCGGACTTCGATTGGATGCCGAAACATCGGCCCTCCGTGCACGAAGGTGTGGAGCTCGCCGTTTTCGCCGCAGGGATCGACCTCCGGCGGGAGGTCGCGCAGGAGCGCTTCGTCATAGCGGCGGCCGGCGAAGGCGGCATCGAGCCTCTCTGTATCCACGCAGACCACGGTGGCCTCGAAGCCGAGGCGCAGGACCTCGCGGGCGAAGGCGGCTGTGTCGCGACCCCAGAGGGGGAAGACCGCTTCCATCCCGAGCGCGGCCATCTGACGCTTGCGGTAGTCGCGGATCGAGATCAGGTTGATGTCTCCGAAAGCCACTCGACCGATCCGCAGCCCTCGGAGGGCTTCGGCCATGGCCGCCTCGTAGACCGCGTTCGAGGGAGCCTCGGGCAGGAGGATGGGATGGAGCGGCAGCCCGGCCTCCGCCGCCTGGCGCTCGATCAGCTCGCGGCGGACCCGGTGCCCTCCGCTCCGCCCGTCCTCCGTGAAGGTGGTCAGGAGCCCGACCGGCTCCAGCTCGCCGGACGTCCGCAGCTCGTGGAGCAGGAAGGCACTGTCCTTGCCGCCGCTCCAGGAGATCAGGACGGGCTCAGTCATTCCTTCCTCCCCAGAACGAGGAGCCACAGGAAGAACGGCCCCCCGAGCAACGCCGTGAGCACCCCCACCGGCAGCTCGGCCGGGGCCATGACGGTGCGGGCGGCCACGTCGCAGACCGCCAGGAAGGCGCCGCCGCCGAGCAGGCAGGCGGGGGCCAGGAAGAGATGATCGTGCCCCACCCAGCGGCGCAGCATGTGCGGCACCATCAGCCCCACGAAGCCGATCGGGCCGGCCACGGCCACCAGCGCGCCGATCATCAGCGAGGAGACCCCGAGCACCCGCAGGCGCAGACGGACCAGGTCCACCCCGCGGCTCGCCGCGAGCTCTTCGCCGGTGAGAAGGAGGTTCAGGTCCCAGCGCAGCGCCAGGAGCACCGCCGCCCCCGCGAGCACCCAGGGCGCGATCCACAGCACCTCGCCGTAGCCCACGACGGAGAGCCCGCCCATCATCCAGCGCACCATGCGGAAGGTCTGCGTGGAATCGGAGAGGTACTGGAGGAAGAGGATCAGCGCCGAGCAGGAGAGGGAGACCGCGATGCCCGCGAGCAGGAGGGTGCCGGTGTTCCCCTTGCGCCGCCAGGCGAGCCCGACGACCAGCGTGGTCGCGCCGATCGCGCCCACGAAGCTGGCCAGGGAGACGAGCGGCATGCCCATGAGCACGCCCATCTCTTCGAGGCGCAGCGAGAGCACCGCGCCCAGCGCCGCTCCCGTGGCGATGCCGAGCGTGTAGGGCTCGGCCAGCTCGTTGCGGAACAGGGTCTGGAAGGCGAGGCCCGAGACCGCGAGACCGGCCCCGGCGAGCAGCGCCAGCAGCACCCGCGGCAGGCGGAGCTGCCAGAAGATCGCCCCGGCCGTGGGCTCTCCGCGCAGCACGTCGCCGAGGGAGACCGGCTGGCTCCCCACGAGCGGCGCGCCGATCGCGACCGCCATCCAGAGCAGGAAGAGCACGAGCAGAGCGGTGCGGGGGTGCGGCGCCATCTCAGGGGCCCAGTTGCAGGAGAGTGACCGGACGTTCGCCGCCGCGGACGATCTCGAACCGCGTCCGGAAGAGCTTTTCGAGCAGGCCAGGCTCCAGGATCTGCGCCGGCGTGCCGCAGGCGAGCACCTGGCCGGCGGACAGGGCGAGCAGGCGGTCGCCGAGCAGCGAGGCGAGGTTCAAGTCATGGGTGGCGAGGACCACGGTGCGGCCGGCCTCGGCATCCAATCGGAGCAGCAGCTCGGCGAGCTCGCGCTGGTGGCGGGCATCGAGGTGGATCGTGGGCTCGTCGAGGACGAGCAGCTCGGACTCCTGGGCCAGCGCCGCGGCGATGAAGGCGGCCTGGCGCTCGCCGCCGGACAGCTCGTCCAGGGGCCGGCGGCGCAGGTCCTCGATGCCGACCAGGGCGAGAGCGGCTTCCACCGCGGCGAAGTCCTCCTTCCGCGGCGCGATCTGGAACGCGGAGAGATGGGGATAGCGGCCGAGGAGCACCACCTCCTCGACGCTCAGGGGCACGCTCTCCGGGCGGATCTGCGGAACGTAGGCGATGCGGCGCGCCAGCTCGCGTCGGGAGAGGGTCGCGAACGACCGCCCCTCGTAGCGCAGCTCGCCCGCGGTGGGACGGAGCAGGCCGGTGAGGCAGCGCAGAAGCGTGGTCTTGCCGGCGCCGTTGGGACCCACGACCGCCAAGCACTCGCCCCGCAGGACGTCGAGGTCCACCGGCCCGAGGACCGGGCGGCGATCGGGCTGCCAGGCGAGCCCGCGGACGGAGAGGATCGCGGTCATGGCCCCTCACCCCCATCCCCTCTCCCATCGCACTCCCTTCCCCCGGGAGAGGGGCGCCCCCACCCAACTCGCAGGTAGGTCCCCCCCTCTCCCGGCCGGGCGGGAGTGCGATGGGAGAGGGGGGCTAGGGGGGTGAGGGCCGCCCGCATCTCCGCGTAGAGCCGGGGGAGCCGCGGCCCGGGGATCACGGTGTAGTCGCCGCCGATCACGTGGACCCGCTTCCCGCGGACCGCGGGCACGCCGCCCAACTGGTTCCAGTCGGTCACGAGCTGGCGGGCCGTTTCGGGCGAGATCGCTTCGGAGCGCAGCTCCAGGATCACGTCCGGAGCCCGGGCCACGACCTCCTCCAGGCTGACCTTGGGGTAGCGGACCGGCGCGTCGGCGAAGACGTTGACCGCGCCGAGACGGTCGAGCAGCTCCTGGTAGAAGGTATCCGGCCCGGCGACCAGGAGGTCGGCGAGCCGACCCTCCCCCCGCCCGGCCGAGATGAGCACCTTAGGCCGGTTGGGGAGCGGGTTCGGGGCGAGCCCCGCGCGCCACTCGGCGGCCAGACGCTCTCCCGCTTCGGGGACGCCGCAGCGCTCGGCGACCACGGTGAACGATCGCTCGACGTCGGCCAGGGTCTCGTTGGGGACGATGATCGAGTCGATGCCGAGCGGCCGGAGCTTCGCCGCGAGGTCCTTCTCGCTGGGCAGCAGCACCGCGAGGTCGGGCTTCAAGGAGACGATGCGCTCCAGGTTGGCATCGAAAAGCCCCCCGAGCCGCGGCTTCTTCGCCGCCTCGGGCGGCCAGGTGCTGTAGTCGCCTACCCCGACCACCTTGTCGCCGAGGCCTAGGGCGAAGAGGGTCTCGGTGAGGTTGGGGGCGAGGGCGACGATTCTTTGGGGGACGGGAGAGGCTGGGGGAGGGGGAGCCTTCTCGCAACCGGAAAGGACCAAAAGGACGAAAAGGACAGAAAGGACGAAAAGGACGCGAGGGGGGGTCCCTCCCCCCGGGGAGGGGGAGGGTTGGCTCTGGGGGGAGGTTAGGAGGGGGGAGCTGAAGCCACCACCCACCTCCCGAAAAGCCGTCTCCGTGGTCCCGGAAGCACCCTCCTCCTGGCCTCCCCCCGTTCCCAACCACCCCCGCCCAGGGGGGAGGAACCCCCTCCCCTTGCAAGTCTCCCCCTCTCCCGGGGAGGGCGTGCCCGGGGGGACCGGGAGAGGGGGCCGGGGGGTGAGGGCTCTCCTCAAAACTCGACCGCCACTCCGCCGATCAGGGTCCGCCCGGGCGCGGGATAGCCCAGGACCTCCTCATACTCCTCGTCCGTGACGTTCTGGATGCGGGCATAGGGCGCCAGCCACTCCAGGGCGCGCCAGCGGGCGGCGAGATCCACCCGCAGGTAGTACGGGTTCTCGGTGCGCTGGAAGGTGGCGGCGTCCGCGTCCGCCCGCTCACCCACGTAGCGCTCCTCCAGGTTGAAGATCCAGTCCCCGGGCCGGGCGGTCAGCACCAGGGCGGAGCTCCACTCCGGACGCCGGAGCAGCTCCAGGCCGGTGGCGCGGTCCTCGGTCTCCATCCAGGTGGCGCTCCAGGTGCCGCTGTAGATCCCGCGGCGATAGACCAGCTCCCCTTCGAGGCCGCGGGTCCGCGCGCGGTCGATGTTCAGGTTGCGGTTGGCCACGAAGTCGTAATCGATCAGGTTGTGCTGGCGGTTCTCGAAGCCCGTCAGGGCGAGGCGCAGACTGCCTGCCTCTCGCTCAATGCCCACCTCGTAGCTCTCCCCGGTCTCGGGCTGCAGGTCGGGATTGCCCGAGAAGGGGAAGAACAGCTCGCCCAGCGACGGCGCCCGGAAGGCCTCGCCATAGCTGGCGCGCAGCCGCACGTTCGGGCCGGCCTTCACCACGATCCCCGTGCGCACGCTGGTCTCGCCGCCGTAGACGTCGTTGTCGTCCCGCCGCACTCCGAGATCGAGCCGGACCGGGCCGCGGCCCCAGCTTCCCTGGCCGAACACCGCCCACGTGCGCTGGTGCGCGCCGTCCAGGTTGGTGCCGAAGCTGGAGCTGTTCGTCACCTCCAGGCGCTCGGCCTCGCTGCCGAAGGCGATCCACAGATCCTCGCTCTGCCTCCAGGTCGCGACGGCCCGGCCGCGCAATCCCTCGGACTCGGTGTCCGAGGCGGTGAAGCCGAACGGATCGTCGGCATCGCGGAAGGCCGATTCGAAGCGGGTCTGCGCGAGCTGCGCCTCCACCTCCCAGGTGCCGAGATCGGCGACGAACGGGATGGCCAGCTCGCGCTCCTCCCAGGCGATGTCGCCGGTCAGGTTCGGCTGGCCGCTGATCCGCGGAATGCCGGTCTCCGAGTCGTTGGCCCGGGCGAGCAGTCCGACGCTGACACCCGGCCGGATCGTCCACAGGCCGCGGGCGAGCAGCTCCTCGCTGTCGTAGAAGTCGTTCGGCAGCTCGCCGTCACCCCGTCTGAGATGGCCGGTGACGTCGAGGCGCAGCTTGCCGAGATCGGCGCCGGCGGCGAGCCCGCCGCGGTAGTAGCCGTCCTCGCCCGCTTCGGCGGTGAAGATGCCGCCCTGGCGCGAGCCGGTGAAGACCTGGACGACGCCGCCCATGGCATTGCTGCCGTAGAGCGCGCTGAACGGGCCGCGCGCCACCTCGACGCGGGCGACTCCGTCCAGGGGCACGAACTGCCAGTTGGCGCCGCCGAAGAAGGGATCGTTGAGCGGGATGCCGTTCCAGAGCAGCAGGGTCTGCTCGGACTCGGTGCCGCGGGTGAAGAGCGAAGTCTGCTGGCCGGGCGAGCCCGACTGCATGACGGCGAGGCCGGGCACGGTCGCGATTGCCTCGGAGAGGGTGTCGGCCTGGCGGGCCTCGATCTCCTCGGCCTGGATGACGGTGACCGAGGCCGGGACGTCGTCCCGCTCCTCCTCGTCGAGCGAGGCGCTGACGACGACGGTGTCTTCGAACGCGGGGAGGGCTGGGACGGCTGTCTGGGCGAGCATCGGGATCCCTCCCCCGAGGATCCCGGCCATCACGAGGATGACGGTCTGGCGCACGGCGTGCTCCTCTCGAAATGCGACGCCCCACCGGGGAGGTGGGGCGGAGGGGAGCGCGCGGACGCGCATCGGCCCGGACCCGCACCCCGCGGGAGGCATCGGCGAAATGGGACGGCAGGGCAGGTCTCCTGGCTTCCGGATCTTCCTAATCCCGGGCCTTCCCACAGGGGCAACCGCAATCTTTGGCGATGGCGATCCACCCGTGCAGTGGCTTGTTCCGGTTTCGTACCCGGTTACAGTGGCGGGGGCCGCGCCGGCTTCGCACCGGCTTCCCTTTCAAGACGAGCCTCCTCGCGGAGGCGGCGTCACCGCACCGTCGGTCCTGTCAAAGACGGTCCCCCCACGGCGGGGGGACCTCAGGCTCCTAGCTTATCCCGGATCTACTTCGGCGGGGAATACGGCCCGATGAGGCTGGCGGGGATGCCCTGCGTCTCGTTCGGCTGCACGAACTGCTTGATCGTGTAGCTGTCCGCGGCCTTGCGCGCCTCGTAGACGTTCTGGAGCGCCTGGGCCGCGAGCGAGAGGCCGGGGTCCTGTTTCCCCTCGGCGGCCTGCGCGTTCGGGTCGGCGGCGTCGTTGGCGGACCAGCCGAGGTCGACGGTGTTCTTGCCGATGACCTTGCCGAAGCCGCTCGACTCGGCGTCGGAGATCACGCTCTCGATCTCGTCCCGGCGCACGCCGATCCAGTTGCCCACCTCGGTCATCAAAAGGACCATGTCCTTGTCGAACGCGGCCTCCTGGGGCTGGTACTGGGTCTCCAGGGTGCCGCCGTTCGTGAGGGTGACGGTGTAGACCTCGGCCGCGGCGGGGATCGCCGGCAAAGCCAACAGGGCGAGCAAAGCGACGAGAGAGAAGCTCCTGCGCATGGCGTCCTCCTATCGATGATCTCCTATCAGTCTAGCACAAGAATCGGTGCAAGCTGTTGCCGGAACAGGGCCGCGCCGCCATGGGCCGGGTGGCGCACCGCCGGCGCCTCGACCCCGAGAGCGCCGAGGGCAGCCTGGGAAGTGCGCCCGACGGCCACGATCCTGGCGCTCCCGGCCTCCTCCAGGAGACGCTCCAGGACGTGGAGGTTGGAGAGGAAGAGGCTGCGCTCGGGGGTCCGGTTGGAGAGCGGGCCGGCCGTTCCGGCGGGGTGCCAGGGGAACGAGTTCCAGAGGAGGACGCCGTCGGGCTCGCCGCCGAGGGCATCCCAGACGATGCTCCCCGAGGGCTCCAGCCAGAGCGACGGATTGCGGCTGGTCGGCCGGAACGGAGGGTCCGTGGCCCACGGAAGCCGCCGTTCCGCGGGACCCGCAAGCTGCCGCTCGCTGGTGAACGCGATCCCCGAGAACCGTCCTCCGCGGAACCCGATCGCCTCGCCCAGGAGGATGAGCCTCGGTGTCCCCACCCGCTCCAGATAAGCCTCCAGGTTCCGCCGCCGCTGCCGGGCCGCCCCGGGCCGGTCGAGGGCGGGGTCTTCGTCGCGGTAGGGATTGCAGACGCCCGGGCAGGGACCGGATGGGCCTTGGTAGAGCTGGCGCAGGAGGGCGGAGGTGATCATGCAGCGGATAGTACGGCGCTGCGCGATTTGACGCTGGCAGCGCACTATAGGGAGTGTGGTTCGCGGGAGAACGAGAGCATGTCCCTGAACATCATCGGAATTTCGGCGCACTTTCACGATGCCGCCTGCTGCCTGTTGCGGGACGGCGAGCTGGTCTGCGCCGCGGAAGAGGAGCGCTTCTCGCGCGACAAGCACGATCCGCGGCTGCCCTGGCGGGCCTTCCGTTTCTGTCTGGAGCAGGGCGGCCTGACCATTGCCGACGTCGACGCCGTGGCGTACTACGAAAACCCGACCAAGAAGCTGGCCCGCCAGCTCTGGATGGCCCTGCACCCGGCGGGCGCCGAGCGCATCCGCGGCAGGATCCTCAGCCGGCTGCCCGAGCAGATCGACCGGGTCGAGCGGGAGATCCGGCGGGGCCTCGGCTATGCCGGGCCGATCGAGATCTTCGACCATCACCTGTCGCACGCCGCGAGCAGCTTCTATTTCTCCGGCTTCGACGAGGCGGCGATCCTGACCGTCGACGGCGTCGGCGAGTGGGCGACCACCACCTTCGGCCGGGCCGCGGGAGCCGGCATCGACCTTTTCGAGGAGGTCCGGTTCCCGGACTCGCTGGGCCTGTTCTACAGCGCGATCACCGGCTACCTGGGTTTCGAGGTCAACGAGGGCGAGTACAAGGTGATGGGGCTGGCGCCGTATGGCGAGCCCCTCTTCGTTGACCAGGTGCGGAAGCTGATCAAGCTGGAAGGCGGCGGACAGTACCGCCTCAACATGGAGTACTACGACTTCCTGCGCCGGGACCGGATGTTCTCGGACCGTCTCGCCGAGCTGTTCGGGGCGCCGCCGCGTACCCCGGAGTCGGAGATCCTGCCGTTCCACCAGCATGTGGCCCGCAGCGCGCAGTGGGTGTTGGAGGAGATCCTGCTCGAGAAGGTCCGCTACCTGGCGGAGAAGGTGCCCAGCCGCAACCTCTGCATGGCGGGGGGGGGTCGCCCTCAACTGTGTGGCCAACGGCAGGATCCTGCGCGAAGGGCCGTTCGACGACATGTTCATCCAGCCCGCGGCCAGCGATGCCGGCGGCTGCCTGGGGGCCGCTGCGCTGGCCTACGTGCGGCGGACCGGCGAGCGCCCCGCCCAGGGCCGGCTCACCCATATGCTCTGGGGACCTTCGGCGACGGGCGATCGGGTGGCGGCGCTGCTCGCCTCCGCCGGAGTGCAAGGTCACGATTACCGCGGCCGGACCGGGGAGCTGCTGGAGGCGACCGCCGAACGCCTGGCCGCCGGCAAGGTCGTGGGCTGGTTCTGCGGGCGCATGGAGCTCGGCCCGCGCGCGCTCGGCGCCCGCTCCATCCTGGCCGACCCGCGCGAGGAGGGGATGCGCGACCGGATCAACGCCCTGGTCAAGATGCGGGAGGGCTTCCGCCCGTTCGCGCCCGTGGTCCTCGAGCGTCACGCCGGCGAGCACTTCGACATCGATCACCCCTCGCCGTTCATGCTCGAGACCTGCCAGGTGATCTCCCCTCTGGCGCTCCCTGCCATCACCCACGTCGACGGCTCGGCCCGCCTGCAGACCGTCGACGCCGGCTCCAACCCGCGCTTCGCCGGGTTGCTGGAGTGCTTCGCCCGCCGCACCGGCTGCCCGGTGCTGCTGAACACCTCGTTCAACATGCGCGGGGAACCGATCGTCTGCACGCCCGAGGACGCGCTGCTCTGCTTCACCCGTTCCCAGATCGACAGCCTCGTCCTCGAAGACTTCGTGATCGACCGCGAGTCGATTCCGCCCTCGTGGAGCGAGCTCGCCGCGCGCCTGTCCTTCCGGCGGCAACCGGGTCTGGTCAGCCATGAGGTGTACACGCTGTTCTAGGAGAATGGATGAGCGCTGATCCGGACACGGTCCTGAGGCTCATGGCCACGGAGCTGGCGGAGGCCCTGCGCCAGGATGCCGGCGCCGCCGCGCTCATGCAGCGGCTGGGGCTGCTCGCCGGTCCGCCGGCCCCATCGGAAAATACCGCTGCGGACTCCTCGCCTCTCCAGCCCGGCAGGATCGGGATCTGGGATCCACGGGGGGACGCCCCGGGTGCCTACGTGCGCTCGGAAGAGCTGCGTTCCCACTGGCCCTACTGGGCGGACCTGCCGGCCATCCCTGCCAGGGGGGAGAGGAAACGCATCATCCTGGCGGGAGAATCGGTGGCCTATGGCTTCTTCTATGCGCCGGATTTCACCCCCGCCAGGGTCCTCGAGCCCCTGGTCTCGACCGCGCTGGGAACCGCCGTCGAGGTCGTCGACCTGTCCCGCGCCGGCATCCTGGCGGCGGAGCTTGCCACGCTGCTCGGCGGCGTGCCCGCCCTCGATCCCGATCTTGTCGTGGTCTTTGCCGGCAACAACTGGCTGCCGGTCGAGACGCCTCCGCCCCATACCGTGGAGAGCAGCCTCGAGGCCACCGTGCTGCGCGAGCAGGGAGTGGCCGCCTACAAGGAGCTGCGGGAGAAGAAGCTCTTCGAGCAGGTGACGAACGCTCTGGGCCGGCAGCTCCAGGAGCTGTCCGTGGCCGTACCCGTCGTTCTCCTGGTCCCCGCCTTCAACTTGGCGGATTGGCCGCTGGACCCCGAGGTGGACGCTCCGTGGTTGAGCGACGGCGGCAACCGGCGCTGGCTGGAGTGCCGCGCGGCGGCGCGCGAGGCGCTCGCCGCTGGCGACCTCGACCGGACGCGCGCGCTGGCCCGCGAGATGCTGGCTCTCGATCAGGGGACCGCGGGCAGCGGCTGGGTCCTCCTCGCCGAGTGCGAGCGGCGCTCCGGCCACCTCGCGGAGGCGCACCTCTGCCGCGAACGGGCGCGCGACGCCCGCATCTGGGACAACAACCGCGAGGCCACCAGGACGCACGGCAGGATCCAGGAGGCCCTTCGCGGCTGCGGCTCGCACGACCGGATCTCGGTCGTGGACCTGCCGGAGATCTTCGTCGCCTGGCAGAAAGGCGCGCTTCCCGACCACCGCCTCTTCCTCGATCTCTGCCACATGTCGTCGGAAGGCATCCGGGTCGCCATGGCCTGCGCGGCGCGTGAAATCGCGCGGCAGCTCGGCGGCGGCGCGCTGCCGCTGCCCACGCTGGAGGATCTGGTGTCCCAGGCCCCCGGACCCTCGCCCCGCGTGGAGGCGGAAGCCTGCTTCACCGCGGGAGTCTTCAACGCCCATTTCGGCCAGATCGGACCACCGATGCCGTTCTTCCTCCGCGAGGCGGCCCGTCGCTCTCCCGAGGTGGCGCGGATCATGTGGGAATCTCTGGAGCTGCAGGTCCGGCACGCCCCCTTCTGGACTCGCACGGCGGCAGCCAGAATCTCCTCGGCTCTGCACACGACCCAGCTGCGCGACCGGATCCTGTCGCCGGGCCGGGATTTCTTCCACGCCGAGCTTCTCGCCGCGATCGCCGATGCCCTGGAGGCCGAGGGCATGCCGGCGCGGGCCCTGCTCGACGAGCTGCGGCGCGAGGAGCGCAGCCTCTCCCGCGTTCCGCAGGACATGCTCTCGCCTTACAACGCCGCGTTCATGGTCGACCGCAACGCAACCTGGTCTGACACCCACAGCTTCCATCGCGCCTACTCGCCCATCTCCCGTTTCCCCTGGGTCTGCCGCGAGCCGGCCGCGGTCTCCTTCGAGCTGACCTGCCGGCGGACCGCCGAGGTGACCGCCCCCTGCCGGATCCTGGTCAACGACATGCTCTTGCAGGAGATGGCTCCAGGCCCGGCCTGGACAACCTTCCGCTTCACCGCCCCTTCCGGCCTGGTGAGAGCGAGCGTCAACTGGCTGGAGATCCGCTGGTCTCTCGACCTGCCCCCGGGAGAGGATCAGATCTCCCAGGCCGCCGACGACCTGGAAAACGGCCGTCCCTACACCCTGGTGCCGGTCTTCGCCGACATCCACTCCCTCACCGCCGTTCTGGCCTGAAAACCAGGAGCCATCCAATGCCGATGCGTTTCCTCCTGATGGCAGCGGGAGCGGGTCAGCTCGCCCTCGCCGCCGGCAGCCTTGCCATCCCCAAGGTGCTCAAGTGGCGCGAGGACACCGCGCGCCTGCGGCCGCTCACGCGCCAGATCTTCTGGACATATGCCGGCTACATCTGGAGCTTCCACGTGTGCTTCGGGCTCCTCTCGCTGCTCGCGCCCGAGTGGCTTCTCGACCGCACTCCGCTGGCCGCGGCGGTCTGCGGCTTCATCGCCGTCTACTGGGCCGCCCGGCTCGTGCTGCAGTTCACTTGGCTGGATCGCAGCGACGCTCCGCAGGGAGCCGTCTTCGTCGCCGCCGAGGTGGCCCTGGTCTCCCTCTTCATCGGCCTCGTCCTGACCTATGGCGCCACGTTTCTGAGCCACCTCCGCGCCGGCGCTGGTATGGGATGACCGCTTACCTGCCCTCGGACCCCGGAGTGGCCTGGGCGGGCGCAGCCCTCCTCGTCCTCACGCTCGCGCTCGGCTTCGTCATCGGCCGCATCGTTTCTCCGAAGCTGGCCCGGATGGCGGCATGGGGCCTGGCAGCGCTCGCCCTGGTAGGGGCCGAGCGCCTGACCGCGGGCGAGCCCGCGGGGTTCCGCATGCTCGGGATCCTGGGAGCCCTTCTCTATGCCATGAAAGCGGTGGTGAGCGTCGAGGAGAGGATCGCCTCGGGGGTCCTGCTGTCACCGCTGCGCTGGCTCGCCTTCGCCATCGGCTGGCCGGGGATGCGCCCCAGCCTCTTCGCGGGCCTGGGAACCCGCTCGCTGCCCGGAGGCCTCCGGTTGGCAGCGAACGGCGCCGTCCGTCTCGCCGCGGGAGCCCTCCTGTTCCTTGCCGCCCGCCGCGCCTGGGCCGGGGGATTCGCCCTCCTCGCGACGGCTCTGGCTCTGCCGGCCCTGAGCCTGATGCTCCACTTCGGGATCTTCAACCTTCTGGCCGGAGGCTGGCGGCAGCTCGGCGCCCGTTGCGACGCGCTCTTCCGGGCGCCGCTGCGCTCGCGCAGCCTCACGGAGTTCTGGGGCCGGCGCTGGAACCTGGCCTTTTCGGAGATGACGGCCCTCGGCATCTATCGGCCGCTGAAGCCCCGGATGGGCCGGTCGGGCGCGACGGCGGCCGCATTCCTCGCGTCGGGCCTCCTCCATGAGATCGCCATCAGTCTGCCGGTGAACCGGGGATTCGGCCTGCCGCTCTGCTACTTCGCCCTGCACGGCCTCCTCCGGCTGGCCGAGCAGGCCCTCGAGCGCATGGGCCATCCCATCTCCCGCCACGCCTGGATCGGCCGCACCTGGACCCTCTTCTGGCTGGTGTTGCCCCTGCCGATCCTGTTCCATCGGCCGTTCCTGGCCGGGGTGGTCTGGCCTTTGCTGGGGGATTGAGGAAGGGAGAGTGGTGCGCCCTAGAGGATTCGAACCTCTGACCTACAGCTTCGGAGGCTGCCGCTCTATCCAGCTGAGCTAAGGGCGCGTGGTTCCGAACATCACGCGTGGGAACGTTTGGCCTGCCTGGAGGGATTCGAACCCCCGACCCGCGGCTTAGAAGGCCGCCGCTCTATCCAACTGAGCTACAGGCAGCCGTTGGCGCGGTTTCGGCGAGGCTCGTCGGATTCGGGGCGCCCAGATTTGAACTGAGGACCCCCTGCGCCCAAGGCAGGTGCGCTACCAGGCTGCGCTACGCCCCGACGAAAACGCGCACGTGAGTGTAAGTCACGCCAGGAGAGGGTGTCAAACAACCCTCTCCCCCGCCTGCGCGGGGGAGAGGGAGAACGGCCTTCCCTTACCAGGAGTAGGCGATGTGGCCCAGGGCGCGGCGGGTCACCAGGTCGCCGCCGAAGGTCTGGAACTGCTCCTCGTCGAGGAGGTTGCTCACGTCCACCCCGACCTCCAGGCTGTCCGAGATCCGGTAGGTCAGGCCGAGGTCCACCACGTCGTAGGAGGGCACGAAGCCGACGAACACGCCGGCCGCCCAGGGGAACTCGTCCACCCAGCGGTACTTGACCGAGGCGCCGAACTTGTCGCCGTTGTAGGCCAGGCCGGCGCTCGCCTTGTTCTCGGGCGCGTTCGGCAGGAGCTGGTCGCCGAGCTGCGCCTCCTTGACCTCGAAGTCGAACCAGGAGTAGTTGAAGTCAGCCACCCAGCCGCTGGAGATGTAGTAGTTGAAGGCCACGTCCACGCCCTGCGTGTCCACCAGGCCGGCGTTGGCGTAGGAGAGGACCAGCGTCGGCTGGCCGTTGAGCTCCACCAAGCCCGAGAAGTTCGCAGCCCCCAGGCCGCCCCGCAGGGTGTTGAGGATCTGGGTGCGCACCGGCGCCGGCAGGAACGTCGGAGGCGCGTAGCCCGTGTACACCGGATTTACGCCGGGCAGCAGGTCGGTGACGAAGTTCTCCACCTCGC
>Ga0068862_100000982_pt1 | contig 27293 bp, 25 predicted proteins | sample KBSSwiS52_FD_66598 | JGI IMG/M metagenome (GOLD analysis project Ga0068862, IMG submission 66598) | Switchgrass rhizosphere microbial communities from Kellogg Biological Station, Michigan, USA - KBS Switchgrass S5-2 | ecosystem: Host-associated > Plants > Roots > Rhizosphere > Soil ... | reverse complement strand
AGTCCTCCCCACCGCAATTACGGTGACGTATCGTAGCCGGCGAGCATAGTTTGACCCGTCAGGGTGGCCGGTTTGGACTGCCCGTCCGCCGGGCAGCGGCGCTCGGGTTTGGCCTTCAGGCCGCTTTTTGGCAGGGCTGCTGGTCTCCGACCCGGGCAAGGAGGTTTTGAAGGTCGCGGCGGGTGAACTTCCATTGGAAAGGTTGAGCGATTGTGCTGTAACGGTCCTGGAAGGCGAGCAAGTGCTCTTGGAGCTCCGCGAGACTGGCGAAGTCGTTGGGGGTCAAGGCTTTTCTCTGGACCACAGAGAAGTAGATCTCGACTTGGTTGAGCCAACTGCCATGCACCGGGGTATGGGCGACGACCACATTGGGCCACCTTTTTTTGAGTCTGCGTTGGCAAGTTTCTCCACGGTGGGATGAGCCGTTGTCGACGATCCAAAACACCCGCGAAGCCGAGTTGTAAGGTGGCTGGCTCATGACTTGGTCGACGAGGCGGTCGAAAGGAGCAATACCGGTCGTGGCTTCGCAACGGCCATAGATTTTGGCGCGCCGCACATCCCAGGCAGCCAAGTAGGCCCAAGCGCCGCAACGCTCGTACTCGTGCTCGACGCGGGAAAGTCGATGGGGCTGTGGTCCCTGCGTGGCGTGACAGCGATGTCGGGCCTGAATGCTGGTTTTCTCGTCAGCGCTAATGACACAGTCGTCCGGGCTCAGAGGCAGGCCCTCCCAGAGACCTTCGTAGAGGTCCAAAACGCGTCCCGCCTTCAACTCAAAAGCAGGATCGCGGGGGAAAATCCAAGTTCGGTAGCGCCAGGGTTGAATAGCATCCTCGGTGAGCCAAGCGCCAGATCGTGGTGTCGCCAATGGAGGCGACGAGCCCACGACGTAGGACTTCTCGCTTGATCTCCGGGATCGAGTGGCGCGACAAAGGAAGACCCTGGTTGCGAGGAAGCTCACAGGCCAAAGCCTTGACGGCGACCACCACACTGGGGGGAAAAGCGGGCAGGCCGCCCGCTCCGAGGTTGTTCGAACAGCCCTGCAAGACGTTGCTCGAAGAAGCGCTTGCGCCACCTGCTGACGATCTGCCGTGGAGTATCGAGCCGGGCAGTGATCTCATCGTTGCGGGCTCCCTGAGCGGCGTAGAGGATGATCTTGGCCCGGATCACATCTCGATACGGCGACGTATACCGGCGCGCCATGCTTTGGAGCTCCTGCTCCTCCTCGTTAGTCAGCTCGATTGGAAACGGACTTCTCCTGGGCACGATATCTTTTGCCGGCTGAAGGGGGGCGACAGGCATCACTATACGACACTGTATTTGCGGTGGGAAGGACTTAGATCGGATCGGAGAGGCTTGGATCCGATCTAAGGACCTTGAATCGACCCGGAGAGCTTTCCGGCCGATTCCCCGGCCGGGCGAGCGTCGCTACCCGACCGGCTTCACCCCGGCCTGGCTCTCGGCGTGGAGCCTGGAGAGATACAGCGCCGTGGCGGCATGGGTGGCGAGGAGGTTGAACAGCTCGTAGTCGATCGTCTCGAAGCCGCTCTTCTGGGGGAGGAGCCGGAAGACGGCGAGGGCGCCGATCACCCTCTCCTCCAGCTTCAGCGGGATGCAGACGGAGAGGCTCGACTCCCGCGGCGCGGGCTGGAAGTCCAGGCCCTTGCCGGGGAGCCAGATCTCGCCGGTCGCGGCGGTCCTGCCGATGATGCCGGAGCCGACCGGCACGGTGCCGTAGGTGGCCGGGTCGATGCCGAACCAGCCCGCCAGCCGCAGCGCCGTACCGTCCGCGCTCATCTCGTAGATGGCCAGCTCCTCGGAGCCGATCAGGTTGATGACGATCTCCTTGATGGCGGAGACCACCTCCCCCCGGTCGAGCGTGCTGTGGAGCTGGTAGCTCGCGACGTAGAGGTTCGCCAGGTTGTTGTTCTGGCTCTCCACCTCGACGTACTGGTGCGAGTATTTCTGGTTCGAGGCCTCCACGTCGGCGAGCTGGCGGCGCAGGTCGGCCTGCTCGTGGAAGATGCGGTCGAGCTCCTCGCGCAGGGCCAGGACCTTCTCCTGGAGCGCCATCTTCTCGCTCAGCAGCCGCCCCTTGTCGCTCTCCAGACCCGCCACGAGCCGGCGCAGCCGGTCGTTCTCGTTGAGCAGGTCCTGGACGTAGCGCCGGGTGTCCTCGCGCACCCGGAAGACGTAGCTGCCCTGGCCTTCGCCCTCTTTTTTCATTTGATCTCCCCGAAAGCGGGCGCCTTGCGCTCCCAGAAGAAGGGCGCGCGCTTGTGCGGATGGTTGCCCACCTCGTCCAGCCTAACCCCTTCGTAGAGCCGGCCGTTGAGCATCACCAAGCCTACCTGCTCGGCGTTCTTGATGTCCTCCAGCGGATTCGCGTCGAGCACGACCAGGTCGGCGAGCTTGCCGGGCTCCAGCGAGCCGATGTCCTTGTCCATGCCGAGATAGCGGGCGCCGTCGATCGTGCCGGCGCGGAGCGCTTCCAGCGGGGTCATGCCCCCCTGGACGAACATGCGCAGCTCCCAGTGCGCGCCCAGGCCCTCGCGCTGGCCATGGGCGCCGAGCTGGACCTCGACGCCGGCGTCCTGCAGCTCGGCCGCGATCCGGGCGTTGTTGAAGTGGTTCCACTCCTCGTCCGGCGCGAGGAACGGCCGGCGGGCGCGCTCGTCCAGGGCCTCCCGCGGCACGAAGCGCTGCAGCCGCTCGTTGGCCCAGACCTTGTCGTGGGCGTAGAACCAGTTCTCGCCCCAGAGCCCGCCGTAGCCCACGATCAGGGTCGGCGTGTAGCCGACCTTCGTGCCGCTCCAGAGCTGCTTGACGTCGTCGTAGATCCGCGCCACCGGGATCGAGTGCTCGAGGCCGGTGTGGCCGTCCACCACCATGGTCATGTTGTGCTCGAAGAGCGAGCCGCCCTCGGGCACCACCATGATCCCCAGCTCGCGCGCCGCGGCCAGGATCTGCTGCCGCTGGTCGCGCCGCGGCTGGTTGTAGCTCTTGACGCTGATCGCCCCGGCCGCCTTCATGCGCCGGATGTGGCCGCGCGCATCCTCCAGGTTGTTCACCACCGCCGTGACCGGAGCCGTGGCGCCGTAGAGGATCGTGCCCGTCGAGAAGATCCGCGGCGAGACGATCATCCCGGCGCGCTGCATCTCGGCTGCCGCGAACACCGTGCCGGTGTCGTTCGAGGGGTCGTGCAGCGTGGTCACCCCGAACGCCAGGCTGGCATACGCGTTCCAGTTCTCCTGCGGGATGATGTCGTCCGTTCCGAACGCGCCGTGCCAGTGGACGTCCACCAGGCCGGGGATGACGGTCTTGCCCTTGGCGTCCACCACGTGCGCGTCTTTCGGCACCGGGACCTGGCCGCGGGGGCCGATGGCGCGGATGCGGTTGCCCTCGACCACCACCGTGCCGTCCTCGATCACCTCCTCGCCCTTCATGGTGACGATCCGGCCGCCGACCACCGCCACCGTGCCGGACGGCTTGTCGGCCTTGATCTTGAAGCCGATGTCCATGCCGCTCGCGGGCGGATCGGGCAGCTTCTCGGGCGCGCCTTCGAGGAAGGTGAAGGCGTTTTTGAGATCCAGTGTGAACAGCTCGGGGCCGAGCGTCCAGTGGAGCTGCTTCGAGTCGCCCGACCAGTGGAGATACGTGCCGGCCTCGCGGGTGACCTTGGTCACCGGGATCGAGGAGGTGTCCGGACCGAGCTCGATCGGCTGCCCGGTGACCGCGAACGGAGCCACGTAGGCGTTGAAGTGGTCCACGAAGGCGACCCAGCGGCCGTCGTTCGAGACCCTTATCTCCAGGGCGTTCTCGCTGCTCAGGTGGACCCGCTCGTCCTTCCCGTCGAGCCCGAGCGACACGAGCTGGATCTTCTCGCCCGGCCGCACCACGAAGAGGCGGCCGTTCTCGGCGCCGAAGTGGGGCGCGAAACCCTCCTCCGTGACCAGCTCGGGCTTGCCCCCGGAGGCCGGGACCTTGTAGATGCCGACCTCCCGCGACCAGGCCGGCGTGCGGAGGAAGCCGCCCTCGGCCCGGCGGAAGACGATCGTCTTGCCGTCTGGCGAGAAGGCCGGCTCCACGTAGTGCCCGGGATCGTCCACCACCACCCGACCCTGGCCGCCGTCCGCAGAGACGACCCGCACGGTGCTCAGCTTCTCGTCGTCCCAGGTGGTGTAGACCACCCACTTGCCGTCGCGCGAGAAGGACGGGAAGCTCTCGAAGTGGTCGTCCTGCTTCGTCAGGCGCCTGAGCGTGCCGTCGGGCAGGTTGCGGACGTAGAGGTGGCCCAGGGCCTGGAAGACGGCGCGGTCCCCCTTGGGCGAGACCTGCGTCCAGCGCAGCATGCGGGTGGGGCTCTCGTCCGGCGCCACCTCGACCGGGAATCGCACGGCGTCATAGACCTTCTTCGTGGCCTTCACGTGAAAGGGAATCTCGCTCACCTTGCGGCTGGCCGTGTCGATGCGGTGGATCCTGCCGCCGGCCCAGAAGACCAGCGACTTGGAGTCGGGCATCCAGGCCATGGAGGGGTAGACGCCGTGGATCGACCAGGTCTCCTGCATGTCGCGGTCGAGCCCGTCGTAGATCGGCCACTCCTCGCCGGAGCGCAGGTCCTGGAGATGGATGACGCTCTTGCCGCGCACGCGGCGGATGAAGGCGAGCTGCTTGCCGTCCGGCGATGGGGTCGGCCGGATGGAGCCGCCGGGGCCCACCACGAAGCGCTCGGTCTCGCCGGTCTGGCGGTCGAGGCGCTGGATCACGAAGATCTGGGTGTTGGAGTCCTTGTTGTACTCGAAGATCGGGCCGGGGGTGATGTCCTGGCTGAAGTAGAGATAGCGGCCGTCCGGGGAGAAGGCGGGCTCGCCCGCGTCCTTCTGGTCGTTCGGCTTCTTGGTCATCTGGAGGCCGCCGCCGCCGCTCCGGTGATAGAGCCACATCTCGCCGGCGCCGAGGGAGCGCTGGGCCGTGAAGTGCTTGCGGGCCACGATGTAGTCGCCGCTCGGCTCCCAGGCCGGGCTGTTGAGCAGGCGGAAGGTCTCCTTGGTGACCTGCTTGGGGTTCTTGCCGTCCCGGTCGACGATCCAGATGTTGTCGCCGCCACCCTGGTCGCTGGTGAAGGCGATGTGCTTGCCGTCGGGGCTGTAGCGGGGCTGCATCTGCCAGGCCACGTCGTTGGTGAGCGCGCGCGCCTCGCCGCCGCCGATCGGGACCGTGTAGAGATCGCCCAGAAGGTCGAAGGCGACCTCCTTGCCGTCGGGGCTGACGTCGAGGCTCATCCAGGTGCCCTCGGAGACGTCGAGCTGGACGTCTTTCGACGGTCCCATGGCCGGGTTGTTGACGTCCCACTTCTCTTCCTTCTTTTCGCCTTCCCCCTCCTTGGTGGCGATCTCGCCCGGGGGCTTCGCGCCGCCCTCCTTCTGCTCCTTCTGGAGCTCGGAGGCGTTCTCCTCGGGCTCCTGCTCGCGCTTCTGCTTCTCCTGGAGCTCCTCCTCCTCCTTCTGCTCGTCCTTCTGCCGCTCCTCGGGCGGCTTGGCCTCGGGGGGCTTTTGCTGGTCCTGGGCCCGGTAGTTGCGCGGACCGTGGGACCCTTCGTGAGCCGCGGCCGGCCCCAGGGCCAGGGCGAACGCGAGGAGGCAGAGAAGCGATCTCTTCATGACATTTCCCTCTCGAAAATTGCTGCGGCTTTCCTGTCCGGAGCTGAGTACGGACGAGCGCCCGCCCGGGTTCTCGACCCGGTGCGGGCGCTGGGACACTAAGGCGGGAGTCGGGGACGCGTCAAGGCAGGGCGGTCAGGATGGCGACCAGGGCCTCCTGCCCGCCGCCGGCCGAGGAGGTGCCGACGACGACCGTCTCGCCCACGTCCATGGAGAAGGAGGTCTGGATGAGGTCGCGCTCGTTGCTCTCGTCGAGCCCGAAGCTGTCGATGAACAGCTCCTTGCCGTCGGCGCCGCCCGCCCGGAAGCGCATCGCCACCTTGTAGCTGGCGGGGCCGAGGCCGGCGATCTTCGCCTGGGCCACGTCGTCCTGGGTGACCCGGACCAGGGCCGTGTCGAGCATGCGGTAGTTGGTGAACGGCAGGAACTTCCGTACGTCGTCGAGCGCTTTCTGGGCACCTTCGGACAGGGTCGGGGCGGGACCGTTGGGCTTGCTGCCCGCGGCGAGGAGGACGAGCTGGAACACCTGAGTACGCGGGGCCGAGTCGCGCTCGGCCAAGGCGCGGGCGATGCGCTCATGCGTGGCGGCATCGGCCTCGACCTCCATGACGGCCCCGCGGCCGCTGCCGTTGGCCAGAGCCGCGACCCGGCAGGCGTCCTTCTGCTGGCACTGCTCCCAGGCGAGCACCTCGGCGCCATGAACGTTGAGATAGCGGACCTCGTAGCGGATGCGCTGCAAGTTGGGCTTGGCCGTCTCCTTCGGCTGGTCCTGCGCCGCCGAAGCCAGCACGGGGCACACGAGGAGCAGCAGCAGGGCGGCGATGGAACGAAGGGATCTCATGGTCTGTCTATCCTCCTGGGTCTTACTCCGTGGCCGGATGGAGCACCCAGATGATCCGGGTGCCGCCCGGCGTGGAAAATTGGATTTGATGGGTAGCCTCCGGAGCGGCCGGCGGCTCCACCCGGGCGACGACGACCGGCTCGGGCTCGTGATGGACGGGCTTCTCTTTCTCCGGGGAGGGCGGCTCCCTCTCCTGCGGAGCAGGGGAGGGTCGGGGAGGGGTCTTCTGTTCCACCACCACGGAACCCTCTCCCCTGCCCTCTCCCGCAAGCGGGAGAGGCCGGACGTGCTTCACGACCTTGCTTTCAGGCCGCCACAGGCTGAGGGCGATCACGGCAGCCAGGATGAGGGCCGCCGCTCCGGCCAGCACCGGCACCAGCCAACCTCGCCGGCGAGGCTCGGGCACCGCGGCCAGCACGGTCTGGCGCATGCGCTGGACCTCCTCCGGAGCCAGCCCGGGATCTCCAGCAGCAGGGTCTCCCTTCCTCAGGATCGAGCGCAGCTCATCATTCATGGCCTTTCTCCTAGCACCTTCGCCAGCTCCCGGCGGGCCGCCAACAGATGCCATCGCACGGTCACTTCGGTCACGCCCAGCAGCCGGGCCACCTCGCGCACCGGCCGGCCCTCGATCTCGCACAGGACGATCGCCGCCCGCCGCCGGGGAGGAAGCTGAGCCAGGGCCGCCTGCACGGTGGCCCGGGCCATGTGGACCTCCTCGGGATGGGCGCGCTCCTGCCTCCCCTCCCGGGTCAGCTCCTCCCTCGCCCGGGACCGCACGGCGAGGCGGCGATAGCGGTCCTTGCACAGGTTGACCAGGGTACGGACCAGCCACGCCTCCCCGCCGGGCTCGCCGCCGGGAACCGAGCCGGGCTGGCGCGCTGCCCGCAGGAACGCCTCCTGGACGAGGTCCCGGGCCTCCTCGCGGTCGGAGCAGAGTCGCAGGGCCAGGTGGAACAGCCGGTTCTGATGCGAATCAAAGAGCTCCGCGAGCCGATCGGTGCCTGTCACGCTGTCGGTCTCCAGGAAGGCTCTCGTGGTCAAGGGCATGTTCACAACCCTGTAGACGCACGGGGGAGGGAAAACGTTGGGGGCGGGCAAAAGAGAAAGGACCTCAAGGACACCAAGGACCTCAAGGACGCCCGGTCAACGTCCTTGGTGTCCCTGGTGTCCTTGAGGTCCTTTTACTTGAGAGCGGCGCGCGCTGCTTCCAGCAGCGCCTTCGTCGAGATCGGCCCGCCCACCGCGCCGCGCATCCAGGCGTCGGGGGTGAGCCGGCCCTGGCGGGTCAGCCTTTCGAACTCGGCGCCGAAGTCCCCCTTCTCCAGCTTGTCCGCGACCTGGAAGGCGATGATGTGCCCGATCGGGTAGTCCGGCAGGTAGAGGCCGTAGACGATCATGTGGGAATAGATCGCCAGGATGTCCGAGTCCTTCACCCCGAAGACCGGCGAGTACCAGCGGTTCCAGACGTCCCGGGCGATCGCGAGCGTCGCCTCCCGCAGCTCGGCCGGCGTGGCCTCGGGGTGCTCGACCATCCAGCGCCAGACCCGCATGTCGACCAGCGCAACCCCACCGATCTCGTAGGTGTTCCAGAGCGTGGCGAGCGCCTGCGTCTGCCGCGTCTCCGCGCTCGGCTTCTGCAAACCCAGCAGCTCCAGGTCCCGGTTCTGGAAGACGAAAGCCATCGCCTCGGTAAAGGCGTTGTTCGGCACGCTGGAGAGCGACCAGCGGTCGATCCCGTTGAGCGAGAAGACCTGCTCCACGTTGTGCCCCAGCTCGTGGATGGCGATGTTGTAGCCCTTGTAGTCCATGCCTCCGCGGGGGACGCGGGTGCGCAGGTGGGCCTTGTCCTCCCGCCGGATCGCGCCGAGCGCGTGGCCCGCCCCGCGGGCCGGATCAACCACGATCCGATCGGAGAGCCAGCGCGCCTTCTCGGGCGTGAACCCCAGCCCCTGGAGCACCTGCGGAAGCTTCGCCTGGAACGCCTCGACGGTCGGATACCGCTCCTGGACGATGCGGTCGAGCTCCGCCTCGCTGTAGGCGCCCCGCGACTTGAAGCCGGAGTACCAGATGTCGAACGGCTCCAGCCTGCGCCCCAGGCGCTTCTCGATCAGGCGGGCGAGGTCCTTGACCTCCTGCGACTCCAGCACGGAGACGAGCAGGGCCTCGACCTCCTTTTCCGGGATCTGGCGCTCCAGGTTGAACTTCCGGTCGATATACGTCGGATCGGTCGGGCTGAACGGATCGATCTTGCGCACCGCGTGAAAGATGTCGAGCAGCTTCGCATAGCGGGTGTCCGGCTCGCGGCCCGCGGACGCCGTCCCGCCCTGGACCTTGTTGTTGACCGGATCCCAGAGCACGTCCGGATTGTCGATCACCGCCGCCGGGATCTCCTGGCGGACGATGCGCTCCATGACCTTGAGGATCATCCGCTGCTTCGCCAGGCCGGCCGGAGTGGTGTCGGCGTAGTGCGAGCCGAGCTCGTCGCGGAGGCCCCAGTGGGTGATGAGCCGCAGGTTCTCGGGGAAGAGACGCTCGCCCTCCGGGGTGACCAGCCGGTCCATGCGGATGTTGTAGCCCGCGATGTACTGGTCCGCGGCGGTGAAGGCCTCGGTGGCCGGCTGCTGCACGGAGGCGGGCACGCGCAGGACGAAGCGGTCCATCATCCGCGAGCGCGCCCAGGCCGCGCGGTCCCAGCCCGCACCCTTGTCCAGCCGCTCCTGGAGCGTGTGCACCGGGAAGTTGAGCAGCGCGAGGAAGGCCACCTTCGTCCGGAACAGGTCCTCGTTGACGTGGGCCGAGAGGTCCACCGAGGCCAGGAGCTGGTCCACGGAGGAGATGTCGCCCGTGTCCAGGTCGAGCGGCGTGGTCAGCTCGCGGCGCACCTCGTGGAGATGGCCGTCCACCTGTTCGAAGACCCGCTCCAGACGGTCGAAAGTTGCATCCAGGGCCGCCGGATCGGCGATGAAGCTTTCCTCGCAGAAGGCGGTGAAGGCCGCGGCGTCGCCGTCCTCGGTCCACCAGCGCTGCGCCACCTGCTCGACGCCGCGGCGGATGCGGTCGGCATGCTGCTGGCCGTGCTTCGCGATCAGCCTGTCGATCGTCTGGCGGACGGTATCCGGGGTCATGGAAGGCTGGGCGGAAACCCGGGCCACGACCAGGGGGGCGAGGCTCAGCAGAAGCATCAGGAAGGTGATGCGTAAAGACATGGCGTTCCTTTCGGGCTCAGATGGGCGGCTTGAGCGCGGTGGTGACCAGGCGCTCGTCGATGACCAGCTTGTGCATCTCGCCGCCGTTCTGCTGGACCTCCTCGCGGGAGAAGGGATCGAACTCGAACGGCTTGATGATCTTGCCGTAGATCGACTTGAGCGCGCGGGCGCCGATGCGGCTGCTCTTGGCCGCCTCCTCGGCGATCACCTTGATCGCGCCGGGAGTGATGTCCAGCTCGATCCCGTACTTCTGGAAGAAGCCCTGGGAGGTCCTGAACACGCTGTCCCGCGGCTCGGCGAAGATCCGCGCCAGCGTGTCCGAGGTGAGATCCTCCAGGATGACGGCGTTGTCGAACCGCGAGAGGAACTGCGGCTGCATGCCATACTCGAAGAGGTCCTCCTGCCGGAAGTGGTGGCGGAGGGTGAAGTACTCGCGGATCTGGATCTTGCCGTTGACATAGGTGGTCGTGGTCGGCAGCTTGATACCGCTCTTGGGCGAGATGACCCGCTGGAAGACCTGGTCGTAGAGGGATTCGAAGGCGCCGGCGCAGAGGAAGAGCATCTTGCCGGTGTCGATCCAGACGCCGTTGGTGTCCGCGGTCCCGTCCTTGAGCACGGTCATGGGATGGAAGTGGCGCTCGCCCTCGATCAGGGTGAGCACGGCCTGCTGGATGTTGATGCCGGTGACGTACGGCTTGCCGCCGAGGAGGCCGGAGACCTTGTCGATCTCGTCGAGGCAGACGGTGGCGCGCTCCATGGCGCGGCCGATCTCCTCGGCCGAGGCGCCATTGCCGAGCACCTGGCGGGCGCGCTCCTCCAGCCGGGTGAAGAGGCGGCCGGTGTCCACGGCCCCCTCCTCGGTCGCCAGCGTGTTGGCGTTCATGATGAGCACTACCCGGTGCTCGCGGAAGTCCTCCCGCGAGGCATAGAGGTTCTCGATGGCCCGCATGATGGTGGTCTTGCCGGTGCCGGAGTTCCCGATCAGGAGGAGGTTGCCGTACTTCTCCCCCTGGAGGTGCTTGAAGATGGCCACGGACACGTAGCGGAGGGCCTCCTCCTGTCCGATGACCTGCTGCGCGAGGAAATCATTGATCTCGACCGGCTTCATGGCTCTGGGAATCCCCCCTGACTATCTTATATACGTGCGCGGAAGGCGGACCGCTGCGCATGGAAACCAGGGAAGACACCCGGGGATTCCGGAGTCGCGGCGAAGGGAGTAGAATCGTTCCGGGAAGCGACCGAGGGAGGAGAGACATGCCGGAGTACAGGATTCGGGCGGTGGTGTTCAAGGAGGGTGATTGGTGGGTGGCGCAGTGCCTGGAGTACCGCTATGCCGTTCCTGCCAAGCGCTTGGAGGACTTGCCTCGTGAGCTGATGAGGTGCCTGACATGGATGATCCGCCTCGCTCTGGAGGCCGGTGACGAGCCCTTCAAGGGGTACACTCCAGCCCCTCGTCGCTACTGGAAGATGTTCGCGCATGCCACCCCCCTACCCCAGACGGCGCCTCCGAGCTCGGAGCCGGACGTCGAGCTGCGGATCGCAGCTTAGTCCTCGTCGTCCTCCTCTGGGTTCAGGTGGAAGTCTAGAGGAGGCAGGCCGTAGAGCCAGCAGAGGTTCCGGAGCACGGTCAGAGGGAGGATCTCGTCGGGATCGAGAACGGGCAGGACATGGCGCCGCCCCGCTCTCACGAACACGATGATCCGCTTCAAGTCCTCGAGATCCACCACGATCCCGTAATACCGCCGTGCCTTCTCCACGAACTCCCGCAGGGTGATCTCCCAGGGGTGCCTTGATCCCATGCCGCCCTCCGGCTCCGGTTTCGGTGAGGCGGGAAATATAGCCGATCTTCAGGGGCTCTTGCCATCCACCCGCCCGTCGGAGAAACTTCCGGGGTGAGACGCATCAGCCTCGACCTCGAAAAGCAGCTCAACCCCGAGCAGATCGCCGCCGTGACCCATGGCGACGGCCCTCAGCTCGTCCTCGCCGGCGCCGGATCGGGCAAGACCCGCGTCATCACCTACCGCATCGCCTGGCTCGCGGAGGAGCGCGGCGTCGACCCCGGCCACATCGCCGCCATGACGTTCACCAACAAGGCCGCGGCCGAGATGCGCGAGCGGGTCGAGGACCTCCTCGGCCTCCATCCGGTCCCCACCTCCGTGGGCACCTTCCACCGCTACGGCCTCATCCTGCTGCGCCGCTACGGCGAGCGGGTCGGACTGCGGCGGGACTTCGCCATTCTCGATACCTCCGACCAGCTCGGCCTGGTCAAGGAGGCGCTCGCGGCCGAGGGGCTGTCCGAAACCGCCTTCTCCCCCCGGTCGGTGCTCGCCCAGATCAGCGGCGCCAAGAACAAGCTCATCGAGCCCGCGGCCTACGAGTCCGCCGCCACCAACTTCTTCGAGAAGAAGGTCGCCTCCCTCTACCGCAAGTACCAGGGCCTCCTCGGCCAGGCCTCCGGCGTGGACTTCGACGACCTGCTGACGCTGTCGGTCAAGCTCCTCTCGCACGACGCGGAGGTCAAGGAGCGGATCCGCTATCGCACCCGGTATCTCCTGGTGGACGAGTACCAGGATACGAACCACGCCCAGCTCCGGCTGATCCAGGAGCTGATCGGCCCGGACGGCAATCTCACGGCCGTGGGCGACGAGGACCAGGGGATCTATCGCTGGCGCGGCGCGGACCTCGACAACATCCTCGACTTCGAGAAGAGCTTCCCCGGCGCCGAGGTGCGCAAGCTGGAGCGCAACTACCGCTCCACCCAGACCATCCTCGACGTCTCCGGCGCCCTGATCGCCAACAACATCCACCGCCGGGGCAAGCGCCTATGGACCGAGCACGGCGCCGGCCCCAAGGCCGAGCTCTACAAGGCCACGGACGAGGGCGACGAGGCCAACTGGATCGTGGACAGGATCCAGAAGCTCCGCCACCATCATCAGTACAAGCTGGGGGACATGGCGGTCCTGGTGCGCACCAACGCCCAGACCCGGGCGATCGAGGACGAGCTGCTCAAGCGCGAGATCGCCTACTCGCTGGTCGGCGGCGTCCGCTTCTACGACCGCGCCGAGATCAAGGACCTGGTCGCCTACCTGCGGGTGCTGCGCAACCCGCGGGACAACTTTTCCCTGGGCCGGATCATCAACCAGCCGCCGCGGAGCATCGGCAAGTCCACCCTGGAGCTGCTGCGCGACCGCGCGGTGCAGCTCGGCCAGCCGATCTGGGACGTCGTCTACCTGGACGACCTGGGCACCCTCCCGGCCCGCAGCGCCACGGCCCTGCGCAAGTTCCGCGACCTGATCGTGGGTCTCCAGGAGGCTTCCCGGGACCTGCCGCTGCCCGCTCTCCTCGACCGGCTGCTGGACGATACCGGCTACGCCAAGCTCTACAACCAGGACGACCCGGACGACCTCGCCCGGCTGGAGAACATCCAGGAGCTCCTCTCCGCCGCGCAGGAGTTCACCGAGGCGAGCAGCTACAACCGGGGGGATGAGGACCTCCTGACCGCGTTCCTCGACCACATCGCCCTGGTGACCGACCTCGATTCGCTCCAGGTGGAGAAGGGGGTCTCGCTGATGACCCTGCACAGTGCCAAGGGCCTGGAGTTCAAGGCGGTGGTGGTCGCGGGCCTGGAGGACGGGCTCCTTCCGCACTTCAACTCCCAGGGCGCAAGGGAAGACATCGAGGAGGAGCGGCGCCTGCTCTACGTGGGCATGACCCGGGCGCGGGAGAAGCTCTACCTCTCCTGCTGCCGGAGGCGCCGCATCGCCGGGCGCTACCAGGATCAGATGGAGTCACCGTTCCTCCACGAGCTACCGGACCAGCTCGTCGAAGTTCACCACAGCCCCGACCTCTACATGGGGGGCCGGGTACCCGAGCGCGCGCAGAGCGTCTACTCGTTCTTCGGCCAGGCCCCCCCCTCACCGGCCTTCCGGCCCGCACCCCGTCCCCCGGCTCCTTCTCCCTACACTCCGCGTCCCCAACCGAGCGGGCGGGTCGTGGTTCCCGAGCCGGACGAGAGCACGGTGCCCCGGCGCCAGATCAAGCGCGGCAGCCGCGTCCGCCACCCCACCCTCGGTGCCGGCGTCGTCCTGGAGATGGAGGGTCAGGGCGAGGAGACGAGGCTCACCGTCTTCTTCGAGAAGGCGGGTAAGAGGAAGCTGGTGGCGAGGTTCGCGAACCTGGAAATGCTGTAGAGCGCTACCGCCCCCGCCGCAGGGCGAGGTAGTCGTCCCGAAGCAGGCCGAAGAGGTAGTTGTCCACACGGCGGCCGCGGAGCTTGAAGTAGCCTTTGAGGTGGCCTTCGCGCTGGAAGCCGTTCTTTTCCAGGACGCGCTGCGAGCCCAGGTTCTCGATGGCGCAGCGGGCTTCGACCCTCTCGAGGAGGGTGTTCAGGAAGAGGTCGTCCAGGAGCACCTGCAGGGCCTCGGTCATCACTCCCTGCCCCTGGTAGCCGGTCGTGAGCGCGTAGCCGACCTCGGCGAGACCGTGCTCCCAGTTGCTCACCACCAGCGTGATCCAGCCCGCCGGCTCGGTGTCCACCTGCACGATCCACTGGAACTTCTCACCCCGGCCCCGGTAGAGGTCGGGCATCCGCTGGCTCGCCACGTCCGCCCGGAGCTGCGCCGTGGGCAGCTCGTTCAGCGGCTGGTAGCGCCGGACGCTCGGCTCCGCCCGCCACTGGCGCAGCAGGTCCGCATCCCGCGGCACCGCCGGCCGCAAGGTCACTTCCTGGGGTTGGATGCGCTCCATGAAGGCCATACGACTATTTTAGCCTCTCACCCTTGGACGGGACCCGAAGCCTTCCGGTTCCCGCAAACCCGTCAGGCATTCGGGCGCGGCTTGAGGGTTTCCGGGCGCGACCGGAGGTCGCGGAGCGCGGGCAGAAACGCCAGAAGGATCATGTAGCTGTAGCCCTGCACGAAGAGGAAGAGGAAGGGCAGCGAGATCCACATCTTGTGGACCACCGCGTAGACGAAGCAGGAGAGGAAGTAGAGGGCCAGGGTCAGCTCGATCCAGAGGGAGACGTTGCGGCCCGAGCGGTAGCGCTTCTGGAGCCAGTCCTCCCCCTGGCGCTCGATGCGGTACTTGGGCGTGCGGTGGAAGGTGCCGCCGCGCTGCAGCAGGCCGGAGAGCACTGCCCGGGCGTTGTTGACCGAGAGCCCGATCCCCAGCCCCATCACCGCCGGCAGGTAGCGCACCTGCGCCTTCCAGCCCAGGCCCGCCGCGGACTGGCTCGCCAGGTAGAAGACCAGGACCGACGCCGTCGCCGCCAGGAAGAGCGGCAGGTCGATGATCAGCATGTCCCACCAGGTGGAGTGGCTGCGGATCAGCATGGCCGGGAAGATCAGCAGCGCCATGACCACCATCAGGGCATAGCTGGCGTTGTTCGTCAGGTGGACGAAGGCCTCGAACTTGACCCGCCAGGGCAGCGGCGCGCGCAGGATCCGCCCCAGGAGCTTGCGGCCGGTCTGGATCGAGCCCTTGGTCCAGCGGTACTGCTGCCCCTTGAAGCCGTTGATGTCCACCGGCAGCTCCGAGGGGACCGCCAGGTCCGGCAGGTAGAGGAACTTCCAACCCGCGAGCTGCGCCCGGTAGGAGAGGTCGAGGTCCTCGGTGAGCGTGTCGTGCTGCCAGCCGCCTGGCGAAAGGATGGCCTCGCGCCTCCAGACCCCGGCCGTGCCGTTGAAGTTGAAGAAGCAGCCGCCCCGGTTGCGCGCCGTGTGCTCGATGAAGAAATGGCCGTCCAGGAGGATCGCCTGGGCGCGGGTGAGCAGCGAGTAGGCGCGGTTGATGTGCGCCCAGCTCCCCTGCACCATGCCAAGCTCCGGATCGGAGAAGTGCGGCACCGCCTGCTTGAGGAACTCGGGCTGCGGCACGAAGTCGGCGTCGAAGATCGCGATCAGCCCGCCGCGGGCGCGCTCGAGCCCGGCTTCGAGCGCTCCGGCCTTGAAGCCGCGGCGGTCGGTCCGGTGGAGGTGGTGGATGTCGATCCCGAGGCGGCGCTGCGCTTCCACTACCCGCGCGACGATGCCGGTGGTCTCGTCGGTCGAGTCGTCGAGGACCTGGATCTCCAGCCGGTCGCGCGGGTAGTCGAGCCCGCAGACGGCTTCGATGAGCCGCTGGGCCACGTACATCTCGTTGTAGAGTGGGAGCTGCACCGTGACCACGGGCCACTCCGGCGGATCGGCAGGACCAGGCGGAACGCGCCGGCGGGTCCGCAGGTACACCATCACCAGGGCCAGGCGGTGCAGGCCGTAGAAGGCGAGGACTCCCAGGACGAGGTAATAGATTGTCAGCAGGATCGCTGCACCCGGAAAGCTCATCCCGGAAAGCCTCCCTGGCGCTGGCGCTCCCGCTGCTCGTTCTGAATGTGGGCCTGGCCTTCCTCTCGGATCTCTCTCATCGGCTTCCGCTCACTCTCGTCCTTCTCGGCTCGGGCTTCCTCTGGCTCGCCTTCGCGTGCCGCCGCCTCGAAACGGCCGCGCTCCCCGGTAGGGCGATCCTCCTCGGGTCCTTGCTGCTGAGACTGCCGCTGCTGCTTTTGCCGCTCACGCTGTCGGACGACGCGCTGCGCTATCTCTGGGATGGAAAGGTCGCCCTGGCCGGCCGGAATCCCTACGCCCTGCCGCCGGCGGCCCCTGAGCTTATCCCGTTTCGCGACGAGATGTGGCAGCGCCTGCCCCATACCGACATCCCCACGGTGTACCCGCCGCTTTCGGTAGCGGCATTCAGTATAGCCAGCCGGCTCCCCTTTCTGGGATGGAAACTGCTCCTGGGATGGAAGCTCCTGGCCACCGCCGCCGACCTGGGGACTTGCGCCCTGCTCCTCCGTCTTGCCCGCCGGAGGGGGATCCCCGAGGGTCGGATCGCCTGGTATGCCTGGAACCCGCTCGTCCTCCTGGAGGTCTCGGGCATGGGGCATGTCGATGCCCTGGGAGTGGCGGCGACGGTGGGAGCGGTGCTGGCCCTGACCCGCGGGAGGGAGGTCGCCGCCGGGGTCTGGGCCGCGGCCGGCGCCCTCGCCAAGATCGTGCCCGTCGCGGCCCTGCCCATGTGGACGCGCCAGAGCGGGTTCCGGCTCCTGGGAACGGCGGCGGTCCTGATCGCGGCAGCGGTCCTGCCGGTGATCGCCGCCACCGGGGGAATCCCTCCGGGTCTTGTCACCTACGGCATCTCCTGGGAGTTCAACGGCCCGGTCTACGAGCCGCTCTGGCGCTTGATGGATGCCGCCGGGATTGCCCCCGCTCTCGCCCGGGGATTGGAAGCGCTGGAGCGCCGGACGGAGATGTGGTACGCCTGGGACTGGATGTATCCCTATCTCTATCCCCAGCTCCTGGCGAAGCTCCTTCTCGCCGCGGGGATGGTGGTCGCGGTCCTTCGATCCCTGCGGGAGACCGATCCTGTCGCCGGCACGGGGCGCCTTTTCGGCACGCTCCTGCTCCTCTCGGCCACGGTCTATCCCTGGTATCTCTTGTGGGTGCTCCCATGGGCGGCGCTCCTCCGGCAGCGGGCGTGGCTGGCGCTTTCGGGGTTGATCCTGCTCAGCTACTGGAGCCCGCTTTGGCCCTGGGTGTTTCTGGCGATCTGGGTGCCGTTCGGGTTGCTGATGGTTCGGCGATGAGAGCACGTTTGACTTTGTCCTACCGGGGTGAGCGCTACGCCGGCTGGCAGCGCCAGGAAAACGCCCTGACCGTCCAGGAGGTCGTCGAGGAGGCGGTCTCCAAGCTGGTGAGCTCCGAGGTTCGGGTGACGGGCGCGAGCCGCACCGACGCCGGGGTCCATGCCCGGGGGCAGGTCGCCCACGTGGACCTACCCCGCTCCTTTCCTGACCGGGCGCTGGTCCATGGGGTCAACCGGCACCTGCCCGAGGACGTCCGGGTCATGGCGGCCGGGCTGGTGGACGAGGGCTTCCATGCCCGCAAGAGCGCCTTGAGCAAGGAGTACAGCTACCGCCTGAGCCGGGCCGAGGTGCTCTCCCCCCTGGATGCGCCGTTCGCGGTCCAGGTGCCGGCGAGGATCGACCTGGCCCGGATGGAGCTGGCGGCCTCCCTCCTCCCGGGAAGGCACGACTTCTCTGCGTTCGCTCTGGCGGGTGGGAGCCACGGCCAGCCGCTGCGCAGCATCTTCGCCGCCGGCTGGTCTGAGCAGGGGGAGGAGCTGCGCTTCACGATCACCGGCGAAGGGTTCCTGCGCGGCATGGTTCGTGCTCTCGTGGGAACGTTGATCGAGGTGGGGCTCGGCCGGCGCAGCCCGGAAGAGCTTGGCGACCTCCTCTCCGGCCGGCCCCGCTCCGCGGCCGGACCCACCGCCCCGGCTCATGGCCTGATCCTGGAGACCGTGTCTTATCCGGTGTTTGTGGTACCTTAGGGGACCTTCGACATGGCCGAACTTTCCAAACTCGCCCCCCCCGGCTCCCCCGAAGAGCTGATCGTCCGCCGGATCGACCTGTCCCGGCTGCCGCGGCATGTCGCCATCATCATGGATGGCAACGGGCGATGGGCGAAATCGCGCAACCTGCCCCGCGTCGAAGGGCACCGGGCCGGCGTCGCGGCCGTGCGCGACACGGTGGAATCGTCGGCCCAGCTCGGCCTGGACGTGCTCACCCTCTACGCCTTCTCCGTCGAGAACTGGAAGCGCCCGCGCTTCGAGGTCTGGACGTTGATGAACCTGCTCAAGGAGTACGTCCGCAAGGAGCGCCAGAACCTGGTCGACAACGACATCCGGTTTCACGCCATCGGCCGCTGGGAGGAGCTCGACCCCTCCGTCGTGCGCGAGATCGACGCCACCCTGGAGGCCACGCGCAATTGCAAGGGGATGATCTTCAACATCGCGCTCAACTACTCCGGGCGCTGCGAGATCGTGGACGCCTGCCGGCGCATCGTGGCCGACTGGGCCGCGGGCAAGCACGCGGACATCGACGAAGAGACGCTCAACCGCTATCTCTACACCTCGGGCCAGCCCGATCCGGACCTGCTGATCCGCACCTCGGGCGAGCTGCGGGTGAGCAACTTCCTGCTCTGGCAGATCGCCTACACCGAGATCTGGGTGACCCAGACGCTCTGGCCGGACTTCCGCCGGCGCGACCTGTTCGAAGCCATCCTCGCCTACCAGGGACGGGAGCGGCGCTACGGCGGGGTGCGCACCGGAGCGGACGCCCAGGGGGACGAGGTCGAGACGGGCCTGTTCGCCTCCGGGCGCGGCCCGGTCTGAGCCCCGGCTCATGCAGAGGCTCCTCACCGCCGCGGTCCTGCTCCCGCTCGTCCTCCTGGCCCTGTTCAAGCTGCCGGGACCCTGGTTCTTCGCCTTCGTCGCCATCCTGGTCGACTGGGCGGTCTATGAGTACCTGCAGATCGTCGGCAACCGGGCCCCGCACGCTCCGCTCAAGACGCTCCTGATCGCCGTGCCGCTGGCCGCCGTGGCCGTGAGCGCCTCGCTCTTCGAGGGCGGCGAGCTCCTCGACCCGCGGCTCCACCTGTTCACGGCCGGAATCCTGCTCTCCGTCGGCCTCGGCAGCCTGACGCTGCTCTCCCGGGTCCCGCTCGCCGAGACCCTGGATGCGCTCGGCATCCTGGGCTTCGGCGTCCTCTACTTCGCGCTGCCGATCTCCAGCCTGCACTACCTGCAGCAGGCGGACCCCTGGCTCGTGTTCCTGCTCTTCGCCGTGGTCTGGCTGGGGGACACCGCGGCTTTCTACATCGGGTCGCGGCTGGGCCGGCACAAGATGGCGCCGGTGATCAGCCCGAAGAAGAGCTGGGAGGGATCGCTCGCCGGCTTCGCGACCGCGGTCCTGGCCGCCGCGGTCTGGAGCTGGTTCCGGCTGGGCCGGATCGACCTCGGGCTGCTGGCCGCCGCCGCCCTGACCGCCGCCGCCGCCCAGGTCGGCGACCTCGTCGAGTCGATGATCAAGCGCGGCTCGGGCGTCAAGGACTCGGGCCACATCCTGCCCGGGCACGGCGGCATGCTGGACCGGATCGACGCCATGCTGTTCGCCGCTCCCGTCCTGGTCCTGGCGCTCTGGCTGCTGCGGGTCGAAGGCGTACCGGTCCCCCTCCCTTAGGGGAATGCCGGGCCGTCACGGCAGGTTCGGTATAATCGAACATCTTCGGCGATTTTTCGCGCAAAGGGCCAGTTGATGACCAACTTCCTCATCCCGATCCTCTCCTTCGTCTTCGCCCTCGGCGTGATCATCGTCGTGCACGAGGCCGGCCATCTCCTGGTCGCCAAGGCGTTCGACGTGCGGGTGCTCACCTTTTCGGTCGGCTTCGGACGCAAGCTGTGGAGCACGCAGCGCGGCGAAACGGAGTACCGCCTTTCGGCCGTCCCCCTGGGCGGATATGTGCGGCTCGGAGGCGAGAGCATCGAGGAGGCGACCGGCAACGATCCGCGCGAGTTCCTGAGCAAGCCGCGCTGGCAGCGGATCCTGGTCTACCTGGCCGGCCCGGCCATGAACGTGATCCTGGCCATCGCGATCTACGCCGGTCTTTTCATGGTCGGCATCGAGGCGGGCAACCCCGCCTCCATCCCCCCGGTCATCGGCGTGGTCGAGGCCGGCTCGTCGGGCGCCGAGGCGAAGTTCCAGAAGGGCGACGTGATCCTCGAGGTCGGCGGCAAGCCGATCAAGAACTGGATGCAGGTGCTCCTCGAGCTCACCACCCGCGGCGGGCAGCCGGTGCCGATCAAGTACCAGCGCGAGAAGCAGGTCCTGACGGCCACCGTCACCCCCAAGGCCAATCCCCGCGACGGCAACGGCGACACCGCCGGCCTTTACCCGATCATCCGGCCCCAGGTCACCCGCGTCTTCCCCGGCACTCCGGCCGAGAAGGCGGGCTTCCGCCCCGGCGACGAGCTGCGCGCGGTGGCCGGCCATCCGGTCGCGGACGGCGAGAGCTTCGTCAAGGCCATCGAGGCGAGACCGGGCCAGGCCATCGAGGTCGTGGTGAGCCGCGACGCCAGGCTCCGCACCCTCCAGGTCACGCCCGACCTGGATGGCAAGGTGGGCAAGATCGGCGTCGGCATCGGCATGTTCCAGCGCTACGGCCCGGCCCGCGCCGTGGTCGAGGCGGTGCGCTACAACATCCAGATCGTGCGCGACACGTTCTACATCCTGGGCAAGATCTTCAAGCGCGAGGTGTCGCCCAAGGGCGCGCTGGCCGGCCCCATCGAGATCGCCCGCCAGACCGGCGCGGCCGTGATGATCGGCCCCAAGTACCTGATCTCCATCATGGGCCTGCTCAGCATCAGCATCGCCGTCATGAACCTCTTGCCGATCCCGATCCTCGACGGCGGCCAGATCTCGATCCTGCTCATCGAGGAGGTGATCCGCCGCGATCTCCCTCTGCGGATGAAGGAGGTCATCAGCCAGGTCGGGTTCGCGATGATCCTGCTGCTGATGGTCGTGGTGATCTACTTCGACCTGTCGAAGACGGAATTCGTGCGAAAATTGTTCCCCGGCTAGACCTTTTTCCAGAGGAGAGAGCATGCCCGGACCGATCTCGATCGGCGACGAAGCGCCGAACTTTGACCTGAGCTCCACGGAGGACGCCCTCCTGATGTTGAAGGACGAGGTGGTCCGGACGGCGATGGTGCTCTATTTCTTCGCCAATCCGGCCGACGAGCGCGTGCTGCGCGATCTCGACGCCCTGAACACCCGCCGCGACGCCCTGGTGAAGCTCCAGGTCCGCATCCTGGCCGTGTCGCCGGCCCCGCTCGACGAGCTCCGCAAGCTGCAGCGCGAGCGCAAGCTCCACTTCCCGCTGCTCCACGACGACCGCGGCTTCTCCGCAGCCTACGGCGTGGACCCGGCCGCCCCGGCCCTGGTGGTCGTGGACCGCCGCCAGCGCGTGCGCTTCATTGCGAACCCGGTCGCCTCGGTGGAGGAGTCCATGGCCCAGGTGGAGAGCGCGATCAAGGATCTGCCCTCTCCGACGAAGAGCTACCCGAAAGCGGTCATCAACCGGATCGTCGACCGCTGGGTGAACTGACCCGGCGCTTTCTCTTCTTCAAGCCCACCAGCCCCCGCAGCGTGTTCAGGTCCCTGCGGTGGCCTGCCATGTCGTCGCCGGGCTCGGTCTCCAGCACCATGGGGATCTTCTGCAGACGCGGCTCGGTCAGCATCCTCTCGAACAGGGTCAACCCGATCTCCCCCTCCCCGATGTGGGCGTGGCGGTCGCGTCTCGAGCCGAAGGGGCGCACCGAGTCGTTGAGGTGAAAGCAGCCCACGGCATCCAGGCCGAGCCGCTCCTCGACCTCGTCCAGGAAGCCGGCGAGATCCTCGTGGAGGGCATAGCCCGCGGCGAAAGCGTGGCAGGTGTCCAGGCAGAAGCCGATCCGGCGAGGCTCCGCCACCTGGGCTCGCATCGCGGCGAGCTGCTCCAGGCGCCAGCCCAGGCAGCTCCCCTGGCCGGCCGTGTTCTCCAGCAGCACCCGGGTGGAGACGTCCGGCAGGTCCCCGAGGACCGCATCCAGCGACGCCGCCACCTTATCGATCCCGGCCTCGTCTCCGGCCCCCAGGTGCGCTCCGGGATGGAGCACCAGGCCCGCGACTCCGAGGCGCGAGCAGCGGACCAGCTCGTCGGTGAGCGCGTCGAGCGATTTCTCCAGGATGACCGGGTCGGTCGCGGCCAGGTTGATGAGGTAGCTGCCGTGCGCCACCAGCGGCCCCACGGCGCTGCCGGCATGGGCCTCGCGGAAGGCCGCGATGTCGCCGTCGAGCATCTCCTTGCCGCGCCACTGGCTGGCGTTCTTGACGAAGATCTGCATGGCGTCGCAACCCAGGTCCGCGGCGCGGCCGAAGGCGGTCGACAGGCCTCCGGCGACCGAGATATGGGCGCCGAGCGGAGGCAGGGTGGCAGGCATGCGCGGGATTCTATGCCGGCTTTGGTAGACTGCCGGCCGATGGCAATGCCGAGGATCGTCCGTGGACTGGTCTACCTGGCCTACGGTCTGGTCGTGGTGCTCGTCTTCACCCTGGCGGCCTACACCTCGTTCAGCCTGTTCGTGCGCAGCGGCGTCACCACGGTGCCGCAGATCGAGGGGCTGTCCCGCGGCGAGGCCGCGGCCCGGCTCGCGGACCAGGGGCTGCGGCTGCGCGGCGTCGAGAACCAGGAGCGCTACAGCGAGAAGGTGCCGGTCGGGCACGTGGTCCGCCAGAGCCCGGACGCGCGCACCCTGGTCAAGCGGGGGAGCGGCGTGACCGTCGTGCTCTCGAAGGGACCGCAGCGCGTCGACGTGCCCGAGCTGGCCGGCAAGACGCTGCCCGCGAGCCAGGCGGCCCTCTCCGGCAGCGGCCTCACCGTCGGACGGCTCCTGGGCGCCTTCAGCACCACGGTGGCCACCGGCTCGGTCCTGGCCTCGGACCCGCCCGACGGCGCCACCATCCCGCCCTCGACGCCGGTCCACGTGCTGCTCTCGCTCAACGTGCCGGCCGAGCGCTACATCATGCCCGACCTCGTCTATCGCGATTACGAGCGCGTGCGCCCGCTGTTCGAGCAGCTCGGCTTCACGTTCGGCAGCGTCAAGTACGAGCGCTACGAAGGGGTCGCGGCCGGCGTGATCCTGCGCCAGTTCCCGCTGCCCGGCCATGCGCTGGCCAAGCAGGACAACATCTCGCTCGTGGTGGCCACGGCCGACACGCCGCTCGACAGCGCCACGCCGCCGCTGGACCTCTTCCCCTCCGCTCCCGTCCCGTCGGTCTCGCCAAGCCCGGCGCCGCCCCCCACGGCGACCCCACGCCCATGAAGCTGGCGCCGTCGCTCCTCGCCTCGGACCTGGCCGACCTGGCCGGCACCCTGGCTGTCTGCGCGCGCGGCGGGGCCGACCTGCTGCACGTGGACGTGATGGACGGGCACTTCGTCCCCAACCTGAGCTTCGGCATCCCGGTGATCCAGGCGCTGCGCCGGCGCACGGAGATCCCCCTCGACGTCCACCTGATGGTCTCCAACCCGGACCGCCTGATGGACGACTACCTGGCGGCGGGCTCGGCGCGGGTGGCGGTGCACTGGGAGGCGGCGGTCCACCTGGACCGGCTGCTCACCCACATCCGCAAGGGCGGGGCGAAGGCGGGCGTGGTGCTCAACCCGGCCACGCCGGTCGAGCTCCTGGAGGACGTGCTGCCGCAAGCGGCCTTCGTGCTGCTCATGTCGGTCAACCCGGGCTTCGGCGGCCAGGCGTTCCTGCCCCGGGCCCTGGACAAGGCGCGGCGGCTCCGGGAAATGATCCAAAAAGGCCGCCTTTCCGTCGAGATCGCGATGGACGGGGGCATCGATCGCGGTAACATTGCCCAGGTGGTCGCGGCCGGGGTTGACACTTGTATTGTCGGGTCGGGAATCTTCGCGGCGAGCGACCCGGTTGCCATGATGTCCGAGCTTCGCATTCGCGCTCGGTCGGAGACCGTATGAAACGAATCCTTCTTCTGCCGGCCGCGCTGCTCCTGGTGGCGCTCGCCGGATGTCGCAGCGGCGGTGCCGAGGATCCTCTCCTCCATCTTTCGGCGGAGGAGTCGCTCGCCCAGGGCAAGGAGCTGCTCGCGAAACAGAAGTACTCGCGCGCCCGCCCCTACTTCACGCACGCGTTCGAGGTGGAGCCCAACTCGGCCATCGGCCGCGAGGGCCTGCTCCTGGCCGCCGACACCTACTACCAGGAGGGCGGCACCACGAACTACGTGCAGGCCGAGGCCAAGTACCGGGACTTCCTGAACCGGTTCCCCACCAGCGAGCAGGCCGCCTACGTGCAGTTCCAGATCGCCAACAGCCTGGCCAAGCGGATGGAGAAGCCGGACCGCGACCAGACGGTCACGCGCAAGGCGCTGGAGGCCTACCGCGAGCTGACGCGGCTCTATCCCACGAGCGAGTATGCGGCCCAGGCGCAGGAGCAGATCGGCCTGGTGGTGAACAATCTCGCCGAGCACGAGTTCGCGATCGGCCGGTTCTATCTCCGCTACGGCATCGGCGCCGGGGCGGTGCAGCGCTTCGAGACCCTGCTCAGCGAGTACCCGCAGTACCCGGACCGCGACAAGGTGATCTACAACCTCGGCCTCGCCTACCAGTTGATGGGCAAGCAGGAGGATGCGGACAAGGCCTTCGACCGGCTCCGGGCCGAGTTCCCCCAGAGCCCCTTCCTCGCGGAGATCCCGCAACGGAGAGCGCAGACATGAAGCACCGCGCGGTCCTGGCGACCCTCTGCCTCCTGATCCTGGCCGGCTGCGCCGGCACTCCTCTGCGGCCGGACACCTCCGGCCTGGAGGCGGAGATCCAGCGGCTCCGCGCCCAGGTCGTCGAGCTGCAGCGCCAGGCCGCCATGGACGAGGTCGAGATCGCCCGGCTCCGCCAGCAGGTCGGCCAGACGGGCGATACCGGGGGCCGACCGGCGCCGACCGGCGCAAGGCCTTCCACCACCGCGCAGGCCCCCCGCCCGACCCAGGCCCAAACCCAGACGCGGCCGCCGGTGGCCACACCCCCGCCGACGTCTCCGCGGACCACCACCACGGCGCCCGCGCCGCCAAAAACCGAGCCCGCACCCACCCGGCCCGCTCCGGTCGAGAAGATCGAGGAGGCGGACATCGACGTCCCCGACACGCCTCCGGCCCGGCCTCAGACCCGTCCGGCGACGCCTCCGCCCGCGGCTCCGCCCGTCGTAAAGCCCGCCCCCGCCCCTCCGCCGGCAGCCGACCCGGGCACGGACGAGGTGCTCTCGCCCGCCTCCCAGGCCCTCTACGACCGCGGCTACACGCTCTATCACCAGGGCCACTTCGTGGACGCGGAGACCAGCTTCCAGCGCTTCCTCCAGGGGAACCCCAAGAGCGAGCTCGCCGACAACGCCCAGTACTGGATCGGCGAGTGCCGGTACGCCCGCGGCGACCTGCGCGGAGCCCTCGCCGCCTTCCGCGAGACGGTCTCGCGCTTTCCCGAAGGCAACAAGGTGCCCGACGCCATGCTCAAGTCCGGGCAGTGCCTGGAAGCCCTGGACGACGTCGACGGCGCCCGCGCCGCCTACGCCGAGGTAGCGCGGCGGTTCCCGGGAACCGCCGCGGCTTCGGTGGCCGACGAGCGGCGGCAGAGCCTGCCGTAGGCCGGAAAGGACCTCAAGGACACCAAGGACCTCAAGGACACCAAGGACGGTGTATCCGTGTCCTTGAGGTCCTTGGTGTCCTTGAAGTCCTTCCCTCTTCTTCCCTACTTTCCCCCAAAAACCTCAAGCACCACTTCAACCTTTTTGCGGTAAACTTGACAGCCGCAGTAAGGCACTGTAGCTTAGGGCATAGCGAATTCACTATGCCTTTCCTCCATGGCGTTCAGGAGGCCCTCATGAGAGTGCGGCTTTCCGGTTTCGTCCTAGCTGCTGTTTTGTGCGGTACCCATCCTCTTGCGGCCGCCGATCGTCCGCCGCAGGACCTTCATCTCGTGGACGGCCACTGGACCGCCTGGGATCCGCCGCAGCCCCCTGCGGGGGCCCAGGTCCATGTGATCGAGCGGGGCGACACCCTCTGGGACCTCGCCGCCCGCTTCTATGGCAACCCCTACCTGTGGCCGCAGATCTGGGAGAAGAACCAGTACATCCTGGATGCCCACTGGATCTACCCGGGCGACCCGCTGGCGGTCGGCCTGGAGGTGGCGCCGGTGGACACCCTCGGGGAAGGCGGCGAGGAGAGCGGGCCCGAGGAGGACATCGGCACGCCGCAGGACGACGTGCTCACCTCGGAGGAGGCGGCCGGCGAGCCGGTCCCGCTCGGAGGCGAGAGCGACATCTACTGCTCGGGCTACATCGGCGACCTCGACGAGACCTTCGAGCACACGATCATCGGCTCGGAGTACGAGTCCATCGGCCCCGACCTGGACCAGTTGCCGAGCTACGGCTTCCGCGGCAAGTACGGCCGGCCGGGCACGGCCAAGTACAACCTGTCCACCGGCGACATCGTCTACCTCGACGGCGGACGCTCGCGCGGCATGAGCCCCGGCACCCTGTACACGGTCATCCAGCCCCAGCGCCAGGTCGTCCACCCGATCACCAAGCAGGTCGTGGGCCGCTACTACCACTACCTCGGCCGCATCCGGGTGCTGTCGGTCCAGGAAGAGACCGCCATCGGCGAGATCGTCCACGCCTGCGATCCGATCCTGGTGGGGCAGCAGCTGCGCACCTTCGTGCCCGAGCCGGTGCCCCTGGGCCGCCTCGGCGCCCTGCGCCCGGTCAACTATCCCGAGCCCGAGGAGGAGCTGCGGGACAACCCCGTCATCCTCTTCACGCAGGACGACCTGGTCTCGCTCGCCGAGGACCACGTGGTCTACATCGACCGAGGGGAGGACGGCGACATCACCCCCGGCGACATGTACACGATCTACCGCAAGAACCGCGACGGCCTGCCGCCGATCGTCATCGGCGAGCTCGCCGTGCTGTCCGTCCACAAGAGCTCCTCGCTCGCCAAGATCATCGAGTCGCGCTACGCCGTCTTCGTCGGGGACTGGATTTCCCCGAAGTGACCCTCCCCTGAACAGCACAGGCGCTTGGGCACGACCGGGCGCCTGTGTTAGTCTGTCTGCTCCCTTAGTTGGCTGTACATCGTTCCCGAGGACACGTTCTTGGCCGACCAAAACCTAAACG
>Ga0068862_100000981_pt1 | contig 27298 bp, 26 predicted proteins | sample KBSSwiS52_FD_66598 | JGI IMG/M metagenome (GOLD analysis project Ga0068862, IMG submission 66598) | Switchgrass rhizosphere microbial communities from Kellogg Biological Station, Michigan, USA - KBS Switchgrass S5-2 | ecosystem: Host-associated > Plants > Roots > Rhizosphere > Soil ... | reverse complement strand
TCGATTTTTCGGCGATTGGAAAATCCTGTCAGCTCGGCTACTTACGCTTCACTGCGGTGCCCGGCCCCGGCACAATCTCAACATCCAAAGCGGCGAGATCCTGATCCGCCGCCGTCCGGATGACTGAGCCCTACTGGCTGCTGAACAGGAAGCGCAATCCGCGGTTGTAGAACTCCGGTTTGACACCTGAATGGCCTTCGCCTTCGATGACGCGGCCGTCCCAATGCAAGCCTTCGTAGTCACGCGACGAAAGCGTCCGAACGAAGCTGACGCTGGGCGTCACGAGCTCTTCGTCGCCCCCGACGGCCAGGAACAGTCGCACCGGAAGGTTCTTGTGTTTCGTGGCGAACTCCGCTTCCTGCTTCACTACGAAGTTGTCGTCCCAGTTGAAGTCGGGACTGCCCGCGAGATATCCCCAGAAGAGAGACGGGTCGGTGAACATCGCGTAGAGCGTGAAGAGCCCGCCGAACGAATGCCCTCCCAGAATGCGGCGAGCGGGGTCACCGCGGTAGTTGGCTTCGACGAGCGGAATCAGCTCCGACCTGATGAGCTTCAGAAATTTCGGGGCATCCCCTGATCCCTTGCGGTCGCCCGGACTCGGGGTGTAGTCCATCGCGCGGAGCGCGCCGTAGTCGGCGTGGTCACCGGAATAGGTGATTCCGACGACCACGATGTCCGGCATCTTCCTGTCGTACACGAGGCCGCCAACCACCGAATCGAGCAGCTTGAAGTCCCATTGGCCGTCGAGCAGGTAGAGCACGGGATACTTCTTGTCCTTGCTCGCGTCGAAGTCGGCCGGCTTGTGAATGTACAGGTCGTAGCTGCGCCCCGTGGAGCTGGACTTCAACGTGCGCAGCTCGGAGCCCGGAACGGTGACGGTCCGATTTCCAGGTGACTGCGCCGAAGAGACGTGCACAGCGAAAACGCATGACAAGGCGAAAACAGCCACGGCTGCCGTGAGCAATCTCATTCGAATTTCCTCAGATTTCTATTTCGCGCGACCTCTACGCTTCCAGCAGCGCGGCATTCAGCGAAAACTGAATCAGCTGATCGACGTTCTCCCGCGCCGTGCCCATCTCACTCGCAAGCTGATCGCGAGTGCGGGTCCCGTCGAGAAGCTGGATGAAACGTCGCTGCGTCTCATCGACGACGATGCTGCCGTGCCGCCGATTGATCGGGGACTGGTTCTGGGCGGCGAGATAGCGCGCGACCGGGCTCGCGCGCGGTTTGTCGCTCGGCGGCTGCGCCAGCACAGTCGGTGGATCGACGTATAGCTCCAGCGTTCCGTTCATCCAACAGTTGAGCAGCTCCCGCAGTAACGTCGCACGGTGTTGGCCGGCGGCGTCGATCACTTCTTTGATGGAAATAGTCCGCGGAAACCGCTGGCTGATCATCACCAGGGCGTCGCGCATCGGACCTGCGCCGGTCACCACCTCGCCACGCTGATGCTCGAAACGTGACAAGCCGTTCGCCGCGGGCGATTGCCGGAAGAATGCGGTGGCCTGCATCGTCTCTGCCCGCTCCAGCATCCGTGTCCGATCGAGCGTCAGACTTCCAGGGCAGATCAGCGCCCGGCGAAACTCGCGATTGCGCACGAAGTCCACGTATTGCTCCTGGCGAATGAGATCATCGCGATTCGCCTCCATCCAACTGCTGAACGGCGGCCAGCTCTCCGCGGCCACCATGCCGTTTTGCACGGCGTCCCCGAGATACTGCAGACCCTGCTTGGCGATGCGCGCGGCAAAATCGCGGAAGTAGAACGGCTGGTTCATGCTCTCCAGATATTCGTGCAGGATGTAGCTCTCGGACCTGCCCTGGAGATACTGCACTTCGCCCTTCAGCAAGGCCGCGGTGAACGGGGACTGTGCCAGCGCCATGATGAAATCGCGGCCCGCGGCGGCCTTCTGGATCGGCTCGGCGAATTGCTCGGCATGGAAGCGCATCGCCTCGCGCGCCCACATGCGGACGTGCCAGCCGGGATAGGTATTGAAGCTGATGTAAGCCAGGCCGTTGGGCGTGAGCTGCTCGGCGCAGATCTGCAGCACCTTCTCCGCCACTTCGTGCGGAATCCACGAGAACACGCCGTGCGCGATGATGTAATCGAACTGCCCCCACTGCGGCGTGACATCGGTGATGCTGGCCGCCCGCAGCTCGAGATTCTTCACGCCGCTCGCCGCCGCGAACCTTTGCGCGGTGTCGATCTGCGACGCCACCAGATCGATTCCGGTGAATTTCGCCTCGGGAAGCGAGTAAGCCATCGGCACGATATTCCCGCCCACGGCGCAGCCGAGCTCCAGAACCCGACACTCCGCAGGCGCAGGCGCCTCGAGCCCGAGCAGATGCGCAACCGCATGCAACCGCCGCGGATGGGTCTCGGGGAAGGAGTAGAAGCTGTAAGGAACCTGGTCGTAGCTGGTGACGGTGTCGGTCATGGATGGGAGATTACTGCATCCGCCGCGCAGGCCGTTGGAACTCCTCAGAGTGGCTGTCGGTTTTCGTGTCGCTCATTCGTCATTGCTATGACGGGCTCGCTCAACCGACGAATGATGGAGATAACCGATGGCCAAGAACGTAATTTGCCTCTGGTATGACGGCGCGGCAGAAGAAGCCGCCAGGTTTTACGCCAAGACTTTCCCGAACAGCTCCGTAACGGCGGTCCACCAGGCCCCGGGTGACTTTCCGGACGGCAAGCAGGGACAGGCGCTGACGGTTGAGTTCACCGTGCTGGGCGTGCCCTGCCTGGGCTTGAACGGCGGCCCGATGTTCAAGCACAGCGAGGCCTTTTCGTTTCAGATCATCACCGAGGACCAGGCCGAGACCGATCGCTACTGGAACGCCATCGTCGGCAACGGCGGCGCGGAAAGCCAATGCGGCTGGTGTAAGGACAAGTGGGGCTTGTCGTGGCAGATCACACCGCGCGCACTGATCGAAGCAACGACCGATTCCAATCGTGCGGCCGCCAAGCGCGCGTTCGATGCGATGATGAAGATGAAAAAGATCGACATCGCCAAGATCGAAGCAGCGCGCCGCGGTTAGCGCTACTGCGCGCTCTCGTACACGGCGTCGCGCAGGTCCGTGGTGAACTTGCCCCACATGCCTTCGAGCGCCGTGTTCGTGAGCGCAACGACGGTCAGCTTCCGCTCGGGGTCCACGAACCAGGAGTGGCCGTACACGCCTCCCCATTGCCACGTCTTTGCAGACTGCGTATGGGCCGCCGCCGGATCGACGACGACGGCACCGCCAAACCCGAATCCTGTGCCTGGCCCCGGCCCTGCCAGTGAGCCGATCTGATTACGCATCATGCTCGCTGCGGTTGCCGCGCTCATGATCGGCTTGCCGCCGGTGCGGATCGCCTCGAGCAGTCGCATGACATCGGGCGCGGTGCCGACCATTCCGGCGCCGCCGGATGGAAACGCTTTCGGGTCCAGCGCTCGTGATGGCGAATACGTCATTCGGCCCCCTTCGCCGAACGCCATGACGTAGGGATCCTCCATCCTCGCGGGCGCAGGCTTCGCATCGTGATACGGCACTGCGAGGCGCGCCGGCGCCTTCGCCCAGAACCCTGTGTCGCGCATGCCGAGCGGCTGCGTGACGGTTTCAGCAACGACCTGCGGCAGCGCCTTGCCGGCCGCTTTCTCCAGGACCGCGCCCAGCACATCGATCGAGACCGAGTAGCGCCAGGCTTCGCCCGGGGCGTTGAAGAGAGGCACGCTCGCGAGTCGCCGCAGGTTGTCGTCCAAGCTGATGCGCAACTCATCGAATCCATCCGACACACCTGCTTGGTAATACGCAGTGCCGGGCTTCTCTGAGAACTTGTAGCCGAGCCCGGACGTGTGGGTCAGAAGCTGCCGCACCGTGATCGTCGGCGCTGCGCCGCTCGCGAGCTTCGGCCGAAAGTCCGGAAGCCATTTCGTCGCCGGGTCATCCAGCGAGAGCTTGCCCTGGTCCACCAGGGCGAGCGCGGCCGCCGACACGATTGGTTTGGAGACCGACGACAGCCGGAACACAGTGTCGATCTGCATCGGACGCCTGGCCTCGCGATCGGCGAGCCCCGCCGCGCGCTGATATACGACCTTGCCGTCACGGCTGATCAGGACAACTGCCCCGACGATGCGCTGCTCCGTGATTGCCCGATCGATAACGGCGTCGATGCGCGAACGCGCTTCGTTCGTCGCCTCGGCCGGCGCACTGGCGGCGTGCGCCAGCATGGGCGTGAGTAACGCGAGTGCAATGGCGGAGCAAGCGAGTCTTCGCATGAAATCCTCCAAGGTGACGTGTCTCAGATCATTCCGCCGTTGGCGCGCAGCGTCTGGCCGTTGATCCAGGCGCCGTCGGGCCCGGCGAGAAATGCCACGGCTGCAGCGATCTCTTCCGGCTGGCCCAAGCGCTCGAGCGGCGCGATCTTGGCGATGCGCTCGACGAGCTCGGGCGATTTGCCATTCAGGAACAGATCGGTCGCTACCGGACCGGGGGCAATCGCGTTCACGGTGATCTCGCGGCCGCGCATCTCTTTCGCGAGGACGCTCGTCATCGCCTCGACGGCGGCCTTCGTTCCGGCATAGACGCCGTACGTCGGCTGCAATAGGCCGACGACGCTCGATGAGAGATTGATGATGCGGCCACCGCGGCGCAGGCGTGTCGCTGCCTCGCGCATCATGTTGAACGACCCCTTCAGGTTCACCGCGATGAGCCGATCGAACATCGCGTCGTCGCTCGCCGCGATCGTCGCAAGCGGCATGATGCCCGCGTTGTTGACGATGACGTCGACCCCACCGAATGACTTCTCGGCGGCGTCGAACAAGCGGCGCGCTGCGGCGGGATCGCTGACGTCTGCCTTCACTGCTTCGGCTTGGCCGCCCGCAGTCCTGATGCTGGAAACCACAGCTTCTGCAGCCTGCACGTCGCCTGCGAAATTAACGATGATGGCAATGCCGTCGCGAGCGAGGCGCTGCGCGATGGCTGCGCCGATGCCACGAGAAGCACCTGTGACGATGGCCGTCCTGCGGGATTGGGTGTCTGTCATGGCGGCATTATCCCTTGTCTGAAGGAACTAAGGGATCTACCTAAGCCCCCGGACCAGTTCGCGGCTTGCGTTGCGGTAGGCATTCTGGCGACGGACCGCGCCCCGTGTCGCAATGTCGCGGGCACCCCTCCCGGTAGTGACGTGCGCTCGCGGCTCGGGGTGCGGTTCATTCCGCACCCTTTCGTCTGTTTTTCGCGAGCCGCCGTTAGAAGCCGGCCGTCAGCCGCAGCGCCGCCGCTGCATCCACGCATGATCGAAGTCGGCGCTCCCGAGCTTGAGCGCTGATGAGCAGCGTCGTCTCAAGGGCGTTCGCAACGCCGCGGTGCGCATGAGTCAGCTGATCGACGACCTGCTCGCGTTCTCGCGCATCGGCCGCACGCAGATGCGCAAGGCGCCGATCGATCTGAACGCGCTGGTCAAAGATTTCATCGCCGAGCTGCAACCCGAGACCAAGAATCGCAAGGTCGCATGGACGCTCGAGAAACTGCCGTACATCAGCGGCGACCGGTCGCTGCTGCATCAGGTGTTGACGAATCTGCTCGCGAACGCAGTGAAGTACACCAGGACCCGCGCCGAAGCGAACATCCAGGTGTTCGCCGTCGAGCAGGACGACGAGATCATCGTCGGCGTCGAGGTGCGACTTTCTATTCAGCCTGCCGACGCCGAGCAAGCACGAATCGCGGATGGCCGCACCGCCTGTCGAAAGAGTGGCGGTCCCCCAGCGATCGGCCGAGAATGAGCCCCTGGAACCTGACGACACGACCTGACGACGCGCGAGCGGTTTGGGAGGGTTACGTGAACATCAAGCAGCTTCAGCAAGGGCTCGATTACTGTGGCCGGGTCGAGGCAGTGCGCCAGACCTACCATGTGTTCCAGGCCAAGAGTGCGTACCTGGTTCTGTCCTTCGCGCGAGCGAAGGATCGCAAGGGGTCCGGTTATTTCAATCTCATCGACTCGGCGGCTGTTGACTACGTGCAGGAACGAATGGGCGGCCACAGCGGTGTTACCGCCAAGGATGTGCTGCAGGCCGGCCGGCGCTCGAAGCACATCACGGGCCGGCTGCAGGCGCTGAACATCCTGTACGTGATGGTTGCGCTGAATCAGGCCGCGATTCAGAAGGCCGGCGAGAATCGGCAGCTGTTCTTCTCGGTGCGCAAGGCGCGCCGCATGGCCGCCTAGCTCGTGGCGCCGGGCTCGCGTCCGGAGAGGCGAGTGTACAACGCGCGAACTCTGTCGCCTGCGGCTGTCTGACAGACGAATGGGAACAGCCCGTGCACGAGGGCTGCCACCGCTGCTGCGGCCAGCGTCGCAGCGAAGCTCCAGGCGAATCGCATATGCTCGAAGTAACCCTGCCCGGCGCTGCGCGGGTGAGCGAGGAACAGGCGGTCGATCAATCCGGCGGCCATGACTGGAGGTGCCTTGTGTTCGGGAAGGTGGCGTTCACAATGTACCCCATCACGGACATCGCCCAGGAGAAGCAGTAGATGAAGCCATTTCTTGCCGCCGTTGCACTGCTGGCCGCCGGCTCTGCCGCGAGCGAGCCGGCGATCGATGAAGCTGCCCTGAAGGCAGCCCTGCAGAAAGGCACGGTGAAGGTCGTCAGCCTCGAACGGCATCTCGGACCGCCGGAGATCCCGGATGGCGCGTTCGCTCGCGCCTGCCGGGCCTGGACGTTGACGGAAGCTCAGGTGCAGAGCTTCTTCGCGCGCTCGGACGCGATCAGCTCCGACGAGCTGCGCTCGGCCTATTCGGTGCTGCCCTGCCAGTACTCCGGATCGATCTCCATCGCCGGAACCAGCTATCAGTTCTCCATCAACATCGGCCGCTTCGGCTTCATCCGCGGCGCGTCGCCCCAGGACGTGTCGCTGTTCGGATGCGAAGAAGCCTGCAAGGAGCTGTTCCAGATCGTCAGCGACGGGACGTGAGTACGCTGCGCCCTACTTTCTGCGCGTGTATTCGTACTCGACTGCCAGCCACTTGCGGCCAGTGCCGTCAGCCTGCACCCAGTACTGCCGCACGAACTCGTGATCATCGCTGTCGCGCATGATCTCCAGGTTCGAGCGGATCAGGCGGCCTTCCACTTCGCTGCCGAGCCCGACGAACGCGAGCGGTTCGAATTCCATCGTCAGCTTGCCCTCTGACTCCTTGGCAAAGCTGTACGCCGGCATGATGCCGACTGGAAAGCGCGTATCCATCGAAACGTACTGCCAGCGTCCTTCGACGCGGCTGAAGTACTGATAAGCGAGGCGCCGGAAGTCCGGCATCTTCGCGCCGGCGTCCGGGTGCATCACTTCTTCCAGGTACAGGCCCACCATCTTGCGGTCAGCCACGAGGTGATCGGTGATCATCGGCTGCGCGTCCGGCGTGGGACGAAACGTTGCTTTCACCGTCCAGGTGCCGGCGCGACGCTTCAGCTGCTGCTCCTCCGGGCCGGACTGTTGCATGCGTTCGGCGGCGCTCGGAGCGGTCGGCTTGGTGTCGTTCGCGGCGAAGGACGATAGCGTCGCGAACAGCATGGGAATGATTGCGAACCAGCGATGCATGTATCAGCTCCTAGCGGTTGACGAGCTCCATCAAGGAGTCGGGATAGCGCGCACCCGCAATCGCATCGGGCGAGAGCAACCGCTCCAGCGTGTGGACTTCGTCATCTGACAACGTGATGCGAGTCGCTGCAACGTTCTCCTCGAGTCGAGTCCGGCGTTTCGTGCCCGGGATCGGCAGGATGTGCTCGCCCCTGCCCACTACCCACGCCAGTGCGAGCTGCGCAGCGGTGCAACCGCGCTTGCTCGCGAGTTGCGTCACGGCGTCGACCAGTTGCGTATTGCGCGCGAGGTTCTCGCCTTGAAATCTCGGCAGGCGACGGCGCATATCGTCGCTCGCCAGTGTTTCAGCCGATCGAACGGTGCCGGTCAGGAAGCCACGGCCGAGCGGACTGAAGGCGACGAACGTCACGCCAAGCTCTTTGCAAGTCGCGAGCACGCCGTTGTGCTCCGGATCGCGCGTCCACAGGGAATACTCGCTCTGCAGCGCAGAGATCGGATGCACGGCGTGCGCTCGCCGGAGCGTCGCTGCGCTCACCTCGGAAAGTCCGAGATAACGCACCTTGCCGGCACGGACGCATTCCGCCATTGCCCCGACGGTGTCTTCGATCGGCACCGCCGGATCTGCTCGATGCAGGTACCACAGATCGATCGTGTCGACGCCGAGGCGCTTGAGGCTCGCGTCGCACGAAGCGCGTGCATAGTCCGGACGGCCATCGATGCGGCGCGTCTTGGCTTTCTCGCGATCGGTGACGAAGCCGAACTTGGTCGCCAGCACTGCTTGCGAACGCCGACCCTGCAAAGCGCGGCCGACCAGCAGCTCATTCTCGTACGGGCCGTAGATATCTGCCGTGTCGAGCAGGTTCACGCCGAGATCGAGCGCCCGATGGATGGTCGCAATCGACTCCTGCTCGTCGCGCTCCGCGCGCTCGCCGTAGCCTTCGCTCATACCCATGCAGCCGAGGCCGATGGGGAAGAGTTGCGGGCCGTCGCGACCTAGCTTGCGATTCATGACTGTTACTCCGTGCGCTCGGATGCCTCGTCCGGCTGCCATTGTCGCGGGGCAACGCCGAACTCGGATTTGAACCAGCGCGTGAAAGATGTCTGGGTGGAATAGCCGAGCAGCTCCGCGACCTGCCCGAGAGAATGCTGGCCGCTGCGCACGTAGCGGACTGCAAGCTCGCGGCGTACCGAGTTGATCAGCCCGGAGAACGTCGCGCTATCGTCCTCGAGCTGCCGCTGCAGCGTGCGCACGTTCAGGCCCAGTTTCTGCGCGACCTGCTCGACCGTCGCCCTGCCCATCGGCAGCAGCACATAAATCGCCTCGCGGACTTCCATGCTGGTCGAGCGGTCCTGCGCTTTGGGCAGCGACTGCAGCAGCTGTTCGGCATAGCGCGCGAGCGCCGGATTCGCCGCAGAGCTCGGAGAATCGAGGTCCTTCGCCGCGCAGACGAAAGCGTTGTACTCGCTGCCGAACGCCAGCTTGCACTTGAAGATGCGTCGATGCAGCTGCAGATCCGGCGGCGCCTCGTGACTGAACATTACGCGGTGCGGCTTCCACCGATTGCCCAGCAGTGCGCCCGCAGCCCGCGCGAGCACTCCGAGCGCCAGCTCGGTCGCCTGGCGCGAGTGCGTCGTCATGTCCGTCACCACTTCCTCGCGGATGATCACGTCGGTACCGGCATCTTCCATCTGCAGCGCGAGCGCTTCGTTCATCAGGTGACGATAGTTGATCATCGCGAGCAGCACTTCCCGCAACGTACGCTTGTGCGTGAGCAGCAGGCTGATCGCGCCGAGATCGGTGAGCTGGCGAGTCTCCGCCATGCGCAAGCCGAACGCGAGACATTGCGAGGCACGCGCAGACTCTTCCAGCAATTTCACGACAGCACTGGCCGGAATGCGGTTGTCGGGGTCCGTGAGCATCGCGCGGTCCAGGCCGACCTGCGCGAGCATCTGGGACGGATTCAGTGCGAGCTGCTGTGCGACTTCGAAGTAGTTCGTCAACGCTGCAGCGCGGACCATGCGTTTCATCGGGGTGTGCCTCGGACGGCGAGCGTCACTTTAGTCCTGCTGTCACGAAATGAAAAGTTTGTGTCGCTGCGTGCCAAACGGCATGCGCACGCTCGCCGCAATCATCCTCAGCTGGCGGATTTCGTTCAGTCCGGGGGGCTCATTGACCATGAAGACTTCGTACAAGGTGCTGACGCTGGCAATCGCAGCAGCCGGTCTGCAAAACGTTCACGCACAGACTGCAGAGATCGTCCTCGAAGAGGTCCAGGTCACGGCCCGCAAGCAGACCGAGCTGCTGCAGGACGTGCCGGCTGCCGTCGCCGCGGTCACCGCCGAGCAGGTGCGTGCAGCGGGAATTCGCGACGTCGCCGACCTGACGACCCTGGTGCCTTCGCTGGTCGTGACCTCCAATTCGAATCCATTCAACACCAGCTATCGCATCCGCCGCATCGGCAACGAAGGCAACATTCCGGACTTCGAGCCCGATACCGGTCTGTTCATCGATGGCGCATACCGCTCGCGCTCCGGCATGGGCCTGGGCGATCTCGCCGATATCGAGCAGATCGAGGTGCTGCGTGGACCGCAGTCGACGCTCTACGGCCGCAACGTCACGGCCGGAGCGATCAGCGTCATGACCGCCGCGCCGAGCCAGGTCTTCGGCATGCAGGGCGAGCTCACCGCTGGCAACGACGCGCTCACGGGATTCCGCGGATTCGTGACGGGTGGCTTGACCGACAGCCTGAGCGCGCGAGTGAGCCTGACCGGCACGCGTCGCGACCCCATCGCGGAGAATCTCACTGGTGAGGACAGCGATGACCTGAACCAGTACTCCGTGCGCGCGCAGCTGCTGTTCGAGCCGACGGACGCATTGAGCATCCGGTTGATCGGCTCGCACACCGATCGCGACATGAAGCCGCTCCTCGCCGACATGTTCTACGGTCCCGGCGTGCGTGGGCTAGTGAACGCAGTCGTCGCCAATCCCGCAGCGCTCGGGGCGGCGGACGGCCCTGCGCTCGCCAACGGCATCATCAACAGCGCTGCGCAGCCCATCCTCAACAACGATCCCCTCGATCGCCGCGTCCAGGCGCTCGCGCCGCTCGGCTTCCAGCAGAAGAGCGACGATGTCATTGCGGCCGTCGACTACCATCTCGGGGCCGTCAAGCTGACCTCGATCACCAGCTACGACACGTACGAGATCGCGCAGAGCTGGAACGACGCCGGCCAGACCGGCCTCGACCTGGTGAACTACCGCGATTTCCAGACCGGAGACACGCTCAGCCAGGAATTCCGCATCAGCTCCGACAGCGACAACAGCCTGAGCTGGCTCTCCGGCCTGTACTACTACGACAACCGCTTCGAGCGCGGCGACCCGCAGCGCCACGAGTTCGTGCTCGGCGAGGCGATCGATGAGCTCGGCGTCGCGGCCGGCCTGGCGTCGCCGACGCTGCCGGACGTCCCGGTCTTCGGCCTGCCCGGCGACAGCGGGGACTTTCACGAAACCTCAGATGGGCGCAGTTACGGCGCATTCGCGCAGAGCACCTGGGAGGCGACGAAACGCCTCGCGCTGACTCTCGGCGTGCGCTACACGCTGGAGGAAAAGGAAGTGTCCCTGGTCAACACTCCTTTCACCACTGCGCCGGGCCCGCTCGCGGCTTTGTCGTTGCCGGTGAGAACGCTGACGCCCGCCGCCTCCTCGTTCGCGCTGGATGACAGCTGGGATGCGGTGACGGGCACGTTCAGCACCGCCTATCATTTCACTCCCGACGTGATGACGTACGCGTCCGTTGCGACGGGCTTCAAAGGCGGCGGCTACAACGGCGGCTTCGGCAATACGCCGCTCGCGAAGCGTCCGTTCGATTCCGAGGACGTCACGAGCTATGAGCTCGGAATCAAGAGCGAGCTCGGCGGGCGCGTGCGTCTGAATGCGAGCGCATTCCTGAGCGACTATCAGGATTTCCAGTCGGCGTCGTTCGTCGGTCTGCAGTTCCTGGTCAACAATGCCGAGAAGGTGCGCGTCCAGGGCCTGGAAGCGGATCTCACGGCGAAAGTGAGTGCCGACTTCACGCTGGATCTCTCCGCCACGTACGCAGAAGCGACTTACGAGCGCTACACGCAAGGCTCGTGCTACACAGGCCGCACGCCCGACGATCCGCTTACCGGCGCATGCGACCTGAGCGGCCAGGCACTGCCGTTCGCACCGAAGCTCACTGCGACCGCCGGACTGCAGTGGCAACACTCGTTCGGCGCCGGCAGCCTGTTCTCGCGGCTCGACGGCAGCTGGGTGGGCGAGCAGAACGTGACCTCGGAGCTCGACCCCAACCACGGCAAGCAGGATGCGTACGGGCTGCTGAACTTCCGGCTCGGCTGGAGTCGCGACAACTGGGAAATCTCGGGCTGGGTGCGCAATCTGACCGACGAGACCTACGTCACCCAGACTGCGCAGTCCAATCTGTTCGCGTCGCTCCAGGACGGCACGTATCAGAACTATCTCGGTGCGCCGCGCTCCTTTGGGCTCACGCTGCTCGCGAGATATTGATGGCGCAGGCAGTTCGCTTCCATCACACGGGCGGCCCGGAGGTTCTGCGCCATGAAGAAGTCGAAGTCGGAGATCCGGGTCCCGGGCAGGTGCGCCTGCGCCACGTCGCGATCGGACTCAACTATGCCGACATCTACTTTCGCAGCGGCACGTATCCGGTGCCATTGCCGAGCGGACTCGGGGTGGAGGCTTCCGGTTACGTTACTGCCGTCGGTGCCGATGTTAAGAACGTTGCACTAGGCGACCGTGTCACCTACACCGGCTTTCTCAACACGCTGGGTGCTTACAGCACCGAACGGCTGATCCCGGCCGCGCCGCTGATCAAGCTTCCGGATGCGATCGCGTTCGAGACTGCCGCCGCGATGACGATGCGCGGTCTCACGGCTGCATACCTCTTGCGCCGCCTGCACGCGTTCAAGCCGGGCGACACCATCCTGCTGCACGCCGCAGCCGGCGGTGTCGGATTGATTCTCGCGCAGTGGGCCAAGCTGATGGGTCTCACTGTGATCGGCACGGTTTCGACCGAAGCCAAAGGCGAATTCGCGCGCGCGCGCGGCTGCGACCACATAATAAATTACAGCGACGAGGCCGTAGTCGCGCGCGTGCGCGAGCTGACACACGGCAGCGGGGTCGACGTGGTGTTCGATAGCGTCGGCCGGGACACTTTCATCCCGTCGCTCGACTCGCTCAAGCGCCGCGGGCTCATGGTGTGCGTCGGGACCTCCTCGGGCACGATCCCGCCGTTCGACCCGCAGCTGCTCGCCATGAAGGGCTCGTTGTTCCTGACGCGACCGGCGCTGGCCGACTACATCGCGGACCCGATCGAGAAGACGCTGCTGTCGAGCGAGCTGTTCGATCATGTCGCCCGCGGGCGCATCAAGATCGACATCAATCAGACTTACACGCTCGGAGATGCTGCTGCCGCGCATCGCGAGCTGCAATCGCGCAAAACGGTCGGCTCGTCGATCTTCGTCCTCTGATAAGGCGATGCAACTCTCCTACTCCAGTGCCGCGGGCGAATGCGCCGAGGGCGAGCGCGCGGGCGCCGGCAACTACGCGTGGCTGGTGTTTGCGCTCACCTTCGGCCTGCTGCTCTCCGATTACATGTCGCGGCAGGTGCTGAACGCAGTCTTCCCGCTCCTCGAGACAGAATGGGATCTCTCCGACACGCAACTCGGCACACTCAGCGGGGTCGTCTCGTTGGCAGTCGGTGCTTTGGCCTTGCCACTGTCCTTGCTGGCGGATCGGTGGGGCCGGCTGCGCAGCCTGGTTCTCATGGCGGCGCTGTGGAGCATCGCCACGCTGGCGTGCGGGCTTGCGAGCAGCTTCGGACAGATGCTGGTCGCCCGCTTTTTCGTCGGCGTGGGCGAAGCTGCCTACGGTAGTGTCGGCTTGGCGATTCTGCTCAGCGTTTTTCCGGTTCGAATGCGCGCCACGATCAGCGGCGCGTTCCTGGCCGGCAGCATGGTCGGCTCGGTGCTCGGCATCTCTGTCGGCGGCTTCCTCGCTGCGCAGTTCGGCTGGCGCGCGGCGTTTACCGGCATGGCGCTGTTCGGACTCGTGTTGACGATCTGCTATCCGCTGGTTGTGAAGGAATCGCGCCTTGCCCTGGACGGTCGAGCTGCGAACAACGCGGCCACTGCAACTGCACGCCCGCGCTTGCGTGCGCTGGTCTCCAGCCGATCCGTCATCTGTGCATATTTCGGCAGCGGCGTGCAGGTCTTCATCACGGGGGCGCTGCTTGCTTGGCTGCCGAGCTACTTGCATCGCGCCTATGGCATGACAGTCGCTACTGCTGCAGCGGTTGCGGCGCTCTTCGTCCTCAGCAGTGCTGCCGGCATGGCGATTTGTGGCTCGCTTGCGGACCGCGTCAGTCGCAATGCGCCCGCGGCGAAGCTCTCGCTGGCGATCGGCCATTGCGTGGCGTGTTGCGTGCTGCTGTCAGCAGCCTTTGCCCTGCCCGCGGGGCTGCCGCAGCTCGTACTGATCGCGCTCGGCATGTTCTTCGGCGCGGGCACGGTCGGTCCAGCCGGCGCCATGGTTGCAAATCTCACGCCGGCGCCCCTCCACGGCACTGCGCTCGGCATGCTGTCGCTCGCGAACAATCTGCTGGGCCTGGCTCCCGGACCGATAGTCACCGGCATGCTCGCTGACATGTTCGGCCTCCCCGTGGCGTTGCAGCTCGTGCCACTGGTCAGCCTGATATCCGCAGGCATCTTCATGCTGGCGCGGAGCAGGTACCAGCAGGATCTGCAGCAGCTCGGCTGGCGCGTGGGCGCAGCGTAGAGTCGCATCGTGCTCCTCGTCACCGCACTACAGACGCGGAGCCGCGCGCTGCTTCCCGGCGTGACTGTCACATTGCTGGTTGCAGCCAGTGCAGCCTACCTTTCCGCTCACTTGCGCGCGCCGCCAATGCTGCTCGCGTTGCTGTTCGGCATCGGGATGAACTATCTGATGACGCCGAGCTGTAAGCCGGGCATCGAGTTCGCTGCGCGCGATGTGCTGCGCGTCGGCGTCGCATTGCTCGGCACTCGCATAACGTTCGAGCAGATCGTGCAGCTGGGATGGCATCCCATCGTGCTGGTGATCGTGTCCGTGGTCGCCACGATCCTGTTCTCGGCTATCGCGGCGCGACTGGTCGGCTTCAACACGCTGTTCGGCTTTCTCACCGGCGGAGCGACCGCGATCTGCGGCGCCTCGGCAGCACTGGCGCTATCCGCATCGCTTCCGGCTCATCCGGCCAAGGAGATCGCAACTGCCTTTACGATCATCGGCGCCTCGGTGGTCTCCGTGGTTGCGATGATCGCGTACCCGATACTCGCCCGGCACCTCGGGTTATCGGCGGTCACGAGCGGGGTATTCATCGGCGGCTCCATTCACGAAGTCGCCCACGTCGTGGGCGCCGGCTACAGCATTTCGCGCGAGACCGGCGACATCGCGACGATCGTGAAACTGATGCGGGTAGCAATGCTGGTGCCGGTAATCGCCTGCGCCGCGATGCTCACCCGCCGCACAGAGAGCAGCGCTGCGCCGTCCGAGCGCCCGCCGTTGCTGCCATGGTTCGCCGTCGCCTTCGTGCTGCTGGCGGGGATCAACAGCATCGGCTGGATCGGCGGCCCACTGCAGACCTTCACGAACGACGTGTCGCGCTGGTGCTTGATCGTCGCGATGAGTGCCATCGGCATGAAGACGCAGCTGAAGCAGATCGTCGCCGTCGGCCTCAAGCCCGTGGTGCTGATGCTCGGCGAGGCGGTGTTCCTCGCTGCACTGGTGCTGTGCCTATCGCGCTGGCTGCATTAAGTCGAGCCGAGCAATGAGTTCCTCACCCTGTGGCCACTCACCGAATCCCCACGCGGGATTCAGGTGCCCGACATGACCGAGCCGCACCAAGTGGCTGCCCCAGTCCCCCGCCAGCTCTTCGACGCGTGACAGCGCTGCCAGCGGGTCGTTGCTGCTCGCGGCGACAATGCTTGGGAAGGGCAATCGTTGGCGCGGCACCGGCAGCCAACCATGCTTCTGCAATGCTGCCAGCGGCGGGTAGCCCTCAGGCATCGGTGTTTCCAGATCGGCCGGCGTCGCGAGCAACGCACCGACGATGTCGGCGCGTCGATACAGATGCGCCCAGTGCGCGAGCGCAATAACCCCGGCACTGTGCGCCACGATCGTGACCTGCCCCCGGATCGAATCGAGCGCCATCTGGATCGCATCCACCCGCTCCACCAGACCCAGATTTTCGCGTCCAAGCGGGAGCACCGTGTGGACCGGACGCGACCACATGAGCTTCCCGCCGAGCAGCGTCTGCCAGTGTTCGTCGACGTGGTCCCGCAGGCCCGGGACGATCAGGATCGTGCTCAACCACTGACCCTGCGGACTGGCGACTTGGTGGGCCTTTCTGCGCACGCCGCGTGCTGCGTAAAGCCGACGCGCCCCGGCTTGCGATTCGGCGCGAAGCCGTTGGCCGCCAGCGTCTCGTCGGCGCTGCCGTAAAGCGTGCCGATCCGGTAGATGGAGCGCGCCTCCTCCGTGTTGGCGATGCCGCGGCCGAATTCGCGCGAGATCCGCACGAGCTGTTCGACCTGCTCGACCGAGCTCATCTTGCGATCGCGTCCTTGCGTCCAGAGGTTGTCCTCGATTCCGCAACGCACGTGCAGGCCGAGCGCAATTGCCATCATGTTGATGGGCAGCACGTTCAGCATGGAAGACTCGAGCGTGAGCACCGCGCCGTCCGGGCACGCGCGCACGAAATTGCTGAGGTTGTAGAGGTTCGGCGCGTCGAAGCCGCCGCCGATGGCGACCCACGTGAGAATCAGCGGCACGTTGGCAGTGCCCCGACGCATCATGCGCTCGACCGTTTCCAGCTGAGCGACGTTGGCGAGCTGGAAGTGCGTCTGAATGCCGGCCGCCGACAGCCGGCGGATGTGTTCCTCCACCCATTCCGGGCCGGCCGGAATCGTCATCTCGCGGTAAGCGCGATACAGGTCCGGCTGCGCGATCGACGTGCCCGCCAGGTCGGCGTCGCACATCTGCTCGACGATGTTCATCTGATTGGTGTTGATGGCGATCGTCACCTGGTCCGGCGTCGGCTGCAGCTCGGCGAGCATGTGGCGCGTGTCGTCCGACAACCATCTGGCGACTTCGCCCGACCCTTCCGGCGCGAACGAGATCGAGCCGCCGACCTGCAGGATCAGGTCCGGCACGCGCGCGCGGATGCCCGCCAGCAGCTCGTTGAACTTGGACAGCCGCTTCGAGCCCTTGCCGTCCATTTCGCGGACGTGCAGATGCAGGACGGTGGCGCCGGCGTTGTAGCAGTCGACGGCCTTCTGAATCTGCGCCGCCATCGACACAGGAATGTCCTGGGGAAAGTCCGCGGGCATCCACTCCGGCCCGTAGGGCGCGGCGGTAATCACCAGCTTCTGCTGATTTTCTGGGAACAGCGAGCCGTCGAGAAAGTTCATGGCGGGTTCCTGTGTCGTTCAGAAGGGCCGGTCACCGACGATGCCCGCGCGCTCCATCCGGCGATGGCAGGGCGCGTAGTCCATGACCGCGTAATGCTGCGTGCTGCGGTTGTCCCAGATCGCCACGCTGTTCGGCCGCCAGCGCCAGCGCACCTGGTACTCGGGGACGAAAGCCTGGCTGATGAGATATCGCAGCAGGTCGGCCGCGCCGGGATTGGCGTCCTGGCCGTAACGAACGTTCGCCGAGGTGTGATAGTTGGTGAAGTGCGTGGTGAAGGCATTGACGAATAGCGCCTTCTCGCTGGTCTCGGGATGCGTGCGGACCACCGGATGCTCGGCATCCGGATACGCCGCCTTCAGTGCGAGTCGCTTCTCCAGCGGCAAGGCGGCGCCGAACGAAGCCTCGATGCTGTGACGTGCGCGCAGCGTAGCGATCCGCGTCTTGATCTCATCCGGCAACTTCTCGTACGCGAGCACCATGTTCGCCCACATGGTGTCGCCGCCGACCGGCGGGCACTCGATGCAGCGCAGGACACAGCCCATCGGCGGCGCTTCGCGCCAGGTCGCGTCCGTGTGCCACGCATTCTCGTAACGGTCGATCGGACCTTCGGGCGTCTTGTTGATCTGAACCAGGCCGGGATGATCCGGATGACTGCCGACGATCGGGTGATCCTCGAGCGCGCCGAACCGCTGCGCGAACGCGACGTGGTCCGCGCGCGAGATGTCCTGGTCGCGCAAGAACAGGACCTTGTGCCGCAGCAGCGCATGCTTGATCTCGCCGAACAGCGCGTCATCGCGCGCGGCGTCGGCGAGACTGACGCCGATCAGCTCGGCGCCGATGGAGCAGGTCAGTTGCTCGATTCGCATGTCGAGCAAGCTAGAAGGAGGCGCGCTCTGCGGAGCTTACAAATGACGACAGGCAGTTCGCATTTGGCGACACACGCGCCGTCGGCTATTGGCGCGGTTGGAACAACGGTCGGGCCCGGACGGCAAAGCGCGCTTCGAGTGCCTGCGCCCATTTTGCATCCTGGCCGTAGAGGTCGCGGCGGAAGTTCATGCGCCCCTGCGGGTCCACCCACGCGGTCCAGTAGGCCAACAACACTGGAATGTTCTTCTTCAGAGTGATGGTGCGCAGCTCGCCTCGCTCGACCGTGCCGGCGATCGATGCAGCGTTCCAGTGTTCCGGGTCATCCAGCACGAGTTCAGTGAGCTCCAGCGCGCGCTCTACCCGTACGCAACCGGAGCTGAACGCGCGGTCGGCGCGCTCGAACAAGGCCTGCGAAGGCGTGTCGTGCAGGTATACCTGATAGGGATTCGGAAACATCAGCTTGGCCCGTCCGAGCGCATTCGACGGGCCGGGATCCTGCCGCAGCGTGTAAGGAATATGGCCGCTTCGATATTGCGACCAATCGATGGAGGCAGGATCCAGTTCCTGCCCCTGCGCATCGAGAACTCGCAGCCCTTTGCGTGTGATCGTTGCAGGATCGCGCTGTGCCGCGGGGAGGATGTCGTGCTCGATGATGCCGGGCGGCACCGTCCAGGTCGGATTGAGCACGACGTAGCTGATCTCGGAACGGAAGATCGGCGTGCGACGATATGGCTTGCCGACCTGCGCGCGTGCGTGCCAGACAACCTGTTGGCCGCGCACGAGGTACACAGTGAAAGCCGCGATGTTGACGACGACGAATTCGTCGGGCAGATCCTGCAGCAGCACGCGGCCGCGATCGAGATTGACGCGCAACTGGATGATGCGATCGGCGAGCGGAACGTTCAGCTCGGCGATCGTGTCTGCACCCACGACCCCGTCGCTCGCGAGCCCCATGCGTGCTTGAAAGGACTGAGCTGCCTTTGCGAGTGCAGCGTCATAGTCGAGCGCGTCGCTGGCCGCAGCCCGATCAAGGTCGCCGCTGGCGATCAGCCTCGCACGCAGCACCGGAACTCGCGCATCGCTGTCGCCGGGTCGCAGCGTCGGCCCTGCGACTAGCGTCGCTATCGGCGTCTGCGCAGCGGCGCGATACCGAGCCAGCTCGCGCACGAGTCCCGTATACAAGGAGTGCGTGGGCCTCAATGCCTCGACACGCTGATAGATGTCCTCAGCCGCGAGCGCCTCTTCGACCTTGTGCGACACATCCATGCTCGCCAGCGTTCGTCCATAGTTCCACTGCGGATCGAACGTCTGCGGATCGACTTTGCCGAAAGACAAGTGATAGCCAAGCCGCAGCAGCGCCTCGGTCAGCAGCACATCGTATTGGGCTCGCAGAGCATCGCTCGCCGCAGCTCGTCCGATCTGACCGGCCAAGTCCTCGAGCAGCGGCAGGTGATAGTCCTTCGGATCCAGTCCCTGCTCGTCACTCTCCGCGAGCGCGCGGCGCAACTGTTCGGCGTTGCGCGCGTTACTCCAGGCCGCGCGGAATCCCCGGCGCGCATAGAACTCTTGGACCCGCTCGGCGAGTGCGATGCGCACGCCGTGAATCGTGGGCTCAGCCGCAGTCGTCCATGCATCGAGCTCAGCCGCAATGGCTTGCGCGAGCGGATCACCCTCCGCTGGTGCCGGTTGGGCGAGAGCTAGCGACGCTATGCATGCGGCTGCTGCGCAGGCAAACCAAAGTCGCGAGGCCATGCTCGACGCTAGCACGCACCTTCCGTGCGCCAGCACCGGCAGTACAGCCACGCGGGCTTGCCCCAAGTACGGATCGCCTTCAGGCGAGCTCGCTGCGGGCGCGCACCTCTGCGAACGTCCAGTCTTTGAGCAGCTCGCCGTTGCGGAACACTTCGACGAGCTCGCTGTTGCGCGAGGGAGGCGCGTCGCCCATTGGATACGTCCGGTACTCGCGCGTCGTGGCGTCGCGCACCAGGTCCAGGCGTCCTTTCTTCGAGACCTTCGCATGATCGGTGACCGGATCCTTGTAGACATCCACCCACTTGCCATCGATGCGAGCTGCCGAGCATTTCATCGCGAATTGCTGCGTATCCCGATTCATCTGTTGCAACAGCGCGCCGCCCATCCCGAAGGCGATGTTGTCGGCCGCGAATCCGGCTTGCTGCAAGCGCTCGAGAATTGCCTCGATGCTCGTGACATTGACGCCGTCGCCCTGAATCAGCCGGACGTGGTTGAGGACTTTGAAGCCTTTGCCATTGAGGCTGCTGCCATAGGCGCGGTCCAAAAGGATCGCGCACTTTTCGACCACGTCAGGCGGATTGCCGGAATCCGGCCGGATCACCACAGTTGCCCCGGAGTCGATCACCTCCTGCTTCAATCGCGCGCCCCACAGATGTTCGATTGCCGCATACACGTCGTAGGAGTCGCAGACGCATGCGAAGACTGCGCCTGGCTTGCCGTACTGGCGAATCATGTTGCGGTAGGCTGCCTCTTCTCCTTCCTTGCCCCAGGCAGTGATCGTCGAATGCTCCGCGGCCGGGATCGAGAATCCAGCGAGCGGCTCGGCGTAGTACTTGCGTCCCGCCACGAGCGCAGCAACCGTGTCGGTTCCCTTGAAATTCACCAGATGAGCCAGGCCGCCCAGCCCCGCGGATTCGAGGCTCGACACGCCGCGGGAGCCGAAGTCGTGCAGCTTGAAAGGCAGCTGGCTGGTTGGATCGTCGCTCGTCTCGGTGAGATAGCGCCGAATGAGTTGCTTGATGTGCCAGCTGATGGTGGCAACTGTCGTCGGATACCAGACTCGCAGCAGCAGAGTTTCCAGATACGACGCGATCCAGAAGCACTGCGGGTCGGTGGACTCCACAGTCGCGAGCACGTTGAGCGTCGGCACGACTGTCCCTTCCCGCACGGCGCGAATGATGACCGGAACGCGCCCGCCATGCGCATCCACGATGTAACGCCAGCCTCGTTCGTTGAAAGGCTCGCCGTGTGCGGTCAGCAGCTCCTTCGCTTCGTCGATGTCGGCGGCCGTGACCGGCTTGCTCAAATGCTCCTTGAGAATCGCCTGGAGTCCGAAGAAGAGCGTGCGGTCGTACAGCCCGCCGCGCGACTCGATGTACGAAAACATCGCGTCCATCCCCGGTGGGTACTGCACCCAATGGGAGACCTTGTACGAGTCGGTATTGAGAATCAGGTTGGTCGACATGGAAGCTACAAGCGCAAGAGTTTCAAAGTGGCATGCCGAATTCGATCTCGCACAGCTCCTGTTGCACGTGTTGTGTGCCGACATCGGTATCTAGCATCTGCAACGGTACTTCGCCACCGAGGCCACGGCTCGCAACAGTCAACCAACGCGATGCCTTCCCGTCATACGATGAAGACCGCGTGGGATCGAGCGCTATTCGGCTACTGGCGCATTTCGACAAGTTCGCGAAAATCTCCTCGCCCCGGTTTCCGTTGCCGCAACACATCCGGTGGGAGCTTCTGTCGTGGTATTCATCGTGGACCTACGCTTGTGTCCCCGCGGCAGACACTGGCAGCGGCCGACGCGCTGTCTGCCGACGCCATAGGGCGGGCGGCGTGCCGACCAGTCGCTTGAAAGCCTTGGCAAACGCCGCTTCGGACTCATAGCCGACCTCCTGCCCTACCGACGCGACTGTAGCGGTCGTGTTACGCAGGAGCGCTGCACCGACTTGTATCCGCCAGTTGGCGAGATATTGCATGGGAGGTTGCCCGATCATCTCGGCAAAACGCTCATGCAGCGCCGATCGCGACAGCCCGACTCGCCGGCTCAGCTCGTCCACTGTCCAATCCGCCGCCGGGGCATCGTGCATGAGCGCGAGCGCCCGCCCGACGAAGCGATCGCGAAGACCCGCGAGCCAGCCAAGGCTGTCCTCAGGCAGCGTGTCGACATAGCGACGTACCGCGTCGATGAACATCATCTCGCTCATGCGCTCGAGCATGGCTTCTCCGCCCGGGCGCTTGTCTGTCGATTCCGCGACGGCCTGTCGCATGAACTGAGTGATCCAGTCCTGGCCATCGCTCGAGCGCAGATGCATGAGTCGCGGGAGTGTCGCGATCAGGGGATTGAAGGGGCGCAGGTCGAAACCCAGGAAGCCGCATAAGACTGTCGTGTCGTAGAGCTCATCAGGAGCTATCCCGACGCGCGCCTCGCCGCCGTCGAGATGCAAGCCAACGGGCAGCTGGTCCTGCGTGCGCACGACGTAGCTCGACGCGTCCGTGGGAGCCCGCATGCCTGGCGCGCTGGACATGACGTGTGGATCTCCCTGCGGAAAGAGGACGATGTCGCCTGTCGCCACGCGTACCGGCGGTTCGCCCACGATCGCGCCCCAGCACGTGCCTCGCATGAGGACGTGGTACCCCATGACGTGCTCTGAATCCGGCATGACTGCTGCGGCGATCTCCCGCGACGCAGGAGCCTCAGCAGCCCAGCTGCTGCGCCCACACACGTAGTAGTAGGCCGCCCCCCGCAGGCGAACGTTGCGCAGCACGTCTGAAAGGATGTCGTGGCTCATAGCGGATCGGTGATCGAGTCTCAGGGACATGCGCCGCGCAACGCAAGCAGCGACCCGGCAATCGAGGACTCGCGGTCAAGTATCGAAGACTCCTGGATGGGCGGCACCGGGAGCCTGGCGGACATACTGCAATTCGCCGATCACCACGATCACTGGATCATCCGGAGACCATCATGAGCGCGATCCAAGGCCCTGCAAACTCACGCGATTCGCAGTCTGCGGGACCGGACCTTTCCGACATCAAGGCGAGGCAGCAAGCCACCTGGGCGAGTGGCGACTTCGCCGTCATCGGCACGACGGTGCAGATCGTCGGCGAGTTGCTCGCCGAAGCGGTTGATGTGCGCGCGGGAGAGCGCGTTCTCGACGTCGCGGCGGGCAACGGCAACGCGACTTTGGCGGCCGCCCGTCGCTTTGCAGAGGTCACGTCTACCGACTACGTCCCTGCCCTGCTGGACAAGGGCAAGGCGCGCGCGGACGCCGAAGGATTGAAGGTCGCGTTCAAGGTCGCTGATGCCGAGGCGTTGCCTTTCGCCGATGCGAGCTTCGACGTCGCGCTCTCCACCTTCGGCGCGATGTTCACGCCCGATCACGCTCGCCCAGCCCGCGAGATGCTGCGCGTGACCCGCGATGGCGGCCGGATCGGGCTCGCCAATTGGACGCCCGAGGGCTTCATCGGCCAGCTCTTCAAGGTGATCGGCGCCTACCTTCCTCCGCCCGCGAGCCTCAAGTCTCCCGTACTGTGGGGAACCGAGCCGCACATCGTGTCGCTCTTCGGTTCTCAGGCCGCCGACATCCGCTGCGTGCGCAGGCAATTCAACTTCCGCTATCGCTCGAGTGCGCACTTTATCCAGGTGTTCCGCGATTTCTATGGACCCATGCTCAAGGCGTTCGCCGCACTCGATGAGATCAAGCGGGCAGCGCTGGAGCGGGACATCACCGACCTGCTGGAACGCCTCAACACGGCGGGAAGAGATTCGCTCGTCGTGCCCGCCGAATACCTGGAAGTTGTCATCGTCAAGCGTTGAACGCAAGTTCTGTCCGAGGAGAGACCCATCATGAGCAATCACCCGTCCGCCACCGAAGCCATCGTCCGCAATCACTTGCAGGCCTTCCTCGAGCAGCAAGGCATAGCCGCCATCTTGAGTGACTATGACGACGATGCGCGGTTCCACAGTGAAGTCAGGACTTATCGCGGGAAGCAGGAGATTGGCAGCTTCTTCGAGGATTTCATCGCCTCGCTGCCGCCAGATGTTACGAAACGTTTCGCGCTCCGGACCCTGCAAGTCGACGGCGACCTGGCCTACATTACCTGGAGCGCGGGCAGTGAGATCCCTCTCGGGACCGATACCTTCGTCGTGCGCAACGGCAAGATCGTTTCCCAAACCTTCGCGATGCATAGGGAGTCGACGCGGTAGCAGCATCGAGGCCTGTTCGGAGGACTGCATGGACTCACGGGGCTGGCGTCGATGGTGAGAGCGTCAATAGCACCGCACGCGGCGCAGCCTCGCAGCTCGAGCAACTCTGTCGGTCGCCTCAGCCGCCTCGTCGCTCGCGAGGGCACTGTCATCACGTTGAGCTATGACGGCCTCGGGCAGCTAGCGTCTGCTCAAGATTCCTTCGGACATACCATCACGATGTCTCACGTTGATGGCGACTTGACAACGATCACTGATCCATCGGGTGCGGTGACTTCGTATACCTATAACGGCGGTGTGACTGCGAGTGCGGCTGCACTGGCGTGTGTGTGAACGGAGAACTCAAGGCCAGCCGCGCGGCGTTTTCGGCTCCGTTCCCGTAGCGTTCCAGTGGGTTTTCACCGTAGCAGTCGCCGTAGCAGCGACTGTCTTTGAGCGCGACGCGGCGTCGGTATCTTCACGATCCCGATCGCATCTTGACGCGGTAGCCGGTGCCGGTGAACTCAACCTCGCAGCCGGCGGACATCGCCAGGGCCGTAGTCACTTCGACAAGAATTGGGTTTCACGTACTTCTTGAGCCCGATCGTATATGCATAGCAGTACGACAAATGGAGCTAACGGATTATGTTGTCCGATCAGTTGAAGCACGCACTGAAGCGTGCCGTGGTGAATTCTCCTATTGCGCCAGCTATCCGCATCCTCCGCCCGGCGCGGCCGCTCGATGAGGCGATACGTCACGGCCGTCGATTCGGCTGGTCGCAAGCGGCGCAGTCCTTTCTCGCAGCCCCGTTTCGCGACGCGCCGTCGGTGCTCAACGCGCTGCGCGAAGACATTAACCGCGACTACGAGGTCGAGCTGCTTTTCACGGAGGTCAGGAAGCAGCTATTGCTGAATCCGCCATCGGCAGCGTTGCACCAGGAGCTGGTCGCCGCCCTTATTCAGCAATGCGCGAACAACGAATACGTGTGGTTCGCTTCGGAGGCCGAGCAGCATCAGTTGCGCCAGACTCTGAACGGCGATGACGTTGCGGTCCGCGCTCTTTATCAGCCCGCGCACACGCTCCCCGGCGACGTCCCGGGAGTTGTCGGCAAAACCCTGCGTGGACACCGCGCGGAGCACGCTGCGGAAATCAGGATCAAGGATGCGATCCCGACGTTCGCGCCGATCAGCGATCCGACTTCGATGCAAGTGCGCGCGATGTATGAGGCCTTCCCGTATCCGCGCTGGATCTCGCTCGTGAAGCATGCGCACGAGCTGCGCGTACGCTGGATCCGTGAGTTCTTCCAGCAGCCACTACCCATCCTCGACGGCGCCTGCGACATTCTCATGCCTGGCTGCGGGACCGGCCGCAAGGCCATTCAGATGGCGCTGGCGTTCCCGAAGGCGAACGTGCTGTGCACGGACCTGAGCCGCTCGAGCCTCGCCTACATGATGCGTATGGCGCGCCGCTACGGTGTCGCGAACATCGAGCCGTTGCAGATGGATATCTACGACCTGGCCGGCTTCGATCGCACGTTCGACTTCATCGAGTGCTCCGGCGTGCTGCATCACCTTGGCGATCCCGTGCGCGGCGGCATCGCACTCGTCACCAGGTTGCGGCAGGGTGGAATTCTGCACTTCTCAATGTACAGCGAGCTCGCGCGGCGTGAGGTCGTCCGGCACAGGCAGCAGATCGGCGAGGGACGCATTCCCGCGCTCAGCGCCGACGAGCTGCGCGCGTATCGACGGAAGGTCATGCTCGACGAACCCGAGTGCATCGACAAGCTGCCGACCCCAGGCGACTTCTTCGACGCGTCGCGATGCAAGGATTTGATCGCGCACCCGAACGAGTACCGCTACACCGTCGCCGGCATCGCCGAGTACTTGCAGCGCCTCGACATGCCGTTCATGGGTTTCCAGCGGCCGCAGCTCAATCGGCACGCTTACTGGACGCCGTATCCAAATGACCCACGCGACCTCGCGCAGTGGGCCGCGTTCGAGCAGGCGAATCCCGATGCCTTCGAGAATCTCTACGACGTGTGGACGATCAAGCCCTGAGAACTGGAGGCGTCGGCCGGAATCGAACCGGCGTGGACGACTTTGCGGGCCGCTGCGTAACCACTCCGCCACGACGCGACCGGCTTGCTCAAATGCTCCTTGAGAATCGCCTGGAGTCCGAAGAAGAGCGTGCGGTCGTACAGCCGCCGCGCGACTCGATGTACGAAAACATCGCGTCCATCCCCGGTGGGTACTGCACCCAATGGGAGACCTTGTACGAGTCGGTATTGAGGATGAGATTGATCGACATGGCAGCGCAGACTCGCGTCTACGCTGCACATCATCCCAGATGAGCTTGCGGAAATCAGTCACGGTGTGGTCGTGAATGTTCCGTCTATCGTGTTCCAGGAATCGTTGACGCCGACGCCGGAGAAGATGAGCGTAAAGTCGCGCCCGCCGTTGCGGAACCACTTGGGCGCGAAGCTCCACTGAAACACGTTGTGATCGATCTGCGGTTCGAACAGATCCCTGTAAAAGACAGTCCACGGTCCCCAGGGATCCGGCGCCTCCGCCATCGTGAGCAGAGACTTGAAGCCCGCGTCGCTGACGCCATCGCCGTGCTGATTCGTATACACCAGGCGATCCAGACCCGGCACGTAGCTGATCTGCGGAAACGGGCCCACGCCGTCGGGATCCTCGTAAATCGGCACCTTCTTCAGTGAGTCCGACGTCCATTTCGGTTGGCCCGTGCTGTCCAGCCCCGCAAAGAATTCGTACGCGCCGCGGTCCTGGATCGCGAGGGCCGGAACGCGCAGTAGCATGATCTTGCCCGGGCGCTGCACGATCGCGAGCGTCCTGAGCTCCGTGGCCACCACAGCGACGCTGTAGAGGTAGGCATCGCGAGCCCGGCGATTGTCTTTGCCGAACTGTACGAAGCTGCCTTGGGTCACGCCCTCGGTCGCGAGCACGAACTCCACATCGAGCTTGTTCCAGCTGCAGCCCTTGTCGCCGCTGCGGTAGAGCGCGAAGGAGCCATATGTGTGGGCATCCAAGTCTGGCGCGATCCACGCATACAAAATGCCGCCGACACTCAACGGAGCCCCATGCGCTTTGCCCGCGATCATCGAGGGACACTCGCCGTTCTTGCCGCCGAAGCGGTTGATGCCTTGGTAGTTGTCGTGATCGCCGGTAATGCGGGCTGCGCCGAGACTGACACGGCCGTCGGCATTCGTGCCGCCAAATCCGCCACCGTCGCCCCACAACGCATATTGGTTATCGTCGTCCGACCATGTGGCCGGCCAATTGTCGCTGCCCTGCGCAAGGCGCCGGTGAGAGCCTGAGTCGAATGTCACGCCGCTAATTACGCTCGTGGGAGGCGGCGGCGGCGGCGGTGGCGGCGGCGGCGGCGGTGGTGGCGGCGGCGGTGG
>Ga0068862_100000980_pt1 | contig 27305 bp, 27 predicted proteins | sample KBSSwiS52_FD_66598 | JGI IMG/M metagenome (GOLD analysis project Ga0068862, IMG submission 66598) | Switchgrass rhizosphere microbial communities from Kellogg Biological Station, Michigan, USA - KBS Switchgrass S5-2 | ecosystem: Host-associated > Plants > Roots > Rhizosphere > Soil ... | reverse complement strand
CGCTGCCGCCCGCTCGCAGGATCTCCAGGCCGGCCTCCACCGCGAGCGGGTTGGCGGCGGCCACCATGTACGAGGTGGCGGTGGCCGCCGTCCGCGACGGGCCCGCCCAGGGCAAGGCCACGGCCGGCTCGGGGTCGCGTGGCGCCAGGGCTTGGCCGACCGCCGGGACGGCGAATACGAGCGCGGCAACGAGGATCGCGAGAGTGCGCAACGGTGCGGCCCACGCCTCGCGACGTTCGTCATTCGGCATCCTGCAACATCCGGCGATCGTTGGATCCGGGCTCGCGGATCAGGGGAGGAGTCAGCTACTCCTCTGTCATAGGGCAAAATGGATGTGGCTCAAATCTCACATTGGCAGACATTCGCATGTTCCCGCGCACTCCGAGCCGCGCGCGTGAGTTGCGTCGCCGGCACGATTTCGCCACACTCTCGTCAATTTCAAACCATGCTGCGCCGGATAGGCCCAGCAACCCGCGTTTCCTAACCGGCTGTTTACGCTGCACGTGCAGATTGGTCTGCAAGTGCGGCACCAGTGTTGCGCGCGTGGAGACGACTGGCGAGCACCCCATTGTGGGGCCATTGTGCCGAGGCATACTCAGCCCTGGCATGCGCTCACCGGCTTGTCGGCTGGCGCCTTTGATGCGTAAGCAACCCGAGCGACAAAGAGGGACCGAGCGAGATGATCATGCAAGGCAAGCTGCGGCTGGCGGCCGTTGCGGCGATGAGCCTGATGGCTTTCACGATGGCGCAGGGCCGTCCGGCCTCCGCGCAGCTGTTGTGGGACTGGGGGGGCGACGAGACGGTGGGTGGCAGCGGGCGCCAGGTGGTGGCGTTCAACCCGCAGTACAGCGCAAACCAGATCATCGTCAGCTTCGGCGACCGCAAGCTGTATTACATCACCCAGCCGGGGCAGGCGATCAGCTACCCGATCGCCGTCCCGCGCGAGAAGAGCCGCTGGGAGGGCGTCACGTCGGTGAGCCAGAAGCGGGAGAACCCGTCCTGGACCCCTACGCCCACCATGCTGGCCGAGAACCCCCACCTGCCGCGCTGGGTGCCCGGCGGGCATCCCTACAACCCGCTCGGGGTGCGTGCGCTGTACCTCGGCAGCAGCGCCTACCGCATCCACGGTACCGACGCGCCATGGACGATCGGCACCGCGGCCTCGAAAGGCTGCATCCGGCTCTATAACCAGGACGTGCTGGACCTTTATCCGCGGATCACCGTCGGCACCAAGGTGACGGTGACTTACCAGACCTACACCACCTCGCAGGCCGTCGGCGCGGTCGGCGGCCTGCCGAAACTGCTGCCGTCCGTGCCCAAGCTCAGCACGCCCAACTTCTTCATGTTCGGCGATGACGAGCCCGCCCAGGCGCCGCGGCGCCCGGCAGCACGGACCAAGAGCAAGAGCGCCGCGGCGCCCAGCAAGGGCACCCCCGCCCAGCAGCGCAGCAAAGCCGCCAACCCGCAGCCGGCCGCCGACAAGGACTCCGAAAAGAGCGAGACGCGCCCGGCCGCCGAGCTGGTCGAGACGGCCTCCTCGCCCGCGGCACCGGCGCCCAAGCAGTAGGTCGGGTCGAGCGGCAGCGAGACCAACCTGGCTCAGGCGAATGGCGAATGGCCAATCGCGAATGGTCCTCCTCCATTCGCCACTCACCATTCGCCTTTGCCCATCGCATTTGTCACACCGCGCAATGGCGCCCATAATCCGTGGCGACGAAGACCCACGGAGGCGCCCATGGCCGCCAAGCAATATCCCGTCACCCGCACCGATGCCGAATGGCGGGCCCTGCTCACGCCCGAGCAGTACGACATCATGCGCAGGCACGGCACCGAGGTGCCGGGCAGCTGCGCCCTCAACTTCGAGAAGCGCGCCGGCACGTTCCTGTGCGCCGGCTGCGACCAGCCGCTGTTCGTCTCCAAGGAGAAGTTCGAGAGTGGCACCGGCTGGCCGAGCTTTACCGAGCCGGCGCCCGGCTCCGTTGAGACCGAGCAGGACCGGAGCTTGGGCACGGTGCGCACCGAGGTGCATTGCAGCCGCTGCGGCAGCCATCTGGGCCACGTCTTCCCCGACGGCCCGCCGCCCACCGGCCTGCGCTACTGCATCAACGGCGTGGCGATGAAGTTCGAGCCGAAGGGGTGAGATGGTGAGTGGTGAGGTGGTGAGATTGGGGTAGGCGCCAGCCTCCAGGTCTGAGGGCCATCTCTCGACGGCAAGATATCATCGACATAGCGCGCGCCGCCTCTTTGGGACCCTGAAGGTAGCGCGTCGCCTGGGCGGCGCGATCTCAGCAAGGCACCGTCTTCACCCAACGTTCATCCTCCACCCCCGTCACGCGCACGAACCCAAACTCACCACTCACCATCTCACCCATGCCCATACCGCAACCTGCTTCCCCCGGAATGCCGCTCGCGCAGGTGGATACGCCGGCGCTTCTCATCGGCCTCGACGCCTTCGAGCGCAACTTGCGGCGCATGGCGGACTTCGCGGCCAAGACCGGCGTGCGACTGCGGGCGCATGCCAAGACCCATAAGTCCCCAGTCATCGCGGCGAAGCAGGTCGCCCTGGGGGCCGTGGGTGTGTGCTGCCAGAAGGTGTCCGAGGCCGAGGTGATGGTGGAGGGCGGCATTGGCGACGTGCTGATCTCCAACGAGGTGGCCGGCGCCGCCAAGCTCGACCGCGTCGCTGCTCTCGCGCGCCGCGCCACGATCGGCATCTGCGTCGACGATCCCGCCAGCGTGGCGGAGCTGGAAGCCGCGGCGGCCCGCGCCGGTGCGACCCTCGACGTGCTGGTGGAGATCGATGTCGGCGGCCGGCGCTGCGGCGCGGCTCAAGGCGAGCCCGCGGCCCGCATAGCGGAGCTGGTGGCAGGCTCGCCCCACCTGCGCTTTGCCGGCCTGCAGGCCTACCACGGCTCGGCGCAGCACGTGCGCGAGGCCGGCGAGCGGCGTGCCCTCATCGCCCGGGCAGTGGAGCAGGTGGAGGCGACGCGGCGCGCGCTCGCCGCCATGGGCTTGGAGGCGGGCCTCGTCACGGGCGCCGGCACCGGCACCTACGAGAACGAGGCGGCGAGCGGCGTCTACAACGAGCTGCAGTGCGGCTCCTACATCTTCATGGATGCAGACTACGCCCGCAACAAGCGCGCCGACGGCTCCCTGTTCGCCGACTACGAGCACGCCCTGTTCGTCTACACCACGATCATGAGCCGGCCCGTGCCGGAGCGGGCGGTGGTAGATGCCGGACACAAGGCGCTGGCGGTGGATAGCGGCATGCCTGTGCCCTGGCAGCTGCCCGGCGCCCAATACCAGCGCCCCTCCGACGAGCACGGCGTTCTCGACCTCTCCGGCGCCACGGCGAGGCTTGCCCGCGGCGACAAGGTGCTGCTCGTCCCCGGCCACTGCGACCCCACCGTTAACCTCCACGACTGGTACGTGGGTGTGCGCGGCCTCGGCACGGCCGGCGCGCGCGTGGAGTGCGTCTGGCCCGTGGCGGCGCGCGGGGCGCTGTTCTGAGCCACCCACAGGTTGGGGCGAGCGTGAGCGGCACCGCGCAGGCGGGTCGACTCGTCGGTCTGCGCTCCGTTTGACCCGACTTAAATGCCGGTAAGGTTGAACGCGGCCGTAGTTGTACGCGTTGCAACCCCGCCATGCGCTCACGATATAAGGGTCTGAATCGAGGTTCGAAGGGAGACCCACATGACCCCCGAGGAACGCCAGCTCATTACCGGCCTGTTCGATCGCATGCGCGGCTACCCACTGGCCGAGAAGGATGGAGAGGCGGAGGCGCTGATCAACCAGCAGGTGGCGAGCCTGCGCGACGCGCCGTACATGCTGGTGCAGTCGGTGCTGGTGCAGGAGCACGCGCTGCAGCAGGGCGATGCCCGCATCAAGGATCTGGAGGAGCAGGTACGCCAGCTGGAGAGCGAGGCGCGGCCGCAGCAGCCCGCCGGCTCGGGGAGCTTCCTCGGCGGTCTGTTCGGCGGCCGGCCGGCGGCCGAGCCCGCGCGCGGGCCGACCAGCGTGCCCGTCATCGGATCGCGCGCGACGCCTTCGGCCTACGACAGCCGCCAGGGCTGGGGGCCGCAGGGGCCGGCGCAGCAGCCGGGTGGCCCGTTCGCCCAGGCTGCGCAGCCCGGCGGTGGTGGCGGGTTCCTGCGCTCTGCCGTGGCCACCGCGGCCGGCGTGGCGGGCGGCGTGCTTGCCGCCAACGCCATCAGCAACATGCTGGGCGGCCACAGCGCGCAGGCCAGCACCCCTGCCGCCGGCAGCCAGCCGGCCGCGGCCGACGCCGGCGCATCGAAGGACGCAGCGCAGACCCAGGACGCCGCCACGGCCAGGGACGATGCCTACCAGGACGGCTATCAGGACGCCGCGGACGACGACAGCGGCTGGGGCGACGACGGCGGCGGCGACTTCGATATCTAACCGGTATCTGACGCCGTTACACAAATCCGTCGGAGCTACGGTGTCAGACCCGGAGGGTCTGACACCGGCCGCGCTGCCAGCGCTTCCTCGATCGCCTGCACGAAAGCAGCGGCCGCCGTCACTGGATCGCCCGCCTGCGTGATCGGCCTCCCCACCACCAGATAGTCGGCGCCGGCGCCGATGGCCGCATGCGGCGTGACCACTCTGGTCTGGTCGCCTGCCGCTCCCCCCGGCGCCCGGATGCCGGGCGTGACGATGGTGGCGTCCGGCCCTAGTGCACGCCGCACCGGCGCCGCCTCCCGGCCGGATGCCACGATGCCGGCGCAGCCGGCGTCGCTTGCCAGCCGAGCGCGGCGCACCACCACATCGCCGGGCGCCTCCGCAATGCCCTGCTCGGCGAGATCGCCGCCATCGAGGTTGGTCAGCACCGTGACGCCCAGGATGCGCAGGCCGGTGCCTGCCGCGCCGGTGACGGCAGCGCGCAGGGTCTTGGTGTCAAGGGCGTGCACCGTGAGGAAGGCGGCGCCGGTGGTGGCGGCGGCGCGGGTCGCCCGCTCCACGGTGTTCTCGATGTCAAGCAGCTTCATGTCCAGGAACACCCGCTTGCCGGCCCCGCTCAGCCGGCGCGCTAGGTCGAGCCCGCCGGCCATCGCCAGCTCCAGGCCGATCTTGTAGAAGACGACGCCGTCGCCGAGCTGCTTGACGAGGGCGCCCGCGGCCTCGACGTCGGGGAGGTCGAGCGCCACGATCAGCCGGTCTCGTGCGGTCACGACTGCCAACGGCCGGGCCTTTCAAAGCAGGTTCCGCAGAGAGAGGTTTCGGCGCTGCGCCCGGTCGCGTCAAGCACCATTCCCGCGATTTCCCTCGGCGCGCGCCGCCCCCTCACACTCAGTCCGGCCGGGCCCGGCTGCGGATCTCGTTGGCGGCGGCGTAGATGTGGTCGCGCCAGTAGGCCATGTACTTCATGAACTGCTGCTCGGACGCCGCATCGGCGCCCGCGGCCTTCACGGCACACTCCTTGAGCGCCTGGGTGGCCCACTGCGCCACCGCGGCATCGTCGATGGCGCCCATCTCCGGGTCCTCGTTGACAACCAGTTCGACCTTGGCGCCGATCCAGGCCTGGGCCTTGCCGTCGAGACAGGCCTGGAAGGCACCGCCCCGTTTCTCCCAGCCGATGCCCGCCGCCTGGGCCGGCGCGGAGGCCCCGGCAAAGATCGAGACAGTGCACCACAGGAGAACGCCCGCCGCGGACGTCACAGCCCAGCCATGCTCCTTACGCGTCATGCACTCGTCCCCCAGCTACGACGGCCCCAGCTCTGCCGGCGAAGGCTTTGAGCGTCGCACTCGGCCGGTCGGTACTACCGACACCCTATCGGCGAATTCCGCGCGGCCCGCAACGCCACGCGGGACCACGCAGGGCAGTCATGCGGAGCAGCCGTCGGAGGATTCGGCTGATTGCGCAGCATTTTCCGCCCGCGCCGCGGCCCATCGCGCGACCACGTGCCGCGCCACGCCGATGCACGCGCTATTTCCCGCGTCCGACGTCATCGAAGAACTCCTTCACCTTGGCGAAAAAGCCGGCGGAATGCGGCGAGGTCTCCTTGTTGCTCTCGCGCTCGAACGCCTCCAGCAGCTCGCGCTGCTTGCGCGTGAGATTCTTGGGCGTCTCCACCTCCACCTGGATGTACATGTCGCCCACCGTCTTGGAGCGCAGCACCGGCATGCCCTTGCCCTTGAGGCGGAACTGCTTGCCGCTCTCGGTGCCATCCGGCACGCGCACGCGCGTCATCTCCCCGCTGATGGTCGGCACGTCCACCTGGCCGCCCAGCGCTGCCGTGGTCATGGAGATCGGCACGCGGCAGAAGATGTCGGCGCCATCGCGCTGGAAGAAATCGTGCGGCTTGATGGAGAGGAAGATGTAGAGATCGCCGGGCGGTCCGCCGCGCACCCCGGCCTCGCCCTCGCCGGCGAGGCGGATCTTGTTGCCGTCCTCCACGCCCGCCGGAATGGGGACCGACAGCGTGCGCTCCTGCAGGACGCGGCCCGAGCCCGAGCAGGTGCCGCAGGGGTCGGAGATGATCTCGCCGCGGCCCTGGCAGCCCGGACACGTGCGCTCGATGGTGAAGAAGCCCTGGGTCGCCCGCACCTTGCCGAGGCCGGCGCAGGTGGGGCACGCAGCGGGCCGTGCGCCCGCCCTGGCACCGGAGCCGTCGCAGGTGGTGCAGGCGACGCTGGTCGGCACGCGGATCTGCGCGGTTTTGCCCACGTAGGCCTCGGCGAGGCCGATCTCCATGTTGTACCGCAGGTCGGCGCCGCGCTCGCGGCCCGACCGCTGGCGGTGGCGCCGGCCGCCCATGAACTCGCCGAACAGGTCCTCGAACATCTCCGACATGGACGAGGCGAAATCCGGCCCGAAACCGTGGGTGCGGCCGTTGCCGTCGAAGGCGGCGTGGCCCATGTGGTCGTAGGCGCTCCGCTTCTGCGCGTCTTTGAGGACCTCGTAGGCCTCGTTCAGCTCCTTGAACCTCTGCTCGGCCGACTTGTCGCCGCTGTTGCGGTCGGGGTGGCAGTCCTTTGCGAGACGGCGGAAGGCCGACTTGATGTCCTGGTCGCTCGCCCCTCGCGAGAGCCCGAGCACCTCGTAGTAGTCACGCTTGGCCATGAGCCGAGTTTCCAGCCTTCTCAAGTCGCGCCGCCGGCGCGTGCGCCGGCAGCCAGAACGCAAAACCCCCGCCCTCCCGGCTCAGCACAAGCGCAACCGGTCGGCCGAGGGCCCTGCATTGCTGTACGCCCCCCCGTGTCAGGCTTACGCCGACTTCTTCTTGTCGTCTTTCACTTCCTCGAAGTCGGCGTCGACGACGTTGTCGTCGCCGGTCTTCTGCGCACCTGCCTCGCCGCCACCTGCACCGGGCTGGCCGCCGTAGACGGCCTCGCCCAGCTTCAGGGCGGCCTGGGCCAGCGCGCCGGTCTTGGCCTTGATGTCGTTCACGTCGTCGGTGTTGGTGGCCGACTTCAGGCTGGCGATCGCGCCATCGATGGCGGTCTTGTCGGCGGCGGAAACCTTGTCGCCCAGCTCCTTGACGGACTTCTCGGTGGAGTGGATCAGGGCGTCGGCCTGGTTCCTCACCTCCACCAGCTCGCGCTTGCGCTTGTCGTCCTCCTTGAAGCGGTCGGCCTCCTCGGTCATCCGCTTGATGTCAGCCTCGGAGAGGCCGCCGGACGCCTGGATGCGGATCGACTGCTCCTTGCCCGTCGCCTTGTCGCGCGCAGACACGTGCACGATGCCGTTGGCGTCGATGTCGAACGTCACCTCGATCTGCGGCATGCCGCGCGGCGCCGGCGGGATGCCGACCAGGTCGAACTGGCCGAGCAGCTTGTTGTCGGCCGCCATCTCGCGCTCGCCTTGCGACACGCGGATCGTCACCGCGCCCTGGCCGTCCTCGGCCGTGGAGAACACCTGGCTCTTCTTGGTCGGGATGGTGGTGTTGCGGTCGATCAGGCGCGTGAACACGCCGCCCAGCGTCTCGATACCGAGCGACAGGGGCGTCACGTCGAGCAGCAGCACATCCTTCACGTCGCCCTTGAGCACGCCGCCCTGGATCGCGGCGCCGACGGCCACAACCTCATCGGGGTTGACGCCCTTGTGCGGCTCCTTGCCGAACAGCTCCTTGACGATCTGCTGCACCTTGGGCATGCGCGTCATGCCGCCCACCAGCACCACCTCGCCGATCTCGGCGGCCTTGAGGTCGGCGTCCTTCAGCGCCTGCAGGCAGGGCCCCTTGGTGCGCTCGATCAGGTCGTCGACCAGGCTCTCCAGCTTGGCGCGGGTGAGCTTCATGGTGAGGTGCAGCGGCGACTGCGTCTGCGGGTTCATGGAGATGAACGGCAGGTTGATCTCGGTCTGCTGCGAGGAGGACAGCTCGATCTTGGCCTTCTCGGCGGCCTCCTTGAGGCGCTGCAGGGCGAGCTTGTCGCCGCGCAGATCGATCTGGTTCTCCTTCTTGAACTCGTTGGCGAGATATTCGACGAGGCGCATGTCGAAGTCCTCGCCGCCGAGGAAGGTATCGCCGTTCGTCGACTTCACCTCGAACACGCCGTCGCCGATCTCCAGAATGGAGATGTCGAAGGTGCCGCCGCCGAGGTCGTAGACCGCGATGGTCTTGGACTCCTTCTTCTTGTCGAGACCGTAGGCCAGCGCCGCCGCGGTCGGCTCGTTGATGATGCGCAACACCTCGAGGCCGGCGATCTTGCCGGCGTCCTTGGTGGCCTGACGCTGGGCGTCGTTGAAGTAGGCGGGGACGGTGATGACAGCCTCGGTGACGGGCTCGCCGAGCTTGGCCTCGGCCGTCTCCTTCATCTTCTGGAGCACATAGGCCGCGAGCTGCGAGGGCGAGTAGGTCTTGCCGTAGGCCTCGACCCAGGCGTCGCCGTTGGGACCTCTGACGATCTTGTAAGGGACGAGCTTCTTGTCCTTCTCCACCGTCGGGTCGTCGTAGCGCCGGCCGATCAGGCGCTTGATGGCGAAGAAGGTGTTGAGGGGGTTGGTCACCGCTTGCCGCTTGGCCGGCAGGCCGACGAGGCGTTCGCCGCTGTCGGTAAATGCGACGATGGATGGAGTGATGTTTGCGCCTTCAGCGTTCTCCAGCACCTTGGGCTTGGTGCCCTCCATGACCGCGACGCAGGAATTGGTCGTGCCGAGGTCGATGCCGATGACTTTGCCCATACTTTGCTATCCTCTCTCTATGAACGGCAGACCGCCCGGACCCGGTTCAGTCGGCACCCGGTTTCCCTCAAGGCCCCCATGACCCTGGGAACGATCCCCTAGAGCTGCGATGGTTCCGCCGTTATATAGTAGGGGGTAGATAGGGCTGCAACGGCCCCAATCCCAGTCTAATCCCTATATGTCGTCGAAGTTGTTGATCGCCGGGCAACAGGCGTAAAGAGTTTGCGGGTGACAACTGGCAGCGATGGCACCGACGACGCGCCGGCTGCGGGCTGGCGGCATCTGCCCGGATGGCTGAGCCCGTTCCGGCAGCGCGCGCTGCTGGCCGAAATTCGCGCCGCGATCGCCGAGGCGCCGCTGCTGCGCCCCACCATGCCCAGGAGCGGCAAGCCGTTTTCTGTCCTGATGACCAACTGCGGCCCGCTCGGCTGGGTTTCCGACCGCTACGGCGGGTATCGTTACCAGAGGACGCACCCCGAGACCGGCCGGGCCTGGCCGGCAATACCCGACTTGCTGGGTGAGGTTTGGGACGCGGTGGCCGGCTACCGCGCGCCGCCCGAGGCCTGCCTGATAAATTACTACGCAGGAGGTGCGAAGCTCGGCTCGCATCGCGACGAGGACGAGGAGGACGCCAGGGCGCCGGTGGTGTCCGTCTCCCTGGGCGACGATGCCACCTTCCATGTCGCCGGCACCCGCCGCAGCGATCCCAAGCGGCGCCTCGTTTTGAGGTCTGGGGACGTATTCGTGCTGGGCGGCGCGGCGCGCGACTTCTACCACGGCATCGACCGCATCCACCCCGGCACGTCCGGTCTGCTGGAAGAGGGCGGACGGTTCAGCCTGACGCTGCGGCGCGTCACCTGCCCGCGATAAACGCCCGCGATAAACGATGGAGCCTCCGATGCCCGCCAGCCCGCTGATCGAGATCACGTACTGCCGGCTGTGCGGCTGGGGCCTCAGGGCCGGCTGGATGGCGCAGGAGCTGCTGGCCACCTTCGCCGAGGAGATCGGATCGGTCGCCCTCACGCCCGACGCCACCGGCGGGGTGTTCGAGGTGCGGGTGGGCGGCGATCTGGTCTGGTCGCGCAAGGAGCGGGGCCGCTTCCCCGACATCAAGGAGCTAAAGCAGCTCGTGCGCGACCGCATCGCCCCCGGCCGACCGCTTGGCCACTCGGACTCGCGGTGAAGGCGGTGAGGCACGCGCATCGAGACCCGTCAGGCGCGCCGCGGGGAGGCCGTGCCGCGGGGCAGAGTAGCGGCGATGGCGAGCGAGCTGGCCAGGGAGGCCGCGGCGGCGATGGCGAGGCCGGCCTGGTAGCCGAACACCCATGACGCGACGCCGGCAGCCAAGGCAACGCCCGCGAGCTGTGCGACCCGGCTCACGGCATTGTTGACCCCGGAGGCCAGGCCCGCGTCGGCCTCGGCCACGCTGGACAGGACCGCGGCGGTAAGCGGCGCCGCGATGGCCGCGAACGCCAGACCCAGCAGCGTCATCGGCCCAATCACGCCCAGCGCCAGAGACGCCTCGCGTCCCAGCGCCATCCAGGCATAGGCGATCGTCGCACCCGCCGGTCCGCAGATGAGCAGAATGCGCCCACCGATCGCATCCGACAAAGCGCCGAAGAACCTCGACAGGAAGCCGACGGCAAGGGTGAAGGGCAGGAACGAGAGCCCGGCATCAGTCGCAGACAGTCCGCGCCGGTCGACCAGCTCGAAAGGCAGCAGGAAGAACATGATCGACGCCGCCCCGTAGATCAGGAGGGTTGCGAGGTTGAGACCGAAGAACGGCCGGTTCTCGGCAAGCCGGGGCGGGGTCATCGGATGCGCGCTCACGCGCTCCCACCAGGCGTAGACGGCGAGGCCGAGCAGTCCAAGCGCGGCAACGGCCGCGATCTCTGCTCCGGTCGTGACCGCGGACGCGTCGGCCCGTGAGCTACCGGAGCCCAGCTGGCTGAGCGCCCAGGCGAGCGCGCCCAAGGCGGCCGCAATGATGGCAGCGCCGGCGATATCGAAGCGGCGCGCTTCGCGCAGGTCCTCGGGCGCGTAGGCGGCGAGCAACGCCACGGTTGCGAGCGCCAGCGGCGGATTGATCCAGAATATGGATTGCCAGCCGAACGTCTCGGTCAGCCAGCCGCCAAGGATGGGGCCGCCGGCCGTCGTCAGGGCCGATGCCGCCGCCCAGACTCCGATGGCCCGGTTGCGTTCGTCCCTGGGATAGGTGGCGCCGATCAGGGCCAGGCTTGCCGGGGCGACGATCGCGGCGCCGATGCCCTGGACGACACGCGCGGCAATCAGCCACCCGGCGGTCGGAGCGAGGCCGCAGGCCGCCGATGCGGCGCCGAATATCAGGCACCCGAGCGCCAGCATGCGCGCCTTGCCATAGGCGTCGGCCAGCGCCCCGCCGATCAGTGTCAGGGCCGCGAGCGCCAGGACATAGCTGTTCAGCACCCATTGCACGGACGCGAGGTCTGCCGCCAGCGCCGCCCGCAGCTTGGGCAGGGCAACGGTCAGCGCCGATCCGTCGATGAAGGCCATCGCCGACGCGAGCACGCACGCGGCCAGCACCATGCGCCGACGCGCCGGGGGGATTTCGCGCCCCAGCTCACGCGGGCAGGGCTCTGCCGCAATGACCCCGCGGCTGCACGGCTCCACCATCGGCTGTGCCATCTATTCGCCCCCACATTCAGCTTGGCGCCCAGCTTGGCGCCCAGCTGGGCGTCATGCGCCGGCTGCCGCGGCCTCGCATCGTTCTGCTGCCTTCAGCCGAGGCGTTCGGCTTCGGCGGGCAGCTGCCTCGTCGGCACAAAACGCTGCAGTCTGCACCATACTGGCAGAGATCGCGCGACCGTGGCGCAATCGTGCCGCTTTCGCGACTCATTTATACAGAGCAACCGCCTGCGACACGTTCCCGGAGCGCGCGCGCTTCGAGGACGGTGCGGAGCTCCAGGGACGGGGAACTGTGGCGCCGCGGCGATGTTGACCGATGGGCGGTGGACCGCAATCGCAAGCCAAGGAGGATGGAGATGCCTACCAAGACGACTGCGACGACCAAGGTGCAGCCGACCAGCCCGTATCTGACGGTGAAGGGCGCCGCCGACGCCATCGCCCTCTACAAGAAGGCGTTCGGTGCCAAGGAGAAGGCCCGCATGCCGGCCGAGGACGGCAAGCGCCTCATGCATGCCGATATCACCATCAACGGCGGCACCGTGCTGCTCTGCGACGAGTTCCCCGAGTACGGCGGCCCGCCCGCGCCGAGCAAGGCGCAGCCGGCGCCGGTGGCGGTCACCATCCAGTTCAAGAAGCCGGCCGACGTGGACGCCACGTTCCGGCGCGCCGTCGATGCCGGCTGCAGCGGCCTCCAGGAGCCGCAGGACATGTTCTGGGATGCGCGCTTTGCCATGCTCGCTGATCCCTTCGGCCACCGGTGGTTCCTGAACGCGCCGCTGCCGAAGAAGAAGCCGGCGCCCAAGAAGAAGGCCGCGGCGAGGAAGAAGTAGCGCGAATTGCGAGATGGTGAGTGGCGAATGGGGATTTCCATTCGCCATTCGCGATCAGGCCGTCGCCGGCGCGCCAACAGGCTGCGCGCGGGTCGGCACGCCGCGCTCGCGACGGCCGGCCGTCTGCCAGGCCAGCGTGTGCCGCTCCACCCAGCGGGCGAGCGCATCGAAGGCCACCGACAGCACCAGGATCATGAGGATGCCGGCGAACACGCGCGGGCTGTCGAGAACGGTGCGGTACCTCGTGACCAGATAGCCGATGCCGGCAGCGGCGGTGAGCATCTCGGAGACCACCACGCCGATGATTGCGAGCGCGCCGCCCAGCCTGAGGCCCGACAGCACGGTGGGGATGGAAGCCGGGATGACGACGCGGGCGATCTGCTGCGGCACGCTGGCGCCCATGCTGCGTGCCGCGAGCAGGAAATTCTGGTCGATGGTGCCGATGCCGGCGGCGGTGGAGAGCATCACGGGGAAGAAGCCGTAGATGCCGGCGAAGGCGATCTTGGACTCCGACCCGATGCCGAACCAGGCGGTGAAGATCGGATAGAGGATCACGATCGGCACCGCATAGAGGCTGGAGAACACGGGCAGCAGCAGGCCGCGCAGGCTGGCCAGCCCGCCCACCAGCGCGCCGACCAGGATGCCGCCGCCGCAGGCCAGGGCCATGGCGAGCACCACCTCGTAGAGCGTCACCAGGAGGGCGTGGGCGTACTCGTCCCAGCCCTGCACCAGCACGATGAGCGTCTTGGACAGCGCGGGCAGGAACAGCTCCGGGATCACGCCGGTACGCGGCACCAGCTCCCACAGCGCCAGGAGCAGCACCAGGATCAGGCGACGCACGGTGGCGGGGGAAGGTCGTCGCATGGCGGCTCTCAGTCTCCGGCGGTCAGTCTACGGGCCGTGTCATCCGGACATGAAGTAGGGAGTGGGGAATGGGGAAATGGGGAGTGGGGGACATCACGCCTCCGCTTTGTCTTGCAGCGACCTGATCAGCGCCCGCAAGAGCTTGCCGACCCGCTCGCACTTGCTCAAGATCTGCTCTGCGTCCGCCCCGGGCAGCAGCTCGACTGCTTGCGCGAGCAAAACGTGTGATTCCAGCTCCTTGAGGGAGCCCTGAGATACGCGAAGAGACTGAATGTAGTATCCGGTACTCTCGCGTCCGTTGCCTTCCGCGATATTGCCGGGGATCGAGGCTCCTGCGCGTCGAATCTGCGACGTTAGGCCGAATGCCTCGGTGCGAGGAAAGGAGCGCGTCTTGAAGTAGCAAAGCTTGGCCAGCTCCAGACTTTGCTGCCAAACTACCAAGTCGCGGTATGAGAGAATTGGCGACATGCGGGCCTCCCCCCACTCCCACATAGGCCAGTATAACCGTTCTCGGAACGGGAAAAGCGGAAAAGCACCGGTGACTGAAACAAATCTCGTTTCCGGTCCCATTCTCCTTGCCTCCTCAGATCTAGGGGATGGTGACCTTTTAGCTAGCGCTGGCGATTTTTGGGCCACGAGCGCCTGATCGCGGCCCAGATGAGCACGATGGGGATAGCCCCGAACAATAAGACGTACGTAAATACCGTCGACCCAAACGCAGCGATTTCTGGAAATGAGACCACACCATGCAAAAAAAGAAAGTAAATGATAATGCTTGGCATGAATGAGGCGGCCATCACAAGCGCTCGGATTCTCGCACGCGTGCGCCAAGGCAGTGTGCGCGTCAGCCAGAGTGCGCCTGCCGTCAGTACTAGGCCGCCCATCGAGGCACCAGAATAGACGAGCAGGATCGCCTTATTGCTTGCCAAGACTGTGCTCCGCAAAGTGAGGGAGAGGCTCGCTGGGCTGTCTAGCGGGTAGGTGCCGGGGCGGACCTGACTGCAACAGATCTGCGATTGTCTTTGGACGTGACCCAATGGCTCGCACTTTGACCTGCCGCATCTTGAACGCCGTCTCTTGTAGTTGCGTCAGCAGAAGCTGGAGTCCTTGCGGTGGCCGTTTCCCCCACTCCCCACTCCCTATTTCCCCACTCCCCAACGACTACAACGATTACCTCAGTCCTTCTTGCGGATCTGCTGCCAGATGCGGTCGCGCAGGCGGCCGAAGACGTCGGTGGCCATCATCTCGTAGGTGCGGGGGCGCGGCAGCGCGATGTCGATGCGGTCGATGATGCGTCCCGGCCGCGCCGACATGACCAGCACCTCGTCGGCCAGATACACCGCCTCGGTGAGGCTGTGGGTGACGAACACCACGGTCTTGGCGGTCTGCGACCAGATACGGAGCAGCTCGTGTCCCATGGTCATGCGCGTCTGCTCGTCGAGCGCGGCGAACGGCTCGTCCATCAGCAGCACCGGCGGGTCCTGCACCAGGCCGCGGGCGATGGACACGCGCTGCTTCATGCCGCCCGACAGCTCGTGCGGATAGCGCGTGCCGAAGCCCTCGAGGCCGACGAGATCCAGCATGGCCTCGGCGCGCTGCCGGCGCTCTGCGCGCGGGGCGTGGCGGATGCTCAGGGGGAACTCGATGTTGTCGAGCGCCGTGAGCCAGGGGAACAGGCTCGCCTCCTGGAACACCACGCCGACGCGGTCCGGGTCTGGCGCCGTGATGGGCCGGCCGCCGCACAGGATACTGCCGGAGGTCTGCTGGCGGAGCCCCGCCATCATCATGAGCAGCGAGGTCTTGCCGCAGCCGGAGGGGCCGACGATCACCGTGAAGCGGCCGGCAGCCACGGTGAGCGAGATGTCCTCCAAAGCGGGCACCTGGCCTTCCCGGCCCTCGTAGACGTGCGACAGGCCCGCCACCTCGATCGCAACAGCCTTGGCCGGCATCTGCAGATCTCTCATGTCCGGCCTTGGTGCTCTGTCTGACCGGGGGAGTGGGGAATGGGGAGTAGGGAGTGGGGCACCGACCGCAGCAACATCTTCCCCACTCCCCATTCCCGACTCCCCACTCCCCGGACTTCTGCCGCTACGTCCGCCATGTACTGCATCGGGTCTCCAGCCAGCGCACCGTCTCGTTGAAGGCGATCGCCACCGCCGCCAGCAGGATCACGCCGGCGAACAGCTGCGGCATCTGGAAGTTCTCGCCCCAGCTGGCGATCAGGTGGCCGATGCCGGTGCGCGAGGCGTACATCTCGGCGATCATCACGCCTGTGAAATTGAAGATCATGGAGATGCGCAGCGTCTCCAGCAGGAATGGCATCATGCTCGGCACGTAGACGCGGGTGAGCACCTGCAAGGGCGAGGCGCCGTAGGAGCGCGCCACCAGCACGTGGTCGGCCTTGACGGATTCCACCGCCGCCGCCGCGCTCATGATGACGATGAAGATGGTGGAGAAGGCCGCGTAGGCGACCTTCTGGCCGAAGCCGATGCCGAACACGAGGATGAACATCGGCAGGAAGATCGATTTCGGGATCGAGAACACATAGAACAGCATCGGCCGGAAGATGGCGCCGAAGTAGTCGTTCTCCGCGGCCAGTACGCCGATGGCGGCCCCCAGCGGCACGGCGATGACGAAGGCGAGGATCACCTCCGCCGACGTGACGGCGATGGCCTCGTGCACCTGCGCGCGCCCGAGCAGCTGGGCCAGCATCGCCAGCACGTCGGACAGCGGCGGCAGCAGCATCGGGTTGACGATGCCCACCCGTGGCAGCCCCTCCCACGCGCCCAGGACGAGCGCCAGCAGCGCGAAGCGGGCGAGGAAGATCTGCAAGCGGGTCATGGTCTCTCGAACATGGTCCGTGGTCCGTAGGGTGGGTTAGGGCCGAAGGCCCGTAACCCACCATGTCCAGCGCGTTCGGGATTCAGCAACGGTGGGTTACGCGCTTCGCGCTAACCCACCCTACGGCTACTACACCACGGTCGGCACCGGCTTGAACTGGGTGATGTACATGTCCTTGGCCGGAGCCAGGTCGGTCATGCCGATGAGCTGGCCCATGTCGAGGGCGCGCTCCATCCACTCCATCTGCATCTCGCCCGTTCGCGACAGGAACTTGATGTTGCCGTCGAGCTCGCGCGCGGCGATGGCCTCGGGGATCTCGTCGATCTCGGCGATCAGCTTGACGGCAGCGGCGCGGTGGGCGTCGGCGACCAGGAAGGCAACGCCGCCGTACAGGGCATTGAGCGCCTTCTGCACCACCTGGGGCCGCTCCTTGATGATCTTGTCGCTGGCGATCCAGGCCGAGTTGGAATGGGTCGGGATAGCGGTGCCGTAGTCGATCAGCGGGCGGGCCACCTTCTCGTCCATCACCTTGAAGGTGAGGGGCGAGTAGAGCACGGTGGCGTCGATGTTGCCGGTCAACAGGTTCGGCACCAGGCCGCCGCCGCCCAGCGGCACGCGCGTGAACTCGACCTTCTGGGAAGCCAGTGTCCAGCGCGCGCAGATGTCGCTGCCGGAGCCGGCCGACGTGATGCCCACCTTCTTGCCGGCCAGCTCCTTCACGTCCCTGAGAGGCGAGTCGGTCTTAACGATGAGATACCAGCCGTAGTAGCCGTTGGCGCCGTTGGCCACGCACCGCGCGTTGACGCCCTTCCTGAGGCCGGCGGCGACGCTGGACGAGGAGTTGAGGATCAGGTCGGCGGCGCCGGCGGCCAGCGCCTCGAAGCCTTCGGCACCGCTGCGGTAGACCGTCAGCTCGGCCTTGATGCCTTCCTTGTCGAACAGCTTCTGGCGCAACGCGGTCTCGGCCACGATGGTGGGCCAGTAGGTTTTGGTGGGCACGCCGATGCGGACGGTCTCTGCCCCCTGGGCCAGGGCCAGGCCGGGCATGTAGGCGGCCGCCACGCCGCCGGCAACGCTGGCCCCGCCGCCGACGAGAATGCGGCGGCGGCTCAGGTCGGGCTTCTGGTCTCGCGACGGTCCTCTGGGCGATTTCGCCATCGGTCTCTGCTCCCCTGGGGCTCGCGCTGTCGTGAGCGGCCGCCGACATGCGCCGGCTGCCTTGTTCGATGGCGAGTGTAGATCAGGGGAGGCCGGCGGCACAACAAAAGGGGCCGAAAAGGGCGGCCCCCTCGCTCGCCAGCGTCCAGCGGGGCGGCTATGCATGCGCGCCCTGCGGCGCCGACGCATCAAGGTTCAACTTCAAGGCTCTCGGGTATCGAACCGCGCGGCTTGCACGGTCACACCACGTCGGCGGGCCGCGACTCGTGCAGGAGACCGTTCTCCAGCCGCAAAATGCGGTGCATGGAGCGGGCGAGGTCCATGTTGTGGGTGGCGATCAGCGCCGCCACGCCGGTGTGCTCGATCAGTGTGATGAGCTCGCGGAAGACCAGCGACGAGGTGCTGGGGTCGAGGTTGCCGGTGGGCTCGTCGGCGAGCACGATTTTGGGTGTGTTGGCGAGCGCGCGGGCAATGGCGGTGCGCTGCTGCTCGCCGCCCGAGAGCTGCGCGGGGCGGTGGTCGAGCCGCTCGCCGAGGCCCAGCATCTTGAGCAGCGCCGTGGCGCGGTCCTCCGCGGGGCCCCAGGGGAGCCCGCGGATCATCTGCGGCATGGCCACGTTCTCCAGCGCCGAGAACTCCGGCAGCAGCTGGTGGAACTGGTAGACGAAGCCCATCTCCACGCGCCGCACCCGCGTGCGCTCGGTATCCGTCAGGCTCGAGCAGTCGCGGCCGTTGACCAGCACCCGGCCGCCGTCGGCGGTCTCCAGCAGGCCGGCGATGTGGAGCAGCGTGGACTTGCCGGCGCCGGACGGGCCGACCAGTGCTACCGCCTGGCCAGGGTAGAGATCCATGTTGGCGCCTTTCAGCACGTGGATCTCGCGGTCGCCCTGGCGGAAGACGCGGCGCACGTCGCGCAGCTGCAGCACGGGGTGGGTGTGGGCGGTGTCCTGCACGGGCTACTCGTAGCGGAGGGCTTCCACCGGATCGAGCCGGGAAGCGCGCCAGGATGGATAGAGCGTGGCCAGCACCGACAGCACCAGGGCCAACACCACGATGATGGCCGTGGTCTGCCAGTTGAGGTCGGCGGGCAGCTTGGTGAGATAGTAGATGTTGGGGTCGAAGATGTTGGTGTCGGTGAGCCAGGCCACGAAGCGCCGGATGTCGTCGATCCTCCAGCAGAACAGCACAGCGAACAGGCAGCCGGCCAGCGTGCCGACCACGCCGATGGCGGCCCCCGTGATCAGGAATACGCGCAGGATCGCGCCCTGGGTGGCGCCCATGGTGCGCAGGATGCCGATCTCGCGGCCCTTGTCCTTCACCAGCATGATGAGGCCGGAGATGATGTTGAAGGCGGCCACCACGATGATGATCGACAGGATGATGAACATCATGTTGCGCTCCACCTGGAGCACCGAGAAGAAGCTGGAGTTGCGCTCGCGCCAGTTGACGAAGCGCAGCGCCGGGATGCCCAGCCCCTCCATGGCTTTCACCGACCTCTCGACGCTCTCCGGATCCTCCACCATCACCTCGAGCACATCGACGGCGTCGCCCTTGTCGAAGAAGCGCTGTGCCTCGGCCAGCGGCATGAAGATCATGCTGCGGTCGAACTCCGACATGCCCATCTGGAAGACGGCCGACACCTTGTAGCTCTTGGTGCGCGGTACGGTGCCGAACGGCGTGCGCGCGCCGCGCGGGGAGGTGAGCGTGATGGTGTCGCCGACGTTGACGCGCAGCAGGCCCATGAAGCCGGTGCCGACGGCGATGGAATCGGTGCGGTCGTCGAAGCCGTCGAGGGTGCCGAGCTTGACGTTGTTGGCGATCAGCGGCAGCGCGTTCAGCCCGTCGGCGCTGATGCCGCGCACCTTGGCGCCGACGGCCATGAATGCCGTGGAGGCGAGCACCTGGCCCTCGATCAGCGGCACGGCGCGCTTGACCGTGGGCGCCGCCTCCAGCTTCCGGGCATACTCGTTGTAGTCGGGGAAGTCGGCGTTATCGACCCTGATGACGACCACATGCCCGTCGAGCCCCAGGATCTTGGCGAACAGCTCCTTGCGGAAGCCGTTCATGACAGCCATCACAATGATGAGCGTCGCCACACCCAGGAGGATGCCGGCGAAGGAGAAGCCGGCGATCACCGAGATGAACCCCTCCTTGCGCCGCGCCCTCAGATAGCGCATCGCCAACAGCCATTCGAAGGGCGCGAACGGCCGGGTGTCCACGGCAGGCGCGGTCATGGCTGCGCTCAATCCCCCTCGTTGCACTTCAGCACGTCAGCACGTCATCCGGGGCCGATCCGGACAGATCAGGCCAGGATGCGCTGTGCGGCGACCTCGTCGACCAGCCGCTTCACCGCCGCCGCGGGCGAGGCGGTGGAGCGCGTGCCGGACCTGCGGTCCTTGGTCTCGACCTCGCCTCCCTTCAGCCCCTTGGGGCCGACAATCAGCTGGTAGGGCAGGCCGATCAGATCCATGGTGGCGAACTTGCCGCCCGGCCGCTCCTGCGTGTCGTCGTAGAGCACCGACACGCCGGCCTTCTGCAGCTGGCCGTACAGGTCCTCGCACGCCGCATCGGTGGCCTTGTCGCCCGCCTTGAGGTTGACGAGGCCCACCTCGAACGGCGCCACCGGCACCGGCCAGACGATGCCGGCCTCGTCGTGGCTGGCCTCGATGATGGCCGCCGGCAGGCGCGACACGCCGATGCCGTACGAGCCCATCTGCACCGTCACCATGCTCCCGTCAGGCCCCTGCACGCGGCACCCCATGGGATCGGAATACTTGGTGCCGAAGAAGAAAATGTGGCCGATCTCCACCCCGCGCGCCGATACCCGCTTCTCCTGTGGCACCTCGGCCGCAAAGCGCTTCGCGTCGTGCTTATCGTCGGTGGCGGCATAGTGCCGGGTCCAGGGCGAGATGTAGCGCGTCAGGTCGGCCTCGAAGTCCACGTCGGCCGGCGGCACCGGCGTCTCGATCAGGTCGGCATGGCAGAACACCTGGCTCTCGCCGGTGTCGGCCAGGATGATGAACTCGTGGCTCAGGTCCCCGCCAATGGGCCCGGTCTCCGCCACCATCGGGATCGACTTCAGGCCCATGCGGGCGAAGGTGCGCAGGTAGGCCACGAACATGCGGTTGTAGGAGTGCCGCGCCGTCTCCGCGGAGAGGTCGAAGGAGTAGGCGTCCTTCATCAGGAACTCGCGGCCTCGCATCACACCGAAGCGCGGCCGGATCTCGTCGCGGAACTTCCACTGGATATGGTAAAGAAGCCGCGGCAGGTCGCGGTAGGATCTGGCCGCCCCGCGGAAGACCTGGGTGATCAGCTCCTCGTTGGTTGGGCCATAGAGCATCTCGCGCTCGTGCCGGTCCTTGAAGCGGAGCATCTCCGGCCCGTAGGCGTCGTAGCGCCCGCTCTCGCGCCACAGCTCGGCCTGCTGGAGCGTGGGCATGAGCAGCTCTATGGCGCCGGCGCGGTTCTGCTCCTCGCGCACGATCTGCTCGACCTTCCTGAGCACCTGGAATCCCAGCGGCAGCCACGTGTAGATGCCGGCGCTGGCCTGGCGGATCATGCCGGCGCGCAGCATGAGCTTGTGCGAGGCGATTTCCGCCTCGCTCGGAACCTCGCGCAGCACTGGCAGGAAGTACTGGGACAGGCGCATTGGGACCCCGTTGCACGGCCAGGGGACGCGAGGTGGCCAAGTCTTGAGCTTTGGTGGGCACCGCAATGGAGGGGTGCCACCCGTCCCTCGTGGCGTAGGCGCGGGTCATATCCGGTTCGAGGCTGGGTGGCAACGATGGACGGCCGAGGCTTTCCACGGATTGCCTCTCGCGCGTCGCGCTCGCCCGGATTGCCTACAGGTTGTGCACAAGGCGAGTACACTCATTCGGCGTCTCGCAGGCGCACAGCCACGGCGTCCTGGGTTTCTTTTACAAAGGTGACAGAAGGCCGCAGCTCAGCTATTGTGCGCGCGTGGGGAGAAAAAAGGCAACAAACGACCCGCTTCGCATGGGGCTCGGCAAAAAGCCCAAGTCTGGGGAGATGAAGCGAGGTACGGGCGCGCGTTGAGGTCCGGCTCTCGTAGAAAAAACAAGAAGCGCAGAACAAAGAAAAACACGACGTAAAGATCGAGCAGGGCCCGCGCCTTGCTCGATTTCGTTTTTCTGGAGCCGCCTGTCTGTTCTTCTGCGATCGCCTGTCTGTTGGCAGGCGCGCGGCCGTACCGCTGTCGGAGGATCAGGGCGAAGCCGGCAATCCGCCGCGTATCGTGCCCTCTCGCACGTCCGCCTATTGCCGCCCCAGCAGCGCCGCGAGATCGATGAGGCCGTACCTGACGGCCGCCCAGGCGGCGCCGAACAGCAGCCCCGAGATGAGCGTGGTGACGACGACGACGCGCAGGAGGCGCGGCGCCGTGGGGGCACTTTCCGGCGTGCCCGGAACGACGGTACCGTCCTCGGCCTGGGTGCGCACGCCGATGGGCAGGACGGCGAACAGCACGGTCCACCACAGGACCACGTAGATGGCGATGGCGAACGTGAGGGGCATGGGGGTTCCCGGGGGTCCTAGGGGCGTCAGGCCTGCTCGATCTCGACCAGCGTGCCGCAGAAGTCCTTCGGGTGCAGGAACAGCACCGGCTTGCCGTGGGCGCCGATCCGGGGCTCGCCGTCGCCCAGCACCCGCGCGCCCGCCGCCTTGAGCCGGTCGCGTGCGGCGATGATGTCGTCCACCTCGTAGCAGACGTGATGCATGCCGCCGCTCGGGTTGCGCTCAAGGAATGCCGCGATGGGCGAGTTCTCTCCCAGCGGCTCCAGCAGCTCGATCTTGGTGTTGGGCAGCGTCACGAACACCACCGTGACGCCGTGCGCGGGCTGCGGCACCGGCTCGGACACCTGGGCGCCGAGAGCAGTCGAGTAGACCGCCGCAGCGGGGCCGAGCGCCGGCACGGCGATGGCGACGTGATTGAGACGGCCGATCATCTGGACCTCGCGCGTATTCCCGTCTCTCATATCACCCGCGGCGGATCTGCGTAAGCGATCCGGTTGGGTCGGGCGACCAACCGTCGCCGGCGTTGGAGGCATCGCGTCAGACCCGGAGGGGTCTGACACCATGCCGGGCAGCCATGCGAGAATGTCGCATTCATTCTCCCGCCCTGTCCGGCATTGTCGGCGCCCCATGGCTCCCCCTGACCGGCCCTTGTACGCCGCCCGCTTCATCACCCACCTCAGCCTGATCGGCTTCGCAACGGCGCTCTCGACGCGCGCCGTGGACCCGATCATTCCGCCCATTGCCGAGAACTTTGCCACAGACCCGGCGCGGGTCGCCCTGCTGACCAGCGCCTTCACCCTGCCGTTCGTGATCGCGCAGCCGATCATGGGGCCGGCCGCCGACGCCGTCGGCAAGCTGCGCATGATGCAGATCTGCCTCCTCGTCATCATCGCCACATCGATCGCATGCGCGCTGGCGCCGAGCTTCCAGATGCTGCTCATTGCCCGCATCGTGTGCGGCGCCGCCACCGGGGGGATCTATCCGGTGGGGATGGCGATCATCTCCGATGCCGTGCCGCTGTCCGAGCGGCAGGTCGGGATCGCGCGCTGGCTGACCATCGTCATCAGCGGCAACCTTCTGGGCACCGCCTTTGCCGGTGTGCTGAGCGACCTGTTCGGCTGGCGCGCGGTGTTTCTCGGCGTCGGGCTGTGCGCGGTGGCGGCGCTGGCCAACGCCCTCGTCAACCTGAGGCATGTGCCGCAGGCGCCGCCGGCGCGACTGGACCTCGCCTCCATCCCGTCGCGGTATCTGGCGATCCTCGCCAACCCGCGCGCCAAGTTCTGCTTCCTCGGCGTGTTCCTGGAGGGGGCGGCGATCTTCGGGCTGTTCTCGTTCGTCGCTTTGCTGCTGGTGGCGGCTGGCGAGTCGCGCGCCTCCATCGCCGGCCTGGTGATCGCCGGGTTCTCGGTGGGTGGCGTGGCCTACTCGCTGGCGGTGACGCAGCTCACCCGACGCTGGCAGCCGCGCCAGCTGATGATTGGCGGCGGCAGCCTGTGCGCGGCCACCTTCGTGGGCCTCGCCTTCGACCCGGTGTGGCAGATCCAGCTCATGCTCTATACGGCCATGGGCATCGGGTTCTACACGCTGCACGGCTGCATCCAGGTGGAGGCCAGCGAGCTGTCGACGACCGCGCGCGGCACGGCCATGTCGATGCACTCGCTGAGCTTCTTCCTGGGCCACGCCGCCGGCCCGGCGCTCTACGGCCTGGGCTTCGCCTGGCTCGGCGCCAGCACCTCGGTGCTGCTGGGCGGCGTGGTGGTGATGCTGACCGGGCTGATGTGCGCCCGCTATCTGCGGCGCGTGAGGCTGTGACGGTGCCGTCGCGAGACTTGCGAGCGGCGCAGGTCCTCAGTGCAGCATGGAGGTCTGAGCGGGAGTGCCGTCGACCGAGGCCGTCCGGTTGGCGCTCGGGAACGCCACACTGAGCCTGGTGCCGACCTGCCCGGATGCAACCTCGAGCCTTCCGCCCAGCTGCTGGCAGAGCGCGCGCACCAGATCCAGACCCAGGCCCGTGCCCTGGGCGCGGCCGCTGCGGAGGCCTACGCCGTCGTCCTCGACGCCGAGGCACAGATGACCGCCGGCCTCCTCCAGGCTCACGCGGATCGTGCCCGGGCGGCCATCCGGAAAGGCGTACTTGACGGCGTTCGTCACCAGCTCGTTGACAATGAGGCCGAGCGGAATGGCCTGGGAGACGGACAGGCAGCGGCTCACCGCGGTACATTCGATGGCAAGCGGCTCGCTGCGGGCGATCAGCGCCTTGAGGTCGTCGCACAGCTCCTCAAGGAAGCTCTTGGCGTCGAGCGATACGCCATCTCCCTCGGCGCGCAGACGGCTGTGCACGCGCGCCAGCACCATCACCTGCTCGACGGCCTCGTTGAGCACGGACCTGGCCTCGGCGTCGTCCACCAGGTTGGCCCGCCTGCGGATCAGGGACGCCACCGATGCGAAGTTGTTGGCGACCCGGTGCGCCAGCTCGTTCAGCAGCACGGAGCTTGCCCGTTCCGACCGCTCAAGGACGCGCGCCGCCTCGTCGGCCGCAATGAGGGCATCTACCAGGCGCGCCAGGCCGATGACGCTGCCGGCGGCGAGAAGCGCGTAGAGCTCGATCCCGACGAGGTCGGCGGCGTGGTGCAGGGCGAGTGTGCCGGGCTCGAAGAAAAAGACGGACAGCAATGCGCTCAGCGCAACGCCGAACAGCCCGACGGCCTGTCCGCAGGCCAGGGTTGAGGCCATGACGACAAGGAAGAAGAGCAGGAACGGCTCGCCTGGGACCTCTCGCTCCAGTGGGATCTGGAACAGGTAGACCGCCGCCAGACCGATCGCGGTCAGGCCCAGACGCGCCCATAGGGGCCAACGGCGCGTCGCTTTCAAGCTGGCCAGCACGTGAAAACCCCTCCACAGCTGGTGCCTCGGGATGTCCCCAAGGGTCGTCGATATTCGGGCCGCTTTGCGGCCAAAATCGTCTCCGGGCAGCAAGACAGCCGTGCTTGGCGACAACAGTGCGTGATACCCGCCATCACTGGCGAAGATCACCATTCGACCGGGGCATTTTCCCCCTCGAAACCGGCGGCCTGAGCCACTCAGAAAGAAATTATTAACGACAGATGCTGCCATGCCTGCCACCCGTCCTTGCCCGCTCGGTTAATTCGGACGGGCTGACCCCGTCTCACGCCTCTTGACCTGCCGCGCTCGCGCCCCCTTATTGCGCTTGCCAGCTGGCCGGACGGCCGCTGCCGGGCGAACAGGCTTCGCGGCCAGACGCGCCCGGTGGAGGAAAGTCCGGGCTCCAGGGATCGACGGTGGCGGCTAACGGCCGCCGGGGGCGACCCCAGGGAAAGTGCCACAGAAAGCAAACCGCCGGCGCAGGGCAACCTCAGCCGGTAAGGGTGAAAGGGTGCGGTAAGAGCGCACCGCGTCTCCGGCAACGGAGGCGGCACGGCAAACCCCACCGGGAGCAAGACCGAATAGGGGCGGCACGGGCGCGGAGGCAACTCCTGCGACCAGGCGCGATCCAGGCCGCCGCCCGGGTTGGTTGCTGGAGGCTGGGAGCGATCCCAGTCCCAGATGAATGGCCGTCGCGGAGGGCGTTCCTCCAGACAGAACCCGGCTTACAGGCCAGCTGGCACCTTCGCAGGAAGCCTCGGCGAGACGGGCGTTCGCCGGGGCCGTTCGCCCCCGTTCAGCCCGTCCGCAGACCAGCGGCCGTCGTCGGGCGCGCGTCTCGGGGGGCCGTCCGGCTCACGCCGCCGCCTCATCAGCATCGTGGGTGTAGTGGCCAGCCTTAATCTTGCGCTGCGCCAGTCGGAAGCACCACTCGGGAGGGGTGAGCGAAGGTCGCCGCGCTTCATTCATGGCCTTCAATAGCTTTTGGGCGTGTGCCTTGAACTCTGGCCAGGGCTCGTTAGACCAGACTAGCCGCGCCCGACGAAACTCGCCTTGCAGGTTCTTGACCACGCCCGCTGCGTTGGCGTAGTCGCGGATCATCGCATCGATCTGGAGCGCACGCCCGATGCCTGGCAGTCCCACTGCTGCCAGCGCAGCACCGGCCGCCCAAATCTTCAAACCCGGATTGCTCTGCACAAGCTGGGAGGCGGCGACCACACTGCATAGACCCGCTGCCACCCACAGGGCGGCTCGCGCAGCGCGGAGGAACCGCAGCCAGATGAAGAAGTTGGTTGAAGTGTAGAGCGCGTTCTCTTCTTCCCGTGCGCACTCGGCGATCAGCGCGGCCTTGGCGGCTACCAAGTTACCGTCTGCGGAACCATCTGTCCGAAGATCTTCTGCCACTCGTCACCTGCGGCCTGGTTCTGGTTGAACTGCTCATACTCAGATGCCTTGACCGCTCGCGCGTACGCGGTGTTCGCCTTGCTCAGCCAGGCGTCGCCGAGATAGATGGTCTCGCCGGTCACCGGCATCGTGAAGCTGCCGGTGCCCCATCCTAGCATGCTTGCGAACACGTCACGCACAAGCCAGTCGAACCACCATTCGCTGAGTTCACCAGCGCGGTAGTCGCGGTAATAGCCAGTATCAAAGTAATAGCGATAGTAGACGCGCGGCAGCACCGCCTTGAGCATCGCCTCAAGATGGAACGACTTAATGGGCACGTCGCAGTAGCGCTGCCATTGCTTGAGAATCTGGACGAGTTTGCGCAGATTGCCGTTGTACGCTAAGTCGCGGGCGTTGAAGTCGGCCATCTCGGCGAGCGGATCGATCCACTTGTAGCGACCGCCGTTGTTCGTGTCGCAAATGAGATAGCCGCCACCTTCCCGGACGTAAGCAGGCACAACCTCAAGCTTATAAGTGTCGAACCCTACGACGACCACCTGCCCATCGCCACGCATCGTGGTCGTGGGATAGGACGGGATCAGCACGTTCTTCACTTCCTGCAGCAACTGCGACTGCCGGTTGTCAGTCCGCTGCTGAAATCGGTGGTAGACCTGCACGGGTAAGACGAACAGCACGTCGATGTCGCGCGGAGGGCGCACGGGGGTGCCTTTGCCCCAAGAACCGACGAGCAGCCTGTTGGCGGTCTCGCTCGCGTAGTTCCAATAGGCGCGGTTGAGAGTGTCCACGACACCTGTGTGCTTGGTCTCGCCATCGGTGACCTGGCCGGGAAAGAGCTGCAAGTTCGCGAGCAGGCGCTCAAACCGCTGCCTCACGTACGCCCACGGAGGCGGAGGTACGTAGTGGGCAAAGCCGAAGGGAGCAGGTGCAATGGTCATGCCTAACGTTTAGGCCGTCGCGAACCAAAGCCAAGTGTTCGCTTCGAA
>Ga0068862_100000979_pt1 | contig 27379 bp, 17 predicted proteins | sample KBSSwiS52_FD_66598 | JGI IMG/M metagenome (GOLD analysis project Ga0068862, IMG submission 66598) | Switchgrass rhizosphere microbial communities from Kellogg Biological Station, Michigan, USA - KBS Switchgrass S5-2 | ecosystem: Host-associated > Plants > Roots > Rhizosphere > Soil ... | reverse complement strand
GTTCTCGAAGTCGATGCGCGCGCCGGGGATGGCGCTGTTCGTCGTGGCGTTCGTGACGTCGGTGCTCGCCGCGTTCGGCGTCGATCGCGTCGCCACCGGCTCGGCCCGACGCTTCGCCCCAGCGGCGCTGATCGTCGGCGGGCTCGTCGCCGTGCTCGGTGTCAGCGGCGTGCTCGGCGCCATCGCGCAGTCGTTAGGCAGCGGCGTCGAGGCCACGCTCGGACTGCCGCAACGCGGCGCCATGGCGGCGACCGCGGCGCGGACGATCCAGGCGAGCGCGCTCATCGCCGGCCTCGCGCTGGCGGTCGTGGGCGCGGCGACGCTCGCCCGTCAGCGAGGGAAGATCGGCCCGCGTGTCTGGGCTGGCGTGCTGATCGCCCTCGTGGGGACGGATCTCTGGCTCAACGTCCGGCCGTTCTGGCAATACAGCAACGTGCACGACGAGCTGTTTGCCGGCGATGCGATCAAGACGCACCTGCGGTCGGTGAAGCGCCCGTTCCGCGTCTGGGATGTGGACGCCGCCGGATTGTCCGCGGTGTACCCGGGCGCCGCGCTCATGGCGGACGACATCAGCCAGCTGTACGGGCATCACGGCAACGAGCCGCATTCGTTCGACGTGCTGAACGCGCGTCAGGGGTCGAGCCTGTCGTTCGCGCGAGCGGGCGACCCGCAGATTCTGAATCTGTTTGCGGTCAACTACCTGATCGTGCAGGCCGAGGCGGCGCCGGATTCGCTTCCGGGCTTTCGACGCGTGGTGTCGAACGTGGCGACGTCGTCGGGCGCGCAGGCGTCGCTGTTCGAGCGCGAGCAGCCCATCGACTACGCGCGATTCATCCCGCACGCCGCGGTTCCCCTGTCGCTGGCACAAACGCCGGCGACGGTGCTCGACCCCGCGTTCGCGATCGACCGCGTGGTGCTGCTCGACTCGGCGCCGGGGATCGTGCCGGGCGCCATTCCCAACCCGCTGTTACCGCCGTCGACGGTCGTCGTCACCGTGTCGGACTGGAAGCCGGGCGAGATGCACGTGTCGTTAGGCGGTGGTGCGCCGGCGGCCGGCTACGTGCTCGTGAGCGAGAACTGGGACACGGAGTGGGGCGCGACGGTGGATGGTCGCGCCGCCCGCGTGCTTCGCGGCGACGGGACGCTGATCACGGTGCCGGTGCCGGCGGGCGCGCGCGAGGTCGTGTTGCGGTACGAGGGGCGCGCGTACGCGCGGGGACGCCTCGTGACGATCCTCTCGCTGATCGTCGTTGCAGCTGGTCTGCTCACACCCGTCGTGCTGCGACGCTCGGCCGCATCGCGCGCGGCGGCGCCTCCGGGGCCGGTGGTCGAGGCGGCGCAGGAAGGTGCTCGTTAGGCACTACGCCCGCGCCTTCGGTCGAACCACGTAGCCGCGGTCGTCGAACGGCTGGAGCCGCTCCAGCCACATCGCTTCGAGGACGCGGAGGTCGTCGGTCGGATCGTAGTCGGGCTGGCCGTCCGGCGGGGCGAGCGTGTCGAGCACCTCGAACACGAACGCGCCGGGTCCGAGCGCTGCCCAGTCGCGCTGGAGCGCAGCGTTCGGGTGCGACCCCATCCGGAGCCCTGCGCGCTCCCGATTCAGGATCGAGGGGAGGTCGACGGACCGCCCGACGAGCGACCGGTCGTCGCGGACGTTGTGGATGCGGTACACGCCCATGGGCCGGCGTGCTTCCTTGTAGGCCTGGATCAACGTTTTGCGATTCATGGGCGCATTATACCCGGGTAAAAGCGCCGACGCAATACTACCCGGGGAAAAAGATGAATTTCAGCGCGGGGTTCCAACGGCAGCCCCAACGGCAGCCCGGCAGTTGGCGCGCCCGTGTGCAAGCCGACCTGGGAGTCGGCGTCTCCCGAAGGACACCCCACGGGAGACCCAATGCTCGCCACGTTCGTGCGCCGCAGCTCCGTCATTCTCGCGCTGACGGCAATGCCCGCGCTGTCCCAGACCACCATCAGCGGCACTGTGCGCGACGATCGGAACGCCCCACTTGCCGGGGCAACGATCTCCGTGCGCGGTTCACACGCCAGCGTCATCACGAACGACGCCGGTCGGTACCGGCTCGTCGTTCCGCCCGAGCTCCGGGTTCGGGGCGATTCGCTGACGCTGCTGGCGCGCCGGATCGGCTTCGAGGCAGGAACGCGACAGGTGGCGCTGAGCGGAAGCTCGGCGGACATCGACTTCGTGCTCAAGGTATCGACGCTCAGGCTCGAGAGCGTGGTGGTCACCGGTATGGCGACGGTGAGTGAGCGGCGCACGAGGTCGGGCGCCAAGGCGGACCGACCCGCGTCCGGCGCGGTCGACGCCGTTGCACCGTCGGCAAAGGACGCGTCGCCAGCGACGCTCGCCGATCGTGCCGCGTCTCGCGCGGATGCCAGTCGAGTCGGTGGTCGTCGGGGCGTCGGGAACCAGGAGCCGCGTCCGGGCGTGTTGACCGCCGCGGCGTGGGACGACGCCGCGCACTGGCCGCAGTATTCGCGTTTTCTGAGACGTGCGCAGCAGAACTCGTGGAATCCGTGGGGGCTCGATGTCGGACAGGGAACGGTGCGCCCGGTTCGAAACACCGAGCGCCCGCGGTCGATGCGTCGTGCGCTGGATGTCGGGTTTCTGGTCGATGCGACGGGCTCGATGGGCGACGAGATGACGTTCCTGCAGAGCGAGCTCAAGGACATTGTGCGTCGCGTTCGCGCGATGGAGCCCGACCTCGACATTCGCGTGTCGGTCGTGTTCTACCGTGACCGCGGAGATGCCTTCATCACGAAGTCGCTCCCGTTCACGCGTCGGGCGGATGAGGCGGTCTCGTTCATCGCGGGGACGACGGCAGACGGCGGTGGCGACTACCCGGAGGACATGAACGCCGGTCTCGACGCGATGATGCGACAGGGCTGGTCGCGCGACGCGGTGCCGCAGATGCTGTTCCTCCTGGCGGATGCTCCGCCGCAGCAATACGCGGGCGCGGACTACACGTATCACGAGGCGATCGCGGACGCGGCCGCGAAGGGCATCTCGATCTTTCCGGTCGCGGCGAGCGGCGTCGACAAGCCGACGGAATTTCTGTTCCGTGCGATGGCGGTGATGACGGGCGGGAAGTACGTCTTCCTGACGGACGACTCGGGAGTGGGCGAGTCGCACGAGGAGCCGGACATCTCGGGCTACACGGTCGAGAAGCTCAACGACCTGATGGTGCGCGAGATCCGCTCGTACGTCTCGTCGCGCATTGGCGGGCGACGAGTGGCGGAGGCACGTTAGGCATCGCGACGCTTTGTCATTCCGCGCGGAGCACCGAAGGTGCGGAGGCGAGGAATCGCAATCATCCCGGTAGAAGGGCCTCTCGGTCGGGACGATGGCGATTCCTCGCCTCCGCCGCTTCGCGGCTCCGCTCGGAATGACAATCCCCCGGCGATTCCTCGCCTGCGCACCTTCGGTGCTCCGCGCGGAATGACAAAAGGCCCTGAGCGAATCCGCGTCATCCGGGTCATCCGTGGCATCGTCTTTCTTCCCGGACCATTCCGGACTGAGAATCAGTCGGGCCGAACCATACCGCGTAGCGAAAAGCATTAACCACGGCCATCTTGGAGGCCCTACACGCGCTCCCCCGAGGTGGCAATGCGTTCCCCCGTGTTCGTCGCGACCCTCGCGCTCGTCTCGCCGCTCGCCGGATCTCCCGCGCCGGCGCAGAATCCCGCCCCCGCCCCCGCCCCCGCTCCCGCCGCCGTTGCGGCTCAGCCGACCAAGACGCGCGACCTGTCGCTCGAGGTCGCTCGCAACGTCGCCATCGACACCGACGAAGGCTCATGGCTCTCCGTCGACGTCTCACCCGACGGACGCACCATCGTCTTCGACCTGCTTGGCGATCTCTACACCATGCCGGTCGCCGGCGGCGACGCCGTGCCGCTCACCCTCGGTATGCCGTTCGACGCGCAGCCGCGCTTCAGCCCCGACGGCAAGAGCGTCGTCTACACCTCCGACCGCGACGGCGGCGACAACGTCTGGATCATCGACGTCGCCACCAAGCAGGCGAAGCAGATCACGCGCGGCAAAGGCACTCGGTATCGCTCGCCGGAATGGACGCCCGACGGCAATTACATCGTCGTCTCGAAGGCCACGACCCCGATCGGCGCGTCGAAGCTCTGGATGTACCACAAGGACGCTGGCGGCGGCACGCAGCTCATCCGCGATCCGCAGCCCATGCTCGCCGGCAACAACCCGGTCAGCACGCTTGGCGCCGCGTTCGGGAAGGACGATCGCTACATCTGGTTCGCGCAACGCTTCGGCGCGTGGGAGTACAACGCCGGGCTGCCGCAGTACCAGATCATGACGTTCGACCGCCAGACCGGCCGCCGCGAGAATCGCGCAAACGTCTACGGCTCGGCCTTCCGTCCCGCCGTGTCGCCCGATGGGAAGTACCTCGTGTACGGCTCGCGGTACGAGACGCAGACCGGCCTCCGCATCCGCGATCTCGAGACGAGCGAGGAGCGCTGGCTCGCCTACCCCGTGCAGCACGATGAGCAGGAAGCAGTGGCGTCGCTCGACGTCCTGCCGGGCTACTCGTTCACTCCCGACTCGAAGGCCATCGTCGTCTCGTACGGCGGGAAGATCTGGCGCGTGCCCGCATCGTGTCCGACTGCGCAGGCCGGCGCCGCGGGCGACTCCCGGCCCGATCCGTCCTGCGCTGCCACCCAGATCCCGTTCCGCGTCCGTACGCAGATCGGGCTCGGCCCCAAGGTCGCGTTCAACTACAAGGTAGACACCACCGCGGAATTCACCGTTAGGCAGATCCGCGACGCCGTGCCGTCGCCGGATGGCAAGCGTCTCGCGTTCGTCGCCACGGACAAGCTGTACACGATGGACTTCCCGGGCGGCACACCACGCCGCCTGACCGACCTGCCGGGCAACGACGCGCAGCCCGCCTGGTCGCCGGACGGACAGTGGATCGCATTCGTGGAGTGGACGCGCGACGGCGGCAGTCTCTACAAGGTGCCGGCTGCGGGCGGCCGGCCGACGCAGCTGACGACGGGCAACGCGCTCTACGTCCAGCCGGCGTGGTCGCCGGATGGCAAGCGCGTGGTCGCGCTCAGAAGCCCCGCACAGACGGTCCGCGAGTCGGGCGGATTCGCCGGCGCGGCGGAGCTCATCTGGGTTCCCGCCGCCGGCGGCAAGGCCACGTTCATCGCCAGCGCGTTAGGCAGGAGCGTGCCGCACTTCACGAAGGACACGGCCCGCATCTTCATGTATGGGCAGGGTGAGGGGCTCGTCTCGCTTCGATGGGACGGCAGCGATCCGCGGACGCACCTGCGCGTCACGGGGGCGCGGTTCCCGGAGCCTGCGCCCGGCGGGCCCGCCGGCGCGCCGGCAGGCGTCGTGCGTATGTCGCCCGCGGGCGATCAGGCGCTCGCCCAGGTGTCGAACGACCTCTATGTCGTTCCCGTTCCGTTCACCGGAGAAGCGCCGAGCATCTCGCTCGCCGATCCGACGTCGGCCGAGTTTCCGGCGCGGAAGGTGACGGACGTCGGCGGGCAGTTCCCGAGCTGGAGCGGCGACGGCAAGCGCGTCCACTGGTCGATCGGCAACTCGCATTTCGTCTACGATCTCGATCGCGCCCGCCAATACGACGACTCCGTGCAGGCGGCACGGCGCGCGCGTGGCGACACGACGCCACCGACGCCCCCGGCCGCGGGAGACAGCACCCAACGGCCGGCCGGTGCCGGGCCGGCCGCCAACGCGCGTGGCTATCAGCCGGTCGAAACGCGGATCACGCTCCGTGCGCGTCGTGACACGCCGGAAGGCGTGGCCGTGTTCCGCAATGCGCGCATCGTCACCATGAAGGGCAGCGAGGTGATCGAGCGCGGCGACATCCTCGTGCGCAACAATCGCATCGCGGCCGTCGGGCCAGCCGGATCGCTCCAGGTGCCTAACGGCGCGCGCGAGATCGACGCGGCCGGCAAGACCATCGTGCCGGGCTTCGTCGATACCCACGCCCACCTGCGGCTCAATCAGGGCGTGCACCAGCAGCCGTGGTCCTATCTCGCGAACCTCGTGTACGGTGTCACCACGACACGCGACCCGCAGACCGGCACCACCGACGTGCTCACGTACGAGGACGCGGTCACGGCAGGCACCGCGGTCGGTCCGCGCATCTACTCGACGGGCCCCGGGCTGTTCGGTTCGAACTACGTGCCAGCGCAGGGCGAGGACATCAAGGACCTCGAGCACGCGCGTCGGATCATGCGCCGCTACAGCCAGTACTACGACACGAAGACGCTCAAGATGTACATGTCCGGGAACCGCCAGCAGCGGCAGTGGATCATCCAGGCGGCGAAAGAGCAGCAGATCATGCCGACCACCGAGGGCGCGCTCGACTACCGCTATGACCTGACGATGGTCATGGATGGCTACTCGGGACAGGAGCACTCGCTCCCGATCTACCCGCTGTACAAGGACGTCGTGAAGCTGTTCGCCGAGAGCGGCATCACGTACACGCCGACGTTGATCGTCGCGTACGGCGGCGCGTGGGGCGAGAACTACTACTACACGACGGAGAACGTCTACAACGATCCGAAGCTCCGTCGCTTCACGCCGTACGAGGTGCTCGCGGCATCCGCACGACGTCGCGTGCGGAGCAGCTTCCCCGGTGGCGGGAACTCCGGTGGCTGGTTCATGAAGGAGGAATACCCGTTCGTCGAGGAAGCGAAGATCGCGAACGAGATCGTGAAGGCCGGCGGCCGGATCGGCGTCGGCAGTCACGGGCAGCTGCAGGGGCTCGGCTACCACTGGGAGCTGTGGATGGTGCAGAGCGGCGGGATGTCGAATCACGACGCGCTGCGCTGCGCGACGATCTTCGGCGCGGAGGCGATCGGCCTCGGCTCGGACCTCGGTTCCGTGGAGGCGGGGAAGCTCGCCGACCTCGTCGTGCTCGATGCGAATCCGCTCGAGAACATTCGCAACTCGAACACGATTCGTTATGTGATGAAGAACGGCCGGCTGTACGATGGCAACACGCTCGACGAGCTGTGGCCGCGGCAGAAGAAGATGGAATCGGTGCCGGGCATTCCGGACAGCCCGCAGGCGCCGGCGGGAATTCCGTAACAGGGCGCGGTGGACTGTCCACCGTCGTCCGAAGTGGTCTTGTTGGTGTAAGAAAGGCCGGGGTAGGCTCGAGTCGCCTGCCCCGGCCTGCTTTTCGGCCCGACCCCTCCCTCCGTCCCGGAGATCTGGTGAGAGCTATCTCGTTGGCCGCCCGCTGTGCCGCACTGACGCTGCTTGGTGCGTGCGCATCCGCCTCGCGCACCACGGAAGAAGGCGCACCGGCCCCATCGTCCGACGGAGCGGTGACGGCGGTCCCGAGCCAGCTCCCACTCAAGTACGTCGGCCCACGGACGCGACCCGTCATCTCCGCGGCCGACATGATGACGCGCCTCTACGTCATCGCCGACGACTCGATGATGGGGCGCAGTGCGGCCACTCCCTACAACGCGAAGGGCGCCCTCTACATCGAGCGCGAGGTCAGGCGGCTCGGGCTTCAGCCCGCCGGCGAGAACGGCACCTATTTCCAGTTTCCGCTCGACCAGCGCGAGCTCGATCCGACGACGAGCCTGTCCGTAGCGGGGAAGACCGTTGCGCTCTGGACGGAATTCGCCCCGCGCGATCAGGGTCCCGGAGGCCGCGCGTTCGACGGCGCGACCGTGATCTACGCCGGATCGTTAGGCGCTCCGCAGAAGCTCCTGCCGCCCTCGGCCGTCGCCGGCAGGATCGCGCTCGTGACCGCGGCGAAGGACAGCGCGGGTCGTGGCAACTTCAACGTGAATCGCGCGCAGCTCACGTTGCGATTCCCGGACGCCGCGGCCATCGCGGTCGTGACGCTCGACTACGTGCCGCCCGGCTACGTCGATCGATTCTTCCGGACCGCGCTGGTTGCGCCGAAGGGTGTTGGCGATACGCGAGCCGCTCCCAGCTTCTTCTACGTCACGAAAGCTGTCGCCGCCGCGATGCTCGGCCGCGACGCCGAGTCGGCGGAGCCGGGTGCGCAGGGCGGGACGGTGCGTGGTCAGATTCGCTTCGTCGTCAAGGAAGCGCCTGCGCGCAACGTCATCGCGGTCCTGCCTGGATCGGATCCGGCACTGCGTGGACAGTACGTCGCGATCGGTGCGCACAACGATCACGTCGGCTTCAGCACCAATCCGCTCGATCACGATTCGGTCAAGGCCTACCAGCGCATCGCGCGGCCGCAGGGCGCGGACAACGACGAGACCCCGGTGACGGATGCGGACTGGGCCCGCATTCGTCAGATCACGGACAGCCTGCGCGCGACGCACGCGGCGCGGCGCGACTCGATCTTCAACGGTGCCGACGACGACGGCTCCGGCACGACGACCGTGCTCGAGATCGCCGAGGCGTTCGTGAATGCGCCCGTCAAGCCGAAGCGCTCGCTCCTCTTCGTCTGGCACACGGGAGAGGAGCTCGGGCTTCTCGGCTCCGCGTACTTCACGGATCACCCGACGGTGCCGCGCGACTCGATTGTCGCGCAGCTCAACATCGACATGGTCGGTCGCGGCGGCTTGCACGACATCACCGGCGTGACGAAGGCCGGCGCGATGATCCATGGCGGGCCCGGCTACGTCCAGCTCATCGGCTCACGCCGCCTGTCGACGGAGCTCGGCGATCTGGCGGAGACGGTGAACACCGAGCAGGCGATCGGGCTCACGTTCGACTACTCGCTCGATGCGAATGGCCATCCGCAGAACATTTATTGCCGGAGCGATCACTACATGTACGCGCGGTACGGCATCCCGATCATCTTCTTCACGACGGGTGGTCATGCCGACTACCATCAGGTGACGGATGAACCGCAGTACATCGACTACCATCGGATGGAGCAGATTGGGAAGCTCATCTACGCCCTTGCCGATCGCGTGGGCAACCTCGACCACCGCGTCGTCGTGGACAAACCGAAGCCCAATCCGCAGGGCAACTGCCAGCAATAGCCGGCGTCGTTGGGCCCGTCGTCGGCTGCGCCGCATTCGTCGCGGTCGCAGGCGATCGGCCCGGATCGTCAGGACAACGTCGTGAAGATCGTCACGTGGAACGTGAACGGCGTTCGCGCCCGCGAGGCGCAGCTGCAGGAATTCATCGAGCGCGAGCGCCCCGACGTCCTGTGCCTTCAGGAGATCAAGGCGTCCGTCGACCAGCTGCCGATGTGGATGTGCGAGATCGAGGGCTACTGGTGCTACTGGCACGGCGCAAAGGGGTATTCGGGCGTCGGCCTGCACGTGCGCCAGGCGACGGTCCCTGACCGCCCCGGCTTCTACCATCCCGAGTTCGATTACGAAAGCCGGATCGTCGCGACGCGGCTCCCGAACGTGACCGTCGCGTCGATCTACGTGCCTAACGGCGGCAAGGACTTTCCCGCGAAGATGCGGTTCCTCGAGTCACTCGACGCGTTCGCGGCCGAGCACGAGGCGACTGGGCAGCCGCTGGTGCTCTGTGGCGACATGAACGTCGCGCTGACCGACATGGATGTCCATCCCAAGGAGCGGAAGCCGACCATCATCGGTCAGCGGCCCGACGAGCGTGCGCTGATGACGCGCATCATCGGCCGCGGGCTCGTGGACGTGCATCGGACGCTGGAGCCGGACAACGCCGACCTGTTCACGTGGTGGGCGCCGTGGCGGAACATGAAGCAGCGTAACATCGGCTGGCGCCTCGATCTGATCCTGGCCAGTCACGCGATCGCCGGTCGGGCGGTGTCGTGCGTCGTCCAGCGCGAGTTCGGCTCGAGCGACCATGGGCCGGTCGTCGCCATCTTCGACCTGGGCCCGCGCGTCGGCGACGGAGCCTAACGCGTCCGGGGCTTCGGCCGCTTCACAGTCGCGCGCTTCGCGTTCTTCGGCGTCCCGGGTGCCGCCGGCGCCTGGCACCTATACGCCTCAGCAATGAGCGGACGGAGATCCGCCACGGTCACCTCGGCGAGTCGCACGAGGATGGCCGGAAACCCATCGTAGTGGGGCTCGGTGAAGTACTTGGTGGGTTCTGCCGAGATGATCAGGTCCTTGTCGACGAGATTGGCGACGCGCACGGCGATGACGCCGGGATTCGCGACGCGCGGCTTCTTCGGCGTCACGCGCTCCATCCACACCCAGACGAAGCCCTTGAGTTTCCCCTTGTTCGGGACCTCGAAGGCGAAGTGTCCCTTTGCCTCCTCGGCGCCGGGGAAGGAGAGCGCGATGCGGCGAACGTCAGCCTGGGTGGCCATGGCGAAATGATGGACGTTTGGGGCTTCCGTCGCCATGCCGTCCGTTCGTCCCGCCATTCGACAGCCACGATCAGCATTTCATCGAGGCGGCGTCGCGGTTCATGGACTCGGACTTTCGGGACGGCGCGGCGACGCTGAATCTGCACTCGTGGTCATTCCGAGCGGAGCCGCGCAGCGGCGAAGGCGAGGAATCGCCGGGACTTGTCATTCCGAGCGGAGCACCGAAGGTGCGGAGGCGAGGAATCGCCGTCCTCCCGGTAGAGGGACAAGCCCCTCGGTCGGGAGGAGTGCGATTCCTCGCCTCCGCGCTGCGCGCTCCGCTCGGAATGACACGGCGCCGGTTGGCGGCTACGCTCGGAATGACAGGGGTCACCTAACGAACTCTCGAGAACTCACGATGCCTCGAATCGCCGTCACTGCCATCAGGGTGGTTGTGCTATGCGTCGGGTTGCTCGCGCCCGTGCGCTCCGCGTCCGCCGCAACGCCGCCCGACACGGCGCTCACGAAGGAGATGCTTGCGGACGGCATCTACCTCTTCCGGGCGCCATCCGCCCTCGACTTGTGGACCGCCACGAACGTCGTCGTCATCGTCAACGACCAGGACGTGACCGTGTTCGACAGCAACACCCGGCCGCGAACCGCGCGCATGGTGATCGCCGAGATCCGGAAGATCACGCCGAAGCCGGTACGGACGCTGATCAATTCGCACTGGCATCAGGACCACTGGTCCGGGAATGACGAGTACGTGAAGGCGTTCCCCGGACTGCAGATCATCGCCACGACGGAGACGCGCGACTACATGAAGCGCATGGGGTCGAAGTTCTTCGCGGACGGTCTGAACGCGAGCGTGGTGCGGTCGCGCGCGGCACTCGACACGGCGATCAGGACAGGCAAGCAGCGCGACGGCTCGCCGCTCACCGCCGACGCGCGTCGCGCGAGCGAGAAGGACATCGCGGAGACCGCGGCGTTTGCGGCCGAGGTGGCGGCGATCCCGCGCGTGTTGCCGACGATGGCGTATCGGGACTCACTCGCGTTCTGGAGCGGTCGACGGGAATTCCGGCTCATCAGCGTGACGGGCGACGCGACCGGGTCCACGGTGCTGTATCTGCCCGCGGAGAGGATTCTGGTGATGGGTGACGCGCTGGTCACGCAGGAGGAAGGGAACGGCCCGCCGCCGTGGACGACGAACTCGTACGCGATCACGCCGTGGCTCAACAGCCTGCGCGGCCTGGAGCGGCTGGATGCCGGGATCGTGGTTCCGGGCCAGGGGCCGGTGTTCCGTGACAAGGCCTACCTGAAGCTGACGGGCGACCTGTTCGAGTCGATCATCTCGCAGGTGCATGCCGCGCTCGAGCGCGGTGTCGTGTCGTTGGCCGAGGTGCAGGGGATCGTGAACGTCGATGCCATCGGACGTCAGTACTCGCCTAACGCCTCGGTGCCCGATCCGCGCTTCCGCACGCTCGTGTCGGCGCTCGTGCGGAAGGTGCACCAGGAGTCGCTGGACGGAGTATCGAAGCCGTAGCCGTGAGCCGGCGTTGCCGGCTCACGGCAGCTATCAGCCAGCAGCCATCAGCTATCAGCTCTACGCGATGGGGGCGCCGGTGAGGCGCTTCACGAGCTGGTACAGAAACGTCTGTGCCTCGTAGAACGACTGCACTTTCACACGTTCGTCGCGGCCGTGGAAGCGGATGTCGTCGCGATCGTAGAAGATCCCCTGGACCCCGTAGGTTGGAATACCGGCCGGACGGAGGTACATACCGTCGGTCCCGCCCATCACCATCATCGGGACCGCCGGCACGCCCGGCCACAGAGCAGTCGTCACCGCGCTGACCGCGGTCATGAGGTCTTCGCGCATCGGTGACGGCGGCCCGCTCTGCGGCGTGCCTTCGACGGTGATCGTCACGGACGTATCCGCGATCAACCGCTTCAGCGTCGCCGTGACGGAGGCGACGGAATCGTCGGGCAGGACGCGGCAGTTGACGTTCGCGGCCGCGAGCTGTGGCAGCGCGTTCTTCGCGTGACCGCCCTCGAGCTGGGTCGCGACACACGTCGTGCGTAGCGTGGCGTTCCACGGCGTCGACGCTCGCGCGACGCGCGCCATTGCCGCCGTGTCACCCTCGGCCACCTTCGCGAGATCGGCCGCGATAGGCCCCTTTTCGATGGTCGCCATCGCGCGGAAGTACCCACGCGTCACCTCGTTCGTCTTCAGCGGGAAGCCGAATCTCGACAACCGGTCGAGCGCACCTGCGAGGTGGTAGATCGCGTTGTCCTCCACGGGCAGCGAGCTGTGGCCGCCCTTGTTGCGCACCTCGAACCGATAGTTGATGACGTACTTCTCACTCAGCTGTACGTCGTTCGCGATGCGAGTGCCGCCTAACGCCTCGCCCCACCCGCCTTCGTTGAGGCACAGCTCGGCGTCGATCAGCTCCCGTTTGTTCTTGAGCAGCCACTGCACGCCGTTGAACGGACCGCCGCCCTCCTCGTCCGCCGTCAGCGCGACGATGATGTCCCGGTCGGGCTTGAACCCCTCACGCTTGTAGCGAATCAGGTTCGCGATCCAGATCGCCGCCTGAGCCTTGTCGTCGCCCGTGCCTCGCCCGTAGAAGTAGCCGTCCTTCTCCGTGAGCGTGTACGGATCCATGCTCCAGTCTTCGCGCTTGGCTTCGACGACATCGGTATGCGCGAGCAGGAGGATGGGACGCCGACGCCCGCTCCCCCGATAGCGGACCACGAGGTTCCCCTTCGTGGGGCTCGCGCCGCCGACGAAGATGTCCGCCGCCGGGAACCCGGCCGCTCGCAGTCGCCGAGCGACGGCTTCCGCCACCGGCGTCGTGGTGCCCGTCGTGAACCCGGATTTGATCTCGACCATTTCCTTGTAGATGGCGCGCGCCAACTGGCGCTCGCTCTCCGGCGGCATGGCGCGATCCTGCGCTCCTGCAGCAGCCGCGCAGAAGACCGTGCCTGCGACGATGCGTCGAATCATGGTGCGAACACCTCTCGGCTCAGATGACCTTCAAACTCCACAGCACGTAAATGACCGCCATCGACACTACGCCATTCACGATCATCACGCCACCGAACGAGATCAGCGCCGAGCGGAGCGGCATCTTCGTGAGCGACGTGCAGACCCAGAAATAGCTCGAGTTCACGTACTTCGTGATGATCCCGCCCGCCGACGCCGACAGCATCGTCGCCTCCGGGCTCAGGCCGAGCGCCGGCATCATCGGCGCGACGATCGACGCCGATGTGATCACGCCCACCGTCGTCGATCCCGTGATCATGTTGCCCACGATACCCAACACGAAGGGCAGGAAGATCGCGGGAAGCCCCGTCGACTCCATCGCCTTCGCGATCGCATCCACCGCCGGCGTCTGCCGCAGGATCTGACTGAGCGCGCCGCCCAGGCCAACCACCATGATGATCATGGCCGAGCTGCGCAGTGCATTCTCGACCCAATCGCTCACGCGCGCACCGGCCTGATCTCGCTTGGTGCTGCGATACGCGAGCAGCACGCCGATGGAGAGCGCAACGACCGGCCATCCGAGGTAGTGCATCGCTGCGTTGATGATGTGCTCCTTCGGCAGCAACACCGCCGCCGTACTCTGCGCAGCCACCAGCGCCAGAGGAATGAGGATGGGCGCGAACGCCCAGCCAGTCGTAGGCAGATCCGCTTCGCGCCCGCGCTCGACGAACGACTGACCGACGAACTCCGGCGACGGCGGCGATTCCAGTCGTGGCCCCACCAACAGCGCGTAGCCCCACCCGAAGAAGCTCGCGATGATCGAGACGAGGCATCCGTAGATGATGACCTTCCCCAGGTCGGCATGCACGAGCGCGACGGCGGCCAGCGGACCAGGCGTCGGCGGGACCATCGCGTGCGTCAGCTGCAGCGCGCCGATCAGGCCGGTGCTCATGACGCTCATGTTGAGCCCACTGCGGATCGCCGCCGAATGCACGAGCGGATTCAGGATGACGTAGCCCACATCCGAAAAGATCGGGATGCCGATCACCCATCCACTCAGCATCAGCGCCAACGACATCCGCTTCTCACCGACCCACCGGATCATCGAGACCGTGATCCGCTCGATACCGCCCGTATGCTTCAACCCCTCGGCGAGGATCGTGCCGACGACCATCACGACGGCGATGCTCTGGACGGTCTTTCCGAATCCGACCTCGAAGGCGCTGATGAATACTTCGCGATTGATTCCCGGAATGAGCGCGAACAGCAGGATCGGCACGAGCAGCGCGATGAACACGTGCCACCGAAACTTCGTGATCAGAAGAAAGAGGAGCGCGACGACGGCGATGAGGCCGGCGAGCGCGATCAACGTGCTGTCGGTGATCCGTGGATCCATGGTCGGTGCTCAGTTCCCCGTCATTCCGAGCGGAGCGCGAAGCGCGGAGGCGAGGAATCGCCATCCTCGCCTCCGCCTGCGCTTCGCGCTTGCTCCGCTCGGAATGACAACCGGTTTACATGCAAGCGCGAAGGAGCATCACCGGATGCACCGCGCGGCGCGATGTGCCCTGCGCGATCTGCTGCCGGCACGATACGCCCGTCGCCGCGACGATCGCGTCCACTGCCGCGTTGACCGCCGGAAAGAGCCGCATGGCGCCGATCTCGAGCGACAGGTCGTAGTGCTCGCGCTCGAAGCCGAACGAGCCCGCCATGCCGCAGCATCCCGCGTCGAGCACGTCCACCTTCGCACGCGGAAGTCGCTCGAGCAGCGCGATGCTTCCCGCCGTCGCGTTCGAGGCCTTCTGATGGCAGTGTCCGTGAAAGAGAATCCGACGCTCTCCGGTCGCCGAGTCTGCGTTCGGCGTCAGACTGCCGTCGTCGATTGCCTGTGCGAGGAGATCGTCGACCATGCGTGCCTGACGTCCCACGGCCACCGCGGCCGCGTCTCCGCGCGCGAGGTCAGGCAGCTCGTCCCGGAGCGTGAAGACGCACGACGGCTCACACCCCACGATCGGCGTGCCCTCGAGCGCTGCGGGTCCCAGCGCCGACACGAGCTTCGCGTGACGCGCGCGCGCGGCATCGAGCAACCCTTTCGAGATCAACGCGCGTCCACAGCAGACATCCCCCGCGAGCTGCACGTCCCATCCCGCCATCTCGAGCAGCTCGATCGCCGCGCGACCGATCTCGGGCTCCGTGTAGCTCGTGAACGAGTCGGCGAGAAAGATCACCGGCCCGCGCCGCGCGACGCCATTGACGGGGGTGATGGGCCGGCGTCTCCCGAACCAGCGCTGCAGAGTCTCGCGCTGAAACCGCGGCAGCACACGTCGCCGATCTATGCCGCCGAACCGCTCAGCCAGTACGCGCACGGGCTTCGCATTCGCGACCCAGTTGGCCAATGGCGCCAGCGCCGCGCCGGCGCGATTGAGCGTCCGTACGTGGCCGAACGCCCGGGCGCGCAGCGGCACGCCATGCTGCGCGTAGTAATGCGACAGCGTCTCCGACTTGAGGGCCGCCATGTCCACCGACAACGGGCACTCGGTCCTGCACGCCTTGCACTCGAGACACAGGTCGAGCACGTCGTGGAGGCCCTGGTCGCCTAACGCCGCGTGCGGATCCGGCGACGACAGCGCGTGCACGAGGGCATTGGCCCGTCCGCGCGTGGAGTGTCGCTCGTCGCGCGTGGCCATGAACGACGGGCACATCGTGCGGCCCGCGAGCTCGGACTTCCGACATGCGCCGATGCGCGCGCAGCGGTTTGCCGCGGCTCGCATCCCGCCGGTCCCGTCGAACGGGAAATGCGTCACCACCGGCAGCGCCTTCGGCAGCGCCGGTTCGCGCAAATGCTCCGTCATCCGTGGCGCATCTACCTTCTTTCCCGGATTGAAGCGGCCGTTCGGGTCGAACAGCTGCTTCAGCGATCGCATCGCCCCATACAGCTCGTCGCCGAAGATCCGGCGGTTGAACTCGCTGCGCACGAGACCGTCGCCATGCTCGCTGCTGTTCATGCCACCGAACTCCGTGACGAGCGCACACACCTCCTCGGCAACCGCACGCAGTGTGTCGACCGCACCGGGCCTCGTCAGATCCATGAACGGCCGGATGTGCAGACATCCAGCCGATGCGTGGCCATAGAATCCCGCCCTCAACCCGTGTCGCTCGAGCAGCTCGGCGAGCCGCGCCGTATACGCGCCGAGTCGCTGCGGATCGACAGCCGTGTCCTCGATGAACGCCACGGAGCGCTCACCATGCTCTCCGGCCGCACTCAGCAGCCCGAGTCCCGCCTTGCGCAGCTCGCGAAACCGCGTGAGCTGGTCGCCGGCCTCCGCGCGAAGCACCGCGTAGCCGTGGCCATTCGCTCGCCACATCGCCTCGAGCCGCTCGGCGGACGCGCGTGCGTCGGCGGGCGTGTCACCATAGAACTCGAGCCACAGCAGCCCGCCGGGATCGCCGTCGAGCACCGACACGAGTTTGCCGTGTGCCGCGGACCGACGCGCGAGATTCAGAATGAAGCGGTCCACGAGCTCGATCACGGCGGCGTCGCACGTGCGCGCGTCCTCGGCGGCGGCAATCGCCTCAGCCACCGTCGCGAAATGCCCGGCTACACCGACGACGGCCTTCGGCTGAGGCACGAGCCTGACGCTCGCCTCCACCACGACCGCGAGCGTTCCCTCGGAGCCGACGACGAGATTCGCGAGATTGAATGGTCCGCGCTCCGGCAGCATGCGCTCGAGGCGATAGCCGCCGGACTTCCGCCAGAACGGTGGGAAGTCGCGACGGATTGCCGTTGCACTCTGCTCGACGAGACGTGCGACGTCGCGATGCAGCCGCGCATCGACCGAGTCGCCGCGACTGCGCCGCGCGAGCTCGGCGTCATCGACTGCCGCGAACCGCGCGCGGCTCCCGTCGGACAGCACGACATCGAGCGACTCGACGTGATCGATCGTCATGCCGTAGCGCGCCGACCGCGCGCCACACGAGTTGTTGCCGATCATGCCGCCGAGCGTGGCGCGGTTCGACGTGGAGGTATCGGGCGCGAACATCAGGCGGTGCGCGGCCGCCGCCTTGTTGAGGTCGTCCTGGATCAGCCCCGGTTGCACGCGTGCGGTCTTCGCATCGGCGTCGAGCTCGAGGAGGCGATGCATGTAGCGCGACATGTCGAGCACGACCGCGCGCCCGACTGTCTGCCCGGCCAGACTCGTCCCGGCGCCTCGCGGAAGCACCGGCACACCGAACCGGCCAGCGACCTCCACGGCCGCCACGACGTCGTCGGCATTGCGCGGATAGGCGACGCCTAACGGCTCGATGGCGTAGAGACTCGCATCGGTCGAGTACAGATGGCGCGTGTACTCGTCGAACCGGATCTCGCCCGCCAGCGCCGAACGAAGCGCGCCCTCCAGCTCGCGCGTCAACGCCCTTCCCACCGGGGGCGTCGCTTCTCCACGAACGCCGTCACGCCCTCGTGAAAGTCGCTGCTCCCGTACACTCGGCGCACGAGATCGTCGCCATCAGCCAGCGATCGGCTGACGATGCGGCGAATGGCCTCTCTCGTCACCTGCAGCGTGATCGGCGCGTACGTCGCGATGCGGTCGCACAGCGCGTCGAGCTCCGCATCGAACGCATTGGGCTCGATGACGGACACGACGAATCCGAGTGCGCGTGCTTCATGGGATGACATGAAATCAGCCGTGAAGAGCAGCGCCTTGGTCCGTGCTGCTCCGAGGCTCGCGACGAGACGCGCGTAGTTCGCCGTCGAGAGGCAATTGCCGACGGTCTTCGCGATCGGCACGCCAAAGTACGCGTCGGGTGTGCAGACGCGCAGGTCGCACGCGGCGGCGATCGCCAGGCCACCGCCAACGACGTAGCCTTGCGCGGCTGCAATCGTGGCGACGGGCAGCGACTCCAGCTTCGTGAGCACCGCTTCGATCCGCCGCTCGTACGCGACGCCGTCGTCGCCCGAGGTGAAGGCGGTGAACTGTGCGATGTCCGTTCCGGCAACGAAGTGGCCGTCGGCCCCACGGAGGACCGCCACGCGCAGGTCCGGTTCCCCCGCCACACGATCCAGCGCCTCGGCGAGCTGCTCGTACATCGCCCACGTCAATGCGTTGCGCGCGGCGGGGCGATCGAACGTGATGACCGCGGTCGTCCCGCGTCGCTCGAAACGAACGACTCCGGAGTCGGCGCTCACTCGCGGCCTTCCATGCCGAGCTCGCGCAGAATCTCGGCGGAGTGCTCACCGAGCAGCGGAGGGGCGCGCCTGACGCGTGGCGGCGTGTCGCTCATCTTGAGCGGGAAGCCTAACGTGGGAACGCGCCCGGCGATCGGATGGTCGACGTTCTCGATCATGTGACGAGCATGCGTATGGGCGTCCGCGAAGACCTGAGCGAAGTCATGAATGGGTCCCGCCGGTACTCCGGCGCCGAGCATGCGCTCGACCCAGTCGGCGGTGGTTCGTGCTGCGAGCGCTGCCTCGATCTCGCGAACGAGCGCGGGCTGGTTTGCCATGCGCGCGGCGTTCGTGGCGAAGCGTTCATCGGTCGCAAGCATGCTACGGTCGAGCGTCGCGCAGAGTCGTTCCCACTGCAGCGACGTGAGTGCGGCCAGCGTGATGTAGCCGTCGCGGGTTCGGAACGCCTGATACGGTGCGCTGAGCCGGTGCGCCGAGCCCATCGCGTGTGGCGCCTCGCCCGTCGTCCAGTACTCCGTCGTCTCCCAGACGGACATCGCGAGCGCCGACTCGAACAGCGACGTGTCGACATGCTGGCCTCGGCCCGTCGTCCCGCGAGCGATGAGCGCGGCGAGTATGCCGTTCGTCGCGATCAGCCCCACGGAGAGGTCGGCGATGGGCACGCCGCATTTGACTGGCGTGCCGCCGGGCTCGCCGGTCACGCTCATGATGCCGCTCATGCCCTGTGCGATGAGGTCGAAGCCGGGCCGGTCGGCGTAAGGTCCTGTCTGCCCGAATCCGGAGATGCTGGCGTAGATGAGGCGCGGGTTGACGGTTGCGACGGTATCGTAATCGACGCCGAGTCGCTTCGTGACACCGGGGCGATAGCTCTCGACGAGGACATCGGCGGTGCGCACGAGCGCCATGAACGCTTCGCGATCCCCGTCGCGTGTGAGGTCGAGGACGATGCTTCGCTTGTTGCGGTTGAGCGCGAAGAACGGGGCGTTGTCGTCGCCCGGCATGCGGAGCTGCGCACCGCCCATCGATCGCGAGAGATCACCGGCCGGTGGCTCGACCTTGATGACGTCCGCGCCGAGGTCGCCGAGCTGCATGGTGCAGAACGGGCCACCCATGACCTGGGTGAGGTCGGCGACGCGGATTCCGTCGAGCGGGAGATTCATGCGCGCAATTCTGTCTCCCCGGTCGACCGCCGGGAAGGCAGCGCAGTCAATCCGAGCGGAGCCGCGCAGTGCCGGACGTTGTCATTCCGAGCGGAGCCGCGCAGCGGCGGAGGCGAGGAATCGCTATCGTCCCGGTAGAGGGACCTCCCGGTCAGGACGACGGTGATTCCTCGCCTGCGCCGCTTGCGCGGCTCCGCTCGGAATGACACGGTCCGGCGATTCCTCGCCTCCGCGCCTTCGGCGCTACGCTCGGAATGACAACCACGCAGTTACCATGAGGGGAACGTTGCCAGAGCGCATGGTCGTCATCGGAGCCGGGATCAACGGGCTGGTCGCTGCCAACTATCTGCGCCGCGCCGGTGTCGCGGTGACGATGATCGAGCGGTCGGAGCGCGTCGGTGGCGCCTGCGTCTCCGAGGTCGCGACCGTCGACGGCCGTGTGCAGCGCTACGCCCTCGGCGCGTCCGTGCTCGGCCTCATGCAGGACTTCGTCTTCCACGACACGGGACTTGGCCGTCGCATCCAGACGTTCGTCCCGGACCAGGCGAAGCGCGTCTACTTCCCCGACGACTCCACCTCGGCGTGGATCTACCGCGATCCCGCACAGCTCGAGCGCGAGCTTGCCGACAAGTGGGGCGAGCGGGGCGACGTCGCGGGCTTTCGTGCGGACGAAGCGCGCGTCGTCGCCTTCCTGCAGGACGGGTATCGACGCGCGGTTCCGCCATCGCTGGACGCGGCTGAGCGGGCGTTAGGTGCGACGCTGACGCGACTCTGGATCACGGGAAGCGCTGCCGATCTGCTCGACCATTACTTCACCGCCGAGCACACGAAGGTCTACATGGGGATGACGGTGACCGAGAGCGGTCCCGTCTCGCTGCACGAGCCGTACTCGGCGTTCACGCTCCCGCTGATGGACTCCGGCTCCGTCTTCGATGGCTATTACGGCTTCGTGCGAGACGGGATCTGGAGAATCACCGAGGAGCTCGCGACGCTGAATCGCGAGCTCGGCGTCGAGCTTCACCTCGGCAGCACCGTCGCAGGTGTCGACGCGGAGAGGGGAGTGCTCGAGTACCATCGCGGTGGGAAGACGGAGACGGCGCATTTCGACCATCTCGTGCTGGCGACGGATCCGTTGACGGCCGCGCGGCTGGTGGGGGAGAAGTCGATGATCCGCGAGGTCGAGCACAAGCGGTTCCTCGGCACCAGCGGCAAGGTGTCGCTCTTCTTCCGTGAGCCGGTTCGGTGGCTCGAGGGTTCGGGGACGACCGGCGGGCCGGGGGATACCGCCTTCCGGTTCATCTTCGCCGTCGATTCGATCGCCGCGTTCGAGGCGGCGACGCTGCGTGTGCTGAACGGAGAAGCCGATTACGAGCCCGGATACATCCAGATCTACTGCGAAGGCGCGGCGATGCGGCAGCTGGGCCTCGTGGAGCCGTTCGACCGCCTAACGCTGTTCTTCAAGAACATGGCGCTCGATCGGCGTGGCGAGGCGCTGCCGGACGTGGAGGCCGCGGTCAAGGCACAGGTGCTCGCCCGCATTGCCAATCCGGAGGATTGCGTCTGGAGTCGCCTGCTGTCGCCGAGGGACTTGCAGCACCTGTTTCTCTTTCCTGGCGGGAACCTGGACCACACGATGCTGGTGGGTGGGCAGACGTTCTTCGACCGCCAGTTCTCCGCCGATCCGGAAACCCGGTTCTATGCGTTCGGCGCCATGCCTAACGTGTCCTACTGCGGTGCGGGGGCGTATCCGTGTGGGTCGATCGCGGGGACGCCGGGCTACATGTGTGCGCAGCAGCTGATCCGGGGTCGCCACTCAACTTGGGGCAGGCAGGCGAACCAGGACCTGAGGACTGATGACTCTGACTGAGTGACTGGCGCACGTAGAACTGGCGCGACGCCGCCCGATGGCTTGCCCCGAACCGGCGGCAGGGCCAGTGTCAGGCCCGAGTGAGGTCGGTACGAGTCATCAGTCGTCAGGGTGAGTGTCGCAGTCAACCGCAGGCTCGCGGTCGAGACTGGCGGACGGAATCGTCATCCATGCTGACCTCAGCTCCTGCCCGCGACCGAAACGCTCCGCCGGTCCCCTCAGAATGGTGGCCGTTCCATCCCCTGCGCCACGATCACCCCGGCCGCGACGGGGCCTCGAAGGAACGTGATCAATTGCTTCGCGGCGTCCGGCGCGACGGCAGCGGAGCCTACCGCCGCCGTAAACGTCACGTAAGACTGGATGTCCCGTGGCAGCGGACCAACCAGTTCCACTCCGGGCGTCGTTAGGATCTGCGTAATCACAACCAGCCCGAGCTCAACCTCCCCGCCAGCCACCAATATGGCAACACTGTCGCCCTCGGGCCGGCTCGCTTTCGGGCGGATCGCGTCGGCGATGCCAAGTCGCTCGAACAGACTGGCGAGGTACGTCCCGCTCCCCACGCGCAAGTACGCGATCGACGTTGCACTCACCACGGCGTCGCGGAACGCGTCGACCGTGCCGATGTCCGGTTTGGGTCCACCAGCGCGAACGCACACCCCGATACCCGACCGTGCGAGGTCAGTGCGGCTCTCGGCAGTGACGCGACCGTCTCGAACCCACTCATCGACGGCCATGGACCCGCTGATGAGCAGATCGAAGGGTTCGCCCGCGGCCGCCCGGCGCGCAAAACCATTGGGGAGGTCACTGATGACGTGCAGACGCGAGCCCGACGTTCGCTCGAACTCGGGGCCGACCTCTGCCAGCACAGTCGCGATCGCCCGCGTCGTCCAGACGCGAAGCTCGCCGCGCGCCGTGGACACGTGACCGTCGCTGCGTGGCCCCGCCCCGCATCCCAGCAGCGCGATCCCGATGAGGAGTCGTAGCCGAATCCGCATTGCGCCCTCCACGCTGCCTAACGTTCCAGAATCAGCGGCGCCCGGTCGCTGCAGTTCTTTCCATCGTCAGCCCGATCGTCTCGGCGACCCTGACCGCCTCCAGGCCCTGAGCACGGCTTCGACCGCCGGCGATGCCTCGCCATCCTCGGGTCCGGGATCAGCCCCGGTCTCCAGGAGCATCTGGGCGACGCGCGCATGGTCTCGTGTCGTGTTGCCGTGCAGCGAGCCGTGCCGACACCAGCCAAGCGGGGTCGCCTTGTAGTGCGCGTCCTCCAGCGCCACGAGCGCACGCGCGTCGGGTCGCTGCAGGAGCACGGCGACACATTCGACCGAGCCTTCCCACGCGGCGCAGTGCAGCGCTGTCCCTCCGTCCTGGCCAGGCGCGCGCGGGTCGAAGCCCAGCTCGAGCATGAGCGCGACGGCGCCCGCGTTGCCGTTCCACGCGGCATCGGCGACCGCGCGATGATCCGACGGCGTCAGCGACTCGAGGAGTCGCGGATGCTCGCGTACCAGCGATCTCGCCTCGGCCCCATCACCGCCGCGAGCGGCGAACAGCAGACGCTGAAGCGGCGACGCCACGTCGCGCATCACGTCGAGCACGGCCCGTTGCTCGTATTGCGCTGCCACGTCCATGGGCGAGCGGCTGTCGCCAATCGTCCAGTAGTAGATGTGATAGCTGCTGGGCGGCTTCTCGCCATAGTCGCCACGCCCCGTCCGCAGATCGAGCAGCGATGGGTCCGCGTGAAGCATCGCGCGCACTCGGCTCGTTAGGCCCAGCGCCGTGGCGAGAAAGATGTCGGCGGTCGCGCCGCGCTCGACCAGGTACCGCGCCAGCTCGTAGCGGCCCTCGCCGCGCGTGCGACCGAGCATCCAATGCGCAGGCGTCGCGCGATGGTCCACATCCCGCGCGTCGATGTCCGCGCCCGCAGTCAGCAGCATGTCCACGACGGCAACCGATTCGGCGAAGTGCAGCGGCGTCTGGCCATCCCCGCCACGCTCATGGACGCATTCCGGCCGCTCGGCGATCATCCGCGCGAGGAGATCCGGCCGGTCGAGGTGCGCCGCCGCGCACGCATCGGGAACGGCGCCGGCCGCAAGGAGTCGCTCCGCCGCGGCGCCAGTCGCGGAATACAGCGCGTGAAAGCCGCCTGCCCACCATGTGCTGCGGCGGTTGGGGTCCGCGCCGAGCTCGAGCAACACTTCGACGATGGCCGGATCGTTGGCATAGGCCACGATCGCTGGCGAGTTGAAGGAGAATACCGGATCGTTGATCCGACTGCGGAACTCCTCGTGCTCCGCGAACAGCCGGCGGATCGCTCCTGGGTCGCGGCGTTGCAGCGCGTCGTGCATGCGCGCTAGCGGCGACCGCGTCGCTTCGGTCTGCGCATCGATGTGCTGCCTGAGCTCCGCCCAGTCGGTGAAGCCGTATTCACGTGCGAGCACGAACTGCGCGTCCGCGAGGGCGATATCCTGCTTGTCGGGCAACTCGGCGCGGACACGAGCGAGGGCCTCGGCGTCGCCGGCATCGAATGCCCGAAGCAGCTCCTTTGCCTGCTTCTTCTGCTGGGCGAGGTCCGGGCGCAGCGGGAGCGAACGACTGAATCGCGACGACATGGGACGCCTCCTTCGTTGATGGCCGGCGTCCGCACGAGCGGCCCGAAGAGGGCGTGAGAAGGCACTCGACAGCACAGGTGGGCGCAGCCCTTTCCGCGGACCGGTGGCGTCCCGCACGCCGATGAGAAACGTACGACGCGTTGGTGGCCCCGCAAGCCGGCCCAGCCGGGCGAGGCCGTGACGCCCCGCATGAGCCGTTGCCAGTAGCGAGTCGGTCATCGGGCAACAGTGGCCAGTCGCAGTGCCGAGGGGGCAGTGCCGAGGGGGCAGTCCCGAGGGGGCAGTCCCGAGTCTCAGTACAGCGTACCGCGTACTGGGGACTCCTACTGGACCACTCACACTGGAGACTGTTGCCTGATGACTGACTGGCAACTGAGAGTGTGCCGTACGTACACCCACGCCTAGCCGCCAGCAGTTCCTCGACCTGCAGTCCACGCCTCGTAGAAATCGGCGATGCTTGCAAACCTCCGCCGCGGGTCCGCCTCGCAGGCCCGCGCGATCAGCGCGTCGATCGCCGGCGTGCCTAACGACAGAAACTGTGCCACGGTGCGCCCCATCGTGTAGACCGTCGTCCGCTCGTCGATCCGTGCTCCCCGCTCATACTCCTCCGGCGCCATGAATCGCGACGAGCCGAACATCCGCCCCATGTCGTTCGTGAACGGCCCATCCCGATAGCTGTCGAGGTCGACGACGTGCATCCGCCGGCGCTCGAAGTCGTAGAGGAGCGACCCGTCGTAGAAGTCGGACGCGATCCAGCCAGGCGCCGCGAGCGTCACGTGCAGGCGGAAGACGACGTCGAGCGCGGCCGCTCGCTCGCGCGGGTCGAGGGCGAGAAATCGAGCGAACGCCGAGGTCGGGTCCGACCGTCGCGCGGCTGGCGTGCCCACGAGCTCACCGTCGACCCAGTCATAGACCAGCACCGGCCCTTCCGCCGACTCGACGACGTTGCGAAGGCCCGGGAGCGCAGGGTCGGACACGGAGCGCGCCAGCCTAACGGCGTTGTGGAGAAGGGCGACGCGTTCGTGGTGGCGAAGGAACGGCCGTGGATCCTCTGGTGAACCCGCGGTCTTGATGAACAGCCGTTCGCTGCCGACCCGCCCGCCGTACGACACGTTCCCCGAGTCCTGCGATGTCCAGTCGAACACGGCGAACACGTCTGCGTGCCGTGCCACGAATTCGCTGGGGGCGAGGTCCGTGCGTTCCGCCGTAAGCAGCAGCGACGTCACTACCTCGAGATCCACCGCGGAATGGTGAGGAACACGAAGTTCAACACCCACGTCACGATCACCATCATCACCATCATGACCATGAGCGTCAACATCGTCATCACGACGAGCAGCACGACGGACAGCGCAATGGCCACCACGGACAGGATGGGGACCAGGACGAAGAAGGCGAACATCAGGAGAACGATGCGCGGGCTGAACCTGGTGCGCCGGAGGTCCGAGAGGACGTTGCGCAGCGCCCCGCGCACCCCGGCCACCGGTCGCGCATGCGCGGGATCGGCGCCCAGCGCGAGGAGCCGCTGCTCTCGCTGTTGAAGCTTCGGGTGCATTCGTGGAAACTGCCCGACGACCGCGTCCTGAGCCGCAGCCGTCGTCGGCCACACGAAGAAGAGCAGCGACGCCGCTCCACCCGACGGCACAACGGACTGCACGGTTGCGAAATGGCGCAGCGCACGCGCGAGCGCATCGGGATTGCGCGTGAGCTGGACGGCCATCGCATCAGCGAGGTGGCGACGCGTGCGCCACATGAACGCGACGATCGGACCGATGAGCGCAACCGACGAGATGAACACGGCGAACCGGACGACGTACGCCGCGAGGGTTGTCGGGAGGGAGATCAGAACGAGCAGCGCATCCCATTTCCCCGCGAGTCCCGTGCGCGTGGTCGCCATCCGTCGCCCGACCTCGTTGTCCTCGAACTCCACGGCGCCGCGCAGGAAGGCATCACTCACGAACTCCGCTTCCCATCGATCCACGGTCCGGCGCTGCCCTCGGAACGCGGTCCGGAAGGCGCGCCAGATCACGCGCCGGGAGGCTGCCGCGAACGGCGCGTTGATGAGGAGCGTCAGGGCGCCCCACGTCTGGTAGATGGAGAAGATGATCGACGCGATCGTGAGGTCGCCGTTCCCGATGGACCCGACCATGTGGCCCACGACCGCCTGGGTCTCGTCGCGATCGAGCTTGTCGAGCAGGCCGCGCGTGACGAGCACGGTCGCGTCATCGACGCCCACACCCACGACTGCCGCGTTCACCACGTCGCTGTCGATGATGAGGAGCCGCGGAGGCTGAAGACCGGCGGCGATGGCCATCTCGTCGACCACGTTTCGAAGCTGCCGCTCCTCCAGGTCTCGCTCGTTAGGCGTGCGCGTGTGCGTGCGCTCGACGGCGTGCCCGACGGCCACCCGGCCCAGGAGTCGCCGGTTGGCCAGCCACAGCACGAAGATCGCGACGGCGCCGGGCAGCACGAGCACGACGACGGCGAAGACCGCACGGGCGATCTGTACCGTCTGGTCGCCGGCCGGAGCCGTGCCGGGGGTCGCAAGTACGCCATCAAGCCACGTCCACGTCGCTGGCCGTATCGGTGTGAACACATTCACGATGTGGCCCAGGGTCAGCACGATCGTGAACACGAGCGGCGTCACGACGATGCACGCCGGGATCCCGGTGATCAGGACCGCCAGCATCGCGAGCAGTGAGAACCGGCGGCTCGCCTTGCGGTACCGCCGCTGCTCCTCGACGAAATGAACGCGGTCGACGGGCCCCGGAACGTGAACCGAGCCCACGGCGGCGTCGCTCAGCGGAGCCTCCCGACGACTTCCTCGAACCCCATCTTCCTGAGCAAGTCTCTCCATCGCACGTCCCCGTGGAGTGCGCGAAGCCGCGCGATCGTTCGTACGCGGGCAAGACCAGTATCACGCTTCCCGTATGCACGGTCGAGCCACTCGAACGCCTCGTCGACCTCCTCGCGCGCCGCGTGTACCTCCGCCACTTGCAGGGCCCACAGGTCGGCGTGCGCGTCGATCAACCGTTGCAGTGCGGCGTCCGACGCTGCGTCGTCACCGCGGACTCGATGAACGATGGCCAGTGCCCAGAGACGATATCCATCCTCCGCTTCGCGCGTCGCCTCGGCCAGGGCTTCCTCGTGGCGGCCTCGCGCGAGGATCGTCAAGGCGAGGTGCGCATGCGTGCCGATCCGCTGCGGCGCGAGGTCCAGCGCCTTGCGGAACGCCTCTTCGGCAGCCGGGAAATCATCCAGCACGTGCAGGGCGAGCCCGAGACTGTGGTAGGCCGCCGCGCTCAGTGGATCCTGGTCCAGCGCCCGGCGG
>Ga0068862_100000976_pt1 | contig 27428 bp, 25 predicted proteins | sample KBSSwiS52_FD_66598 | JGI IMG/M metagenome (GOLD analysis project Ga0068862, IMG submission 66598) | Switchgrass rhizosphere microbial communities from Kellogg Biological Station, Michigan, USA - KBS Switchgrass S5-2 | ecosystem: Host-associated > Plants > Roots > Rhizosphere > Soil ... | reverse complement strand
CCCGGGGAGCGTGGTAGGCTCCGCGCGCCGTTCAACCCTTTTCCTGAGCGAGAGGCCATGGCCAAAGACCCCGTTTCCGAGTTCGCCGCCCCCGCCTCGACCGCCGTCGCCGGAGGCATCCATCCCTCGACCGCCGCCGCTGCCGCGGATACCAGCTTCTTCGGCCATCCGCGCGGCCTTGCGACCCTGTTCTTCACCGAGTACTGGGAGCGCTTCAGCTACTACGGCATGCGCGCCCTGCTCTTCCTGTTCATGGCGGGAGCGGTGACCACCGCGAACCCCGGCCTGGGCATGACCGAGACCCGGGCGGGAGCGATCTACGGCCTCTACACGGCCTTCGTCTACCTGCTGGCGCTGCCGGGCGGCTGGGTCGCCGACCAGATCCTCGGCCAGCGGCGCGCGGTCTTCCTGGGCGGCTGCCTCATCGCCTCCGGCCACTTCAGCATGGCCGTCCCGAGCGTACCCACCTTCTACCTGGGCCTGGTGCTGATCGTGCTCGGCACCGGGTTGCTCAAGCCGAACATCAGCACCATGGTGGGCGAGCTCTACCCCGAGGGCGGAGCGCGCCGCGACGCCGGCTTCTCGATCTTCTACATGGGCATCAACCTCGGAGCGTTCGTGGCGCCGCTCGTCTGCGGCTACCTGGGCGAGCGCATCGGCTGGCACATCGGCTTCGGCGCCGCCGGCGTCGGCATGCTGCTCGGCCTCGTCCAGTACTCTCTCGGCGGCAAGTACCTCGGCCAGGCCGGGCTGCACCCGAACGCCTCCGCCGATCCGGGCGTCCGCGGCCGCAACCTGAGGAACCTGTTCATCGGCCTGGGCGCCGCCGGCGTCTTCGCGCTGCTCTGGGTCGGCGGCATCATCCCGATCACGGTGGAGTGGCTGGCCAACGGCACGGGCGTCATCATCCTGCTGCTGGCCTTCGGCTACCTGTTCTACCAGCTCATGGCCGGCGGGCTCGATCCGGTCGAGAAGAAGCGGATGATCGTCATCTTCGTCCTCTTCCTGTTCTCGGCCCTGTTCTGGTCGGGCTTCGAGCAGGCGGGCTCCTCGCTCAACCTGTTCGCCGAGCGCCTGACCGACCGGCACATCGGCGGCTGGGAGATGCCGACGAGCTGGCTGCAATCGGTCAATCCGCTCCTGATCATCGCGCTCGCGCCGGTCTTTGCCTGGCTCTGGGTGGCGCTCTCGCGGCGCAAGCTGGAGCCCTCGTCGCCGGCCAAGTTCTCCCTGGGCCTGATCTTCCTCGGCCTCGGCTTCGGAGTCCTGGTCTGGGCCTCGATCCTGACGCAGGACCAGACGAAGCAGGTCCTCCCCGTGTGGCTCTGCCTGACCTATCTCTTCCACACCTGCGGCGAGCTCTGCCTGTCGCCGGTCGGGCTCTCGACCGTGACCAAGCTCGCGCCGCACCGCAAGGTGGGGCAGATGATGGGCATCTGGTTCATGTCGATCGCGCTGGGCAACCTGATCGCGGGCCTCGTCGCCGGCCAGTTCGAGCAGCTCCCGCTGCCGCAGCTCTTCGGCGCCGTGTTCGCCACGACCGCGGGAGCGGGCCTGATCCTCGCGCTGCTCGCCCGGCCGATCCGCAAGCTGATGGGCGGAGTGCACTAGTGGCGGACCAGGAGAAGCATCCGAAGGGTCTCGCCGTCCTGTTCTTCACCGAGATGTGGGAGCGCTTCAGCTTCTACACGGTGGGAGCGATCTGGGCCCTGTACGTCATCAACGGCAACGCGGACGGGAAGGGCGGCTTCGGCTGGACCCAGGACCACGCCACGAGCGTCTGGTCCACCTACCTGATGTTCGTGTATGCGAGCCCGATCTTCGGCGGCATCCTCGCCGACCGCAAGCTGGGTTACCGGCGCGCGGTGACGCTGGGCGGCCTGTTCTTCATGGCCGGCCATGCCCTGCTCGCCATCCAGTCGGTGCCGGTCATGTTCGCGGCGCTGGCCTGCCTGGTGATCGGCAACGGCCTCTTCAAGCCGAACGTCTCGACCATGGTGGGCAACCTCTACCCCGAGGGGAGCCACCTCAAGGATCGCGCCTACAACATCTTCTACATGGGCATCAACGTCGGCGCCGCGCTCGCTCCGCTCGTGGCCGAGCCCATGGTGGCGAAGTTTGGCTACCATCCGGCGTTCTTCCTCGGCGCCCTGGGCATGATGATCTCGGTGTCGATCCTCTGGCGCTTCAAGCACCACGTGATGCACGCCGACCGGCCGGGCCATCGAGGCTCGGCAAACGCTGCTGCCACCGCGGTGGACGCTCCGCCCCAGGGTGTCAGCCACCAGCACCCGATCGACCTCATCCCCGACTCGCGCCGGATCACCGCGCTGGTCGTCATCTTCCTCGTGGTCATCGCCTTCTGGATGGTCTTCCACCAGCAGCAGACGACGCTCACCTACTGGGCCGACAACAACACGGACTGGAACGTCAGCGGCATCATCTCGAATGCGATCAACCCACTCTGGGTGCTGCTCCTGACGCCCTTCCTGGTGCTCTTCTGGCAGGCCATGGACCGCAAGGGGATGGAGCCCTCGACGCCGACCAAGATGGCGATCGGCATGTGCCTGACCGGGGTCTCGTTCTTCATCCTCTACTTCGCGGGCAAGGCGGGGGGCGACACCGGCAAGGTCTCGCCGCTCTGGCTGATCGGCGCCTACGGCGTGCTGACGCTGGGCGAGCTGATGCTCTCGCCCATGGGCCTCTCGCTGGTTTCGAAGGTGGCGCCGATCCGCCTGCGCGGCCTGATGATGGGCGGCTGGTTCATGGCCACGGCGATCGGCAACAAGCTGACCATGATCGGCATGCTCTGGGACGACATGCCGCACTCCCGGTTCTTCGCGATCCTGGGACTGATCGCCCTGGGCATGGCGGTGGTGCTGACGCTGCTGCTGAAGCCGCTCAAGAAGGCGATGCCTGGGGTGTGAAGAAGAACACGGACAGACACGGACTCACACGGACGAACACGGACCTCGGACCCATCCGGAAGTCGCCAGGTCCGTGCCCGTCCGTGTCAGTCCGTGCTCGTCCGTGTGTCCGTGTCCCTACAACCGCACCTGCATCCCCAGCTCGACCACCCGGTTCGGCGGAATCCGGAAGAAGTCCGTGGGCCGCTGGGCGTTCCTCGACATCACCGCGAAGAGCTTCTCCCGCCACAGGGCCATGCCCGGCTGCTTGCTCGGGATCAGGGTCTCGCGGCTCAGGAAAAACGTCGTGTTCATCACGTTGAGGTCGAGCCCCTTCGTCTTGATCAGGTCGATCACCTCGGAGACGCCGGGGTTCTGCAGGAAGCCGTAGCGGGCGATGACCCGGAAGAAGCCCTTGCCGAGGTCCTCGACCCGCACCCGGTCTTCCTCCTCGACGTAGGGGAACTCCTCCGTCATCACCGTCAGCAGCACGACCTTCTCGTGCAGCACCTTGTTGTGCTTGAGGTTGTGGAGCAGCGCCGTGGGCGTCGACTCCGGGTCGCGCGACATGAAGACCGCGGTGCCCGGCACGCGCGGCAGCGAGGTCGGCGTCACCGTGCCGATGAACTCCGAGAACGGCAGCGCCCCCTTCTTCAGCCGCTCGGACAGGATCGCCCGCCCCTTCTTCCAGGTCGAGAGCAGCGTGTAGACCACGAGGCCCACCGCCAGGGGGAACCAGCCGCCATCTGCGATCTTGATGATATTGGCGCCGAACAGGCTCAGGTCGGCCGCCAGGAACAGGATCGCGCCGGGGACGACGATCAGCGGGCTCCAGCCCCAGAGCCGGCGGGCCACCACCTCGGCGAGCAGCGTCGTGACGGCCATGGTCGCCGTCACCGCGACGCCGTAGGCCGCCGCCAGGTTCGTCGACTTCTGGAACCCGATCACCAGCCCGATCGTGGAGATCATCAGCAGCCAGTTGATCGACGGGATGTAGATCTGCCCGATCTCCTCCTCCGACGTGTGGATGATCGCGACGCGCGGCATGTACCCGAGCTGGACCGCCTGCCGGGTGAGCGAGAACGCCCCCGAGATCACCGCCTGCGAAGCGATCACCGTGGCCATGGTGGCCAGACCGACCAGCGGATAGAGCGCCCAGGGGTTGTCGCCCACCATGTGGAAGAACGGGTTCTCGGCGGCCTGCGGCTCCCGCAGCAGCAGCGCCCCCTGGCCGAAGTAGTTGAGCAGCAGGCAGGGCAGCACCATCGTGAACCAGGCGAGCTGGATCGGGCGCCGGCCGAAATGCCCCATGTCCGCGTAGAGCGCCTCGCCCCCGGTGACCACGAGCGTGACCGCGCCGAGCGTCAGGAAGCCGGCCCAGCGGTTGTGCAGGAAGAACTTGACCGCGTACGCCGGGTTGACCGCGGAGAACACCTCCGGCTGGCGCAGGCTCCACACCAGCCCGAGCACGGCCAGGGTCGTGAACCAGAGCAGCATCACCGGGCCGAACACCGCGCCGATGCCGGCCGTCCCCTTCCTCTGGAACAGGAACAGGATCACCAGGATCGCCAGCGTGATCGGCACCACGTAGGGGTCGAAGAACGGGGTCGCCACGTGCAGCCCCTCGACCGCGCTCAAGACCGAGATGGCCGGCGTGATCATGCCGTCGCCGTAGAGCAGGGCGGCGCCGAACAGCCCCATGGCGAGCAGCGCCCAGCGTCCGCCCTGGACGTCCCGCAGCTTCGGCGGCACCAGCGCCATCAGGGCCAGGATGCCCCCCTCGCCACGGTTGTCCGCCCGCATCACGAAGAGCAGGTACTTGATCGAAATGATGACGATCAGCGCCCAGAACACCAGCGACAGCAGGCCGAGGATGTTGTCGTGGTTGACCGGGACCGCGTGCTCGCTATGGAAGGCTTCGCGCAAAGCATAGAGCGGGCTCGTGCCGATGTCGCCGTAGACCACGCCGAGCGCGCCGAGCGCCAGCCCCAGCAACTGGCGGTTGGCTTTGCGGGGATCGTTGTTCTTCTGAGTCACGAGCGTGAGACGCTATCACAGCCCGTGCCAGGCAGAAGACTCCCCGACCCCTCTCCCCGCCTGAGCGGGGAGAGGGGGGATGGGTTGTGAGAGGCTACGCTTCGATCTCCTCCATCGCCTCGACGTTGATGGCCTCGGCGAGGGCGGTCAGCTTCTTGTCGGTCGCGCCCTCCTCGTCGAGCGTCTGCTGCAGGAGCCGGACGGCTGCGTCCTCGCCCAGGAGCTGGGCATAGGTGCGCACCGTGCCGTAGCCGGCGATCTCGTAATGCTCGACCCGCTGGGCGGCGGCGATGAGGGCCGCGTCGCGGGTCTCCTCGTCCATGTCCTCCTGCATGACCTCCTTGCCCTCCTCGAGCAGCCCCTCCATCCCCTTGCACTTCTTGCCGCGCCCGCTCTTGCCGAGCGCCTCGAAAATGCGCTCGAGCCGCTTGACCTGCTCCTCGGTCTGCCGCAGGTGCTCCTCGAAGCCGGCCTTGAGCTGGGGGTTCGAAGCCTTCTTCACCATTTTGGGGAGCGCCTGCAGGATCTGCTTCTCCGCGCTGTAGAGGTCTTTGAGCTCTTCCACGTACAGCTTCCTCAGGGAATCGATCTCCATCCTCTAGCTCCTTTTCTCAAAAGACGGCACCATTGCCTCCGATAGAAGCAAAAGCAAGAGAGGTGCCATGAGGGTGCGATATCTTGCCGAGGACCCCGAGAGGAGACCGCATGGCCGAGCCTGCGCCTGAATATCCGCCCGCCACCAAGCGCGAGATCTGGAGCTGGGCGATGTTCGACTTCGCCAACAGCAGCTACACCACGGTGATCGTGACCGTGGCGTTCAGCGTCTACTTCACGCGCCTCGTGGCACCGCCGGGCCAGGGGGATTTCCTCTGGGGTGTAGGAATCGCCATCAGCAACCTGATCGTGCTGCTGCTCTCGCCCATCGTGGGAGCCATCGCGGACGACTCCGGCCGCAAGAAGGTGTTTCTCTTCTGGACCTACCTCACCTGCGTGATCGGGACGGCGCTCCTCTGGTTCGTGACGCCGGGGCACGTGATCCTCGGGCTGATCCTCCTGATCCTCTCCTTCCTCGGCTTCTCCTTCGGCGAGAACCTGGCAGGCGCGTTCCTGCCGGAGATCTCGACGCCGGCCAACATCGGCCGCATCTCGGGCCTGGGCTGGGGGCTCGGCTACTTCGGAGGGCTCGGCTGCCTCGTCGCCACCCTGCCGCTCCTGGACGACGGGTACGTCGAGTCGAACCTCACCAACGTGCGGCTGGCCTGGGTGCTGACCGCCGCGTTCTTCTTCCTGGCGGCGCTGCCGACCTTCTTCTTCCTGCGCGAGCGCCAGCCGCGCGGGGACAAGTCGGTCGCGGAGTACGTGCGGGCCGGTTTTGCGCGGCTCGCGGCGACGGCCTCGTCGGTGCGCCGGTTCTCCGAGCTGGTGCGGTTCCTCTCCGTCTACTTCCTCTACTACGCTGGCCTCTCCTCGGTCGTGGCTTTCGCGGCCATCTTCGCGGACCGCACGCTCGGCTTCACCCAGGGGGAGCTGATCCGGCTCTTCATCCTGCTCCAGATTTCCTCGGCGGCGGGCGCCTTCCTCTTCGGCTGGGTGCAGGACCGCATGGGGAGCGTGCGCACGGTGCAGATCACGCTCGTGCTCTGGGTCCTCGTCTGCCTGGGCGCCTACGCCTGCGGCAAGGGCAACGAGGTGGTCGTGGCGGGCCTGACGGGCAAGCAGCTCTTCTGGGGAGTCGGCCTCTTCTCGGGTTTCGGGATCGGCTCGCTCCAGTCCGCCTCCCGGGCGCTCGTCGGCCTCTTCGCGCCGCCCGAGAAAGCCGCGGAGTTCTACGGCTTCTGGGGCCTGTCGGGCAAGGCCGCCTACATGATCGGCCCGCTGATCTTCGGCTCCATCGCCTCGGCCGCGGGCTCGCAGCGGATCGCCATGCTCTCGACCGCCGCCTTCTTCATCCTGGGCCTGATCGGCATGACCTTCGTGAACGAGAGGAGGGGGATCGAGGCGGCCCGGTCCTGGCACGAGGAGCACTCTTGACCAGGGCAGAGAGGTTGCTCCAGGGACTGGCCCGGCTGGTCCTGAAGATCTTCTTCCGGAGGGTGGAGGTGGTGGGGGAGGAGCGGATCCCGCTGGACCGTCCGCTCGTCCTGGTAGCCAATCACGTCAACGGGATCGTGGATGCGGCGCTCTTGGTGGGAGCGCTGCCCGTCTGGCCGCGGATGCTCGCCAAGAGCACCCTCTGGAAGAACCCGATCATCCGGCCCTTCGTGGAAGGAGCGCAGGCGATCCCGGTCTATCGCAGGCAGGACCAGGTGGACACGGCCGGCAACGAGCAAATGTTCGAGGCCACTCATCAGGTCCTGATCTCCGGCGGAGCCATCGCCATCTTCCCCGAGGGCAGGAGCCACAACGAGCCCAGGCTCCAGCCGCTCAAGACCGGTCTCGCGAGGATCGTCCTGGGAGCGGAGCGCAAGCATCCCGGCCTTGGGGTGAGGATCGTGCCCGTGGGCCTGACCTTCGACGAGAAGGAGGCCTTCCGCTCCCGCGCCCTGGTGCAGGTGGGGGAGCCGATCGATCCCGCGCCCGAGGCGGAGGGAGGCACGGACGACCCCGCCGCCGTCCGTTCCCTGACCGCCCGGGTAAACCGGGGCCTGGAGGAAGTCACTCTCAACTATCCCTCCTGGGAAGAAGCCTGGCTGATCGGCCGCGCCGCGGAGCTCTACGGCCGCGCCGAGCTGGACGTCCCGGTCGGCCGCAAGCTCGCCGACCACTTCCAGGTCCATCGCGCCTTCGTGGAGGGCTACCACGACCTCCGCCGCCGCCATCCCGACCGGGTGGAGGCCGTGGAAGGGGCCGTCCGCGAGTACGACCGGCTCCTGAAAGCCTTCGAGCTGAGGGACGACCAGGTCGCCTCCGCCTACCCGCCGAACCCGGTGATCCGCTTCGTGGTGAGGACCGTGCTCCGCCTCCTGATCCACCTCCCCCTGGCCGCCGTGGGCACGGCCCTGAACCTCGTGCCCTTCTGGCTGGTCCGTTTCGTCGCCTGGCTGGTCCGCCGCCAACCCGACCAGGTCGCCACCTACAAAGTCTTCGGTGGGCTCGTCCTCTACCCGCTCGCCTGGCTCGTGGAAGCCATCCTCGCCGCCCGCTGGACCCACAATGCCGGGCTGGGAGCGCTCGTCTTCCTCGCCGGTCCGCTGACCGGCTACGCCGCCATGCTCTTCCGCGAGCAGACCGGGCTCTTCTGGAACGAAGCGCGGGCCTATCTGCTCCTGAGAACCAGAAAGCGGCTGGCGGCGGAGCTGAAAACTCGCCGGGACCACGTTCTCCACGAAGTCGAAGCCCTCACCGGCCTCTATCTGGGTGACTCCGTGGCTGCGCCTTGAGGCACTACCGCTGCGCTGCGAGTCTCAATCGTTGAGCTCTTGGGCGCAGCAGCGGAGTCTCAAGGCTCGGCGGTCGAGCCCGTCAGCACAACCACAGGGCTTTGAAGCACAGCCGTGAATCTCGGTGACACGATGGCTGCGCCATGCAGCACGACCTCTGTGCATCCAAGCCGAGCGGCCGGGTACTCCAGCTCGGCGGCCGTGCTAGACTTTTCGTCGTTCCCCAAGCCGTACACGAGAGGAGAAGAGTCGATGAGCCCACCGGGACGCTCGTTGCCGGAGAAGAGAGGCCGTTGGAGGCTCCTGCTTGGCGCTGCCTGGGACGATCTGCCAAAGGCGCCGCATCTGGACGAGGATCTGCGGGAGCTGGAGCGGATCTCGAAGGAGGTGGAAGGGCTGGCCTTGGAGAAGCTGCGGCTCATGGCGGAGAGCCAGACGGTCACCGCCAAGATCCGGACCCTGGCCCGCCAGGGCGACCGTATCCGCGGCCGGATCGGAGCCTCCCTGAAGGGCTACTACGGCTTCGACGCCGAGCGCCTGATCGCCTTCGGCTTCAAGCCCCGCCGCTCCAAGGAGCGGGATCCGGAGACCGAGCGGAGGATGAGGGAGGGGGCAGGTCAGAAGGGGGAGGGGGAGCGTTAGAGGGCGTCCGCGGCGTCGGCTTCGTGCTGGTAGTGGTCGAGGATGCCTTTGAACTGCTTCGCGAGATCCTCGTGCGGGAGCTCGGAGGGGTCGCTGTCCTCGAGGATGCCGCGGATCCTTTTCAAGGTGGGGACGACGTCCTCATCCAGATCCTCGGCCGCGTTCCGGAGGAGCCACCCCGGGAAGCGCCGGTTGTCCCGATCCTCGAAGAAGGCGGTGTTCCCGGCCAGGGCGGAGAGGCGTCCGGCTTCGGTCCACTTGCCGAGGGGCAGGTAGGGAGTGTCGGAGTAGATCTCCGTGAGCTCGGCCTCGACCCGGGCAGCCTCTTCGGTCACCTCCTCAGGCGTCCGCTTCCGTTCGTACAGATCGCCGTGGGCTTTCTCGTAGAACGCGGCCGGCTCCTTGACGAAAAGGAGCCCCCCCATGATCCCGTTGATCCGGGAGAGAACGTTGAGCGCCTGCTCGCGGTCGTCGCGGGCGAGATTCAGGCGGAGGTCGACCAGGTTGGCGCCGAGGAGAACCTCGGACGGACCGGTGTCGAGGGCGGGCGCGTCCTCCGGTCCCCCCCGCTTGTCGTCCGTCCAGTCGGTCGGCACGTCCTTCAAGGCCGCCGGATCGACGAGCTCGGCCGAGAGCATCACCGGCATCCGGCTGTACCGCAGATAGAGAGGGATCGTGGCCAGCCCGAGGACGAGCACGGCGGCGAGGGGGAGCGCCCACCGCAGGCTCGTCCTCCTTCGTAATGGAATCACTGCTGCCGGCTCCTCTTCCTCCAACTGGAACCGGGCCGCGCCCGAAAATACGGCGTAACAGGACTCGCAGTCCGCCAGGTGGGCGACGACACGGGCGCGCTCGCGCTCGGAAAGCTTGCCGTCGAGGAAGGCGGCGATGTCCTCGAGGGGCGGGCAGGTCTCGTTAATGGCGTTCATCTCGTGTTCAAAGGTACCTTGATGTTCGTCTATAGATGCAACCCTATGGCGCTCCCTCTTGGGACGGACGCAAGGGCCAGATTACTCCCATCCCGGCGTGAAGTCCCGGTCCAAAATCAGTCGTCGAAGAGGTCATCGATGTCCTCCTTCTTGATACCATGTCGCTCAAGCGTCTCGCGCAACTCCTTGTAAATGTTCTGGATCCGCCGGTAGAGCTGCTTCTCCTGCTTCGGGTCCAGGCGGAGGGTGCGGGCGACCTGGGCGATGGTGAGCCGATCGTCCATCATCAACCTGAGGATGAGCCGGTCCTCCGCGGGCAGGGCCTGGCGAGCCTCCTTCAGGATCTCCAGGGCCTTGCGCATGCGAGCCTGGCGCTCTTCGCCGGTGATCCGGTCGTCCGCCTGTTCACCCGGAGCGGGCAGATCGTCGAGCCCGTCCTCTCCCTCCTCAATGCGGGTAGTCCGGATCGGCAACTTGGCTGCCAGATCAGCCAGCTCCTGCCAGGACTTCTCCACCTTGTGGTTGATTTGCATCACCCGCACGGCTTCGTCGAACGAAAGGCGTTCCCGCACCAGCAGGAGCTCGAGGAGGATCGCCGTCGGCCCGAGCCGTTGCGCCTCGGCTGAGGGGCGCCACTTGCCCCAGAGGTGGTTCAGGTAGTCCTTCATCTGGTTGCTGACAACGGTCGTCAGATACGTCTCTAGACTGCTCCGCCCCTGGAATTTACGAAACACGGCGTAGTCGTCCTCGATGAGCTTGAGGTGGACGTGGGACCGGAAGTCCTGGCACTCCTCCGCCCGGAAGTGGTACCGCCGGCAAAGGTGGGTCACCACCTTGTCGATGTGGGGGAGGTGGGCGAGGAAGAGGTCGGCGGGGGTCATACGCCACTGAATTCTATAGGAGTAGGGTAATTCTTCAATGAAGTCCGTCCAGAGAGGATAATAGGGGGGCTTTCCATCTGCGGATAGTCAAGCGTCTACTTGACTTACTCGTATTAGGGAGAGCTATCATCACATTCAATGACTTGCCCCTGTGTCTGGGATGCCTGGGAAGACGGAAGTGCCCCTTGAAGGTGTCGTTCACCCGTCCTTTCGGCAACTTAGGGTCACTATATGCAGAGACCATAGACTAAGGTTTTCAGGGTAACCGAACTAATGCTTGTTTTAATCTGTCGCCGGTGCTCGAGTGCTCTCTGGGCGCTAATCTCCAAGAAACTAGTGAAGGCGCTGATTCTTTCATCGATTAGCTTAGGTGTTGCATGGGTCATTTGGGGTACATTGACTGTAGGCTCTGCTCCATCGCGCGCAAGCATGCTAAACATTAGAATGTCTACGCGGCCGACACAGGGCCGAATATTTGGGATGTCGTACTCCCCTTACAATCCAGGTGTTCCTCCGATAGGTAGGAAAGATTTGCGCCGTCAGGTCAAAAGCGACTTAAACTCGGTGGATTTTGCACTTGTTGGTCTTCTTGCAGGGAGGCTGCAAGATGCTACGCGCCACCTTGAGAAAGTAAGACGATTGCCTTCGGTTGAACCGTGGGTCCATAACGACCTTTCGGCCCTGTACCTTGAGAGCGCTAAGCGTGGCGGAGACACCTACGATCTTGTTAATGCCTTGGCCGAATCAATGCGGGTAGATCCAGTTTCTCTTGAAGCGAGGTTCAACCAAGCGTTGGCGCTGGAGGGGCTCTTCTTACGCAATCAGGCTCGTCTCGCCTGGAAAAATTACTTAGAGTTAGATCCTGACTCAGATTGGGCCGAGGAGTCGCGCAAGCGCCTTCGAGAACTCACTCGTCTAGAGGAGCAACTGCTGCCGGGAGCCGAGGAGCATCTACTCTCTTCAGCTTGTCGTCGTGGAGATCTAGCAACCGTGCGTTTAGTAACGCTCAGATCGCCACAGGTTGCCCGCGAATATGCGGAGGAGCACTTGCTTGGTGAGTGGGCGGTCGCATATCTACAGCAGTCTCAGCAAGAAGCAGATCGTGTGCTCTTTACAGTCAGGCAAGTAAGCGAGTTGATTGTGCAGAAAAATAGAGATCGCATGCTTTGGGAATCAGCCTTTACGATCAATCGCGCTATTGAGCGTGATCAGGAACAGGCCACGTCACTAGCTCGCGGCCATGTCCGCTACGGTGAGGGGCTCTCGGCGTATGCGCGCTCTGACTTCGGTGCCGCGCGAAAACTGTTCTTCGAAGCGAGCAGGCTCTTGACGCAAGGAGGTAGTCCTTACGCACTATGGGCACAACTGCGTGTTGCCATCTGTGAAATTCAGCAGTTCGGCTATGATCATGCTCTTTCTTCTCTTGATGATTTGGCAACTGATGCGGCGCGGGAGGGATACCTATCGCTCTCCGGTGCAACGCTGTGGAGTATCGGTCTAATCTATAGTATTCGGGCACGCCCAGCGGAAGCACTCGTTTTTTATCGTGCCGCTGAGTTGTGCTCCGAGCGCTTGGGGGATACCGACAATCTTGCGGCGATTAAGAGCCTAATCGCTTCTTGTTATCTAAGCTTGGGCGACCGTTCAGTTGCTTGGAAGTATCAGTATGAAGCCCTCCAATTGATTCCGAGGACTCGTGAGCCGCGTAGGCGAGCGGTGATTTTCGACGAAGCTGGTAGCATTCTTTTGGACAGCGGCCAACCTGATGCAGCTATTCCATTCCAAGATGAGGCACTTGGAGAGATCGAGAAGGTTCGACAGCCGGCATGGTTAGTGGCGGGACTGCGCAAAAAGGCTCTCCTTTACGAGGAGGCGGGGAGATCAAGTGAGGCGAGGAATGTGATCTCCGAAGCGCGCCGGTATCTTTCCGCTCTCTCGGATGCCGACGCCCGAGCGTCTCTAGATGCTGACCTGTTGGCAGTCGAGGCGCAGATAGTTTCGAAACTCGACCTCGGCGAGGGAATTGCTCTAATAAGTATGGCCTTAGATAGCTATAACGGCACAGGCTATGAACTTCAGATCGTGGACCTCCTTGTGCGCAGAGCTACGGCCTATATGGCGCTTGGACAGTTAGATCATGCGCGTGAAGACTTGATGCAAGCTATCAATTTCATTACTGAGCAGCGCGGACGGCTCACAGAGATAAGTCTCCGGGAAAGCTTCCTGGATAGGGTTAGAAGTGTATTCGACACAATGGTAGAGCTCCAGATTCGCCTAGGACATTCTCGAGATGCCCTTGCGTACGCTGAGCGCGCACGAGCACAAACCCTGCGTGAGTTTCTAATTGAGCGCTACGGCGGTGCCTCCGCAATTGGATCGATCAAAGACATCCAGAAAAGTCTTGTGGAAGGAGAAACGTTAATCGAGTACTCGGTACTCCGGGATAACGTATATGCTTGGCTGATTCAGAGGGACACGCTGCGTAGCTTTAGGCTCAATGTGAGTACAGTCTCCTTGCAGAGACTCGTTGAGAGTCTCTGCTACGCGGCAGCCAAGAATGATATATCGCTATTCCGCCAGCGCTCGGAGGTCCTGAGAAAGGCATTAGTCGAGCCGATCACCACGTATTTACGAAGAGGAGAGCGGCTGGTCTTCGTGCCCGATGGACCACTTTACTTCGTGCCTTTCGCAGGCCTGTGGAATTCATCTACTAAGCGTTACCTCATTGAGGATTTCCCTGTACTAGTTGCGCCAAGCGCTCTTATCTATGCGATGGGAAAAAATCGCCGAGCAAGACAGACTTGGCCTGGAGGAGCCAGTATTTTAGCCATAGGTGATCCGAGTTTTGATCGGCGGCTTTGGCCAAGTTTGACGCCTTTACCCGAAGCTAAGATTGAGGTCGAAGCTGTTGTGGCGCTCTATCCTAATCACAAAGTGTTAGTAGGTGACGCAGCTACTGTGTCTGCGCTCCTGAGTGCGATAGGTGAGTTCGATATCTTGCATATTGCTGCTCATGTAATAGTAAATCAAGAGCAGGCTCTCTCGTCGGCACTGCTTCTGAGCCCTTCAGGAATGCCTGGGAATACAGGAATTCTCTATGCGCGTGATCTTACCGATATACAGTTCCCGAAGACGAGCCTTGTGGTCCTCTCGGCTTGTGGATCTCTTAATGGAAAGTTAGGGCGGACGGAAGGTCTCTCAAGCCTTGCGCGTCCTTTCCTTGCTGGCGGTGTGTCGAATGTGGTCGGTACGTTATGGTGGGTTGAAGACCAGGGTGCGCGTGCTTTCTCTGTTCGATTCCACGAAAAGCTTAGGAACGGATTTGATCCCGTGGATGCATTGCGTCTTAGTCAAGTCGAAAGTATAGCCGCTAACCAAGCCGGACTTTCGCCTGCTGTGTGGGCAGCATTTGTGATTCTAGGTTGAGGAGGTTGACATGGTTGAGTTTACTATCAATATAGTATTTGCCGGGCTCATCGCTTTTGTTCCGAATTCAATCGATAATCCTGAATTTATCACGGCATATCTGGTAGAGGATCACATACTTATCCCGGAGTGCCATCACATTCCAGAATTATATGTAGTAGGTAAGTCGCAGATAGCATCCGGTGATTCTTGCAGCTATCTACATTCTGAAGTCTTACGGTGTGAACTGTCCAAGACAGATATTTCTTTGATCCCCACCCCAAAGGAGAAGCCGAACTTTCAGAGGCGTAAGCCGCCAGGAGATCTCCCGAATGATCAGACTGACGGCGCTAGCCTCAGTTGGTTAGTCCGAATGGCTAATGTGGAAAACTCTGCAAATAGGCTAAAGGGCTGGGATGATCTTGTGAAAGCCGACCTGGTCGGGGCTCGATTCCGGTTTGGTTGGGATTCTGCTCGTACGTGCAAGTTAGATGACAAGGGAGAAGATAAAGTCTATTCATTCGAATTCGAAGAGGGTTCATATCTTTCTGAACACCGACAGGCTGTGGCTGAGCGAATTGTGTTTACGTCAAAACTAGACCCTGGGCACATTCAGCTAGAGTTATATGACAGAGATTCGAAAAAATTAACGAGCGTGCGTTTGAAGTGTCCCGGAGGTCATTGTCCAACCATGATAGTCCAAAATGAGATTGCTGGTGAATGTCCCCAAGAGGAACACTTCCACCCCTTCTACGATGTTGCGCGCAATCCAGCACACATGCCAATTCCAGTGAGAACGGGTACGCCGGTTGTAGAGTCTTATGTCTCTGTGGATTGCATGCCGCCGCTTCCCTCGTTTGATTTAATCCTTGGTCCGTTAGCAATCCTGCGTCACTTTGCAGGATGGAGTCGGCTAACGTTGGGTTCGAATGCTATCGAGGATCAGGTTGAAAGGGCACTAGGAACGAAGCCGGATAGCCGCATTATATGCCCTCCGGCATTATTTGACCAATAGGTATGGAGTGTGCTTTCTCGGAGATTAGTGCAAATGCTGAGAGTGATGGCTACGGTTCTGGGTGTGATCGGCGTTGCTGCGCTGTTGATATATTTTCAGCTCGATGAAGAGACGTCGCATGATTCTAATAACTTGGGGTTATCGACGCGGGCGGAAGTAAATTTGACAAAGGCGGATTCTCGTCCTGCGCTACAGTTTATCCAGCAGAACTTCCCTGAGGGAATTGCTTTCGATGCTGCTGCGTCACTCGGCCCTGGCGCCGTGGACCCTCTGCTAGAGGTCATAGGGGACCCGTCATGGGAGCGTTATCATAAACATGCAGTGATTGTTCTAGGAATACTTGGTGATGCTCGGGCACGGGATCCTTTGATCAACTACGCCGAGAGTGCGCAGGCAAGGCTTAGCGTTGATCGCTTGCAAGCTGTTCTTAACGTACCTCTTGCCCTTGGGCTACTCGCTGCTCGCGAAGACGCGCAATCGCTTGACTATCTACTCAGTCGAGTCAGCACCTTAAAGTGGGAGCGTCTGGATTGGAATAAGGCGGACACTGAAAGCACTCGCGATCTCGCGATGGCTCGCGCAACTCTAGCGGGGCTCGGCTTGTCGGGAAAACTTGAGGCCTTCGAGCATCTGGAGGTTCTTGGGCGCTATAAAGATAGACCAATTTTAATTTACCAGAGCATCGGCGAAGATTTGAGGCTTAATCGAGAGGTTGCCAGGTTTGGCGTGGCTCGAATATTGGGGTCAGTTCGATAGGAGGCAGTGTGTTAAAATTAAGCGTATTATGGTTGACGATCGCCATAAGTGTAGTTGTAGGGTTTACATGGGCTGCCGACGATATCGCTCAAAGCATATCGGTCAGCCGCCACGTAGACACAGTTATAACGGAGGCCCAAGTGGATAATAAACTCGCGGCAGCTACCAGGCGCTTGCGCTTGCGGGAGGATGAGACAAGCGGCGATATAAGATGTTGTGTGCACTTAAGGCTGGCCAAGCCGATTGCAGCCTTCGGGAAGAGTAACGACCATGATGACGTTATTCAAGATGAGACGCAGCTTAGACGTGTTTTAATGTTGCCGGGCGCCAGAATCAAACTAGTGACAGCGATTCAAGGTGTGCATTTGTGTGGTACAAAGAACATAGGTTCTTTCGAGGGCTGCGCGGAGATAGGCGGGAAGAACATAGTGCTGGCAATGGGGGCGCCGAGCGATGTTTGGGCTCATGAATTCGGCCACAACCAAGGTCTACCTCATCGAAATACCTCTACCGATTTGATAATGCATGAGAGTGCGTTTGGAACGCACGAGATAGATGTGAAAGAATGTTCACGCTTTCAGGATAAAGGGGCCACAATTGGCCCGTGTCCGTTCTGACTAGTGGCCTGTCTCCGGGAGGAAGAAGTGGGAGGAGGAGGTGGTGGTGTCGGGGTGGGGTGGGGTGGAGGAGGTGCCAGAGGATTCAAGAAGAGGATTCAAGAAAAGCGCGGCGTAAACTCGGCGGCTTGGGAGGTGTCAAAGGATTCTGGGAGGAGGGGAGAAGGTGGGGAGGAGGGGAGAAGGTGTCAGAGGATTCAAGAAGAGCACGGCGTAAACTCGGCGGCAGGACGCCGGTACACTCGGAGAATTTCGGATTAACCCTGCCTGGAAGGCCTCCGATCACGGGACTCCCCCTCCAATTCCCTGCCCGGAAGGTCTCGCGATCACTCGGAGAGGCGGATTTCTCGCCGAGAGGACAGTTCTCCACCGTCCCCGCCTCGATCGGAGCTCCAGGCAGGCAGCATTTTTTAAGCTGTGGGGTCGGGACGCCGGTCTCCGCCTACGGCGGCATGGCAGGATGAGCGCGCACAAAAGGCAACCCGGGCGGGAACGAGCCCACCGGGAATCTCGCCAAGCGGTCTCCCGCCTTGAGCTGGTCGGCGGCCTCGCGGAACGCGGCCACAAACGTCGAGTACGCCACCCAGAAGGTCTCGCGGATCTCCTTCTTCATGGCATGGAAAAGCGGCGCGGGCGACTTCTTCGGATGGTTCGGACGCGTGTGGGGATTCTGCTTGAGAATCGCCTCGACCCCCAGGGGCTCCAGCCCCCGGCTCTCCCGCCCGGCCCGGGCTTCCGCCTCGATGTCCTCCACCAGGCCCTTCACCCGCTCCCGGTACTCCTCCGGCGTGCAATCCGACCAGCAGGGGAGGGGCGACAGCACCAACTCCTCTTCCGTGGCGTACTTCAGCCGCCCGAAATCCTCCCCCCGGTTGCGGGCGGCGTACTCCTGCGTGCGGTTGAACCACAGCCCCTTGAGCGGCTTGCCCTCCAGGGTCGCCTTCGCAGAGTGGACGCCGGGCCACTCGGTCACGCGGCCGACAAGGCCCTCTTTGACTCCGTGCGCCAGGAGGTACCTGAGCCTGCCGACCTGGGCCTCCTCTTCCTCGCTGACTGGGATCGCGTGATACCTCCCCGCCCAGAGCCCGTTCGGCCAGTCCACCAGCCGGCCCACCTCCAGCGCTAGGTTGGAGTCGACGAACTGCATGAAGCGGGAGAGCTGCAGGGCGTCGTCGACCTGAAGCAAGGCATGCCAGTGTGTGGACATGAAGACGACGGCACTGCACTGGACCCCGTAGAGCCGCTGGGCCCGGCCCAGCACGCCGAGGACGATCTCGTTCAGGACAGGGCTCGGCCGGAGGAGCATCCGGGACTGGTCGGTCCGGACCGTCACCTCCATCAGAGCCCCACCTTCGGGCACGAAGCGCACACGACGTGGCATCCGAAGGGAGATAGAACGGAAAGGACACGGAAATGTCATTCCTTGGAATAGCGAAAGACCTCAGGCCCGAAGTAATATAGCCAAGCCGCGATGGAAGACCGTGGCGGGCAGGAGGGATCGCCGGCGTATCAACGATGGATGACCCGAGGAGGAAGCTCATGAAGCTCAAGACCTTGTCCCAAGCCGTTTTGATGAGCCTGATCCTGATGACCCTGCCCAGCGCCCCCGGCGAAGCCTCCCAGAGCAACGATCTCGACGTGTGCGGCGCTCCCTCCGGAGCGGGAGCTGCCCGCGAGAAGGCGCGCCGGCTGGTCCGCCAGATCCGCGTGGATCTCGCGGGCGTCGAGGACGAGATCCGCAACGTCGATTTCGTGGCCGAGGTGGAGGCGGGCACGGCTTCCGTCGAGCAGATCGCGGCGGTGGTCGCCGAGGAGTACAGCATTATCCGCAGCGACCTGAACAGCTTCACGCAGATGGCCGCCCGCTGGGACTCCCCCCAGGGGAGCCACTTCTTCGGCGATCTCGCTTTCGGCGAGGCCCTTGCCCAGCCGCTCGTGCTCGACTTCGCCGCGAACGTGGGCTTGAGCGAGGCCGATCTGATCGCCTACGAGCCGCGGCCCAAGGGACAGACCTACCCGTCGCGCGTCGCCTGGATCGCCGGCAACGCGGACCGCGCGTCCGCGGCCGCTTCGTTCTTGGTGAACTTCGGCGTCTTCGGCGAGAACATGGCGCGCGTTCGCGACGCTCTGTTGGAGGTGTATGGGTTCACGCCCGCGGAGATCGAGTTCTTCTCGTTCTTCGCCGAGCCGATCCCCGGCTTCGAGGACGACGCCATCGAGGTCATCGCGAAGGGCCTGCAGGAGGGCGCCTGCCCGCGGGACGTGCGGCGGTCGGCGAGGCTGCTCCAGGCCTATGAGCTGGACTTCTGGCAGGCGGCCTCCGATCCCCCCGGCTCGCCGCTGCCCGTGACCTGGACGCCGGACTGATCCCCGGCGGTTCGGAGGGCGTTCAGGGTGGGCGTCCGCAGACTGGAAGGGATGCTCCGCTGGCCTCAGCCGCGTCGCCGCGCCGCAGTGTCCGGCACGGCTTCGAGGAGGGCGCGCAGAGCCCGGTTCACGGCAGCGGCGGTGGTGAAGATCTCGGCGACGTCTTCGTCCAGGACGACGGCCCGCCGCTGACGCCGTTCCGGGTCCGCAAAGCGATTGGGCTGCGCCTTCTGGTAGTCGAATCGGTACTCGGGACGCAGCTCGTCGGAGGCGGCAGGCTCAGAGGACGTTTTCTTCATAATCCTTACGCTCTTGGCGGGTCGCGGCGCGTGCGCTGATCAGGCGCACGCTCGTCGCCCTGTCGGTGAAGCACACCAGGAGGAGACGGTGGCGCTCCGAATGACCGATGATGATCTCGCGCCTTTCCCCTGCCATTGGGTCGTCATCCTCGAAGATCTTCGCGAGCGGGTCGTCGAAGACAGTTGTGGCCTCCTCGAATCTGACGCCATGCTTTTGCTCATTCGATGCGGCCTTGAGATCATCCCATTCGAACTCCACAGGAGATGAGTATAGCCCGAACACGTGGGGGGAGATTTCAATCGGCGCCAGAAAGACGCCAGAGGCCTGAGGGGCAGGTATAGACTCCGCCGCATGCCACGCCAGCGCAACCTCCTCCCCCTGGCCGGATTCCTGCTCTGCGGGATCGCCTTCCTCAGCTTTTTCCTTTTCTTCGCCCGCTTCCCGGCGACCCGGGACGTCGCCTGGGCCAACTGGCTGCTCTTCGCGGTCGGGCTCGGGATGGCGGCCGTCGGGATCGCCCGGCCCTTCCGGCAGCCGGAGCGCTACCGCGGACGGATCCTGGGCCCGATCCTCGGGGTGCTGAGCGTGGCGGTCCTCGGGTTGTTCCTCTATTCCACCCAGGTCTTCTCGCGGCAGCTCCCGCCTGCCGCGGGCGCTCCGAAGGTGGAGGAGAAGGCTCCGGACTTCACGCTCCCGGATTCGCAGGGGAAGCCCGTGCGGCTCTCCAGCCTCCTCGGGCAGCCGGGCGGGGGATGGGTGGTCCTCATCTTCTACCGCGGCTACTGGTGACCGTCCTGCAACTCCGAGTTGCGGAGTTTCCAGGAACGGCTCCCCGAATTCGAGGCCCGCGGCATCCGGCCCGTCGCGGTCAGCGTCGATCCGCCTGCGACCACGCGCGAGCACCTCGCGAAGACCGGGTGGACGTACACCGTCCTGAGCGACCCGAAGGCCGAGGTCGTCCGCCGCTATGACCTTCTTCATCCGGATGCCGGACAGACGGGGGACATCGCCCGGCCGGCGGAATTCCTGATCGACCCGAGCGGCATCGTCCGCTGGCGGAACTTGACGGAGGACTACTGGGTGCGAGCCCGGCCGGAGACGGTGCTCGGGGTCTTCGACGAGCTGAAGATCAGCCCTCCCGGTACTCCAGCACGTAGTACCAGGTAGAGACCGGCGTGCTGTGGCGGATCAGGCGGAAGGCGAGGCCGAGCCGCGGCGATTTCATCCAACCCTCGGAATCGGGCTCGACGGGCACGTAGGTGCCGTTGTCCAGGTCGTGGATCTGGAACCGGATCTCCCGTCCCCGGGTGTCGGCGATCCACAGCTCGGGCACGCCGGCACCGGCATAGAGAGGGGGGAGCTTCTTCGTGTCCTTGCGCTGCGAGCTGTCGCTGACCACCTCGACCACCAGGTCCGGGGCGCCTTCCATCTCGACGTAGCGGCCCGGCTCCTCGGATGCGGCCGGCACGTAGCGGACGCGTCCTTCCTGGAGCGACTTCCAGAGGACGACGACCGCGTCCGGCTCGGAGGAGAGGGAGGCGAAGCGCGAAACCACGCGCGTGCGATCCGTGAAGGCCTCTCCCAGCCGTCCTGCTACGAGGGTATGGAGAGCGGAGGCGATCGCGACCTTGACGATGCCGTGGGTGTGGAGGTCCTCCGGGCTCATGTCCACCTCGATGTCGCCATCCAGGAAGTCGATGCGCCCGGTCTCGGGGAACTCCGGGGAATGGACCCACCGGCGGAAGCCCTCGAAGGTGAGGGCGTGCAGGGGGATCTCGAAGTTCTCCTCGAAGATGATGGCGTGCTCTCGGGCCATGAGGGAATTCTACCTCCACGTGTCGAAACGGGGAAGGGGGGCAAGCCTCCAGAGAGGATGGTAGCAGGAGTCCCGCTGAGGGCGGAGGCTCAGGCGTACAGCTCCTCCAGGCTGTGCCATCGCACTTCGGGAAGGTCTTTAGCCCCGGCCGGGACCTCCTGCCTGAGGAAGATCCGCCGCCCGAGGGTCGCGTCCCGGCGGTTGGGATAGGCGCGGACCTTCTCTTCCAGGTCCCGCGCGACCGCCTGGGCCGAGCGCACCGGACCCCACTTGCACTCTCCGAGGTCGGTCCAGCCATCGTCCCGCACGCCGACCACGTCGATCTGGACGTCCTTGGACCAGTACTCTCCGACATCGAAGGCCGCGGTCACGCCCTCGTTCCGGTAGAGCCAGGGGAGGGACTCCCGGCAGAGCCTTTCGAAGCAGCCGCCGAAATAGGCGTCGAGATGAGGCCGGATGCGGTCGCGCAAGGCCCTCTCCGCTCCCATGTGCCGGATGTAGCTCGTGTTCGGAAAGACGAAGCGGAACCAGAAGCGCAGAAGTGGGTCGTCCAGGTCGTAGCGCACGTGCCGGGCCGGGGGGCGCTCTCCGGTCAAGGGATACCGGCGGCGCAGATATCCGAGCTCGAGGAGCTGCTGGAGATAGTAGTGAAGGCTTCGAGAGTCGGTCCCCATCTGCCGGCCGATTTCCTGGTGCGTGGAGTGCCCCGAGGCCACGGCCAGGAGCACGGCATAGTAGATCTCAACCTCCCGGAGCTCCTCCCGCAGGAGGAAGTCCCCCTCGCGGTGCAGCACCGCGTACTCCTCCAGCACCTCCTGCACCAGGTTCGACTCGATGGAGCGGCCGTCCGAAAAGCAGCGCAGGTAGAGCGGCACGCCGCCGCACAGGAAGTAGGCGCGGGCGCGGTTGAGGAGCGAGTAACGGGGATGGAAGAGCGCCGCCTCCCGGTACCCGAACGGGCGGAGCGGGATCTGCGCCGTCCGCCGCCCGAAGAGCGGGCTCTTGCGGCCGAGGATCTCCCGCTCCATGAAGCCGACGTAGGAACCGCACAGGATCAGGAAGACCCGGCCGGAGTCGCGCCAGGACCGGTCCCACCTCTCCTGAAGGAGGGACGGCAGCTCCGGGCTGGCCTCCACGGTCCACTGGAACTCGTCGAGCGCCAGGATCAGCTTGCCGTCCCCTCGCCAGCGGGAGACGACGGCATCGAGGGCCGCGCCCCAGCTCTCGGCCGGAAACGAGGCGAGCAGAGGCTCGTCCAGGACCGCCGCGGCTTCCTCCAGGAATTCCCGGATCTGCAGACCGGCAGGAGCTTTCTTCCCCACGAAGTAGACTCCGGGGCGGCCTTTCAGGAGCTGGAGGATCAGCTCGCTCTTGCCCACACGGCGGCGTCCGTAGAGCGGGATGAAGGCGCTCGCCGGGCCCTCATAGGCCTCGATCAGCACTCCCAGCTCCTGACGTCGCCCGATGAACTCGGTCATATCTACCTCCAGGAGCTGAATTTAGAAGGGGAACCGGGTTTCGTCAAGTCCAGACTTGTCAAGTCGTGTTTGGATGAACATGACCTGGGTCGCCCCGCGCTAGAATCCTCTGCCCATGATCCCCGACATCTTCATCCGTCTCGCCGTCGCGCTCGGGCTGGGGCTCCTGGTGGGGCTCCAGCGGGAGCGGGTGGACCCGGTCATCGCCGGGATCCGGACGTTCGCCCTGATCTCTCTCCTGGGGGCTGTGTGCGCGCAGCTCGGCAGGACGTACGGCGGATGGATCCTCGTGGTCGGCTTCCTGGCCACCGCTCTCCTCGTCACGGCCGGGAACCTGGTCCGCCTGCAGACCCGCGAGGCCGAGCCGGGGCAGACGACCGAGTTCGCGGCGCTCGTGGTGTTCGGGCTCGGCGCCTGGGTGGTCGCCGGGGCCATGGTAGTGCCGGTGGTTCTCGCCGGGGCCGTGGTCGTCCTCCTGCATTTCAAGGAGCCGCTCCACAAGCTCGTGGGGAGGATCGGCGAGAAGGACCTGCGCGCGATCATGCAGTTCGTCCTGATCGCACTGGTCATCCTCCCGATTCTCCCGGACCGTGAGATGGGACCCTACGGCGTCCTGAACCCCTACCAGATCTGGTGGATGGTGGTGCTCATCGTCGGGCTCTCCCTGGCCGGCTACGTGGCGTACAAGCTGTTCGGAGCCGGGGCGGGGACGGTGCTCGCCGGCATCCTGGGCGGCCTCATCTCCAGCACGGCCACCACGGCGAGCTATGCCCGGCGCAGCCGCGAGTCCCCCGACCTCTCCCGGCTGGCTGCCCTGGTCGTCATGCTCGCCTCGACCGTGGTCTTCGGCCGGGTGCTGGTCGAAATCGCGGCCGTGGCCCGGGGCCGGCTCCTCGATCTCGCGCCGCCGCTCGCGGCCATGCTCGGCGTCTGCGCCCTGGTTTCGGGCGCGGCCTGGCTCCTGGGCCGGGACGGGGAGGAGGAGCTGCCGAAGCAGGAGAACCCGGCCGAGCTCAAGGCCGCTCTCCTGTTCGGAGCGCTCTACGCGGCCGTGCTGCTGGCCGTGGCCTTCGCCCGCGACCGCTTCGGCACCGCCGGCCTCTATACCGTGGCCGCCCTCTCGGGACTGACGGACATGGACGCCATCACGCTCTCCACCTCGCGGCTCGTCCAGGCGTCACAGCTCGATCCGGGCACGGGATGGCGGGCCATCCTCCTGGCGTCGATGGCGAACCTGGGATTCAAGGCCGGGATCGTGGCAGTCCTGGGATCGCGGGCGCTCCTGGGCCGGATCGCCCTGCTGTTCGGGGCGGCGATGGGGGGCGGGGGGCTGATCTTCTGGTTGTGGCCGTAGGGAATAGCCGCCGCTCCGCTCCTGTTGTGCCGATCTCACGGGGATGACGAGGCAAACCTCCGCCTCTTGCGCGGAGACCTCCGTTCCCCTATACTCCGTCTCCCGCTGCCCCACTGGGAACAGCCACACGGCTCGTGGCGGGAGGGTTGACTCCGCGCGAGCCTGTCAGTTAGTATCTGCGGGTTTCGCTCCGCCGAGGGTCCTGCCAGGGACCGGGGCGGTTTGTCTTCTAGCCAGAGAAGACCACATCGAACCCTGAACCATCGTTCGGGGCCGAAGTTTTGGCCGTCGGACCCATCACGTGATGGGGACGGTGTCACTTCGTGTCAGTCATCTGGACAACGGATCGAGGAGATCTGGACGGTATGCCGACGATTCACCAACTGGTCCGCAAGGGACGCGAGCGCGCGGTCACCAAGACCAAGAGCCCCGCACTGCAGGCTTCGCCGCAGAAGCGTGGCGTGTGCGTCCGCGTCTACACCCAGACGCCCAAGAAGCCGAACTCCGCGCTGCGCAAGGTCGCCCGCGTCCGTCTCACCAACGGCATCGAGGTCACGACCTACATCCCCGGCGTCGGCCACAACCTGCAGGAGCACTCGATCGTCCTCATCCGCGGGGGACGTGTGAAGGACCTGCCGGGCGTCCGTTACCACGTGATTCGCGGCACCCTGGATGCCGTCGGTGTGCAGAACCGGCGCCAGGGGCGTTCCAAGTACGGCGCCAAGCGCCCGAAGTCCTGACGGAGGCCTGAAAGATGCCCAGGCGCAGAGAAGTCCCGAAACGCGAGGTCCTGCCGGACCCGCTGTACAACTCCCAACTGGTGACGAAGTTCGTCAACGTCATCATGAAGGACGGCAAGAAGTCCGTGGCCGAGCGCATCCTCTACGATGCCCTCGAGGCCATCCGCCAGCGCACCAGCGACGACCCGATGAAGGTCTTCAAGAAGGCCGTCGAGAACGTCAAGCCCGCGGTCGAGGTCAAGTCCCGCCGGGTCGGCGGCTCGACCTACCAGGTGCCGGTGGAGGTCCGCCCGAGCCGCAAGCTCGCCCTGTCCATGCGCTGGCTCATCACCACCGCGCAGTCGCGCGGCGAGAAGACGATGCGCGCCCGCCTCGCCGGCGAGCTCATGGATGCCGCCGAGAACCGCGGCGCCGCCATCAAGAAGAAGGAAGACACGCACCGCATGGCCGAGGCCAACAAGGCCTTCGCCCACTACCGCTGGTAAGCCGCTTGTAAGCAAGAAGAGAAGAGACGGTAAGCATCATGGCACGGCAGAGTCCCCTGAAGGACACACGCAACATCGGCATCATGGCCCACATCGATGCCGGTAAGACGACGACCACCGAGCGGATCCTCTTCTACACGGGGGTCAACTACAAGATCGGAGAGGTGCACGAGGGCACCGCGACGATGGACTGGATGGTCCAGGAGCAGGAGCGCGGAATCACCATCACTTCCGCTGCCACCACCTGTTTCTGGAAGGGCATCCGGATCAACATCATCGATACCCCCGGTCACGTGGACTTCACCGCCGAGGTGGAGCGGTCGTTGCGTGTCCTCGACGGCGCCGTCGCCGTGTTCGATTCCGTGGCCGGCGTCGAGCCGCAGTCGGAGACGGTCTGGCGCCAGGCCGACCGCTACCGCGTGCCGCGCATCGCGTTCATCAACAAGATGGACCGCGTCGGCGCCGACTTCGACCGCACCGTCTCCATGATGCGCACCCGCCTCGCCGCCAACCCCGTGGTCATCCAGCTCCCCTGGGGCAAGGAGGACCACTTCCACGGCGTGATCGACCTGATCGAGATGAAGGGGATCGAGTACAAGGACGAGACCCTGGGCGCCGATTACCAGGTCGTGGACATTCCCGAGGAGCACCTCGACCGCGCCCACAAGATGCGGGAGCAGATGGTCGAGACGATCTCGGAGACCGACGACCAGCTCCTCGAGAAGTACCTCTCGGGCGAGGAGGTCACGAACGACGAGCTGCGCGCCGCCCTGCGCCGCGCCACGGTCGCCGGAGTGGTGCAGCCGGTGATCTGCGGCAGCGCGTTCAAGAACAAGGGCGTGCAGCCGCTCCTCGACGCGGTCGTCGCCTACCTTCCCTCGCCGCTGGACATCCCGCCGATCGAAGGCATCGATCCCCACAACGAGCAGCCGGTCATCCGCAGCTCGAACGACGACGAGCCCTTCGCCGGCCTGGTGTTCAAGATCATGAGCGATCCGTTCGTCGGCCAGCTCGCGTTCTTCCGCGTCTACTCCGGTCACATCGAGTCGGGCATGTCGGTGCTCAACGCCAAGAAGGGCAGCACCGAGCGCATCGGCCGGCTGCTCAAGATGCACGCCAACAAGCGCGAGGAGATCAACGAGGTGTGGGCCGGCGACATCGCCGCGGCCGTGGGTTTGAAGAACGTCACCACCGGCGAGACGATCTGCGATCCCAAGCACCCCGTCGCGCTGGAGGCGATGCAGTTCCCCGAGCCGGTGATCGCGGTCTCGATCGAGCCCAAGACCAAGGCCGACCAGGAGAAGCTCGGCATGGCGCTCGCCAAGCTGATGCAGGAGGATCCGACCTTCCGCGTCTACACCGAGCCCGATACGGGACAAACGCTGATCTCGGGCATGGGCGAGCTCCACCTGGAGATCATCGTCGACCGCCTGGTGCGCGAGTTCAAGGTGGGCGCGAACGTGGGCAAGCCGCAGGTGGCCTACAAGGAGACGCTGACCGCCGAAGCCGAGGGCGACGGCCGGTACGTCCGCCAGACCGGCGGCCGCGGCCAGTACGGCCACGCCAAGATCCGCCTGCGTCCGACCACCGAGGCCGACTTCATCTTCAACAACAAGATCGTCGGCGGCTCCATCCCCAAGGAGTACATCAAGCCGATCGAGCAGGGGATCAAGGAGGCGCTGGAGAACGGTCCGCTCGCGGGCTTCCCGGTGACCGGCGTCGAGGTGGACCTCTACGAAGGCTCCTACCACGAGGTCGACTCCTCGGAGATCGCGTTCAAGATCGCCGGCTCCATGGCGTTCCAGGACGCGTGCAAGCGGGCCCGCCCCGTGATCATGGAGCCGATCATGGCGGTCGAGGTCGTGACCCCCGAGGAGTACATGGGCTCGATCGTCGGCGACATCACCTCGCGCCGCGGCCGCATCCAGAGCATGGAGGCGCGCGGCAACGCCCAGGTGATCGCCGCCCGGGTCCCGCTGTCGGAGATGTTCGGCTATGCGACCGACCTGCGCTCCATGTCGCAGGGCCGCGCCAACTACACGATGCAGTTCGCGGCCTACGAGCAGGCCCCCAAGAACGTGAGCGAGGAGATCGTGGCCAAAGCCGCAGGGTGAGGCCCGGTTCCTGAGAGATACCGCGAGGAGAGATCATGGCGAAGGAGAAATTCAATCGTTCCAAGCCGCACGTGAACGTCGGCACCATCGGTCACGTGGACCATGGGAAGACGACGCTGACGGCGGCGATCACCCGGGTCCTGGCGTCCAAGGGGCTGGCCAACTTCGTGGCGTTCGACCAGATCGACAAGGCCCCCGAGGAGCGG
>Ga0068862_100000973_pt1 | contig 27530 bp, 29 predicted proteins | sample KBSSwiS52_FD_66598 | JGI IMG/M metagenome (GOLD analysis project Ga0068862, IMG submission 66598) | Switchgrass rhizosphere microbial communities from Kellogg Biological Station, Michigan, USA - KBS Switchgrass S5-2 | ecosystem: Host-associated > Plants > Roots > Rhizosphere > Soil ... | reverse complement strand
CTGATCCGCCAGTTCGGTTCGCCCGAACTCGCCCTCGCCGCCTACAACGCGGGGCCCGCCCCGGTCGAAGCCTGCCACTGCATCCCGCCCTATCCCGAGACGCAGGCCTACGTCACCCGCATCCTCGCCCTGATCGGCGGCGCCGGCGCGCTGTGGGCGCCGAGCTTCGAGGTGAGGCTGATCGCGTAGCGCCTCAGCTGTTGGAGGGCCGCGCCTACTTTCGTACGCGGAAGCGGAGGACCGTGATGGCGCCCGACTGGTTGTTGCTGAAAGGTTCCAGGTCGATCCTGTCGAGGCTTGGGGGCGAGAAGCGGACTCCGTCGCCGAGTAGCACCGGTAGGACATACACCAGGATCTCATCTACGAGCCCGCGTCGCAGGCACTGGGCGGCCAGGTCGGCACCGAGGATCTCCAGGTTCTTGTCGCCCGCAGCGCTGCGTGCCGTAGCAACGGCTTCCTCGAGTCCACAGGTGAGGAATGTGACGGTTGGGTCCGGTTCGTCGGGAGGCTTGTGGGTGAGGACGAACCTTGCTCCCCCGTCGTAGGCGGTGTCCCGGTCGGCCATACGTTTGCCGACCTCGTAGGTGCCCCGCCCGATGAGCAGGGCGCCCGTGGCCTCCATGACCTCCGGGACCGCGTCCACAGTCAGGTATTCGAAGATCCAGTCCATCGCGTGGCCAGGACCGGCGATGAAGCCGTCCAGCGACATCGCCCTGTTCACGACCACTTTGCCGGTGCCGATGCCCACATCACTCATGCGTTTTCTCCACCGATCTTGGAGGCCCGAGGCCGGATCATAGTTCGGCCGTTCTGGAGGGCGAGGGGGGAGTTGCACGCGTATCTGCGGTGGGGCAACGCGAACAACCGGCACCAGGATGTGCCCGGGCTGGATGACCAACTCGGTGATCGTTTGGGTCACCGCACTAGCAGCGGCTCGCCGAATGCCGGCTCATCGGCCGGAGCGCAGGGCGTCGCTCAGTTAATGCCGAGCACTGCTGCCTCCTACGGCCTCGCCAACCCCTTCGATCCGGCGGAAGCGATCGACGCCGAGGCGCACCTGATGTCAGATCTGATCCGCCAGTTCGGTTCGCCCGAACTCGCCCTCGCCGCCTATAACGCCGGTTCCGCCCCGTCGAAGCCTGCCCACTGCATCCCGCCCTATCCCGAGATCCAGGCCTACGTCACCCGCACCCTCGCCCTGATCGGCGGCGCCGGGGCGCTCTGGGCGCGAGGTGCGGTTGGTGGCTTGATGATCCGACTGCTTTCCGCTGAGCGGCGAAGGGCGCTCTAGCTGACGCTCGTCTCGAGGATCAGTTTGTTTGTCCGGCTTTCCCCCGGGATGGGCAGAGTGACCAGTCCGAATGGCCTGGCCGATTACCCAACTCGCATTCTGACGCCACCTATGCGAAGGGCCCGCCGGAGCGAGCCCTTCGCTTAGTGGCGGACTTCTAGTGTCTAGAAGTCCGTGTAGGCCTGGCCGGAGTCAACCGCGGGCCTGCCGCTTTGATCGTGCGGCACGCTGACCGCGACGGTGCCAGTGCATTTGCCTCCCACTCCGTCGGAGACGGAGACGTGCAGGACGTAGACCCGCCCGTCGCCGAGGCCGCTCCGCTCGGCGCGGAGCCAGGCCTGATTGGAGGCGGGGCCTGCGAACGCGTCCGGCGTGGTGTTGCCGTCGCCGAGGTCATTCAGCGGCTCGTCCTGAGTGACGCTCGTGATCGTCGTCGTCAACGGGTCGCCGTCGGGATCGGTCGCACCGCTCACCGTGACCAGGCGCAACTTGTGGTTCGGCGGCCACAGCGCCGGGCCGGCACTGAGTTTGGTGCAGACCGGGTTGTGGTTGACGGTCAGGGTCGCCGAGGCGGTGTTGTCGGCCGGGTTGGACTCGGGCCGATCACCGCCGACGGTCGCCGTGTCGATGATCGACGACGGCGCGCCGAGGGCGATCGCTGCGACGAACGACTTGCTCGCCGTTTCGCCCGCCCCCAGGGTGCCAAATTCGCAGCTGACGACTCCCGCCGTTTCGGTGCAGCCGGGGTCGCCCGAGACGAAGCTCTCGCCCACGGGCAGCGGATCGGTGACGACGACGTTGGTGTCGGGGTCGGTGCCGTTGTTGGTCGCCGTGAACGTGTAGGTGACGTTGTTGCCCTCGGTAACGAACGACGGCGAGACCGACTTTTCCAGCGAGAGGTCGGTCGCCCGCAGCGGCACTTCGATCGCCACCGACTGCTGGAAGCCGGTGGTGCTGGTGCCGTTGAGCAGGAAGTCGACTTCGCAGGTGAGAACCCCGCCGTCCGGCGCGTTCGGCGCCACCGACAGGGTCTCTTCGAAGCTGACGTCGCTGCCGCTGGTCACGGTCTTACTAGCTGCGTCATAGGTTGCGCTTAGGCCTGAGTCGCAGGTCGGCTGCGGCGTCACCGTAACCGGCAGGTTCGACAGGCCTTCGAGGATCTTTTCGGAGACTTCTTCCGGGGCGGCGGAGGGCATCACCAGACCGCCCGTCGCTTTGGCAATGATGCTCGCCTGGCTGGTCGAGTCGAGCCCGCTCGATGCGGTGATCACCGGCACGGCGATCACCCGGATTTTCGCCGCCACCAGGGCTTCGACCGTTTCGGTCAGCGAATGACCGAGGTCGGGGTCGTGGCCGGGCGCGTCGCCGAACCAGACGATGACCCGGGTCGAGTCGCTGCGGAAGGCGACGCTACCGGTGGCCAGGTTGTAGAGGGCGTTGAGCTGGGACTCGGGTTCGTCGCAGCCGCCGAAGGCGCTCCAGGTGTTGATCGCGCTCTGCACCGCCGGCAGCGATTCGGTCAGACCCTGGTCGAGTTGGAAGGCGTAGGGGTCGCTTTCGCAGCCTTCTTCTCCCGGCCGCCCGTCTTTGTAGTTCGCCGCGGCGAACTCCGCAGTCGCGCCGGGTGGTTGGGCGGCGTTAACGCTGTTCATGATGCTGGTCGCGTTGGCCTGAACGTTTACGATCGCCGGTTCCATCGAGCCGGTCGTGTCGGAAAGGAAGACGATGTCGGGGTTGGGCGGAATTGCGGGCGTATGAACCGTCTTCGTGATCGTCACGCTTTCGCCCGACTGCAGGGTGGCGTTGTAAGAGGTTGGTTCTACCCCAGCGCCGGCCGCGGCACTGACGCTGATTCCAAGCACCAACACTGCGCCGACGAACGCGCACAGCAATCGTTGCCGTTTCTTCAGGGACCTCACTATTCACCTCCATGGCAATCCAGGAGGCGGGCATCGAGCCGACGCCGGGCCTCCCGGCCTGGGTTGCGAGTGGAGAGGTGCGAGGTGGCTCACGCAGTCTCTCCGGCGGGACCACTCTCCGCGGCCCCGCAACCCCGAACCTATCCCTCCGCGAGCTTGGATTGTGATTCCTAAGTAAACGCTAAGCGGATGTTGGAGAGGCCAACCTCCTGGGCGCGTTTCCGCGAGGATGTGGCGTTTGCCACGAGCACCGGTTAGGGTCGCGCCAACAGCCAATTCTGGGGAGAGGTGGTGGGTCATGGGTGTCGATGAGTGGGCACTGATCGCCTGCGTCGTTTTTTCCGGCGTCTGGTCGGGGTTGCTGGCGATGCTGACCTTGGTCATGCATCCGATGATGGAACGGATGGATGGGGCCGCCTTCGCCCGGCTCCTGGCCGCCTTCCTGCCGGTCGCCCGCAAGGCGCCGATCAACTACATCGCGGTCTTCGGGATGCTGATCTCGCCGATCGTCGTCCTGCTGACGATCGACGGAGGCAGCACGGCGTTCGTGCTGACCGCGATCGCGCTGGCGCTGATCATCGCCGGCCCTCTGCTGGTGTCCAACCGGCTTGCCGAGCCCAACTACGACGTCATCTTGGGATGGGATCCGGAGCGCCTGCCGCCCGGGTGGGAGGCGGCCCAGCGCAAGTACTACACGTACAACTGGATTCGCGCCTTCGCGACCTGGGTGGCGTTCGGGCTGCTCCTGGCTGCGCTGGTGGAGGCGCTCTGAATGCCTCCGGCTCGGCTGGCGCTCAGCTGACGGTGCTGCGCTCGCGCAGCAGCCACCAGTCGACGACGTAGCCGCCGAAGGGTAGAACGGCGCCGACCAAGATCCAGCAGGTGACCTTGAAGCCCCAACGCTCCTCGCCGCGAATCGCGAAGACGAGGAAGACGTAGGCGAGGAAGAGGAGGCCGTGGATCGGGCCGAGGATCTGAACGCCCGTTTCGCCGCCGTCGCTGTGTTTGACCACGGTGGCGACGAGTAGGGCGAGAAAGCTGGTTGCCTCGGTCAGGGCGACGTAGCGGAAGGTCCTCAGGTTCACGACTTAGGCGACCCTAACGAGCATCCGCGCCCGTTGGGGTGACGCGCATCACTCAAATTCGCCTCGCGCCGGGACGGGCCGCTCATTAGGAGCCGATCTCCTTGCGCAGCGCCTTCAGCGCCACGACGTAGATCTCCGAGAAGGTCGGGAAGGGCTGGATCGTGTCGCGGAGGACGTCGAGCGGGACCCCGGCGCGGATCGCCACCGTCGCCTGCTGGATCCACTCACCCGCCTCGGGGCCGAGTCCGTGGGCGCCGGTCAGCCGCTCGCCGTCGCTGAGCAGGGTCAGGTAGCCGTTCGACTTGGCGTAGGCGCGGGTGTAGGTCTCGGTCTTGGCGATCTCGGTCAGCCGGGCGGTGCCGCTGAAGGCCGCCTCGGCGGCGCCAACCGCCGCCGCCTGGGGATCGGTGTAGGCGATCCGGGGCACGGCGTCGTAATTGGCCTCGCGCTCCTCGCCGAGGATGTTGGCGGCGACCACCTCGCCCTCGTACTTGCCGACGTGGGTCAGCGGCCAGATGCCGTTGACGTCGCCGATCGCCCAGAGGCGCTCGCCGGCCCGCAGCCGCGAGTCGACCGGGACGCCGCGCTCGGCGCCTTCGATCCCGACCGCCTCGAGGCCGATTCCCGTGACCCGCGGGCGGCGGCCGGTGGCGACCAGCAGGCGGTCGCCACGTGCCTCGTCGCCGTCGTCGAGCTCGAGCACGTAGTCCTCGCCCTCGCGCCGGGCCGCGGTGGCACGGGCGCTGAGCAAGAGCTCGATTCCTTCGGCCTGCAGGACCACGCCCAGCGCCTCGCCGAGCGGTGCCGGTTCGCGCGAGAGCAGCCGCTCGGAGCCCTCCAGCAGGACGACCTCGGCGCCAAGGCGGTGGATCGCCTGCGCCAGCTCGACCCCGACCGGGCCGCCGCCCAGCACCAGCAGCCGGCGCGGCACAGCGGTCATCGCCGTCGCCTCGCGGTTGGTCCAGATTCCCTCCAGCTCGGGCAGTCCCGGGATCGGCGGGATCACCGGGTCGGCGCCGTTGGCGAGGACGACGTGCTCGGCGGTGTGGCGGACCCCGTCGACCTCGACCACGCCCGGCTCGACCAGCTTGCCGTGGCCGCGCAGCAGCTCGATGCCGTTCCGCTCCAGCCACCGCACTTCGCCGGCATCGCGGTGCTTGGAGACGTTGAAGTCTCGCCAGGCGAGCGCCGCCGCGACGTCGACCTCGGCGCTTGCCGCCGCCTCGCGGGCGCCGTGCACCGCCTCCCCCGGCCGCAGCAGCGTCTTCGAGGGGATGCAGGCCCAGTAGGTGCACTCGCCGCCAACCAGTTCCGGCTCCACCACCGCGACCCGCAGGCCGCCCTCGGCGAGGGCGCCGGCACAGTGCTCGCCGGGTGAGCCGGCGCCGACCACGATCACGTCGTAGTCGCTCACTCGGTCAACGTCCCGGCAGGCGCTGTTTGATCTCCTGGACGAACCATTCGTTGCCGTCTGGATCCTCGAACGAAAGGAAGGAGCCATACGAGCTGCGGTCCGGGTCGGGTCCCGGCACGCGGCCCTCTCGCCCGGCGTGGTGGAAGACCCCACCTTCGTCGTGGAAGGGTTCGGTGACCTCGACGCCGCGCTCGGCCAGCTCGGCGCGGGCCGCCTCGATGTCGGTGACGGTCAGCTGCAGGCCCTCGATCGAGCCGGGCGCCATCGCGGTCACGCCCTGCCCGAAGATGACCGAGCACTCCGAACCGGGCGGAGTGAGCTGGACCACCCGGAACCCGCCCTCGCCTGAAAAGTCGGCGTCGAGCCGCCAGCCCAGGCCTTCGTAGAAGGCTTTGGCGCGGTCGACGTCGGCGACCGGCACTACCACGACCTCGAGCTTCATTTCCAAGATTCGCTTCTCCGTTGTCCGCAAGGCCGCTGGGCAGAGACGACACTAACCCCGCCGACTGGACGTGGCAACCGGATCGTGGGCTCGGGCGGCTAATCGGTCAGCGAGCGGCGCATCCTCACGACGTTGGAGACGATGCCGTAGGGCTGCTCCTCGCGTTCGGCACCGTCGCGGTGCCAGCCGGCCGCCGCGTAGAAGCGCTCCGCGACCTCGTTGCCGCGCAGCACCCAGAGCACCGCCTGCTCGAAGCCGTCGGCCCGCATCCGGCTTGTCGCCTCCACGAGCAGCAGGCGGCCGGTCCCGGTTCGCCAGCGCGGCGGATCGACGTAGAGCGCGTAGAGCTCGCTGGCCCCGCGGGCGTCGGCATCGCGGCAGGGGCCGGTGGTCGCAAAGCCCCAGATCTCGCTGCCGACCTCGGCAACGAAAGTGCGCGGGGCGGCCGGGTCGGGATCGCCGAGGCGGTAGCGGGCTGCCCGGTCCTCGGGGCGCAGCCGGTCGAGGAACTCGTCGTCGATCAGCCCGCGGTAGGCGCCCTGCCAGGAGCGGACGTGGACGCGGGCGACGGCGAGGGCGTCCTCGGGAGTGGCATCGCGCAGGGTCGGCATCGCCACGACGCTACCCACCTGTCAGCTGCGGGCGGGCGAGGTAGAGGTCAGGTGCCGTGGCTGCGCGGCGCCGGCTCGACCGGGTCGGGCAGCGAGCGCAGCCGTGGCATCGGCGAGGGCAGCAGCCAGAGGACGCCGGCCATCGCGCCGATCGCCGCCACCCACATCGTCGTCCGCAGGTCGGTGGCGGCGGCGAGCAGGCCGCCGCCGAGCGCCCCCAGCGGCCGGACGCCCCAGTTGACGAAGTTGTAGGCGCCGCTCACACGGGCGCGCAGCCGGTCGGGGACGAGGGCAGCGATCACCGCGCCGAGGCCGACGTCGAGGATCATCACCCCGATTCCCGAGAGGAACTCGGCGGCGATGAGCATCGCCAGTACCAAGCCCTGGGAGCCGCCGGCCGCCGGGACGAGCAGCAGTGGGGCGGGCGCCAGCACGAAGGCGAGGACCAGCGCGTTGCCGAGACCGAGCCGGCGGCTGAAGCGGCCCGTCAGCACCGTACCGAGGACGCTGCCGAGCGAGCCGATCGCCAGCACCAGGCCGAGCGCCCCGGCGCTGATTCCCAGGGTGCGCACGGCGAAGACGACGAGCAGCGCCCAGAAGGCGGCGTTGAAGAAGTTGAGCGTCGCGGTGGCGATCAGCGCGGTGCGGATCAGCGGCGTGCGGTGGATGAACCGGATCCCCTCCGAGATGCCCTGGCCCTCCGGGTTTTCGACCGGTGCCTCCTCGGCCCGCGCGCGGCGCACGAAGAGCGCCGAGGCGAGGAAGGAGACGGCGTCGGCGAGCAGCGCGAACGGGGCGGTGAAGAGCTGGACGAGGATGCCGGCGATTCCGGTGCCGCCGACGAAGGAGACGGCGCGGCTGCCGTTGAGCAGGGCGCTGCCCTCGATGTACTCATCGCGGTCGACCAGCGAGACGAAGACCGTGTAATAGGCGACGTCGGCCAGCACCGTGAGGGTCCCGAAGAGGAGGGCGACAGCGAACAGCTGCGCCATGGTGAGGAGGTCGAACGCAGCGGCCGCCGGCAGGCTGGCGAGCAGGACGGCGCGACCGATGTCGGCGGCGATCATCAGGCCCCGCCGGCTCGGGAAGCGGTCGGCCCAGGCGCCGAAGTGGACCGAGAAGAAGAGATTCGGGGCCATCGTCGCGGCGCTCAGCAGCGCGACCTGACTGGCGCTGGAATCGAGCACCAGCACCGCCAACAGCGGGATGCCGAGCAGCGAGACCTGGTCGCCGAAGAACGAGATCGTCTGGCCGATCCAGAAGCTGCGGAACGGCCGGTTACGGCGCAGGAGCTGCGGCATCTCTGGCCGGTTCACCGCTAGCCCCCCGCGGGCTGTTCGGCGCGGGTCTCTTCGGGCATCGGCAAGACGAGCTGGATCAGGTTGACGGGGCGGGCTCCTGCAGGCCGCTTCGCCGGGTCCTCGAGCCGCTCGAGGAAGCCGTCGAGCAGCTCGCTGATCTGCTCGTCGAGCTCGCGCAGCTCCTCCGGTGTCGCGTAGAGGATCCGGTCGCCGATGTCGGAGACCTCGGCCCACTCGCGCGGTTCGGAGTGGCGGCGCTCGAGCCACTCGATCGCCTGCCCGAAGTAACGCTCGACGACGACCCGCGAGAGCATCGCGGTCGCCTCCTGGCGGTCGTCGTCGTCGGCGGCGGGGGGCCAGTGGGTGAGTTGCGCGGTCGCCCGCCAGGGACGCCGCCGGCCGCGGCCGCCGCCGGCCTCCTCGACCAGCCCATATTTGGCGAGCTGGCGGAGGTGGAACGAGCAGCTGGCCGGGCTCTCGCCGATTCGCGCTGCCGCCTCGGTCGCGGTCAGCGGGCCGGAGCGCCGCAGCAGGCCGAGCAGTTCGAGGCGGATCGGGTGGGCGACCGCGCGCAGCGCTCGCGGGTCGGTCAGCTCGATCGTGCGGCTGCGCGCCTCCGTCTCCGGCATCTATCGAAAGATAGCTTTTGAAAGAAAGCTTTTCAAGCCTCAATTTCACCGATATCCAGCTGGACGCCGGTTGGGGTTCGGTATGGAACAGAAGGCCAGGCCGACCTCAGAAAAGTGGGGTGATTTGGCTCTGCGCCTCAAAAAATGAAGCCGTATAGCGAATTTTGCGGGTGAGTTCGCGCTGGTCCGGGCGGGCGCGCCTATCGTGGCGCCCGCGGATGTCTCGGCCCCCTCGCATCCACCTGCTTCTCGCCGCGCTGGCGGCGCTGCTGTTCGCGGCGCTGCTTGGCCCCGGCGCGGCGGCAGCCACCACGGCGAAGGCGAGCGTCGTCGCCGGCGACCAGGCGGTCCGCGGCAGCTTCCCCTACCTCGCCTACGTCTACTTCCGCGACGGCGGCGAAGCCGAGGCCTGTTCGGGGACGGTCGTCTCCAGCAACGTCGTCCTCACCGCCGCCCACTGCGTGGTCGACAGCGCCGGCGCACCGCGGCTGGCCGCCGCCTTCAGGGTCGTCACCGGCGACGTCGACTGGGAAGCGGGCGACCGCGTCCTCTCGACCGTCACGGCGGTCGCGGTCCATCCCGAATACGCGCCGAGCGGCGAGCGCGCCAACTGGGCCGACGTGGCCGTGCTGCAGCTCTCGCGCCCGATCGCGGCGCCGCCGGTCCGGCTTGCCACCGAACCCCCGGCTGCGGGGACCGCGGCGCTGATCGCCGGCTGGGGCAAGCTCTCCCCGAGCCAGCCCGGGCCGCCGGCCACGGCGCACTACGCGACCACCGAGGTCCAGCCCGCCGACCTCTGCGCCGGCGAGGCGAACCAATTCGACCCAACCGGCCAGCTCTGCGTGCTCGACGCCACCGATCAGGCCCACTCCGCCTGCAGTGGCGACAGCGGCGGCCCGCTGCTCGTCGTCGCCCCAGGCAGCGTCGACGAACCGCTCGAGATCGGGATCGCCTCGTTCAGCCCCAGCGACAGCTGCGCGCCGAGCAGCCCGCAGTACTACACCCGCGCCGACCTGGTCGCGCCCTGGGTCGCCGCCGAGGTTGCGGCGCTGGCGCCGCCCGAAGCGACCGCCGCCGCGGCGACGCTGCCTCGCCTCGGCAAGCGCCGCGCCAAGGCCTTAGCGCGGGCAGCGCTCGCCGAAGCATTCGGCGCCAGCTTCGGGCGCGGCAGCGGCTACAGCGCCGCCTGCGAAGCGGTCGAGGCCTCGAAGCGAGCCTGCGCGGTCAGCTGGAGCGGCGACCGCGTCCGCTTCGCTGGCTGGGTCACGGTCTACTACGCGCTGGAAGCGAAGGAGGTCGTCTGGCGCTACGCGATGCGGGTCAAGCGGACCCGCGTCCCGAGGCCGACCTCGCCCGGGCCCGCCTAGGCCTGCGGCAGGCCGGCCGAGATCGCGTTCGGTTGCAGGTGTTGGTGCACGAAGCGGACGACGGCGGCGCCCTCGCCGATCGCCGTCGCGCAGCGCTTGATCGAGCCCGAGCGGACGTCGCCGGCGGCGTAGACACCGGCGACGCTGGTCTCGAGGAGGCCGTCGGCGCCGGCCTCCGCGCCGGTCAGAACGAAGCCCTTCGCATCGCGGGCGATGCACTCGCCGAGCCACTCGGTGCAGGGCGCGGCGCCGAGGAAGAGGAAGAGGTAGGAGAACGGCAGCTCCTCGTCGTCGGTCAGCGTCACCGCCCGCAGCTGGCCTTCCTCGCCGTGCAGCTCGGCGACTTCGCTGCGGTCGCGGACGGCGACGCCGTAGCGGTCGAGCTCCTCGATCAGGTAGTTCGACATCGTCTCGCTGAGGTCGGCGCGGCGGTGCAGCAGGGTCACCAAGGCCCCGCCGCGGGCGAGCCAGACCGCTGCCTGGCCGGCCGAGTTGCCGCCGCCGACGACGCCGACCCGCGAGCCGCCGCAGAGCTGCGCCTCGGGCGGACCGGCGGCGTAGAAGACGCTGAAGCCCTCGTACTCGTTGAGCCCGGCGACCGGCAACCGCCGGTATTCGGCCCCGGTCGCGATCACCACCGCCTTCGCCGCCACCTCGACCTCGCCGTCGAGCTGGACCCGGTGGAAGTCCTCGCCGGGCTCGAGTGAGAGCGCCCGGTAGGGGCTGGCGGTGCGGGCGCGGAACTTGCGCGCCTGGGTGACGGCGCGGCTGGTCAGTTCGGTACCGCTGATCCCGGCCGGAAAGCCGAGGTAGTTCTCGATCCGCCGCGACGTTCCCGCCTGACCGCCGAGCACGGTGCTCTCGATCACCAGCGTGTTCAGGCCCTCCGACGCACCGTAGACCGCGGCGCCGAGCCCTGCCGGTCCGCCGCCGAGCACCAGCAGGTCGACCTGCTCGCGCGGCTGCAGTTCGAGCCCGATCCCGAGCGAGCGCGAGAGCTCGCCGTTGCTCGGCCGCCGCAGCTCGGTTCCGCCCGGCAGCCTCACCAGCGGCACCTCCTCCTCGGCCAGCTCGGCGACGAGCGCCGCCGCCTCGGTGTCCTCGGCCGGGTCGTGCCAGGAGAAGGGGAGGCGCTGGCGTTTGGCGAACTCGACCAGCTCGCGGGTCCGCTGCGAGTCGCGCGGGCCAATCACCTCGATCCCGATCCCCTCCCACTGCTGGAGGGCTTCGCGCCGCTCGACGAAAGTCGAGAGCAGCAGTTCGGAGAGCGAGCTGTCGTCGAAGAGCAGCTGCTTCAGATTCTCGCGCTCGACCGCGATGTAGCGCATCGGCTTCGTGACCACGGCGGTGAGGAAGACGGTCTGCCCGGAGAGCAGGTTCATCTCGCCGAGGAAGCCGGAGTTGCCGTGGCGGATGATCTCGTTCCCGGCGCCGTCGATGATCGCCGCCTCGCCCTCGCGGATCGCGATGAACGGGTAGCTCGCGTCGCCGATCCGGTACAGCTCCTCGCCCACCTTGGCGGTCCGCTCCTCGCCATGCTCCGCCAGCGTTCGCAACTGCGAACTGGAGAGGACGCGACTCGCCGGCATAGCCACCGCGCCTAGAGTACCGATGAGCGTTCGCGACCCAGAGAGGACTGATATGGCTGAGCCGTTCACCCATAAGCAGTTGACCGACGTCAAGGATTCGGCGCCCGAGTTCGGCTACGCCGACGCGATGGAGGCGCGCTTCGCCCGCGAATCGCTCGACGCCGAGCAGACCGGGGTCAGCTACCACCGGATCAAGCCCGGCAAGCGCCAGGCCTTCGGCCACCACCACGACGAGGACGAGGAGATCTACGTGATCGTCCGCGGCAGCGGCCGGATCAAGCTCGATGACGAGATCATCGAAGTCGAAGAGCTCGACGCGATCAGGATCGCCCCGGAGGTCGTCCGCGCCCTCGAGGGTGGCGACGAGGGAGTCGACTTCCTCGCCTTCGGTAGCCACCGCGAGGGCGACGGCGAGGTCATCCCCGGCTGGTGGGAGGACTGATGGCGACCGTCGAGGCAAACGGCGTCGAGGGGATGCGCGAGCTGGTCGGCAAGGAGATCGGCCCGAGCGAGTGGCGGACGATCACCCAGGCCGAGATCGACGCCTTCGCCGAGCTCTCCGGCGACCACCAGTGGATCCACGTCGACGTCGAGCGGGCCAAGGCCGAGAGCCCATTCGGCACGACGATCGCCCACGGCAACCTCACCGTCGCCACCGTCGACGGTTTCCGCCACGAGCTCTTGAAACCGACCGGCTTCGCCCTCGGCGTCAACTACGGCTGGAACAAGATCCGCTTCCCGGCTCCGGTCCCGGTCGACTCGCGGATCCGCGCCCGGCTCGAGATCGCCGAGCTGGAGGAGCTCGGCGGCGGCTGGCTGCAGATGATCACCCGGTTCACGATCGAGGTCGAGGGCAACGAGAAGCCCTGCTTCGTCGGCGACTCGGTGACCCGCCTGATGGCGCCGGCCGATTGAGCGACGACCCGGCGTTCGCCGGGCAGGCGATCTACTCGCGCCGCTTCCTCGCGCTCTACGACGGCCTCGGGCCGGCACCTCGACGTCGGCGTCGGCTCCGGCGGCCTGCTGGACGCCTGCCGGTTCCCGATGGCGGCGCCGGAGATCACGTTGATGGACATGAACCCGAACTCGCTTGCGGTGACGGCAGCGCGGCTCGACCGCTACCGGCCGCGGGCCGTCCAGGGCAACGCGCTCGAGCCGTGGCCCGTCGCATCGGCGAGCTTCGAATCGGTGGCGCTCAGCCACCTGGTCCACTGCCTGCCCGGGTCGATCCCGGAGAAGGCCGCGGTCTTCGAGCACGCCCGCGCGGTGCGCGCGCCCGGCGGCACTCTGTTCGGCGCGACGATCCTCGGCCGCGGCGTCGAGCTGTCCGGCCCGGCCCGCCTGATGCTGGCGGCAAGCAACCGCCGCGGTGTGCTCTCCAACCGCGACGACGATCCCGCCGACCTCGACGCGGTCCGCGGCCATGTCTCCGACGCGCACGAGCTCCGCATCCGCGGCGCCGTCGCCCTGTTCGCGGCCCGGGCCGCGGCCTGACGGTCGACGTCCTACGCCGTCGGCATCGGAAACATCTGGAGGAAGCGCTTCGCTGCGTCACGATCGCCTTTGACCGTCAACCTCCCGGTGCGTTCCGCTTCGACGAGCGACTCCCCTCCCCAAAGCACCCCATTGAGCGTGTCGGGGTCGGACTCGATCGTCGCCGCGGGTCGATCGGCCTCGCCGCGGGCAACCTCGATCGACCCCTCCGACAGCACGACCCGGAAGCGGTCGTCACCCAGTCGCAGCTCGTAGTTCGCCTCCGGCCCGGCAGCGGAACCGGGATCGAACAGAGCGCGCATCGCCAGCGCGAGCGAATCGGCGCCGATCGGTCCCGGCGGGTGAGGCGCGGGGGAGAGGGCCGCCCAGCTCCCCAGCGAGAGGACGATGCCTTCCAGCTGGTGGCCCCACTCGGTCAGCTCATAAACGCGCGATCCGGCGGGCGGTGGCAGCTTGGCGCGCCGGACCACGCCGGCCTGCTCGAGCTCGCGTAGGCGCTCGGAGAGGACGTTGGGGCTGGCGTTCGGCAGCCCCTTCTTCAGGTCGGTGTAGCGCTTCGGCCCGAGCAGCAGCTCGCGGACCACCAGCAGCGCCCAGCGCTCACCGATGACATCGAGACCGCGGGCGATCGAACAGCCGTCGCCATAGGTGCGCTTGGTTGCCATTGCCAGATCATAGCGAGAACTCCTGATCTCTAATCATTTTGTAGTTTTTTAGGACTATCTGATACGGTTGTGCAAGTCAGCGGCAATCGAGTCGTTGCGAACGGAGGAGAGGGAGACATGCGGCGAACGGCAATCAACCCGTGGACTTGGTCCGCCAAGCTCGGCTTCGACCAGGCGCACTTGATTGAGGGGCAGCGGCGTCAGCTGATCCTCAGCGGACAGGACTCGGTCGACCCCGAGGGGGCTCCGCAACATCCGGGGGAGATGGGCGCACAGCTCGATCTGGCCATCGACAACTTGGAGGCGGTCCTGGCCGCCGCGGAGATGAACCTCGGCGACGTCGTGCGACTCACCATCTACGCGACCGACGTCGACGAGCTGTTCAAGCACTGGGGGCAGCTCCCGCAGCGGTTCGAAGCTGCCGAGGGCAGCTTCGTGACCTCCGTGGTCGGCGTCAGCCGCCTGGCCGCCCCGGACCTCCTCGTCCTGCTCGAGGCAACCGCGGCCGACTGAGGCGTGGTCGCGCTTTGGACTTCGAGGCCCCCATGGGGACCTAAAGTCCAAAGCGCGGACCCGGGGCCTATTTGACGGTCAGCGTGCCTTCCATGCCGGCCTCGCGGTGGCCGGGGACGGAGCAATAAAAGGTGTAGGTGCCGGGTTTGAGGTCGGCCGTGGTCGTGGCCGAGCCTTCGCTGGTGATTTCGGTCTGGGCGATGGTTTTTCCGGCCGAGTCTTCGATCGAGACGTCGTGCGGGACCGAGGACTGGTTGGTGAGGTCGATCGTGTCCTCGCCGGCCTTCGCGGTCACTTCTTTCTCTTCGAAGGCGAGCTGGCCTTCGGGGTTGGCTTCGAAGGCGATCGCCGCGGCGGTGCCGGCGGTGCCGCCTTCGGCTTCCGCTCCGCCTTCTTCGGCCGCGCCTTCTTCGGCACCGGCTTCGCTTTCTGCGGCGGCGCCGCCGGTTTCTTCGACGGTTACGGAGGTGGTGTCGTCACTGCCGCCGCAGGCGGCGAGCGCGAGCGCGGCGAGGATCAGAGCTAGGGCGACGGCTGCCTTCTTCATCGGACTTCCTTTCGACGAGACGCGGAGGTGACCCGGGGTCGAAATGGGTACGGCGGTGGCCCGCCGTGGGTTCACTCTGCCACGAAAACGGGTTTCTCGCCGCCGAAAAAGGCGGTGACGCCGATCCGCGCGTTCTCGGTTCCCATCGAGTCGGCGATGCCGTGGCGCTCGAGCTGCAGGTGCTCGGTCAGGGTGTGCTCGATGCTGCCGCCAACCAGCAGTTTGGACATCCGCACGTAGTGGGGGGGCAGCTTGGCCAGCTGCTCCGCTTTGGCACGCGCCGCGGCGAGCAGCTCCTCGGCCGGCACCGTCTCGCTGACGATTCCCTCGGCCTTCGCGTCGGCGGCGCTCATGTCGGGGTCCTCGAGCAGCAGCTCGAGCGCCCGCGCCGGCCCGACCACCCGCGGCAGGAAGTAGGTCATGCCGCCGTCGGGCGACGCGCCGATCCGCCCGTAGCCGGGGGCGAAGAACGCCGACTCGGCGGCGATCCGCAGGTCGCAGGCGAGGGCGAGCGAGAAGCCGGCTCCTGCCGCCGGTCCGTTGATCGCGGCGATCACCGGGTAGGGGGTCCGCCGCAGGTCGACGATCGCCTGGTGCAGGACCTCGGCGCCGCGCCGGACGTCCGAGGGCAGATCGAACTCGGGATCCTCGATCCCGCGTTTGAACCAGTTGAGGTCGCCCCCCGCGCAGAACGCAGCGCCGGCGCCGGTCACGACCAGCCCCCGGATCGGCGCCCGGTCGGCGAGCCAGGCGAACGCCACGGCGAGGTCGCCGATCAGTTCCGGACTCATCGCGTTGAAAGCCTTAGGCCGGTCGAGCGTCAGCGTCCCGATCTCGCCCTCGATCTCGATCCGCATCGTCTCCAAGCTCGGCGCTGCGCTGGCGCTCATTGATCCCTCCCTGTTTGCGTCGTCGCGGCCATCGGCCCGAGTGGGCCGCAGCCTACCCTTTGACCTGTGCCAGAAGAGTCGCCAAATGGAGCCGAGTCAGGCGCAGAAGGAGCCGAGTCACGAGCCGAGCGGGTCGCCCGCCAGCGCCGCGGCCTGCCCGATTCGCCCGGCGTCTACCTCTTCTACGGGCGCGACGACGAGCTGCTCTATGTCGGCAAGGCGCGCTCGATCCGCAAACGCGTCGCCTCGCACTTCTCTGGCGGCGAGCCGCGGCTGACCTCGCGGATCGAACGGATCGACACCCTCGTAACCTCGACCGAGGCCGAGGCGCTGCTGACCGAGCAGAGCTTCATCAAGCGCCACCGCCCGCGCTTCAACATCCGGCTGCGCGACGACAAGTCCTATCCCTACGTCGCGGTCAGCCTCGACGAGGACTACCCGCGGGTCTACTTCACCCGCGAGAAACATCGCAGCGGCCGCGCCTACTTCGGGCCGTTCTCCAGCGCCAAGCGGGTTCGCGAGACGCTCGACCTGCTCGGCAAGCTGTTCCAGTTCCGCACCTGCGAGGGGGCCGAGCCGGGACGACGCTCCGGCAGCCCCTGCCTCGACTATTACATCAAGCGCTGCGGGGCGCCCTGCGTCGGCTACGTCAGCCGCGAGGAGTACCGTCGCAACATCGACGCGATCGTCGACTTCCTCTCGGGACGCTATCGCCAGGTGGAGCGTGAGGAGCAGCAGTCGATGGACGCCGCCTCGGCCAAGGAGGAGTTCGAGCGGGCGGCGATCCACCGCGACCGGCTGAAAGCGATCCGCTCGCTGTTCGAGCGCCAGCGGGTGGCGAGCGAGTCGGTCGGGACCGCCGACCTGATCGGGGTCGCGGTCGAGGGCGCCGACGCCAACGCCCAGGTCTTCCAGGTCCGCGACGGCATCCTCGCCGAGCGCCAGAGCTTCTACCTCGAAAACGAGGGCGAGCGGGAGCTGTCGGAGGTCGCCGAGGAGTTCATCGGCCAGTACTACGCCGCCTCGCCGGCGATGCCGCGACGGGTGATCGTCGGCCCCTACCTGCGCGAGCGCACCGGGGTGATCAGCGAGGCGCTGAGCGAGCGCCGCGGTACCCCGGTCGAGGTGCGCGCCGCCGAGCGCGGCGATAACCGCCGCCTGCGCGAGCTGGCCGAGCGCAACGCCCAGCTGGCGCTCGACCAAGACCGGCTGCGGCGCGAGCACCGCCGCGCCCGCCGGGTCGAGTCGCTGAGCTCGCTTGCCGAGGTACTGGAGATGGAGGAGCTGCCGGTGCGGATCGAGGGCTTCGACATCTCCAACATCGGCGGCGAGCACACCGTCGCCTCGATGGTCGTCTTCGAGGGCGGCGCGACCAAGAAGTCCGACTACCGGCGCTTCAAAGTGCGGGGTGATCTGCGCGGCGACGAGAACGGCAACGGAGGTCCCGACGACTTCGCCTCGATGGAGGAGGTGCTGACCCGCCGCCTCAACCGCTATCTCGAACAGAACGACCTCTCCCCACATGACGGCAAGAGGGACGAGAGCTTTGCCTCGCTTCCCTCGTTGATCCTGATAGATGGCGGCAAAGGGCAACTAGCGGCAGGGATGCGAGCGCTGCAGCCGTTCGTCGAGCGTGGCGTCACCGTCGCCAGCCTCGCCAAGCGCGAGGAGGAGGTCTACGTCCCGGGCCGCTCCGAGCCGCTCGAGCTGCCCGCCGAGTCGGAGGGCAACCGGCTCCTGCAGCGGGTCCGCGACGAGGCGCACCGGTTCGCGATCGAACATCACCGCGGCCGCCGCGACCGGGCGATGACCGGCTCGGTCCTCGACGAGCTGAAAGGGATCGGGCCGGCCCGTAAGCGGGCGCTGCTGCAGCACTTCGGCACGCCGGAGCGCTTTCTCGCCGCCTCGCGAGAGGAACTCGAGGCAGTCCCGGGTGTTCCGGGGAAGGTGGCGCGCGAGATCCACGAGCAACTGCATAGGACGGGCTGATGACGAGTCTCGATAGCGAGCGGACGAAAGCGGAGGAGGGGACCGGGGGCAGCCAGCTGAAGGCGCTGGTCGTGATCACCGGTCACTCGGGGGCCGGCAAGTCGGAGGCGATCGCCGCCTTCGAGGACGGCGGTTACTTCTGCGTCGACAACCTGCCGCCAAGGATGATCGGCAGCCTCGGCGAGCTGTTCCGCCACGAGGGCTCGGCGGTCGAGTACGCCGCGGTCGTCTCCGACGTGCGCGGCGGCGACTACTTCGACGACCTGATCGCGGTCCTCGACGAGCTCGAGACCGACGGCCTGAAACCGATGGTGCTCTTCCTCGAGACCGACGAGGAGACCCTGCTCAATCGCTACAAGGAGACCCGCCGCCGCCACCCACTGGCGCCGGAGGGGCGGATCGTCGACGGCATCCGTGCCGAGCGCGAGCTGCTGGCGCCGCTGCGCGAGCGCGCCGACGTGGTGATGGACACCAGCGACCTGACCGGCGCCGAGCTGCGCCGCCGCATCACCGAAGAGATGCTGGGTCGCGAGGAGGGCGGCAAGCTGGCGCTGACCCTGCTCACCTTCGGCTTCAAGAACGGCCCGCCGCGCGACGCCGACCTCACCCTCGACGTCCGCTTCCTGCCCAACCCCCACTACGACCTCGAGCTGCGCCCGCAGACGGGCATGGACGCGGCGGTTCGGGCCTACGTTGAGTCAGGGACGCAGGCGGGCGAGTTCTACGGGCGGCTCTTGCCGTTGCTGGAGTTCTTGGTGCCCGCGTATGTGACGGAGGGCAAGTCGCATTTGACGATTGCGATCGGCTGCACGGGGGGGAGGCATCGGTCGGTGACGGTGGCGGATCGGATTCGGCGGGATTTGGCCGAGCGGGATGACGTGATCGTGAAAGTGAAACATCGGGATGTGGAGTTGAGCTGAGCTCGGCGAGGCGGGGCTCAGCGGGGCGGATTCGACGGGGCTTTCGGTTGTCCCTCTCGTGAATTGAGTCGCTCGCCCTTCGGGCTTGCTCCAAGAGATGCTGATCCCCAATGGGGATCAGGAATTAGATTGCATATCGCGGCCTTCGGCCAAATTCCCGGGAGGGACAACCGAAATCCCCGCAACGGGAGTCCGCCGAGGCTCCGAATCGCCACAGCGGCCTGAAGCTTCCTCACCAAGTGGGGGTGGGTCCCACCCCTCTTGTTTGAAGCTTGGCGAGGGTTCGGGCGGGGGTGGGGGTGTCCCTCCGAACGTTTTGCGATTGAGGCCCGGAGCTCGTAAGAGGCGACAGCAGAATTCTCTCGACGCCGACAGATCGAGAGAGGAGGGATACCCCCACCCCCGCCCCCGCAACGTCCCCAAAACTAGGCCGTCCATACAATCGCCGAGCCCTTGCCTTCCCCTGTCATCTCTGTCAGCGGCCTAGAAATGTCCTACGGCCGCACTCACGCAGTCCGCGGCATCGACCTCTCGGTCGAGCGCGGTGAGGTGTTTGCGTTTCTCGGGCCGAACGGGGCCGGGAAGACGACGACGGTCGAGATCCTCGAGGGGTATCGGCGGCGGACCGGGGGCGAGGTCGAGGTGCTCGGGGAGGACCCGCAGCGGGCCGGGCGCGAGTGGCGCGAGCGGATCGGGATCGTCCTGCAGAGCTCGCGGCTCGACCCCTACTTAACGGTGCGCGAGCAGCTCGAGCTGTTCGCCGGCTACTACCGGCAGCCGCTGGCGGTCGAGCAGGTGATCTCGCTGGTCGGCCTCGACGGCAAAGCCGACGAGCGCGCCCGCAAGCTGTCGGGCGGCCAGCAGCGCCGGCTCGACGTCGGCCTAGCGCTGATCGGCGACCCTGAGCTGCTCTTCCTCGACGAGCCGACCACCGGCTTCGACCCCTCGGCGCGGCGCCAGTTCTGGGACGTGATCGCCGGCCTGCGCGAGCTCGGCAAGACGATCTTCCTCACCACCCACTACATGGACGAGGCGCAGCGGCTGGCCGACCGGGTGACGATCATCGCTGCCGGCCGCATCGTCGCCCGCGGCACCCCGGCCGACCTCGGCTCCCGGGATTCCGGCGCGACGACGATCCGTTACCGGACCGAAGGACGCGAGGTCGAGGTCGAGACGACCGATCCGGTCAAGACGCTGCACGAGCTGACCGGCGCCGCGCTCGCCAAGGGCGAGAACCTCGAGGGCCTGGAAGTGACGCGGCCGACCCTCGAGGACGTCTACCTGGAGCTGACTGCCGAGGAGTCCGAAGACGCAGCTTCGGTCGAGCCCACCGAGGCGACTGATCCCGCCGAGGCGACTGAGCCCGCCGAGGCGACTGAGCACGCGGAGGCGCACAAATGAGGGGCCTGGCCCTCGTCGGCCACCAGTTCCGCTTCGACCAGAAGGCGTTCTGGCGCAACCCGGCCTCCGTCTTCTTCACCGTGATGTTCCCGGTGATCGTCTTCCTGATCCTGGCGATCGTCTTCAACGGGGAAACGGTCGACGTCCGCGGCGGGGTGCCCGCGACGACCTACTACGTGCCGGCGATCATGTCGCTGTCGGTGATCTCGGCGACGATGCAGGCGCTGGCGATGAGCATGGTGATCGCCCGCGAAGACGGCCGCCTAAAGCGCGGCCGTGGCACGCCGATGCCGGCCTGGGTCTTCATCGCCGGGCGAATCGGCAACTCGATCGTCGTCGCCCTGTTGATGCTCGCCCTGCTGGCGCTGATCGGCGGCGTCCTCTATGGCGTCGACTTCCCCTGGGACCGGCTGCCCGCGATCCTCCTGGCGCTGATCGTCGGCGCCGCCTCCTTTTGCTGCCTGGGGCTCGCGCTCACCGCGGCGATCCCGTCACAGGACGCCGCGGCGCCGATCGTCAATGCACTGCTGCTGCCGCTCTACTTCCTCTCCGGCGTCTTCATCCCCGAAGACCAACTGCCGCACGGCGTCATCGTCTTCGCCGACCTGTTCCCGATCCGCCATTTTTTCGATGCCTTCCTCGACGCCTACGTCCCGGCTGGCGGCTCGGCGGTCTCCTGGGACAACCTCGCGGTGGTCGCGTTGTGGGGCGTCGCCGGCCTGCTGCTGGCGATTCGCTACTTCCGCTGGACCCCCCGCTCGGGGTAGCGCCCGGCGCCGGGGCGGCGACCGCGCGAGTCGATTCGACCAACCGGCCGACTTGCCGGGAGGACCGCCGTGTAGCTTCCAGGGCTCCGATGCTCCACCACGTCCTCCTTGAGGTCGGCGACCTCGATCGCAGTGCCTCGTTCTACGACTCGATGCTGGCCCCGCTGGGCTGGCGGCGCCACTACGAGGAGAACCAGACGATCGGCTGGGGGATCGCCAAACCGGTCTTCTTCATCGCCGCTCACCACGATCCGAAGCCGGGGTTCGGGCTACTCAGCTTCTCGGCCCTCGGGATCGTCGCGGTCAAGGCCGCCTGGGAGAACGGCGTCAAATCTGGTGGCACCAATGTCAGCGAGCCGGGCGAACGGCGCTCCCCCGGCTCGGGCTCGTACTCGGCCTTCCTCACCGACCCCGACGGGTACGAGATCGAGATCACCATCGGGTCGGACTAATAGACGAGGAGTGAGCGGGGCTCGTCCACACGCCGACTCCCTAGGATCGGCGTCCCAGTTCACCAACAGGATCACCAACAGGAGGCATCGAGAGAATGGCTGTGAAGGTCGGCATCAACGGTTTCGGGCGGATCGGGCGCAACGTCTTCCGCGCGGCGCACGCAGCGGGCGGGAGCGACCTCGAGTTCGTCGCCGTCAACGACCTGGTCGACGTGCCGACGATGGCCAACCTGCTCAAGTACGACTCGATCCTCGGCCGCTTCCCCGGTGAGGTCGAGGCCGGTGAGGGCGGGATCGACGTCGCCGGCAAGGAGCTCAAGGTGCTCTCCGAGCGCGATCCGGCGGCGCTGCCCTGGGGCGACCTCGGGGTCGACGTGGTGATCGAGTCGACCGGCTTCTTCACCAAGCGCGAGGATGCCGCCAAGCACCTCGAGGCCGGCGCCAAGAAGGTGATCATCAGCGCCCCGGCGACCGAACCCGACGTCACCGTCGCCCTCGGCGTCAACTTCGACGAGGCCTACGACTCCGCCAGCCATAACATCATCTCCAACGCCTCCTGCACGACCAACTGCCTGGCGCCGTTGGCCAAGGTGCTGCACGAGGTATTCACGATCGAGCACGGGCTGATGACGACGATCCATGCCTACACCTCCGACCAGCGCCTGCAGGACATGCCGCACAAGGACCCGCGCCGCGCGCGCGCCGCGGCGCTCAACCTGATCCCGACCACGACCGGCGCCGCCAAGGCCGTCGGCCTGGTGCTGCCGGAGCTGAACGGCAAGCTGAACGGCTTCTCGATGCGCGCCCCGGTCCCGACCGGCTCCGCCGTCGACCTCGTCTTCGCGACGCCCGAGTCGCTCGACAAGGAGAGGATCAACGCGGCGCTGAAGGCCGCCGCCGACGGACCGCTGAAGGGAATCCTCGCCTACACCGAGGATCCGATTGTCTCGACCGACATCGTCGGCGACTCGCACTCCTCGATCGTCGACGCCGAATCGACGATGGTGATCGGCGACGGCCACATGGCCAAGGTGATCGCCTGGTACGACAACGAGTGGGGCTACTCGAACCGCTGCGTCGAGCTGGCGGCCAAGGTCCTGCCCTCCTGACTCGATCGTGGAGGCGCTGGTGAGCTTCGCCAAGGCAAGCGTCCGCGACGCCCAGGTGAAGGGGCGGCGGGTCCTGGTCCGGGTCGACTTCAACGTCCCGCTCGCCGACGGCGAGGTGGCCGACGACACCCGGATCAGGGCGGCGCTGCCGACGATCGAACTGCTGCGCGAACACAGGGCCGCGGTGATCCTCGTCTCCCACCTCGGCCGGCCGGGCGGGAAGCCCGATCCGGCGCTCTCGATGAAACCGGTCGGGGCGCGGCTGGAAGAACTGTTGGATACGAAGGTGAAGGTCGCCCGAGGTGTCATCGGCGCCGACGTCGACCTCGACTGCTCCGGCGGCCTCGGGCCCGGCGACGTGCTGCTGCTCGAGAACGTCCGCTTCGAGGCGGGGGAGACGAAGAACGACCCAAAGCTGGCCGAAGGGCTGGCCAGCCTCGCCGACATCTACGTCGACGATGCCTTCGGCGCCGCCCACCGCGCCCACGCCTCGACCGAGGGCGTCGCCCACCACATCCCCGCCTACGCCGGGCTGCTGCTGGAGAAGGAGGTGACCGAACTGAGCCGCGTCGTCGAGTCGCCGACCCGGCCGCTGGTCGTCGTCCTCGGCGGCGCCAAGGTCTCCGACAAGGTCGGGGTGATCGACCGCTTCCTCGAGGTCGCCGACAAGATCCTGATCGGCGGCGCGATGTGCTTTAGCTTCTTCCGCGCCCAGGGGATCGCGATCGGGAACTCACTCTCGGACGACGAGAGCGTCGAGGCGGCGCGCGAGGCGCTGGCCAAGGCCGAGAGCGCCGACTGCGAACTGCTGCTGCCGGTCGACCTGGTGCTCGGGCGCGAGTTCGACGCGAGCACCGAGACCAGGGAGAGCGACGGGGTCGAGGTGCCAGACGGCTGGATGGGCCTCGACATCGGCCCGCGCAGCCGCAAGCTATACGCCGAGGCGGTGGCCGGGGCCGGCACCGTGCTCTGGAACGGACCGATGGGCGCCTTCGAGCTGGAGCCGTTCGCGGCCGGCACGCGCGCCGTCGCCGAGGCGGTCGCCGCGGCCTCGGGGACTACGGTGGTCGGCGGCGGCGACTCGGTCGCGGCGCTGAACCAGTTCGGCCTCGACGAGGAGGTCGATTGGGTCTCAACCGGCGGCGGCGCCTCGCTGGAGCTGCTCGAGGGCAAGTCGCTGCCGGGTGTGGAGGCGCTGATCGATGCCTAGGACCCCCTACATCGCCGCCAACTGGAAGATGCACAAGACCGTCGCCGAGGCGGCCCACTTCGTCGACGTGCTGCTGCCGCGAATCGCCGCGACGCAGAGCGACGTGGTCCTCTGTCCGGCCTTCACGGCGCTGGCCGAGGTGGTCGAGCGCCGCCGCGGCACCGCGGTCAAAGTCGCGGCGCAGAACATGCACGAGGAGGAGTCGGGGGCGTTCACCGGCGAGGTCTCGGCGCCGATGTTGGGGGAGTTAGAAGTCGAGGCGGTCGTCCTCGGCCACTCCGAGCGGCGCCAGTACTTCAACGAGACCGACGAGGCGCTGGCCCGCAAGGTGCCAACAGCGCTCGCCCACGACCTCGAGCCGATCCTCTGTGTCGGCGAGAGCGAGGAGGCGCGCGAAAACGGCGAGACCGAGGTCGTGCTTGAGCGCCAGCTGCAGGCCGACCTGGCGGGCCTCGAAGACGCGCAGGTCCCGAGCGTCGTCATCGCCTACGAGCCGATCTGGGCGATCGGCACCGGCAAGGTCGCGACTCCCGAGCAGGCCCAGGAGGCCTGTGCCTTCATCCGCGACGTGCTGCGCGCCCGCGGCGCCGCCGCCGACGAGGTAAGGATCCTCTACGGCGGCTCGGTCAAGCCCGCCAACGCCGCCGAGCTCCTTGCCCTGCCCGACGTCGACGGTGCCCTGGTCGGCGGCGCCTCGCTCGACCCGGAAGAATTCGCCGCGATCGTCGACGCGGCCTAGGATCGCGGCGATGACGCTGGTTCCTTCGCTGGCGCTCGTGATTCTCGACGGCTGGGGCTTGGCGCCGCCCGGTCCCGGCAACGCCGTCTCGCTCGCCGAGACCCCGGTCTTCGACCGCCTCTGGGCGAGCTGCCCCCACACCGAACTCTCCGCCCAGGGGCCCGACGTCGGCCTGCCGGAGGGGCAGATGGGGAACTCCGAGGTCGGACACCTGAACCTCGGCGCCGGCGCGATCGTCAAGCAGGACCTGGCGCGGATCGACGACGCCGTCGCCGACGGCAGCTTCTTTGAGAACGAGGTCCTGCTGGCGGCCTGCGAGAAAGCGCGCAGCAGCCCCCGCGGCCGGCTCCACCTGCTCGGGCTGGTCTCCGACGGCGGCGTCCACTCCGGCTGGGAGCACATTGAGGCCTGCATCGAGCTGGCCTCGCAGGAGGGCGTCCCGGACCTCGTCGTCCACGCCTTCACCGACGGCCGCGACACCCTGCCGACCGGCGGCCGGGAATACGTCGCCGAGCTGGAACGGTGGCTGCGGGCGGCGGGCCGGATCGGAACGGTCAGCGGCCGCTACTACGCGATGGACCGCGACACCCGCTGGGAGCGGACCAAGCTCGCCTACGACGCGATCGTCCACGCCCGCGGGCTCGAGGCAGCGAGTGGGGTGGAGGCGGTCGCCGACTCCTACGAGCGCGGCGACAGCGACGAGTTCGTCAAGCCGACCGTCGTCGGCGACTACGACGGCGTCGAGGCCGGCGACGTCGCGATCTTCTTCAACTTCCGCCCCGACCGCGCCCGGCAGCTGACCCGCGCCCTCTCCGAGCCCAACTTCGACGAGTTCTCGCGCGGCGGCGCGCCGACGATCGACCTGACCTCGATGACCGAGTACCGCAAGGGCTGGCCCTACCCGGTCGCCTTCCCCGAGCAGCGGCCGGCGACCACCCTCGCGGAGACGATCGCCGCCGCGGGCGGCCGCCAACTGCACGTCGCCGAGACCGAGAAGTACGCCCACGTCACCTACTTCTTCAACGGCGGCAAAGAGGCCGAGGTCGAGGCCGAAGAGCGCTGCCTGGTCGACTCGCCCCGCGACGTCGCCACCTACGACGAAAAGCCGCAGATGAGCGCCGCCGGCGCCGCTGCCACCTTCGTCGACCACTGGAACCGCGGCTCCTACCGCTTCGGGATCATCAACTTCGCCAACCCCGACATGGTCGGCCACACCGGCGTGATCCCAGCCGCAGTGGCGGCGGTCGAGGAGGTCGACCGGCTGCTCGGCGACGTCGTCGCGGCGGTCGAGGGGCGCGGCGGCGCCTGCATCGTCACCGCCGACCACGGCAACTGCGACAACATGCTCGAGCCCGACGGCTCGCCCAACACCGCCCACTCGCTCAACCCGGTGCCGCTGATCGTCACTGCCGAGGGGGCCGGCCCGCTGCGCTCCGGCGGCATCCTCGCCGACGTCGCCCCGACCGCCCTCGAGCTGCTCGGCATCCCACAGCCGGCCGCGATGACCGGAAAGTCGCTGCTTCAAACTTGACACAAATCCACTTAGATTTCATAATGATGCGTAGATAAAGACATCCCCACACCGACGATGGGGATCGAGCATCAGGAGGTACGGAGATGGCACTTGTTCGATGGGATCCGGCTCGCGAGCTGGACACCCTGCAGGGCGACGTGAACCGGCTCTTCGACAGCTTCTTCGGGCGCCGCGCCGATGCGGCCGGAGGGGCTCGTCGCTGGATTCCCGCGATGGACCTGGTCGAGACCGAGGACAGCCTCGTGCTGCGCGCCGATCTGCCCGGCATGGATCGCGACGACATCGAGATCGAGGTGAAGGACGGCGTCCTCACCGTCTCGGGCGAGCGTCAGGCTGAGCATGAGACCGAGCGCGAGGGATATCACCGCGTCGAGCGGTCGTTCGGGCGCTTCAGCCGCTCGCTCGGCCTGCCGCGCGGGGTCGACCCGAGTGCAGTGACCGCGAACTTCGAGCGCGGCGTGCTCGAGGTGCGGCTGCCGAAGCCGGAGGAGCGCAAGGCGACCCGGATCGAGATCGGCGGCGGCGAGAGCGGCAAGGCCGACGCGATCGAGGCCGAGGCGCGCGACACCGAGCCCGTCAGCGCGGCCGGCTAGTCGCGATCCATACGCTGCGGGCGTGAGAGACGACCCGCAGCGCCTCAAATTCGAGATCGACGCCCGCGACGGGACCGCCCGCGCGGGCGTCGTGCATACGGCGCACGGCCCGATCGAGACGCCGGCTTTCATCCCGCTGGCGACCAAGGGGACGGTGCGCGGGCTCGAGTCGGCGGAGGTCGTCGAGCTCGGCTACCAGCTGATCCTCGGCAACACCTACCATCTGTTCGTCTCGCCGGGGCCGGAGAGGATCGCCGCCGCCGGCGGCCTGCACGGCTTCATGAACTGGGAGCGGGCGCTGATCACCGACTCGGGCGGTTTCCAGGTCTTCTCGCTCGCCCACGGCGGTGTCGCCAACGAGGTCAAGGGGAGCGGTCGGCGGGAGGGGGAGCCGCGCTCGCGGGTCGAGATCAGCGAGGAGGGCGCGCGCTTTCGCTCGCCCCGCGACGGCGCCGAGCTGTTCATCTCCCCCGAGGTCTCGATGAGCGTGCAGGCGGCGCTCGGCTCCGACATCGCCCTCGTCTTCGACGAGTGCACGCCGTTCCACGCCGAGCGCGACTACACCGCCCGCTCGACCGAGCGCACCCATCGCTGGCTCGACCGCTGCCTCGCCTGGCACGAGCGTGAGGGGCCGGCGCGGCAGGCGGTCTTCGGAATCGTCCAGGGCGGTGTCTACGAGGATCTGCGGCGCGAATCGGCGCAGGCGGTCGGTGAGGCGGCGGTCGACGGGCTGGCAATCGGCGGCACGCTCGGTCGCGACAAGGAGGAGATGGCGGCGGTGCTGGCGATGACCGCGCCGCTGCTGCCGGTCGAGGCGCCGAAGCACCTGCTGGGGATCGGCGAGGTCGACGACCTGCTGGGTGGGATCGCGCTCGGGCTCGACGTCTTCGACTGCGCGGTGCCGACCCGGCTCGCTCGCCACGGCGTCGCCCTCGCCCCGAGCCCGGAGACGCGCTGGCGGCTCGACCTGCGCAAGGGCCGCTGGGTCGGCGATCGGTCGCCGCTGGTCGAGGGCTGCCCCTGCCAGGCCTGCACCCGCCACGACCGCGACTACCTCAG
>Ga0068862_100000964_pt1 | contig 27678 bp, 26 predicted proteins | sample KBSSwiS52_FD_66598 | JGI IMG/M metagenome (GOLD analysis project Ga0068862, IMG submission 66598) | Switchgrass rhizosphere microbial communities from Kellogg Biological Station, Michigan, USA - KBS Switchgrass S5-2 | ecosystem: Host-associated > Plants > Roots > Rhizosphere > Soil ... | reverse complement strand
GTAGATGTCGGCGCGCTGGTCGACTTTCTTGCCGAGGATCTGCTCCGGCGCCATGTACTTCGGCGAGCCGATCACGTAGCCGGTCTTGGTCAGCTGCGTGTCGCCTTCCTTCTGCGCGGCCGCCACGCCGAAGTCGAGGACCTTCAGCAGCCCCTCGTTGTTGATCATGATGTTCGCGGGCTTCAGGTCGCGATGCACGACGCCTACCTGGTGCGCGACGGTCATGCCGGTGGCGATGTCGATGCCGTACTGGATGGCGCGCGGCAGCGGCAGCGGCTTCTCGTTGACGATCTCGCTGCCGAGCGTGTGGCCCGGGAAGTACTCCATCGAGATCGCGTAGTTGCCGCGCATGTACAGGAAGTCGTAGATGCGGATGACGTTCTTGTGCGTGATCTTGCGCGAGTAGCGCAGCTCGTGCACGAAGCGCTTCATCATCTCTTCGTCGTTCGCCACGTTCGGGTTCAGGAACTTCAGGATCAGCCGCTCGTCGACGACGGTGTCTTCGACCAGCACGACGGTGCCGAACGCGCCCTTGCCGATCTTCTCGATGTACTTGTAGCGGCCCTCGATGATGTCGCCGTTCTTGAGCGTGGCGATGTCCATCTTGACGGCGCTCGCCGCGGTCTCTTCGGCCTTCTTCAGGACCTGGTCGACGTCGCCTTTCTCGATCAGCAGCGTGCGGGCCGGCTCGGCCATCTTCGCTGCCTTCACGTTGGCGGCCGTAGCGGCCGCTGCAGCCGCGACGGCGGTGCTCGAGTAACGGTTGTCGATTTCCTCGAGCGCGCGCACGGCCGCATGCTGGATCGTCTCGTCGGTGGAATTGGCGCCAGCGGCCTGGATGTAGCTGCGCACGCTGTCGGCGCGCTTGTCGTCCGCCAGCCGCGCGAGCGCATTGATCGCCTCGACTTTGATCTCTTTCTCGGGGCGCTCGAGCAGCCGCACCATCGGCTCGATGACGCGCACGTCGCCGAGCTTGCCGAGCGCGCGCGCGATGGTTGGCAGCGAGCGCGCGTTGTCGGAGTTGAGCAGCTCCATCAGCGTCGGCACGGCCTTCTTGCTGCCGATCTCCGCGAGCGCGTCCACGGCCCGCTCGCTCACCCACCAGTCCTTGTCCTTGGTCGCTTCGATCAGGAAGTTGACCGCACGCTCGTCCTTGGTCTGATTCAGGATCTCGATGGCCGCACGCCGCACGTCCTCGTCCTCGTCGCGGATCAGTTCGATGACGGCGTCCACGACGCGCGGGCCGCCGATCTTGCCGAGCGCGTCCGCAGCGCGCGTGCGCACCCACCAGTCGTCATCCTTGATGACCTGCAGCAGGTGCTTGATGTCGCGTGTGGTGCCGAGATGGTTCAGCACTTCGACCGCGGCACGGCGCGCGTACTCGTTTTCGTCCTTCAGGACTTCGACGAGGTACTTCATCGTGTCCGGATCCTTGGCGCGCACCACGACGTCGATGGCGCGGTTGGCCACTTCGAGGTCCGGGTCGCGCAGCAGCTGGCAGACCGGGCCTACGGCGATCGGTCCGTCCATCTTCGCGAGCGCGTTGAGCGCGGCCTGACGGATCAGCTTGTTCGGGTCCTTCAGCTGCGTCTGGATCGCCGCCGAGACCTCCGGCCGGTTGAAGCGCGACAGGATGTTGATGATGTGCATGCGCGCGATCGAGTCCTTGCCCTCGATGCGGCTGGTGAGCTCGGGAATCGACGCGGTGTCGGCGAGATCGCCGATGATCCGGAACAGCGCCGCCTTCTCGTTCGCCTCCTGGCTGTACGCGTGCTGCAGCAGGTCGCGGACCGAAAAGCGCTGCTTCTGGGCTGCGATGATCTCCAGCACGGCCGGCTTGGAGATGTCCTCGCGCCCGAGCAGCTCGATCAGCAGCGCCGGGGGGTAGTTGTGGCTGGCCGTCAGCGCCCAGCTGACGGCGGCGATCGTCCGCGGGCTGCCGTCGCTCAGACCCTGCACCAGGATCGGGAAGGTCTTGCTGTCGACGAGCTGCGTCAGGATCTCGACATACGAGCCCGCTTCCTTCTTGTCCGCGACGGCCAGCGCGTCGAGGATCTTCGGGATCGCGCCGGGGCCGATCTTCGCCAGCTTCTGGAAGGCCTGCTGCGCTTGCGGGTGCAACGGATCGCCAATTCCGCGGATCTCCGCGATCAGCCGCTCAGCTTTCAGATCCGAAAAGAAACTCATCCCGCCTACGAGGTCCGCTTTAGCGTGTGTAACTCATTATGCCACGGCTGCCGCGCTACAATCCGCGCCCCCAAGGCCAAGCCTGTCAGGACCTGTCCCTCGTTCTCATGAGTAAAACGCCTGAATCCGCACTACGCGAGGCCGTCGAGTCCTACGTCGATCCCTATCTGGGGCTGGAGCTGCGTGCAGCCGGCGCGCTGCGCGGATTCGAGCTCGACGGCGAGCGGCTCGCGATCTCGCTCACCCTGGGCTTCCCGGCTCGTCATTATCGGGACGAGCTCGCGGCTGCCATCGAGCAACGTCTGCGTCCGCTCGCCGGCGCGCGGCGCGTGACGATCGACGTCGACTGGCAGATCGCCGCGCACGGCGCCCAGCGCAATCTGCGGCCGATTCAGGGCATCCGGAACATCATCGCAGTCGCTTCCGGCAAGGGCGGGGTTGGCAAGTCGACGACTGCGGCGAACCTGGCGCTCGGGCTGGCGCACGAGGGCGCGGCGGTCGGTCTGCTGGACGCCGATATCTACGGGCCGAGCCAGCCGCTCATGATGGGACTGGCGGGGCAGAGCCCGACCAGCCCGGACCAGCGCACGATGATTGCGCCGGTGGCCTACGACGTAAAAGTCATGTCGGTGGGGTTCCTGATCGACGCCGAGCAGCCCATGGTATGGCGCGGGCCGATGGTGACGCAGGCCCTCGTGCAGCTGCTCGAAACGACGCGCTGGGGCGAGCTCGATTACCTGATCGTCGACATGCCGCCCGGCACTGGCGACACGCAGTTGACGTTGACGCAACGGGTGCCGGTGAGCGGCGCGGTCATCGTCACGACGCCGCAGGACATCGCGCTCCTCGACGCGCGCAAGGGCTTGCGCATGTTCCAGAAGGTCGAAGTGCCGGTGCTCGGCATCGTCGAGAACATGAGCACGCACGTCTGCTCGAGCTGCGGCCACGAGGAGCACATCTTCGGCGCCGGCGGCGGCCGCCGCATGGCCGAGCAATATGCCGTCGATCTTCTGGCGGAGCTGCCGCTCGACATCCGCATCCGCGAACAGGCGGACGGCGGCCGGCCGACGGTGGTCGCCGAGCCGGACAGCCCGCTCGGGCGCGCCTACATCGATCTCGCGCGCCGAACGGCGGCGCGTCTGGTGCGGATCGCGCTCGATCCTGGCGTTGCCTTTCCGTCGATCACGATGGAAGACACCTGAGCCGGCGTCGACGCGCTACCATTGCGGCCCCAAAGCCGTTCACCCGCCACTCATATCTATGACCATCAAGTCCGACCGCTGGATCCGCCGCATGGCTGCCGAGGGAATGATCGAGCCGTTCGAAGCGGGGCAGGTGCGCACGGTCGGCAACGGCAAGATCATCTCGTACGGCACCTCGAGCTACGGCTACGACGTGCGCTGCGCCAACGAGTTCAAGATCTTCACCAACATCAACTCGACGATCGTCGACCCGAAGGACTTCGACTCGAAGAATTTCGTCGACCTGCAGCAGGACGTGTGCATCATTCCGCCGAACTCGTTCGCGCTCGCCCGCACGGTCGAGTACTTCCGGATTCCGCGCAACGTGCTGACGATCTGTCTGGGCAAGTCGACGTACGCACGCTGCGGCATCATCGTCAACGTGACGCCTCTGGAGCCGGAGTGGGAAGGGCACGTGACGCTGGAGTTTTCGAACACCACTCCGCTGCCCGCGAAGATCTACGCCAACGAGGGCGTGGCGCAGATGCTGTTCCTGGAGTCCGATGAAGTCTGCGAGACCTCGTACAAGGATCGCGGCGGCAAGTACCAGGGCCAGAAAGGGGTCACGCTGCCGAAGGCGTGACGGCGCGGCGCGCCGGCTAGTGGTGCTCCAGCTTCTGCAGCACCATCACGGTCTCGACCTTGCCCTTGCGGACCTGCTCGGCGCGCACCGGCAGGAACTCCAGGCTCGGTGCCATCCAGAAGCGCGACGTGCGGCTCGAACCGCCCTCGCGCGTGCTCTCGTAGATCACAGTCTCGATCTTGCCGAGCGCGGAATCGACGGTCGCGGCTTCCTTCTTGGTGTAGACGTAGCGCTTGATGCGGTTGTCGTCGATGAGCGGGATCGTGCCGGGCTCGACCCCACGCAGCAGCGCCGTCGTCACTGCGATCGAGATCGAGGAGCGATCCTGCGTGCCGGGCTCGGGGGTCAGCTCGACCGGCTTGCCCTCGACGACGCCAGTCACGCGGTCGCGTGACCAATCGAAGTGCAGCTCGCCGTCGTCCTCGTTGCCGGACTTGCCGTCGTCGAGCCGCCACTCGATCGGCCGGGTTCCGGAGGCGTCGATCTCCATGACGCTGCGCTCCATGGCTGCCTTGCTCACGAACAGCCGCGCGAGCGTGCTCGGGCTGGCATGCGTCTCGTAGATGTAGCGATCGGTCGCGGCATCGCGTGCGAAGTCGAACGTGATCGTACCGGCGCCGATGCCGCGATAGGTGACGGCGTAGGTAGCCGAGAACGGGCGCGGCACAGCGGCCTCGGCATGCGCCGAAGGGCTCGCCAGGACTGTTGCAAGCATCAAGGTCAGCAGGCTCGCTAACGTTCGCATTCGTTCTCCAAGAAGCAGTCGGACTGGAGCCCGACCTAGACGCTAACCGCCTGCAGCCAACGCGGGTTCCCGCAGCGGCGCATCCAGCGGCCGGCCGTCGAGCCACGCGCGACCTTCCTTCAACAGCAGTCGTCCACGCGCGAACCAGTCGATGGCCTGCGGATAGATCCTGTGTTCGCCCTGCTGAACTCGGGCTGAAAGCGTTGCCTCGGTATCGCCCGGCAGCACCGGCACCTCGGCCTGCAGAACCACCGGTCCGCCGTCGAGTTGCTCGGTAACGAAGTGCACGCTGACGCCGTGCACGGCTTCACCGGCTTCGAGTGCCCGCCGGTGCGTGTTCAGGCCGGGATACTTGGGCAGGAGCGATGGATGCACGTTGAGGATGCGGTCCGCGAATGCGCCGGTGAAGTGCGGCGTGAGAATGCGCATGAAGCCGGCAAGCACGATGAGTTGCGGTTGGTACTGCGCGAGCACCTCGACCAGCGCTCGGTCGAACGATGCGCGATCGGCGAACTTGCGCGGTTCCAGAACGCACGTCGCGATGTTCATCGCTGCTGCGGTCTGCAGTCCCTCTGCCGAGGATTTGTCGCTGACGACGACACGCACCTCGACCGGCAGGCTGCCCGCGGCGGCGCGCTCCGCGATGACGCGCATGTTCGTGCCGCGGCCGGAGATCAGAACTGCGATCGGCAGCGGACTCATCCGCGGATGATGACGCCGCCGTCGCCGCGCCGGACTTCGCCGATGACGGCCGGCTGCTCACCGTGGTCGCGCAGCACCTTGAGCGCGCGCTCGCAGTGCTCGGCGGCAACGCAGACCGTCATGCCGATTCCGCAATTGAAGGTCCGGTACATCTCGTCCTGCGGGATCTTGCCCGCCCGTTGCAGCCACTCGAACACGGGCGGCTGGCTCCACGTCTGCGCGCTGAGCAGGACTTCGAGACCTTGCGGAACGACGCGCGGGATGTTCTCGGTCAGGCCGCCGCCGGTGATGTGCGCGAAGCTGTGCACAGCGACGGACTTGGCCAGCGCCAGCAGCGGCTTGACGTAGATGCGCGTCGGCATGAGCAACGCGTCGTACAACGAACCGCCTTCCAGCTTCGTCGTCGGCGTCGCCTTGGCAACCTTGAGGAGCTTGCGGATCAGCGAATAGCCGTTGGAGTGCGGGCCGGAAGAGGGCAGGCCGATGATCACGTCGCCCGGGCGCGTGCGACTGCCGTCGATGATCGCGTCTTTCTCGACGATACCGACGCAGAAGCCGGCGAGGTCGTAATCGCCGGCGGCATACATGCCCGGCATCTCGGCGGTTTCGCCGCCGATCAGCGCGGCGCCTGCCTGCACGCAGCCCTCGACGATGCCTTTGATCACCGACTCCGCCACGTCGACACTGAGCTTGCCGGTTGCGTAGTAGTCGAGGAAGAACAGCGGCTCGGCGCCCTGCACGACCACGTCGTTCACGCACATGGCGACCAGGTCGATGCCGATCGTGTCGTGGCGGCCGGTCTCGATGGCCAGCCGCAGCTTGGTGCCGACGCCGTCGGTGCCCGACACCAGCACCGGCTTGCGGTAGCGCTCCAGCGGAATCTCGAACAGCGCGCCGAAACCGCCGAGGCCGCCGAGGACCTCGGGACGCAGCGAGCGTTTGACCGCCGGTTTGATGCGTTCGACCAGCTCGTCGCCAGCTTCGATGTCGACGCCGGCGTCTTTGTAGGTAATCGAGTCGGTGGGCATGGTGACCTGAGATAGCGAGTGCGTTTTCTTCGGCAGGGGCTGCGGCGAGGCTGTGATATTTTACACGCATGGCGTTGTTCCGTTCCCTGTGTTGCAAGGTGGCGCTGCTGACGGCGCTGCTGTTCGTCGCCGCGGCTCAGGCCGTCACGGTCCCGGATCTCTACGAGACCGCGCAGCCGGTGGAGGGATCGCGCGACGCCGCCTTCGCCGATGCGTTGAAAACCGTGCTGGTGCGTGTCAGCGGGCAGCGCGACGCAGCGCTGCGCGTCGGCGAGGTCAGCGATCCGCGCAAGTACGTGCAGCGCTTCGGATTCACCGCCGACAACGTGCTCCAGGTGCTGTTCGACAGCGCCTCGGTGGATCAACTTCTGTCGAAAGCCGGTCTACCCATCTGGGGTCGCGAACGCCCGGCCACCGTCGTGATGCTCGGCGTGGAGGAGGCGAGCGGCTCCTGGCGCTGGCTCGCTGCCGACACGCCAGCGCGCGAGCGCGACGCACTCGAAAAGATCGCGCGGCAGCGTGGCCTGCCGCTGAAATGGCCGGTGATGGACGCACAGGAGCGCACCGCAGCCAGCTCGGAGTCGCCCGGTTTGATGCAGGCTGCAGCGCGCTACGAAGCGAACGCCGTGCTGGTGGGTCGGGCGCGTGGCGGCGTCGTCCAATGGACTTTGCTCTCGAACGAAGGCGCAGCCCAGGCAAGCGGTGGACTCGAAGACGGCATCCACCTGGCGGCCGACACGTTCGCGCGGGTGTTCGCAGCCTCGGGCTCTTCGCTCGGCAGCGTCATCGTGGAGGTCGCTGGCATTTCCGATCTCAATGCATATGCCACGACGCTGAATTACCTGGAAGGCATGACGCTGGTGCGCGGCGTCGCGCTCGAGCAGGTCACGGGCGAGAAGATGCGTTTCCGGCTCGCCGTGCGCGGTGACGCCGCGACTCTTCGCCGTGCGATCGCGCTGGATCGTCGACTGGTGCCGACGGATACGGCCGACGGCGCTGCGGCGGACCGGCTCGCGTTCCGCTATCAGCCCTGATCGAAGATGCGGCACATCCCCAATGCGCTCTGCTTCCTGCGCATGCTGCTGGTCGTGCCAGTGGCGTGGCTGCTGGTAACCGACAATTACCGGATCACGCTCGCGATGTTCGCGTTTGCTGCCGCAACCGACGGTCTGGACGGCTTCCTGGCGAAGCGCTTCGGCTGGACTTCGGAGCTCGGCAAGATCCTCGATCCGCTCGCCGACAAGATCCTGCTCGTGGGCGTATTCATCACGCTGGCCGCGCTCGGCGTCGTGCCGGTGTGGTTGGCGGTGACTGCGGTCGGACGGGACGTGATCATCACGGCGGGGGCGATCACCTACAAATACCTCTATAGCTATGGCGAGCTGCATGGGCGGCCGACCGCCGTCAGCAAGCTGAATACGCTGTGCCAGATCATCTACCTGCTGCTCGTCGTCGCCGCGCGCGCCTACGACTTCACGCCGAAGGTCGCGATCACCGTGCTCGGCGCGCTCGTGTTCGTCACGACGGTCGTCAGCGGCCTGGACTACGTCATCACGTACTCGCGCAGGGCAATCGACGTCAGCCGCCGGCACCGCGGCCTTGCGTAGATGGACGCGAGGCAGCTGCCGCTCGGAATCCGGCTGCGCGATACGTCGGTCTTCGCGAGCTACTTTCCGGGACGCAATCAGTCCGTGGTAGATGCGCTCGCCGCGCTCAGTGCGCGTCGAGCCGGCCCAAACGACGGGCCCACTTGCGTGTGGGTGCACGGCGCGGCTTCGGTCGGCAAGACGCACATGCTTCAGGCGATGTGTGCCAGCGCTCACGGCAACGGTGAGCCAGCGGCGTATCTGCCGCTGCGCGAAGTGGCGCAGCTGGGCGGCGAGATTCTCTCGGGTTACGGCCAGTTCGCGCTCGTGTGTCTCGACGACGGCGAAGCCGTCGCCGGCGATGCCAGTTGGGAACGCGCGTTGTTTCGGCTGCATCAGGAGCTGGACGAACAGGGCGGTCGGCTCGTGATGTCCGCCGCAGCGCCGCCGGCAGCGTTGCCGTTCAAGTTGGCTGACCTCGCCTCGCGTTTGAATGGTGGCGTGGTGCTCACGTTGCAACCGCTCGACGAGCAGGAGCAACTCGCGGCGTTGCAGTTGCGCGCGCAGCTGCGAGGCTGCGAGCTGCCGGAGGAGACAGGTCAGTTTCTATTGCGCCGGCTGCCGCGAAACATGGCCGCGCTGTGCACGTTTCTCGACGAGCTCGATACAGCATCGCTGGTCGCGCAACGGCGGCTCACGGTGCCGTTCGTCAAAGCTGTGATGAAGAGCGCGTAACGCGCAGATACGCGACCAACAGCAAGAACGTTACGAAGACGTCCAGCAGGAGCAACGTTGCCCACGTGCGCATCGCGACGTTGGCGACTGCCTCGGTGAGTCCCAGCACCATCGATGGTGCGAGCGCGAGCGTCAGCCAGGCGTACGACCGCCGATGTCCGACATAAATGAGCGGAGCACCCACCACGAACGGCAGCGCGAGAATCATCCCCACGACGATCCGCAGCGCTGATGGCGCAACCAGGACCCAGCGCACGATGAGCAGGAACAGCAGCTCCGCCGCGATCAAGGCGGCGAGTCGCAGGCGGGGCGCCGCAGAGGATTCTTGCCTGGGAGTCAGATCGTTCAAGCGCCGAGCTTGACTGCGAGCTCGGCGACACGCCGACCGAGGTGTACCGCCAGCGTTCGCTCTTCTTCGGTCAGGCGCGGCTGAGTGTCATCGCCGGCGAAGTGACTGGCACCGTATGGCGAGCCGCCTGCACGCGTCTTCGACAACGCCACATCTGTGTAAGGCAATCCGACTATGTACATGCCGTGATGGAGGAGCGGCAGCATCATCGAGAGCAGCGTCGTCTCCTGACCGCCGTGCAGTGTCTGGGTCGACGTGAACACGCCAGCCGGCTTGCCCGCCAGCGCGCCGCTGACCCACAGCGCGCTCGTCCCGTCCAGGAAAAACTTGAGAGGTGCCGCCATGTTGCCGAAGCGGGTCGGACTGCCCATCACCAGGCCAGCGCACTCGCGCAGGTCCTCGTGCGTGGCGTACGGCGGGCCCTCGGCTGGCACTGCTGGCTGCGGAGCTTCGACCACGCTCGCGACTGCAGGCACCGTGCGCAATCGGGCACTCGCGCCCGTAACGGATTCCACTCCACGACAGACTTGTCGAGCGAGCTCGGCGGTGGCGCCTTTGCGCGAATAAAACAGCACCAATATTTCGGGCACGCGTGCAAAACCCTGGAAAGCCAGACGACGCACACGCGCACGGCGCTGCTCTTGTGGGAGTAATGCAACGCAACAGCCCTGCGCGGACCGCACGCATTGTATTCAGCCTAGTCTTGACGGTGTAGGCTTTCGGTTGCTACGGTCGATTGAAAAATCCACCATGGCCCACATCGCTCGCATCCGGGTAATTCTCGTGGCCGCGGCCTTCGCGCTCGCTGCGTGCGCCGGCGCGCCCGTTCAGGAGATGAGCAACGCCCGCCAGGCCATTCGCGCGGCGCGCGACGCCGGTGCCGAGAAAGCAGCTCCGCAGAAGCTGAATGAAGCCGAAGCTCTGTTGAATCGCGCTGAAGACAGCCTGGAACGGCGCGCTTACCGCGAAGCTCGGCGCAGCGCCATCGCGGCCCGCGACAAAGCTGCAGAAGCGCTCGGCGCGGCCCAGCCCGGCAGCAACACGGGTTGACCCTCCTTGTCGGCGATCATTGCACGGCGCTGTCACGTGTCCGGGCGCGTGCAAGGCGTTTTCTACCGCGCCTCGGCCCGTCAGCGCGCACAGGAGCTCGGTTGTCGGGGCTACGCGCGGAATCTTCCGGACGGCCGAGTCGAAGTGCTCGCAGTCGGAGATCCTGCTGCGGTCCACGCGCTCGTCGAATGGCTCCGACAAGGCCCACCGGCCGCGCATGTGACGGACGTGAAATGCGCCGAAGTGCCCCTCGCTGAGCTCGGCGAGCTGCCCAGCAGCTTCGGCACGCGATAATGACCGAGCGACGCGCGCCAGCGGGTCGCGGGAAATCCCGCGGGAAGCGTTATTGGTAGTGCCAGCGGCGCGAGAGCCGCTCGAGCACGAGATCCGCGTAATTCCTGCGCCCGACGCTGCCGTTGTAGCGCGCGAGCGCGCGCGTATAGTCGCCGCGCTCGCGGTCCAGGTAGAACTTCAGGATCGTGCAGCCCATGCGCAGGTTCTGCGGGATGCGCACCAGCTCCTGGTTCGTCATGCCGAGCTGGCGCGGCCAGAACGGCATCACCTGCATCAGCCCGACCGCGCCGGCACTGGAAACCGCCCAGCGATCGAAGCGGCTTTCCACGTCGATCACCGCCATCACCAGCCCCGGCGGCAGCTGCAGCCGCCGTGCCTCGCAGTGCACGTGATGCAGCAGTTCCTGGCGCTCTTTGGGATCTTTCAGCAGCGGCTTCAGCTTCGGCTCCATCGCCGCGAACCATACCTGTTCGTCGAACTTGTCCTCGAAACAGGCACCCGCCGCGAGTGCCTGCTCGAGCAGCGCGCCGAGCTGCGGATCCTGCTGGCGGTCTGCTAAAGCAGGCCCGGCCGCGATCAGCGAGAGCAGGAACAAAGCTGCACGGGGGGCTTTCAACTTGGCTGCGAACCCGATCTGCCGCGTCTGTTGTGCGGGCTGCGCGTCGCACAATATCATGTGTCCAACTCCTCGCACCCATCCCATGAGCGCCGAGAACTACGAAACCGGCGATGTACCGCCCGCGAAGAATCCCGCCCGCGGCGTGTATTGGCTCCCGAACGTGTTCACCACCGGCACGCTCTTCGGCGGCTTTTACGCGATCGTCGCGGCCATCAACGGCGACTTCTCGCGCGCCGGCATCGCGATCTTCGTCGCCATGCTGTTCGACGGCCTGGACGGGCGCGTCGCGCGCTGGACCCACACGCAGAGCGATTTCGGCAAGGAGTACGACAGCCTGTGCGACATGGTCGCCTTCGGCGTCGCGCCGGCGATCGTCGTCTACCAGTGGGGCATCGAGCGCATCGCGGATTACGGCAAGTTCTGGGGGCGGTTCGGCTGGCTCGCCGCGTTCTTCTTCGCGGTCGCCGCGGCGCTGCGCCTGGCCCGCTTCAATGCACGCGCGGCCAGCGCCGACAAGCGTTACTTCGAGGGCCTGCCGAGCCCGTCGGCGGCCGCGGCAGTCGCGAGCTTCGTATGGCTCGCGAGCGAGCTCGATCTCGGAGTCGAACGCACCACCGGCGGGCTCGCGGCCCTCGTGCTCGCTTTCGGCATCACCATCTGCATCGGCGCGCTGATGGTCAGCCGCTTTTCGTACTGGAGCGGCAAAGAGCTCAACGTGCGCGGGCGGATTCCCTGGGTGTACGCCCTGCTGATCCCGCTGCTCTACATCATAGTGTCGCTCGCGCCGGCCTCGCTGTTCGCGCTGTTCGGCACGTATGCGTTGTCGGCGCCGCTGTTCTGGCTGTGGCGCAAGGTGTTCAAGAAGAAGCGGGTAGCGGATAGCGGATAGCGGATGGCCAGACTGGATTCCCGTCGCGTGGCGTATCTGAAAGCGCTCGACATCGATGTCTGGGAGCGGCGCGACCTTGCGCCCGCCGCAGCCGTCGCGGTCCCGGTCGCTGACGGCGGCCCGCAATCCGGCTGGGACGAACTGGAGCGCGCAGTGAAGAGTTGCACGCTCTGCCCGCTGCACAAGACGCGGACGCAGGCCGTGTTCGGCGTCGGCAATCGCAACGCGCAGTGGATGGTGATCGGAGAAGCGCCGGGCGCCGACGAAGACCGCCAGGGCGAGCCGTTCGTCGGACGCGCGGGCCAGCTCCTCAACTCCATGCTCAAGGCGATCGGCCTGAAGCGCGAGCAGGTGTTCATCGCCAACATCCTCAAGTCGCGCCCGCCGAACAACCGCGATCCGCGCCCCGAGGAAGTGCAGGCCTGCATCCCGTACCTGTTCCGCCAGATCGAGCTGGTCAATCCGCAGCTGATCCTGTGTGTCGGGCGCATCGCCGCACAAACCCTGCTGGAGACCGACACGTCGATCGGTAAACTGCGCGGCCAGCTGCATCGCATTGCCGGGAACCGTCCGATGGTCGTCACCTATCATCCCGCCTATCTGCTGCGCAGTCCGGGCGAGAAGCGCAAGTCATGGGCGGACCTGCTGCTGGCGCTGCGTACGTTCGAGCAGCTGGCCCGTGGAGCGTCGCCGTGAGCGCCGAGATCGATCGCTCCAGGCTGTTCGACTCCGTGCGCTTCAGACCGATGGCGCTCAGCGACGTGCCCGCAGTCGTTGCGGTGGAGCGCGCCTCGTATGTCTTTCCGTGGAGCGAGGGCGTGTTCCGCGACTGCATCCGCGTCGGCTACCTGTGCCGCGTCGTCGAATTCGGCGGCGAGGTTGCGGGCTATGGGATCATGTCGTACGGCGCGGGCGAAGCGCACATCCTCAACATCTGCATCCGCAGCGACCTGCGCAGCGCCGGCGTCGGTCGTCGTCTGATGGATTTTCTGCTGGAACGGGCGCGTGCCGCGGACATGCGCGACGTCTTCCTCGAAGTGCGTCCGTCGAATCCCACCGCGATTCGTCTCTACGAATCGCTCGGCTTCGCGCGCGTCGGCGTGCGCAAGGCCTACTACCAAGCGAGCGGCGGCCGCGAAGACGCGTGGGTGTATCGTCTCGCGCTCAGCCCCGCCTGATCGGTTCCCAAGGTAGAATTCGCGCCGTTCGTGTGCGCCCCCTGCGCGCACCTGTGAGGATTGCCACCCCGTGTCGAGTGCTCCGCCCGTCAATCAGAAGCTGGACGCCGAAATCGAGCGCCGCCGCACCTTCGCGATCATTTCCCATCCGGACGCCGGCAAGACCACGCTGACCGAGAAGCTGCTGCTGTTCGGCGGCGCGATCCAGCTCGCCGGCACCGTCAAGGGCCGCAAGGCGGCACGTCACGCGACCTCCGACTGGATGGCGCTCGAACAGCAGCGCGGCATCTCCGTGACCTCGTCGGTGATGCAGTTCCCGTACGACGGCCGCATGGTCAACCTGCTCGACACGCCGGGCCACGAAGATTTCTCCGAAGACACCTATCGCACGCTGACCGCGGTGGACTCGGCGCTGATGGTCATCGACTGCGCCAAGGGCGTCGAGGAGCGCACGATCAAGCTGATGGAAGTCTGCCGGCTGCGCGACACGCCGATCATGACTTTCATCAACAAGCTCGATCGCGACGGCCGCGAGCCGATGGAGCTGCTGGACGAGATCGAGCGCGTGCTCAAGATCGCCTGCGCGCCGGTGACCTGGCCGATCGGCATGGGCCGCGAGCTCAAGGGCATCTATCACTTGCTGGAAGATCGCATCTACATCTACCAGGCGGCAGAGAAAGGCCGCGCCGGTACGCATGCGACGATCGACGGCCTGGCGAGCGCGGCGGCACAGGAGTTTCTCGGCGATCGGGCGCAAGCATTCCACGACGAGGTCGAGCTGGTGCGCGGCGCCGCGCCGCAGTTCTCGACCGCCGAGTATCTGGCGGGCCGGCAGACGCCGGTTTTCTTCGGTTCGGCGATCAACAATTTCGGCGTGACCGAGCTGCTGTCCGCCTTCGTGCGGCACGCGCCGGGGCCGCTGGCGCGCGAGACCACCGGGCGCTTCGTCGAGCCGCTGGAGGAGAAGCTGACCGGCTTCGTGTTCAAGATCCAGGCGAACATGGACCCGGGACATCGCGACCGCATCGCCTTCATGCGCATCTGTTCCGGCCGTTACGCGAAGGGCATGCGGCTGTTCCACGTGCGTCTCGGCAAGGAAATGCGCATCAACGACGCCTTGACGTTCCTGGCCGCCGATCGCCAGCACACCGACGAAGCGTTCGCCGGCGACATCCTCGGCCTGCACAATCACGGCACGATCAACATCGGCGACACCTTCACCGAGGGCGAGTCGCTGATGTTCACCGGCATTCCGAACTTCGCGCCGGAGATGTTCCGCAGGGTCGTGCTGCGCGATCCGCTGCGCATGAAGGCGCTGCAGAAAGGTCTCGATCAGCTGTGCGAGGAGGGCGCCACGCAGGTGTTCCGGCCGCTGCGTAACAACGACCTGATTCTCGGCGCCGTCGGCCAGTTGCAGTTCGACGTCGTCGCGTTCCGTTTGCAGGACGAATACGGCGTGCAGGCCAGCTTCGACAACGTCAACGTGTTCACCGCGCGCTGGATCTACGGCCAGAAAGAGCATCTGAATGCCAAGAAGCTCGAGGAGTTTCGCGTCAAGGCGTACGACAACCTCGCGCTCGATCATTCCGGCGCGCTGGTGTATCTCGCGCCGACCCGCGTCAACCTGCAGCTCACGCTCGAGCGTTGGCCGGATATCGAGTTCCGCGAAACCCGCGAGCACCTGGCCGCCGCGGCCTGAAGCGCCTGGTCGAGTCCTGGCTCAACGGCACGAGGCGGACTCGCGCCGGTAATAGCGGTATTTGCCGGACGTCTCGCGCGGCACGAGCGCGACGCGCTGGATGGTTACCTGGCAGCGCTCGCCAAAGGTCGCTTGCACGATGCCGCGCAGCTGCGCCGCAAGTGCCTCGTCGAATCCGCTGCTGCTTTCTACGAGTACTTTCCATTCAGTGGTGCCGCGCTGCTCGAACAGCACCTGGCCGACGCTGCCAAGGGGCGCTTGGGACAGGAACAGCTGCAAGCGGCGGCCGAGCTCGGAGCCATGAACCAGGCGTCCGTCGGCCGTGGCGAACATGTCGGCGGCGCGGCCCACCAGTTCCGCGAGCACCGGGTGCGGCAATCCGCACGGACACGGATCAGGGGAGATTCGACCCCGATCGCCGATCCGGCAGCGAACCAGCGGCATGGCGCGATTGAACAGCGACGTGACGACGATGTCGCCGAACTCGCCGAGCGGCGCCGGCCGGTCGCCGTCGAAGATCTCGAGGCGCACGTGGTCCGCCATGATGTGCCGCGAGCCGTACGGACACTCGTGCGCGATCGGTCCCATCTCGGTCGAGCCGTACGATTCGAACACGCGCGCACCGAGGTGACGCGCGATCTCTTCGCGCTGGAAGTCGTAGACCTGCTCGCCGCCGAGCTTCACGAACGGCACCAGTTGTGCAGGCCGGTCCGGATGATGAGCGCGGATGTGCCGCGCGAGCTGCGCGATTGCCGACGGCAATCCCATGCACAGCATGGGGTGCCTGCGCAGCAGGTAGCTCGCGGCGCGCTCGAGCTGCTTGAACGTGAGATTCTTCGTCGTGCACACGCGGCAATTGCGCACCCAGTCGAGCAGCGGATGTCCCCCGCCCCACAGCAGGAGCGTGCGGCTGCCGGGGGGAATGCCGAACCAGTACATCGAGCGGTATTCCTGCGCCCAGCTCCAGCCGCCTGCCGCGGGATTGTAGGCAACGCGCACTATCTCGCCGGTGGATCCGGAGCTGCGGCGCGAGAAGACTCCGCTGTTGATCCGGCGAGCGAGCAATGCGCGGCGTTGGGTCATCAGCAGCTTGCGGTCGAGAACCGGCCACGCATCGAGATCTTCCGCATTGGCGCTCGACAACGCGTGGCCCCATTGCCCGCTGGAGTACAGCGGCACGCGTCGGAATGCGAAGCGCAAGGCGTTGCGCAGCAGTTCGTCGGTCAGCGCTTCGAACTGCTCCCTATCGAGTCGTTCCCAGCGCTGCAGCTTCTGCACGAAAGGTCCGACGTGACGCCCGCGCAGACTCTGCAGCGAGTAGTACATCGCCTTGTGAAACCGCTGCTCCAGCGCGTGCGGTACCGGCACCGGGCCGTGGGCCGGGCGCGAGCTCCGAGATTCGCTCGATCCTATCGTCAGAGTCTGCATGGTCGTTCGCTCTGTTGCTGTCGTCGGCACAGGAAATACAGGTACACGGCGAACCGTCGCGGGAGTGCAGCGTGCGCCTCGGCCCAACGCCAGGCGCCGGTCGGCAGGATTCGCAGCAGCGCCTTGTCGTAGGATCCGACGCCGTACCATTCGACGACCTCCAGACCATGACGAGCTGCCAGGCCGACGCTCTCCGCGATCGACATCGAGGAAAACTGCTCGCGCGTGAGCTTCGCCTTGGCCGCAACGACCGCGCGGGTGCTGAAGCGGTTGCCATGCACGTTGAACAGCAGCCGCGAGTCGTTGTCCCGGAGGGCTGAAGCGAGGAAGCCCATCGCGGCGTCGCGCAGCGACGGCTGTGCGTTGAGAAAGAACCGGAAGGCGCTGATGAAATCGAAGCGCCGGCCTCCCAGCACACCGGGATCGCGGGTCGGATCGCCTTCGACGAGCCTCGCAGTTCGTACGCGCTCGCGAGCGACTCCCAGCATCGTGGCGGAGATGTCGAGACCTACGGACGTTGCGAAGCTCCGCTCGAGATGCGAGAGCACGCGCCCCGTGCCGCATGCGAAATCCAGGTACCGCTGCCGGCGCGGCACGTGCTCCAGCACGATGCGATCCAACAGGCGCTGCTCGCTCTCCCAGATCGCGGCGTCGAACGAGCCGGGCGCGAACAGCTTCGCGTCGTAGTCCTTGGCCCAGGACTCCGGCCCCATATGCGTCGTTCTGTAGTCCTGGTAATGCATCGTGCTCACGGCGCCAGGTCGTCGGTACGAAACAGGCGAGTGCGACGCAAGTAGCGTCCGCTGAACGTCGCACCGAGATAGGTGTTCTCCAGCAGCTCCGTGATGGTGCTCGCGAGCATGCGCTGGTCGTATTGCGCAGGCGCGGCGCAGAAGTAACCGGCGATGAACGCACGCGCCAGTTCGCGCAGCTGCGGCCGAAATGCGAGATGCAGCCGCTGCGGCGGATACTTGGCGCGCACGAAGAGCACGAGCGTGCCGATGTCCCAGTACGGATTCGCCTGGTTGTAGCAGCGGAAGCGGGCATACTCGGGCGGCGTGAAGTCGACGAAGGCGACGCGCTTGGCGCTGCGCTTCACCAGGATATTGTCGAAATCGAAGTCGCCGTGGATGCGATGCGTGTGGCGATGAAATTCCTCCAGCGCCGCGCCGATCGTCCAGAACGTGCGGCGCAGCTCTGGCGGCGACAGTCCGGCAAACGTGCGATGCCGGATGACGGTCTGTAGCGGATTCCAGTCGGTAAGAAATTCGTAGTCGATTCTTAGAGCGCCATAGTCTGCATGCAGAACACGCGGTACTCGCAGCCAGGACGATCGCTGCGCGGCGACCCAGGCTCGCAACGAATTGCGCAGCGTCGCGCGAAAAAGCCATTCAGCGACAAAGAGTTTGCTGAAGCAGCGTTCGCTCGGATTCGATGGCGTGATCGCCGTGCCGGGCTGCGGCAACTCGGCCAGCGGAGGCAGCGCGCTCTCCCCGATCTTGCTGTCCGTCCGGCTTGTCATTTGCGTGTTCGTCCGGCGTCAACGCCTTGCGCGCGGGATGCCAACGCCGCGCAGATTACATTTACGTAATGAATACGTAATGAACCCTGTAACAAAGGAGTTCCGGCGCACCGGCGCACGGGCCAGCTTAGGGGGGCTGCTGGGACGCGAGTGGCGCGCTCCAGGCAAGCGCGATTGCGCCGGGCAGCAGAGAGATGAGGAACAGGACGAACAGGGCCATGAACAAAATCAGCGCCGCAGAGTAGTCGTACCCGAGGGCGACGAGCAGCGCGGCCGCGCTGCCTTCGCGCAGTCCGAGCCCCGCGTACGTCAGCGGCAGACGCTGAATCAGCACGGCGACGGGCGCGACCGCGAGGCAGACCATCCACGGCAAGGGCGCGCCAAGTGCATGCGACACGACCCATAACGTGAACACCGGCGCTGTCTGCTCGATCACTGACAGTCCGAGGTTGATCGCGAGAGTCTGACGCCGCGCCGAGTACGCGCGCGCCGCGTCTGCATATTTCGCGAACCGTCCACTTGCGAAGGCCGAAGGCAGCTTGCCGCGACTCAGGCGGCGGGCAAGGGTCGGGTGCAAAATCAGTGCAGCGAGCACAGCGGCAGCGATCCCGGCAACTACGGCCGAGAGCACGGAAAATTTCTGCAAGGGCGGTTGCGGCGCGAGCTGCGCGAGTACTGCGAGGCCCACGACGATGAGCACGAACGTCGCAACGATGCCGTTGAGACGTTCCATCACGATCGAGGCGAGCGTAACGTGCGCATCAAAGCCGCGATTTCGCACGCGCAGGAAGCGAACGATGTCCGGCCCGAGCCCGCCGAGCGGCAGCGCGAAACCGATGAATGTCGATTCGTAATAGATGCGGATGGCATGCCAGTGCGTTAGCCGCGCGTCGAGCACACGCAGCAGCTGATGCCACTTCAGCGCCATTAGCAGCCGGTCGGCCGTCTGGATCGCAATCACAGCCACCAGCAGCAGCGGCTGGGCTCCTCTCAGTAGCGTCAGGCTGCGCTGCCAGTCGAGTCGCGAGATCAGAAAAGCGAGCAGCGCAAGGCTCGCAGCGAGTTGCAGGGCCACGCGCAGCCGGGGTTCGATCCGCGGCAGCACTTTCACGCCGCCCCCCAATGCTCGCCGGCGACGTGCGGGGCGACTATCATCGGCGGCGCGCGTACCTTCCACACATCGGTCTGATTCTAACGTAGGCCATGAAATCGCCGTTCTTCGACAGAAAAGTGTTTGCCTGGGCCCTGTATGACTGGGCGAACTCGGCATTCGCGACGACGGTGATGGTTGCGTTCTTCCCGGTGTTCTTCAAGCAGACACTGGCTGCGGGCATGACGCCGGTGGACAGCTCGATCTGGCTCAGCAACGCGAACGGCATTTCGAGCCTGATCCTCGCCTTGACGGCGCCATGGCTCGGGGCGCTCGCCGACAAGGGCAGTGCGCACATCCGGATGCTTGCGATCTTCACCGCGATCGGCGTCTTGCCGACTGCACTGCTGGCATTTGTGAGCACGGCCGACGCGCTCACGGGCTTGACGCTGTTCGTGATCGCGTCAATCGGTTTCTGGGGCGGGCTCATCTTCTACGACTCGCTGTTGATCCGGGTCGCGCCGGCGGGCCGTGTCGATTCGGTGTCGGGCTTCGGCTATTCGCTCGGCTACCTCGGCGGCGGCCTGCTGCTGGTCGTCAACGTCGTGATGTACCAGAAGCCGCAGTGGTTCGGGCTCGCGAACGGCGAGTCGGCGATCCGCGCCTCGTTCGTGACGGTCGCGGCGTGGTGGTTGGTGTTCGCAATTCCGTTGCTGCGCCAGCGCGGCACGTTTGCCACCGGGCCGTCGATCGGGCTGGTGCGAGCCGCGCGCGAAGGGTTCGCTGAGCTGCTGCGCACGTTCCGCGAAGTACGCAGGTTCCGCCCGGTGATCCTGTTCCTGCTCGCCTACTGGATGTACATCGATGGCGTCAACACGATCATGAAGATGGCCGTCGACTACGGCCTGGCGCTCGGCTTCCCCGCGAGCAGCCTGATCACCAGCATCCTGATGATCCAGTTCATCGGCTTCCCGATGACGCTGCTGTTCGGCTGGTTCGGCGATCGCATCAGCCCGCTGCTCGGAATCTTCGTCGCGATCGTCGTGTACACCGCGGTGACGTTCTACGCGGTGCAGATGACCAACGTCACCGAGTTTTACGTGATGGGAGCCGCAATCGGCTGCGTGCAGGGCGCAATCCAGGCGATGAGCCGCTCTTACTACAGCCGCCTGATCCCGGCGGACCGCGCCAGCGAGTTCTTCGGCTTCTACAACATGATGGGCAAGTTTGCCTCGGTGCTCGGGCCGTTCCTGATGGCAGCGACGGCGGCGATCACCGGCAACAATCGCAGCGCCATTCTGTCGGTCGCCATTCTCTTCGTCGGCGGCGCAATCATGCTCGTGGTCCAGGGACGTAGCACGCGCACTGCGCCAGTGGCCGCACAGGAACCTGCTTAGCAACGCGGACGTTGCCTCTACTGCTCGCCAGTGGAGGCCGCGATGCCGAGCAAGACGCCGGAGCCTGTCGTGCCCGAGGTCCGCAAGGGCCAGGGCGACATGCACATTTCAGCAGACGTGTTTCGCGAGCGATTGCGCGAGCGCTTCCACGATCCCGCGTTCGAGCGCACCAGCGCAGAGATCGACAAGATCATCGACATCGCGTGGCGCGCGTACCAAGAGTCCCACAAGAGCCCACGCACGCGTGCGGCGGGCGAACGCTTCGCCGACCCTGAAATGCAGTTGTCGGTGCAATGGCTCGCGACACGAGATGCGATCGCAGCGGCACAGCGCGAGCATGACGATCCGCAGGCAAAGTCGCGCGTGCTAGTGATCTGCGGCGCGGCGCGCAACGATCAGACGTGTCCGGGGGAAATGTCCAAGACGTATCGATTGTGCTCCACCGCGCGTGGCGTGCTGTCGAGCGCCGGCGATTTCGAGGTGGACTTTCTCGACCTCAGCCGGCTCACCGCCGAGTACGGCCGCATCATCTACCCGTGCAAGGCGTGCGTATCGACTGCGATGCCGCTGTGTCACTGGCCGTGCTCGTGCTATCCGAATCACGGGCTCGGCCAGGTGCAGGACTGGATGGGCGAGATCTATCCCCGGTGGGTGGCCGCTCACGCTGTGATGATCGTCACGCCGGTTTACTGGTATCAGGCACCGAGCACGCTGAAGCTGATGATCGACCGGCTGGTGTGCGCCGACGGCGGCAATCCCGATCCGACTTCGACCGCGGGCAAGGATCCGGCGAAAGCCAAGGAGCTGGAGCTGCGCGGTTGGTCTTATCCGCGGCATCTGGCGGGCCGCGCTTACTCAGTTGTCGTGCACGGCGATGCAGCCGGTGCGGAGACGCTGCGGCGCTCGCTCAGCGATTGGCTCGCGGACATGGAGCTCGTCTCAGCCGGGCAGGTCGCGAATTTCGATCGCTACGTCGGCTATTACGAGCCGTATGCAACGAGCCACGATGCGCTCGACCAGGATGCTGCGATCCACGAGGAAGTGCGCAACGCGGCGCGCGCGTTGATGGGCAAGGTGCGCGAGCTGCGCGGCGCGAAACACTTCGACGCGAACGCCCTCGAAAGTCCTCGCCCAAAGTAGGTTAGCGCCCTGTAGGTCGGGCTTTAGCCCGACTCTCACCTACCACCGCGCCGGATCGACTCGGTAATACCGCCGCAGTTGCTCGTACAACCCTGCGTGCTGCAGCTCCAGCTCGCGCGGCTTCTCGAAGAACGCTTCCGTGACCACCGCGAAGAATTCCGCCGGCGCGCTCGCCGCGTACGGATCGAGAAACGTCGGCTGTCCGGTACCGAGCGCGACTCGCAATCGATCGAACTCCTCCCAGAACACTTGCGACCATTCGCGGTAGGCGCGCGCGCTGCCGAGGCCCGGTGCCCCGTCCATCGTCTCGTCCTCCATGTCGAGGTAGTGCGCGAACTCGTGCAGCACCACGTTGTGACCGGTCGTCAGACCGTCTTCGATGTCCTGCCACGACACGATGATCCGGCGCGAGTCCCACGCCTGGCCCGACAGCACGCGCTGCCCTTCGCTAACCACGCCGTGGCCGTCGCGATGCGTGTGCGGCACGATGAACGGCGTCGGATATACCAGGATCGAGAACAGGTCGTCGTAGAAGTGCGAGCGCGGCACGTCAGGCCGGTTGACGACGAGCAGGCAGGCGTAGGCTGCGATCACCACGCGCATCTCTTCCGTAACCGACAGACCGTTGCAGCCGACGAAGCTCTTTTCGCCGACGAAGATCTGGATCAGCGCATGCAGGCGCGGACGCAGCTCGGGCGGGACCCGCGCGTAGATCGAGGTGCGGGCGCGCAGCCAGTCCTGCCAGTGCGGCGGAAATGCCTGGCCGCCCAGCGCCGCGCGGCGCCGGCGGCGCCACCAGGCTTCGCCGGCGACGAACCACGCGGCGATGCCGACCGCGATCGCGACTAGAAAGAGCAGCAGCAGCACGCGAGGTTCTTCTGTCGGCCAGTGTTAACGACGGGATGCGGGCGCGGCGTCAGACTTTCAACTGGTTCACGATGAATTTCAGCCGGCTCAGCTCGGAACGATTCAGCTGCGGGCCCCACGAGCGGGGACCGTAGCGGAGGGCGACATAAAGGTTGCGCGCTTCCGCCAGTTGCTGGGCGAGCTCGGGCCGTGCCTGCAAGACGCGCGCGACGTAGTCACTCGGCCCTTCGTGTGCCGCGCGCGGCAGACCATGACGCGCGAGCTTGCGACACAGTTGCTCGTAGATCTGCGCGAGCGGATCCGGCGGGCGCGGCCGGAAGCGCCATGACAGGTATGCCGACATGATCGCGAAGAAGGCTATCAGCGTCAGCACCAGCCCGATGCCGAGCTCCTCCCAGTCGGCGTCGCCGATGTTCAAACGTTCGAGCAGCCAGCGCTGCTGCGTTTCGCCGAACGCGACCACCTCGCTGTTCCAGAACGTGTTGGCGGCATCCCAGGCGAGGCGCAACTGCGAAAGCAGCGCGTTCCGCCGCAGGAAGTCGCCGGGCAACGATTCGCCGCTTTCGGTCAGCGCGGCCTCGATCCCCCGTTCGATGCGCTCGGGCGCTATCGCTGCGGTTGGATCGACTCGCACCCAGCCGCGGTCCTCCAGCCAGACCTCCGACCACGCATGGGCATCCGACTGGCGGATCAGCAAGTAGCCGCTCATCGGGTTGTACTCGCCGCCTTGATAGCCGGTGACCACGCGCGCGGGGATGCCAGCGGCACGCGCCAGCATCGTGAAGGCCGAGGCGAAGTGCTCGCAAAAACCGCGGCGCGTGTTGAAAAGGAAGTCGTCCACCGAGTCGCGCTCGAGGCGCGGCGGCTCGAGCGTGTAGAAGAATTCCTCGTCGCGAAACTTGGCGAGCACGGCTGCGATGAAGGCTGCGTCGCTCCCGGCGCGCTCGCGCATCTCGCGCGCGAGCGCGATCGAGCGTGCGTTGCGACCGCCGGGCAGTGCCAGGTCTGCGACACGCATGGCCCGCGGCAACGGACCGCTCACCGCATACGTCGTCGCCGACTCGAGACGGAAGGAGCTCAACGTGGCGATCGACGCCTCCGACCACAGTTGCAAGTCGGAACTGCGCATCACCCGCCCGGTCGGCCAGCGCGTCGCGACTTCGAGCGCAAAGATCCAGCGTCGCTGATGCGGCTCGAGCATCACTTCGTATTGGTAGGTCGGGCCGGTGGCCGTGACTCCCTGCGATATGAACGGGTCGCGCCGCCGGCGCCATGTCCGGCCGTCGAAGTCGTGCAATACGGGCCCGCGCCAATAGCGCTCGCGGGCCGGCGGCAGCGTGCCGGCAAACTTCGCGCGGAAAGCGAGCTGGCTGGAAAGACTGAGCTCGGAAACGTTACCCGGCGACATCTCGTCCGACAGGCCGGTGGTCGCGGCGCCGCGCGACGGCACCACCGCCCAGAACTGGCCCGGCAGGCGCGGAAACAGCAGGAACAGCAGAATTGCGAGCGGCACGGCTTGCACGAACATCTTGCCGGTGATGCCGACGGCTTCGCGCACCGACATCGACATTGTCGTCTGATGGATGCGCATCAGCGTGACAGTCAGCAGCCACGCGGTGACGAGCATGTACGGCAAGCGCAGCAGGCTTTGGTTGTAGAGGAACGCCGCGAACAGCGCGAAGTAGGACAGAAAGACGATCACTGTGAGATCGCGCAGCGTGCGCGTCTCGAGCAGCTTCATCCCTGCCATCAGGACCAGCAGCGCCGTCCCCGCATCGATGCCATTCAGTGTTCGATAGTCGAGCAGCACGGCCAACAGTGCGACGAACGCGAGCACGCCGCGCAGCCACTTCGGCGGCAGCTCCCAGCGCTTCACTTCGATCGCAACTCGCAGCGCTGCAGCGCCGGCCGCAAGCAGCAGGACCCAGGCCTGGATGTGACTGGCGTGCGGTAGTACCGAGAGCGCGAGCGCGCCGATCACCCAGACGAGACGCTGGAGCGCCGGTGGCCAGTGGGCTGCCGCTCTCCAATTCAGAGCGCTGACTTCAGCCATGGGCAGTTTGCTCATCGAACAGCGCCAGCGCAGTCAGGCAACGCTGTCGATGTCCCGGCCCGACGTTCGGAGCAATCTCCTGTCCAGGCAACCGCAGGCCAAAGGCGCGGCCGGCGGCGTGTGCATCTTCGATCCAGCGACACAATTGCGACAGCCGCGCTTCAGTGCCGAGCCCGCTCAAAGCGTCCCAATCGAAAGAATGCGAAGTTACGGCAGTGCCTGCGTACTGCTTCACCTGCAGGCCTTGCTCGCGTGCGTACGCCTTCCAGGCGATGCGTCGCGGCGAATCGCCCGCGTGAAATGCACGCAGGCCGGCGAAGTCTTCGTCGCCGCGGGTCGTGTCCTGCGCGCCGCCGGTGTCGGTTTCGAGCGGCGGCGGCGCCAGGCCGCGCGGGCCCGGCTTCGGATACACCACGCAGCGGATGTCCATGTTCAGGTAGGCCCACGCGCGGTACATGCCGAACGGATGCCGCGTCGTGATCTCGAACGAATCGAGCCGCAGCAAGCCGCGTTGCGGCGCGGGCACTTCGAGATCCAACACGACGCGCGCGCCAGGCTCTACCCGCACCGGCTCTGCGATGCCGTGCTCGTTGGCGATCGTCAGTTCGTAGCGCGCGACCTTGGCGTCGTTTTCCAGGGCGATACGGAAGCGCGCAGTCTGCCCTGCGAACACCGGCTCGCTCGCGGCCGAGCGGATGTGTACGCCGGCCAGATTGCGATGAGCGTAGTGCATCGCTGTGAGCGACAAGGCCCCGAGCATGAAGGTGAGGCCGAGCGCGAGATTGTTGGCGTAGTTCATCGCCCCGAGGAACATCGCGAACAGCATCAACGCGAAGGCGATGCCGAGCGAGCTCGGCACGATGTAGATGCGTCGGCCGGAGAGCAGCAGCGGATCGGGATCGATGCCGTGCCGCTTGCGCGCCCAGGTGCGGGTCCGACGGCGCAAGGCGGCGAGGGCGCGCGCGAGCATTTCAGGGAACCGCGACGGCCCTCAGCACGAGCTCGCCGATTTCGGCGGGCTTCACGTCGTCGTTGCGCGGCTTGAGGCGATGGCCGACCACCGCGCCGAGCACGGCCTGGACGTCTTCCGGCGTTACGCCGGGATGCGAGTGGATCAATGCCCACGCCTGCGCGGCGCGCAGCAACGCTATCGATGCGCGCGGCGAAAGGCCCGCTTCGAATTGCGGCTGTTCGCGCGTGTAACGCACGATCGCCTGGACGTAGTCGAGCAGCGCGTCCGAAGCGTGGACTCGCGGCACCATCATCTGCATGAGCAGCAATTGTTGCGGCGATAAGGTCGGCGCCAGCGTCGCGAGCAGGTCGCGCCGGTCCTGGCCGAGCAGCAGCTGACGTTCCAGCGCCGCGTCGGGATAGCCGAGCTGGATGCGCATCAGGAACCGGTCGAGCTGCGACTCCGGCAGCGGATACGTGCCGATCTGATACACCGGGTTCTGCGTGCCGATCACGAAGAACGGATTGGTGAGCGGATAAGTCTGGCCGTCCGCCGTCACCTGATGCTCTTCCATCGCCTCCAGCAGCGCGCTCTGCGCCTTCGGCGTGGCGCGATTGATCTCGTCGGCGAGCACGAGCTGCGCAAACACCGGTCCCTTGTGGAACTGGAACGTGCTGGTTTCGCGCTCGAACACCGACACGCCGATGATGTCCGCCGGCAGCAGGTCGCTGGTGAACTGGATGCGCTGATAGGTCAGGCCGAGCGATTCGGCGAGCGCGTGGGCGAGCGTCGTCTTGCCGACGCCCGGGATGTCCTCGATCAGCAGGTGGCCACGCGCCAGCATGCAGGCGATGGACAAGCGCAGCTGCTGTTCCTTGCCGAGGATGATGCGGTTGAGCTGCGCGATCGTCGCGCTGACCAGCTCGATCGGGTCGGCCTGCGTGATGAGCGTGGGAATCGCGGATTCCATCGTCTTCACGCCCGACGCTGCGCCACCAACGCGGCGACGACCTGTTCCTGCTGCTCGATATCGGCGACCGTTCGGCGGAAGTTGGCGATGCGCGTATGCACTTCGGCAACGATCTCTGCCGGCGCCCCGTCGACGAACTTGCGGTTGCTCAACTTGCCTTCCTCTTTGCCGAGGTCCTGTTGCGTCTTCGTCTTGCGCTTCTGTAAACGCGCCAGTTCCGCGGCGGGGTCATCGATCAGTCCGGCGAGCGGCGACGAGATCGTGCGCTGCTCGATGCTGGTGGTCGCCGACGGCGGCAACTGCTCTCCCGACGCGACGATGCGCAGGTCGCTGATCCTGCCGACCGACTTGATCACGCCGACGCTCGCCGCGAGAGAGTGCTGATCGTCCGCGTGCGGCGACTGGTAGTGGATCACAATTTCGCGACTTTGCGGAATATCGAGCTGCCCGCGGATCTGCCGCGCCCCGAGGATCGCCGCCTTGATGGCGGCGATGTTGCGCTCGGCGGCCGCGTCCTGTGGAAACTCCGTTGCCACGGGATAAGGCTGCAGCATGACGCTCGGACCGGAACGCGCTGCGAGGGGCGCGACCGATTGCCAGATCTCTTCGGTGATGAACGGCATCATCGGGTGCAGCAGGCGCAAGTACGTTTCCAGCACCTGCACGAGCGTCTGGCGGGTGCCGCGCTTCTGCGCCGCACTCGCATCGGCAGATTGCAGCGCTGGCTTGGACAGCTCCAGATACCAGTCGCAGTACTCGTACCAGGCGAATTCATAGAGCGCTTGTGCGGCGAGATCGAAGCGATACTCCGCGAGCCGCGCACGCACTTCCGCGATGGTCGCGCCCAGCCGCGAACGGATCCAGCTGTCAGCGGGCGAGTACGCGATTTCTCCGCCTTGCTGTCCGCAGTCCTGGCCCTCAGTGTTCATCAACACGTAGCGCGCCGCGTTCCACAACTTGTTGCAGAAGTTCTTGTAGCCATCGATGCGGCCGAGATCGAAGCGGATGTCGCGCCCCATCGTCGCGAGCGCGCACAGCGTGAAACGCAAAGCGTCGGCACCGTGCGCGGGGATGCCGTTCGGAAACTGCTTGCGCGTGTTCTTCTCGATGCGCTCGCGCAGGTGCGGCTGCATGAGACCGGTGGTGCGCTTGGCGACCAGCGCCTCGATGTCGATGCCGTCGATCAGGTCGATCGGGTCGATGATGTTGCCCTTCGACTTCGACATCTTGTCGCCATGCTCGTCGCGGATCAGCCCGGTGATGTAGACGTCGCGGAACGGCACGTCGCCGGCGAACTTCAGCCCCATCATCATCATGCGCGCGACCCAGAAGAAGATGATGTCGAAGCCGGTCACCAGCACGCTGGTCGGATAG
>Ga0068862_100000962_pt1 | contig 27754 bp, 17 predicted proteins | sample KBSSwiS52_FD_66598 | JGI IMG/M metagenome (GOLD analysis project Ga0068862, IMG submission 66598) | Switchgrass rhizosphere microbial communities from Kellogg Biological Station, Michigan, USA - KBS Switchgrass S5-2 | ecosystem: Host-associated > Plants > Roots > Rhizosphere > Soil ... | reverse complement strand
TCAGCGCTCAACGGGAGCGGCGTAGCGACGTTCTCGACGTCGACCCTTGCCGTGGGGACGCACTCCATCACCGCACAGTACAGCGGCGATGCCACCCACACGGGCAGCACGTCTCCGGTGCTTTCGCAAACGGTGAACGGGGCGACTACGACGATCACGTTGGCATCCAACACCAATCCGGCAAAGACCGGAGTGCCCGTGACCTTCACCGCCACTGTTTCGCCCTCGGCGGCGACCGGAACAGTTCAGTTCTTCGATGGTTCGACTTTACTGGGGACCGTGGCCCTGAGCAGCGGCCAGGCATCTCTCACGACGTCATCGCTCACCGCAGGGAAGCATTCCATCACGGCCGTTTACGGTGGGAATGCGAATTTTGCGAGCAGTACGTCGGCCGTTCTGACTCAGAACGTGACAGGAAAGAAATAGACGTTAATCGCGCGACGGACGCCTCGACGATGGTGCGCCACTCGTCGTCGAGGCTGATTTGAAAACGCTTTGTTGAGGGCGCAGGAGGATACAATAGCCCGCCATCTTCAGTGGAGGTTTGAATGCGCACGGTTTTCGTGTCCCTCCTCGTCTCGCTCGGCATCGTCGCACTGCTCTCCTCACCGGTCTCGCTCCAGGACAGAAATCTACGCGGCGCTGGCGGCCTGCCGCAGGGCGGTTTCGTCGAGGAACGGGGCGGCTTCGACATCAGCGGCCCCTACGAGGTCGATCCCAACTGGCCGAAGAAAACCTGGCCCGCACAGGGTTACATCTGGGGCTCGCAGGCAGGCGTCTATCCTGAGTCGGCAGACAAGGTCTTTCTCGTCAGCCGTGGCGAGATCGAGCTGCCCAAGGATCTGAAGATCCCTCCCGGTTTTCCTGGGAACTGGGGCGCGCTCAATCGCGGCGGCGCCACCGGCGAAGTTCCCGTCTTCCGCAACACGATCCTCATCGTCGACCGGCAAGGCAATCTCGTCGAGTCGTGGAAGCAGTGGGATTACCTGTTCGAGGGCGGCCGTGGCCCCCACCAGATTTATGTCCAGCCGTACGACCCTGAGCGGCACGTGTGGATCGTCGACGACATGAATCACGTGATTCACAAGTTCACCAACGACGGCAAAACGAAGGTCTTCACGCTCGGCGAAATGGGGGTCTTCGGTCCGAACGACGACCTGCAGCACTTCAACCGCCCGACGATGATCGACTGGTTACCGGACGGGACCTTCTTCGTGAGCGACGGATACGCGAACAGCCGGGTGGTGAAGTTCAACAAAGAGGGAAAGCCGCTGTTGTGGTGGGGCTCGATGCAGCCCGCGAAAGGCGACGGCGAGTTCACGGTGCCGCACGGGATCGCCGTTGGCGACGATCGCCACGTCTATGTGTCGGACCGCTTCAACCGCCGAATCCAGGTATTTGACGAGAATGGCGTCTTCCTCGACAAGTGGCCGAGCGGCTACTGCCATTCCCTGTCGATGAGCCGCGATCAGCATCTCTGGTGCTACGACGGCGACCACGAGCAGTTCGTAAAATTCGATCTACGCGGACATATTGAAACGGTGTTCGGCCGCTACGGCGTGTATCCCGGGGCGACGTGGGGCGTGCATCAGATCTCCGCCGACTCGGAAGGCAACCTGTACGCCGCCGAAGTCTTCGGTGGGCGGACACAGAAGTTCGTGCCGAAGCGGAACGCGAACCCGCACGATTTGTTCTTTGGTCGAGAGCTTGCGCCGAAGACGCCAACCCCGCGCATCAGCACGGTCCGTATGGCGTCGCCAACGGCGGTTGCGACGGCAAAGCCGAATCCGAACGCGCCAATCCCAAACTTTGCCGGAACCTGGAATTTCGACAAGTCGAAGAGTCAGATGGCGGCAAGCGGAGGCATGGGAAATGGAGTGGCCGAACCACCGATCTCGATGACGGTGACGCAGAACGGCACGCAAATCTCGGTCACCATGCGATACGAGGCCGAAGGCGCGCCGCGCAACGGACGCCCGACGAGCGCGGTCTTCACGCTGGACGGCAAGATGAATCAGGTGCCCGATCCGGAAGACGCGAGACCTGCGTACAACTACAAGCGGATCGCAACCTGGGACGGGGCGCGCCTGGTGCTGCGGACGATTCACGGCCTCAACAACGTGCGTGAGGTGTGGGTCCTCGACGGCAACGTGTTGAAGCTGCAGCGGGCCGCGCAGACACCGGGCGGTGCGGATTCCGCCTCACGCGACCTCGTCTACAGCAAAGGGTCGTAGCGGACACTCCATCGCATGTCGCCGTGGGCTTCGAACCGGCCCACGGCGTCGATTCGCGCAAAGACCGCTGCGCGACCTACCCCGCAAAAAATACGCCGCCCCTATCGTTGAGGTGCTCGCCGCCTCACATGTTGCGGGGTCTTGTCCCGTTTGACGCGTCTACAGTCACGGGCCGGACCAAACCGCGCACAACGACGCGCAGGAGAACGATCATGAACATCACGACCCCGACGAAGATCCGCTTACTACACCGGCGGGCGGTCATCGCGGCGGCGAGCATGGCCATCGTCGCGCTGACGATCGCCGCTCGAGCCGAAGCCCAGGTCATTCCTCCAACGGTGCCGGCAAACCTCGAGGTGGAGCACGGCAACACGCCATTCCTTGTCGGCCATGCAGTGGGCACCCAGAACTACATCTGTCTGCTGGCGCCCAAAGGCTTTGCGTGGACGTTCTTCGGCCCGCAGGCAACACTGTTCGGCGATGACGGTCAGCAGCTGACAACCCATTTCTTGAGCGCGAACCCGGACGAGAACGGCACACTGCGGGCGACGTGGCAGCACTCGGAGGATACGAGCGCGGTATGGGCGAAGGCCGTCGCCAACTCGACGGATCCCGCGTACGTCGTGCCCGGGGCCATTCCCTGGCTCAAGCTCCAGGCCGTCGGCGTGGAGCAGGGCCCAACCGGCGGAATGGCATTGTTCGGGACGACTTTCGTGCAGCGGGTGAACACGACCGGGGGCATCGCGCCTGCCGCCGACGGGTGTCGGCACGCCGGTGACATCGGCAAGAAAGCGCCGGTGCCGTACACGGCCGACTACGTGTTCTACCGGAATTAGCAAACAACCGCAGGCGCGCGCGCGCCCAGCGGCCGACTACGACGTGATTCGAAGCATCTTCATCGCATTGCCGCCGAGCATCGCTTCCTTATCCGCGTTGCTCAAGAACGGCGCGTTGAGGACGAAGTCGATGCCGACCGGCCAGTCGAACGGATAATCCGTTCCGTACACCATCTGACCCACGCCGACTTCCGCCACCAGATGCCGGAGACCTTCCTGGTGAAAGATCATCGTGTCGATCACGATCTCTTTCTTGAAGTATTCGCTCGGCTTTTTCTTGAGCGCCCTGCAATCCTCTCCGTTGGCCTGGTCGCACACGGCATCTGATCGGCCGCTGTAGGACGGCAGGTATCCGCCTGCATGAGCGCCACAGACGCGAAGCCCCGGAAACCGATCGAACACCCCTTCGAAGATCAGGTGCGAGAGAAAGACCGTTGTTTCCAGCGGATTGCCGATCCGGTTGCCGAGCCCACCTTTTCCGTTCAGACGCATGTTCGAAGTCGTTCCCGGCGCGTTCTGAGGATGCATGAACAGCAGCACACCAAGCTGCTCCGCTTTGGCCCAGAACGGATCGAACTTCCGATCCGACAGTTCTTGTCCCTCGACGCTCCCTCCGATGGCGCCTCCCCGCAGTCCCAGCTTGTTCACCGCATAGTCGAGCTGATCGGCGGCCAGGTCGGGGTGCTGTAACGCCAGCGTCGCCATACCGACAAATCGATCGGGATGCGCGGCGACGCCCGCCGCAATCTTCTCGTTCTGCAGCTGAATGAGGTCGCGGGCGAGCGCACGATCCGCCGAATAGCCCCAGGCGTTGACGTTGATGGCCTGATAGTCGATGCCCTCTTTGTCCATGTATTGCAAGCGAGCCGCGGTGCCAGGACCGAGCGCGATCGCGCCCATGAGGTTGTTCTTGGCCTGTGCGGCCAGAGGGGTGTCTTTCACCAGATCCCACACCTCGGGCACGAACGTATGCGCATGCACGTCGACGACGGTGACGCGACGTCCGGCGATCATGGCGCGTCGCCGTGTGCCCTGGGCAAAGGCGTCGCCCCCGACGGCCAGACCTGCCGCTGCGCCGGCAACAGTTTTCAAGAAATCGCGTCGATTCGGCATCGCTCTCTCCTTTACCCGCCGCTACGTGCCTTACGGCCTTACCGCCCTACCACTCCAACTGCATTCCCAGCCTCACGAGACGTCCACCGAGAATCTGCGTCACATCCTGCCAGACGCCGCCCGGAGGGCTGTAGGTCGTGTTCATGTTGAGCACGTTGCTCGCGTTCAGGAGATTGTAGATGTCCACATCCCCGCGCAGCTTGCGCGTGCCGAACTGGAAGATCCGGGAGAAACGCAGATCGACTTGCTGAAGGCGCGGTTCGAACACTGAATTCGGCGGTATCAGTTCAACCGTGACATTGCCATTGCATGTTGCGGCCCCCCGGCACGATCCCAGATTGCGCCCCAACGACGGCACGATTTCCGCGTTGGTCGCGACGTAGCTCGCCGTGATTGGAATACCGGAACTGTTCTGGTAAATCGCGCTGGTTTGGATGTGCCACGGCAGCGGGTACACCGCCATGAACTTCACCTGCGTCGCCTGCGACCAGGGCGGCGCGACGTCGCAAAACGGCGCGTCTCTCGATACGGTCGATGTGGCCGGCAGCACGAGGACGCCCGGGAACACCTGCGCGGTGAGCGAGGGATCGCCGTTCTGATAACAGTTGTTCGTTGACGTGCGCCCCATGCTCAGGCCGCCGGAGAACTGACCGCCCTGACCGAACCGTGCATTGAGCGTGGCATCGATGCCGTTGTAGACCTGTGTCGGTTCGCCATAGTGCGAGGCCTGGGTCATCAGGTTGTCCACCAGCCCGAACGCACCAGGTTTGACGTCGTAGAGTCCACACAACCGTTGTCCGCTGTTCGGCAACCGGCTGTCGGTCGGCACCGTGATGCAGAACGGCTCGTAATCGGCGGCGGAAGTCAATTGATTGTCGCCAACGAGAAACCCACCGTACCACGTGCGGAAGTAGCCGACGTTCACTCCGATTCCCGGGCGCAGCTCGTGCTGGAACGACACCGACCCCTGCCAGTTGTGAAATTGATCGTTGAAGCCGCTCTGCGCGTCGGCCGCATAACGCGTCTCCGCGTTGGCCTTTCCGAAATTGAGGTTCGACCACGCTCCGCACTCGCCGTTGGCGGCCGGGTCCAGGAGAACGCAGTCGGGGCGATAGTTCGTGTTGCTGTCTGTCCAGTTGCGGCTGGTCGTCCGTGTGAGATTCACTGCCGGGTTTGCCGACGCCTGAATGACGCGATCGGGATAGTGGCCGAGAGAAGCTTTCAACGCCGTTCGTCCCGTGCCGAACAGATCGTAGGCGAACCCGATTCGCGGACTGAGATTTCGATAGTGAGGAATGTTGTCAACCGGCGCGAACCGCCGCTCCGGCACGAAGAACCCCGCCCCGAGCACCTGTTCCGGCGTCGAGGCCTTCGCATCGCTGTACCTGAGGCCGGCGTTCAGCGTGAACCGCTTCAACGTCCATTGATCCTGCGCGTACAACGCGATATCTCTCACGGACTCTTCGAAGTTCCAGGGCGCATCGGTCAGCGTGACCTGGTTGGGCACGCCGTTCCGGAATCGGTAATTGAGCGAGCCGTTGTGCATCCAAAGGTCGTGACCGAGTCGGTCGATGTCGCCGATGCGCACCTGACGCAGTGTCACGCCCGCTTTCACCGTCTGCGAAGCCGTGACGCGCGACACCGCGAACCGATTCAGATACTGACGTCGCGGGAGCGTACGCGTGGGGATGTTGCCGTAGATCAGGTTCAGGCCCTGATCGGTGACTTGAATGTTCGTCTCCGGGAAACCGGGCTCGCGGATGTCGTTCTGATTGATCACATAGATCGTCGTACCTGCCTCGAGCAGGATTCGGCTCGTGAGTGGGTTCGTCCACGACACGCTCGACAGGTAATGCGGATCGTAGTGATGCTCGCCAGCCGCTTCGGGTGTCCGCCGCGCGCCAGGATTCAACAGATTGAACCGGCAGTTGCAATTCGGCTGGATCGAGTGCATCAGCACGATCTTGTGCTTCTGGGCGGCCTGCCACGTGAAGCGCACGCTCAAATCGCGGCTGTAGTCATTGCTGAACACCGGCCTGCTGGTATCCGGCTCGTAGAGTAGGGACTGTGGCTGTTTCAGCTTGTTGAAGTACAGCGCTTCTGCATACTGCTGCGTAACGCCCTCGCGGAACGAGGCGAAGAACCACAGCTTGTCGCGGCTGATCGGACCTCCGAGCGCGCCCGCCGAATCCCGGAATTTCTTGATTGAACCAACCCTATTCGGATCGAGGTGTCGCGCGATGAGATCGTCGTTGATATTGCTCGTTTCCAGACTCGGGCCGACGTACGCGAAGGTCGCCAGTCCGGAGAATACATTGCCGCCGTCGCGCGGAATCATGTTCAACTGCATGCCTCCGGAATCGCGATCGGCGCCGACGCCGCTGGTCTCGACAACCACTTCCTGCACGTTGATCTGGTTGTAGACGAAAACGCCGGACGTCAGGCTCGCGACTTGGTGATTCACTCCGTCGACAACAGGCTGCGCCTCCGGGGCACCATGGAGGCTGTAGGCCGTCTGCGTGCGATCGCTCAGGCCGCCGACGCCACGATCGCTTTCGCGTCGCAGCGTTACCCCCGGGATGATGGCGGGCAGCGTCGCGAGACGCCCCGTCCCCGGCAGCGACTGCAGCGTTTCCTGCGCGAACTGCACCTGTGCGCGGGAGCTGCGAAGATCGACGGTGGGCGCTTCTCCGGAAACGGTGACGGTCTCTTCAAGGGCGCCCACGGCAAGGTCGGCGTTGACGGTCGCGGTGAATTCAGCGCGCAACTCGAGACCTTCTCGTTTTGAGGTGGTGAAGCCCGTTAACGCGAAGGTAATGCTGTAGGTGCCAGGCCGCAGATCGACGATGCGGTAACGACCCTGGTCATCGGTGACCGTAGAGCGGACTCGCTCAATGAGGGCGGGGCTCGTAGCTTCGACGGTCACGCCGGGCAGGACGGCGCCCGAGGTATCACGTACGACCCCCGTGATGCTGCTCTGCGCCCACGCGAGGGTCGGCAGGAGGAACGATGACGCCGCAACGAGGAACGGGATCCACCGGGTCTTCATCCTTCCTCCTTCTTTGTCTAACTAATCAGTGCACTCCACCTCTTCCTTGATTTGATCGACTCGACTCGAATCCGTCAGCGGTCGCCTTCGGGTGTTTCACGCGCGGGTCGAGACCCCGCTTCACGCGCGCGGATCTGCGCGCCCTTCACCACGTTGATGAGCCCGTAGTTCTGTTCGTGACACGCAAATTCGTAGATGCCCGGCTCGATGCGCGGCCAGACGTTTTCCGCCGTCCACGGCCTGGTCCAGGTCGTCGCGTCCTCGACCGTGAATTCATATTTGAGCGTCTTCGGATCCGTGATCGTCAGCCGCTCGATGAGATGCATGCCGCTCGTCGAACCGCGCCACTCGCGGCCGGGATCGAAATTGGTGGTGTCGATCACCAGCGTGTTGCCTTCCCAGTGGCCGACCGAATCGCCCAGCCACTTCGTCACGCTCTTGGGCACATGCGGACGCCCATCGGTAGGAATGATCCGAACGTCGCTGTTCGACTGCATGATCAGAATCACGAAGCCGGGTGTCTGCTGGATCTGCGATTCTGCGTCGTGATTGCCCGGCAGCCTCGGCGGTCCCTGGTTTCCGGTGACGCACCGTTCGTAGAGACCGCGGTTGTTCACATAGTTGCCGCGCCCCGCGGCTGCCGCACGCCTCCGGCCTTCCGGCGTCATCTGTGGAATTCGTCCATCCGGCGGATCGACGATGAGCGACGTACGCAGGTTCGGCCGGATGGGACTTTGCCAGGCGTCCATCCCGTACTCTTTCCAGTCGTAGTGAACGGTACGTGGATCAACCTCGGCGTCTTCTTCGACCGCCTTCTTGAACGCGGCGAGCGCTTCGTCCGGCGTGTAGAACGCCTTGTCGCCAAGTTCTTTCGGCCGTTCGAGCGGCGTGTAGCTGAGATTCAGGTAATAGCCGCGCAGGTCCGGCTCGCCCCACGGCGTCTTGGGCGCCTTGAACGTCTTGCGGGCCGCTTCCGCAGCTCGTGTGGTCTCGGCCGCGGCTTTGATGGCCGCATCAGTATTGGTCGTCTTGGGATCGAACGACTTGGTGCCGGATGGTGCCTGCGCGACGAGCGCTGGCCCGTACCACCCGAACGCCATGATGAGGACAGCCGCCGTCCAAAGGAACCGGTTGCGCATGCGAAGCCTCCTCGTGTTGTTCGCGCGGTATAGCATGCGGGTGTAGAGCAGTCAAGCGAGCCGTGCTACCATCCGCCGTCGAGCGGTGACGCAATTGATGAATCGGAGGGCTGTATGAGGTTGTTTCTCGCGGCGCTCACTTTGGTGATGGCAAGCACTCCGGCCTGGGCGCAATGGCTTGATCGAAAGACGCCTGGCATCCCACGGACCGCTGACGGCAAGCCGAACCTCACCGCGCCTGCACCGCGAGGGCCAGACGGAAAGCCTGATTTAAACGGCATATGGGACGCGCCTAATGTCGTCGCACGTCCCGATGCCGACACCTTGCAGCCGTGGGTCCGTGACCTCGTCCTTCAGCGTCAGCAGGAGTACTACAGGACGCGACCCTACTATCAATGTCTGCCGAGCGGGCCTGAGGCAGAGAGGTTCGGCGGCTGGAAGCGCTTCCTCCAGACACCGGCTGTCATCGCGATTCTCAACGACGACCTCAGCTACCGCCTCATCCACATGGACGGCCGTCAGTTGGAGTCCGACCCGGCTCCGAACTTCATGGGATATTCGGTCGGGCGCTGGGAAGGCGACACATTGGTCGTCGACAGCATCGGATTCAACGACAAGACGTGGACGAGCCGTTACGGGGTGTCGCATTCGGACGCGCTGCGGACGACGGAACGCTATCGGCGCACCGACTTCGGTCACATGCAGGTGGAGGTGACCTACACCGATCCGAAAGCCTACACGAAGCCGTGGGGCTTTACGGCGAACATGGCGCTGGCCGTGGATACTGAAATGCTCGAGGCGATCTGCGAGTGGAGCAGCGACCACTGGACGGGCACCTCCTCCAATAGCGCGCCAATAACCGTCCCGCCTGACCTACTGGCCAAATACGCCGGCGTCTACAGCGGAACATACGGAGGTAGAAAGCGGACGATCGAAGTGTCGGTATCCGGCGGTAAATTGTTCGGCAAAATGGAAGGTGCTGCAGATATCGAGGGCGGCCTCGGCGCCCCCGGTCTCGACCTCGGCGCGCCGTTCCCGTTGGTGCCGCGTTCACAGACGCTGTTTGAAGGCGTCGGACTCGGCTTTCAGTTCGTCGTCGACGACAAAGGTGTGGTGACGGACCTCGTGGAGATTCACATCTCCGGTCCGTACAAATTCCCGCGTCAGCGTTAATTTGGGTTCAGAAAGTTCAGAAGTTCAGTGGGTACAGGAGGTTGGGTGGGTTCCAGAACCATCTGAACCCACTGAACCTCCTGAACCTATTGAACCCTATTTAGGCGCAGCCTCGTTGCCACTGGCATTATCAGTGGCGCCAAGGAAGAAATTGCGGCCGTCTTTGAACGTGACCTTCGTGCCGTTGGCGGTCGGACCGCCACCCTTGGCGCGATAGCCTTCGACGGTCACCTCGACGCCTGCCGGAAAGTCGCTGTTACGGAGGCCGCGTCGAAGCAGCGCGTTCGGCGCACCGGCTTCAATCGCCCAGTTCGTCACCTTGCCTTCGGGATCCTTCACGTCGATGTGAAGCCACCCGTGGGGATTGACCCACTCCATCTTCGTGAGGGTGCCCTTCAGGGTGATCGGCTGATTGACGTCGAATTCCGCCGCGAAGGAGTGATGCGCCCGCGCCGGGAGAGCGATCATCACGATTCCACCGGCGAGCAGCAGGACCAGTTTCGCTTTCATCACCGTGAACCTCCCCTATTGAGAACGAAACGATACCACACGACACCTCAACGCGGAATTGCGTCGTTTCCGGCGCAGCGACGACGAAGCAGCCACATCAGAATGACAGCCGAAAGCCCACCTGCGCCGAACGGTACTGCGCATTGATGTTTTTCAGGTACTGCGACGGCGTGCTTTCCTCGGTGCCAATGGTCCAGTTCGGCCGGTCGAACACGTTGAAAACTTCTGCGATGGCGTCGATCGCCATGCGGCCATGCAGCGGGATCCGCTGCTGCGCCCGCACACTCGTCGAATTCTGCGGCGGGGAGATGATCGAATTGCGGGGCACGATCGTCCCGTTCGGACGCAGGCGACCGCTGAAGGTCGAACCGGTGTTGCGCACGTCGCCGCCATAGTTGGACGCTTCCCGGTTGCCGGCGCTCATGTAATGGAAGCCGCTCAACTGGAAGCCGCGCCCCACCTGCCAAATGCCGCTGAACACAGCGCGGTGGCGTTGATCATCTTCGGACAGTCCCCATTCCCCACCCAGATCGGGAACGGTTTTGAACGGCACTGGGAAGAGACCACTAAACGGCGGAGAGTCCGCGGTCCAGAGGCCCGACAGCGTATAGGTCGCCGAGGCCTGCCACCGATTGCTGAACCGCTTGCTGAAGCCAGTGATGAGCCCATGGTAGGCGGAGCGGGCGGTGTGCACGTTCATCGAAATGACGCCCCAGTCAGGATACGGGCGGTTGCTCCGGACCCGGAAGTCCAGATTGGCGCCGGTCGCCGGATCGAATTTCAGATTCATGTTGTCGAGCACGTCCTTCTCGAAGCTGCCTTTGGTGTACACGTAGTCAGCCTCGACCGCCATCGTCGTACCGATCTGATGTTGGAAACCGATCGACGTCTGCCACGTGCGCGGCAGCTCGATGAACTGAGGTATCGCGGTGAATTCACGTACGTCACGGATCAGGCAACCCGGCGCATTGTTGTTGTTGTAGCAATACAGCGGGTTCGCGTCCTCATAGGTCGGCAGCGGCCGGCCGCCGGTCGGGTTCGCGGCGAAATCAGGTCGCCCGTCGTTCTCGTACCGAATCGTCGTGATCTGGGTATTGCCAATCGCCGACCCGGCATCGGCGAACGCGTCGCCGTAGTAGATCCCCGTTCCGCCACGGATGACCGTCCGATCGGTCAGCCGGTACGCAAACCCGAGCCGCGGCTGCACGTTGTTCCAGTCGTCCGGACGGCCGGCGTCCTGGAACGGCGGGAAGCTGATGTCGTTGGCAAAGATGCCCAGCCCGACGTCGTAGCGCATCCCCAGGTTCAGCGTCAGACGATCCACGATCTGCCAGTCGTCCTGCGCCCAGAGGGCAAATCGCTTCGAGCCCTGATCCACCGGGAACTTTCCGACCCCGATGGTGTAGCTGCGCGTTAACGGCGAGATCGCCGCCAGGTTCCAGGTATCGACGTTGAACGCGTCGGGGAACCACGCCTCGAGCTGGGCCGCCGACGGCAGCGGACCTCCCCTGGCGTCGATGAGACCCATGTTCTGCCGGCGATTGATCGCAATGACGTCTTTGAACAGGTACTCACCGCCCGATCGGATGTCGTGACGCCCCTTTGCGTTGAACGCATAGGTGAAGTCGTCGCGCACGCTGTACACGTCCTGGTCCAGGGAACGCGGGTGGTTCTGGTTGCCGGTGATCAGGAAGCCTGTAAACGTGATGCGTGGCGACCCGGTCGTGATGCCGTTCGCCCGCTGCCAGTGGTTCGACCAGTGGGTGAGATTCTCGTTGTAGAGCCCGAACGCGGTCTTACCGACTTTGATCTCGTTCAGCATTCGATTGCTCATTACGTGCGTGAACTGTCCGAGGATCTCGTCGTTGTATTCTTCGGTCGTATTCGTCGACGCCGGGTGGTTGGTGGCCAAAGGCAGACCGAACGGCTCCCAGAGGCGGCCCGCGCCGACCTTCGCCATCACGCGCGTCGCCGACGAGATTTGATAGTCCAAACGTGCGACGCCGATCTTTCGGTTGTTCGTCCCCTTCAGCGAGACATTGAAGAAGGGGTACGGCGTGCGCCAGATGCTGGTCCTCGGCTCGCGCTCGTATTCATAATTCGCAAAGAAATGCAGTCGGTCCCGCAGCACGGGGCCGCCGACGGCGGTGCTGTACTGCTGGTTGTTGATCGGCTCGACGGCGTCGATGGCCCGATTCTTCGTATTGAAGCTACTGTCGCGGAAGTTGCCGCGGAACAGACCCGAGAACTGATTCGTTCCCGACTTCGTAATCACGTTGACCTGCACGCCCGTCGATCGGCCCTGCGTCGCGTCGAACCGGTTCGAGATGAACTGAAATTCGGCGATCGCATCCTGGCTGTATCGAGGCTGTCCGCCGGTCCCGAACTCCGACGTTACCTGCTGGCCGTCCACATGAAAGTGAAACTCGCGCGTCTCGTTGTTGTTTCGATCCGGCAAGGGCTTCTCGGAGTTTTCCCTCGTACTGGCCGTAGGAGCCGTTCGACTCCCTGGCGCTAGCAGCGCAAGGTTGATCCAGTTGCGTCCGTTCACGGGCAGCTCCGCCATCTGGCGTGGGTCGATGTTGCCTCCGAGCGTCGACGTCGTCGTTTCGATGAGCGGCGCCTCACCGCTCACCGTGAGGGACTCGGCAACGCCTGCTGGCGCCATCTGCAGGTTGACGACGGCGGTCTGCCCGAGCAGTAGCTCCACCCTGCGAGTCGCAGCCGCGAAGCCCTGGAGCTCCGCTGTGACCTGCACGGCGCCAACGCGAACTGACATGCGATAGGTACCGAGCCCGTCGGTCACCGCTTGAAAGGCATTGCCGGTGGCCTCGTGCACGGCCCGGACCGTGACGCCGGGCAGCACGGCGCCCGACGAATCGGTGATCCTGCCGCTGACCACCGCTTCCTCCTGTGCGTACGTCGTGATCGGCAGTACCAGAATGGTGGAAGCAACGATTAACCCGACGACCAGGCTCGATCTCATTGCGACCTCCTCTCGCTTACGAGTGGCCAACGATCAGATCCGTGAGTCGACTCTTGCGGGTAACCGGCGAAGGTTCGTACTAGACGGACGAAATGAAGTGCGGCGATTCGAGTGCTAAAGAACGAGAGGCAAGGTTGGCGGGGTCTCCTGTGGATACGCCGGAGACCCCGCTATCGGACGTTATTACTTCGACTCAGGCGACTGTGTGGTGCGATTGCCGAGATTCAGATCCCCGCTGCGCTGAAGGATGACGTCGACCCCGGTCTTTTCGAGCGTGCCGGCGCCCAATTTCAGCAGCAGTTCGGCTGTGTCCTGCCGGTATCTGCGCGGGATCTGGAGGCGCCGTGCTCCGATATCCCTCGTGAGGACGGATAGGGAAATGCTCAACGCGGTTTGGCCGAACTCGTCCTTCTGATCGATCTTTGCGCCCTTGCTCACCAGATATTCGATGACGTCGTTCAGTCCCTGATAGGCCGCTGCGTGCAGTGCGGTCCAGCCGTACTGTCCCGCGGCATTCACGTCGGCGCCGTGCTCCACCAGGAATGTTGCCGTCTCGACCGCCGTGGCCCGTTCCTCGGGCTCTCGTTCCCTTTGCACGTCGGTTCCGGCTCCGGCCGCCATCATCAGCGGCGTCGTGCCGCGGTCGGAGGCCATGAGCGGATCCGCGCCGGCGGCGACGAGGGTCTTGATCACGTCAAGGTTGTTGACTTCCGCAGCCAGGAAGAGCGGCGTGGCACCCTGGAGAATGATTTCATCGACGGTCACGGCACTGCGCTTCCCCTCGATCTGGACGTTGCCGTTTTTGATTTCATCGGCCGCCTTCTCCTTGTCCTGGACGAGACGGGCATTCGGATTCGCGCCGTGTTTGAGAAGTGACTTGACAATGGTCAGGATGGAGTCTTTCGCAATCAGATTGATTCCGTAATCGGAATCCCGCACGACACGGTGCAACGAGGTGTACCCGTTCGCATCGGCGAGGTTGGGATCGGCGCCATTGTCGAGCAGCACGTCCACGGCCTTCACGTTCGCCATCGCGCTGGCGATCATCAAGGGGGTCAACCCTGTTTTCGGCTGCACGTCATTTGGTTTCGCGCCGGCGCGGAGCAGAATGCGGGCGCTCTCCTCATCGCCCTGCTGCGCCGCAAACATCAGCGGCGTGAAGCCGGATTTCGAACCGGCCTGGACGTCGGCGCCGCGCTTGAGCAGTTCCTCGACGACCGCGGCCTGACGTTGCGAGACCGCCCACATCAGGGCGTTCTGTCCGCCGTTGGCTTCGCGGGCGTTGGGGTTGGCGTTCTTGGATAGCAACACGCGCACCGTCGCGAGGTTGCCCCGGCGCGACGCTTCCATGAGCGGCGTCTCGCCCGACATCAGCGGCGCATTGGGATCGGCGCCTGCCGCGAGCAGCTTTTCGGCCATCGCCGGATCCGGGTGCGCTGCCGCCGCGTAGAGCGGCGTGGCGCCGAATTCGTTGGCAGCCTTTGCGTTCGCGCCGGCACGCAACAGAAGATCCGCCATCGCCAGATCATTCCGCGTGGCAGCCCAAACCAGCGCTGCCGTGCCTTCGGCCCCGGCGACAGCGTGCTTCGCCTGACCGTTCACCAGCGACTGCACGGCCGCGCGGTTGCCTTCCTTCGCGGCAGTCACCAGCGATGCATCGCCCGCACCGGCGGCACGCGCGGCGCCCGCGCAAGCCATCGAGCCTATCAGTGCCACCACAATCGTTGTCTTCGTATTCATCGCACTCTCCCGCTTTGATCCAGGAGTGGATTAGGGCGGGTCGTAAGACCCGCCCCTACAGTCGCCTCGCGAACAACCCGCTACGTGGTCGGCAAGTCCAGCCTGCCGGTGCTGTCACCGAGCTTCTCCACGTGCGGAACATCCGCCTTGTCCAACATGGTGAGAAGCAGGTTCGCCATCGGCGTACGAGTGGGATAGCGCACGTGCTGTCCGCCCTTGATCCCGCCAACACCACCAGCGACGAGCAGCAGCGACAGATCGGTATAGAGGTGCAGATTCGCGTCGCTCAGCCCGGCGCCGTAGAGGATCATCGAGTGATCGAGCAACGAGCCGTCGCCGTCCGCAGTGTCGCGCAGGCGGCCGAGGTAGTACGCCAGCATCTTCGTGTGCAGGATGTTGATCTTCGTGGTCTTCTCCTGCTTTTCCTTGTCGCCCTGGTGATGCGTGCAGGGGTGATGCGCATCGCCGAATCCCAGTTCGGGATACGAACGACCGCTCATTTCATGGCCCATCTGGAACGTGATGACGCGTGTCATGTCGGTCTGCCACGCGAGCACCATGAGATCGGCCATCAGCTTGAAGTAGTCGGAGAAGACCTCCGGGGCACCGGTCGGCGTTCCGATGGTCACCTCCTGGTGGCCCTGCTTCTCCGCCAGCTGCATGCGCCGCTCGACATCGCGGATGGCGTCCAGATACTGGTCGATCTTGCTGCGATCCTGTCCGCCGACCTTCAAGCGCAGCCGCTTGACGTCCACGCCGATGGCGTCGAGGATGCTGCGATCTTCCTGCCTGACGGCCAGACGCGCCTTCGGGTCGGTGCCCGCGTCGCCGAACAGACGCTCGAACAGCGCGCGTGGACGGTTCTCCATCGGAAGCGGCGTCGACTCATTGGCCCATGAGATCGTGTCGTAGTAGGCGCAGCCATACGCCGACTCGCAGGCGCCGACGATTTCGGGCGCTTCGAGGCCGATTTCGAGCGAAGCGAGCTGCGTGGATTTGCCGAACTCCTTCGCGGCAATCTGGTCGACGGATATTCCGGCGTGGAGATCGGCGCCGGACGTCATCTTGGCGTGTGTGCCCGTCAGCCAGGCGGTGCACGCGCGCGGATGATCGCCGCCTATTTCGCCGGTCAGGCCCGCCGCTTGTTGATTGTCGAGCCCCGATATCACCAGCATGCGGTCTTTGAAGGCCGCAAGCGGCTCGAGCGTCCGGGTCAGCTCGAAGTTGGCGCCCACGGTCTTGGGCGTCCACTCGCCGCTCAAGTTGAAGATGCCGTTCGGGGTCTGCATGAACGCCATGCGGGTCGGCCGCGTCGAGGGGGCGGCAAACGCCGGCGTCATGGCGTCCAGTACCGGCAGGGCAAGCGTGGCACCCACTCCGCGCAAGAAGGTGCGCCGGGGAATAGCTACCTTAAAAATTACCATCGCTAATCCTCCTCATTCGAAATGGTGTGCTCTTGACTATGCCCAAAATAATGGATGACCACTTCTGATTGTCCGCAGCCGCCTCGCGCGCGATCTTGCGAAGCGCAGCGTAGTCGTACTCTTCCACGCCGCGGCCAAGCGCGTAGGTCATCAGCCGCTCCGTGAAGTTTTCAACGTACATGTCCTGTTTTTTCATCAGGACATCGCGCAAGCCCGCCGGCCCGATGAACGGCGTGCCATCGGGCAACGTCCCTGACGCATCGATGGGTCCCGACCCGGGTGCCGCGGAAGCGCGCCAGGTGCCAAGACCATCGAAGTTCTCCAGCGCGAAGCCAAGTGGATCCGTCACTTTGTGACAGGCGGCGCAGGTCGGGTTGGCCCTGTGCTGTTCCATGCGTTGCCGCATGGTCATCTTCTGCGCGGTCGCATCGTCCTTGAGCGAGGGAACATTCGGCGGCGGAGGCGGTGGCGGAGACCCCAGGAGCTGCTCCAACACCCACTTTCCACGGATGGTCGGTGCCGTCCGGTTCGGATACGAGGTCACCGCCAAAATACTCGCCTGCCCGAGCAGCCCGTATCGGTTCGGGTCTTCGAGTTTCACGCGGCGGAATTCGGTGCCGTAAATACCCTTGATGCCATAGTGCTCGGCCAGGCGCTGATTGAGGAAGGTGTAGTCCGATGTCAGCAGGTCGGTGACCGGGTGATCCTCCCTCATCTGACTTTCGATCAGCAGCTCGGTTTCTTTCGCAAGCGCCCCGCGCAAGTTATCGTCGAAATTCGGAAAGGTCGTCTGATCCGGCGATATCCTCGCGATATTGCGCAAGTACAGCCATTGACCGGCGAAGTTCTTCACGAGCGCCTGCGAGCGCGGATCGGCCAGCATGCGCTTGACCTGAGCCTGCAGAACCGAGGGGTCGGAGAGTCGTCCACTCTCCGCAACGGTGAGCAGCTGGTCGTCGGGAATACTGCTCCACAAGAAGAAGGACAGCCGTGACGCGAGCTCGACGTCGCTGATCTTGTAGACCGTCCCCGGAGCGGCACCCGGCGGATCGACTTCCGCGCGGAACAGGAAGTCGGGCGACACCAGAATCTTCTGCAACGCCAGCCTCACGCCCGACTCGAAGCCGCCGTTTTGCGCGCCCGTCTTGTAGAGCGCGACGAGCTGCGTTACATCGTCGGGCCGTACCGGACGCCGATACGCACGGTGCGCGAGATTCGTCACGATTTTTGCGGCACACGCCTCTTGCTCGGCGGCCGCGGACGGATGACAGATGAAAATCCTGTCGCGCGTGACGGTGTTGCCTGACCCCTGCACATTGAACGGACCGGCAACCGTAATGCTGCCCACGCCTTCGAAGTACGTCAGCACGTCGTCGCCGCGGACCCTGTCGATGATGCCTTCCTTGACGAGCGTATCTTTCAGGAACGTCGCCGCAAGCTCTCGTGTGCCGGCCTTCACCGGTATGCGGATCTTCAAATGCGCATCGGGAGCGGTTCCCGCGCCGAGTACGACCTTTTTCGGATTGGCCGCAATCGTGAACAGTTGGAGCCTTCGATCATCGAGCCTGAGATCGACCTTGCGTTCCCGCGAGAGACCCAGGTATTCGTCGTCTCTGTTCCGCGCCAGCGTGACCGAAATCTCATACTCGCCGTCCACCGGGAACAGATGGCGCACGATCGTGCCGCCGCGCGAGCCGACCGGCGCGTCTTCGCCCAAACGATCGTCCTGAACCAGGCGATGAGGAACGTCATACGTCTGATACGACACAGGTATCGTGGTATCGCCCACCGCGGCCCGGCTGATCTTGCGCGCCGTCGAAAGGTATCGTTCCAGCAATACGGGCGATACCTGCAACACGTCGCCAATGTTGTCGAAGCCGTAGCCGATGTCGTCGGCCGGCAACAGATCCGTGACGTCCATCTCCAGCGCCAGCAAGTCGCGAACGGCATTCCCGTATTCCGTTCGGTTGAGACGATGGAGCGTGGGGCGACCTGGATTGGGCTTCAGTTCCGCCAGGCGATCGCGCCCGGTCTCGATATACTCCACGAGCGCCTTGTAGGTGGCCTCGTCGGGCCGCCGCATGTCGGCAGGCGGCATCTCGCGGTTGCGCAGCTTGCGCGCCAGCTTTTCCCACGTCGCGCCGTTGGTCTCGAAGTTGGCGAAGTCAAACGTGTCCAGGTGCAGTCCAGCAGCTGGGGTATTGCCTCGATGACAGGCGATGCAGAACCTATCGACCGTCGCGCGATGCGTCGCAGACGCAGATGGAGAGGTTGGCGGAGAACTTTGCGGTGGCGAATTTTGCGCCGAGAGTGTTACTGCGGAAACGAAAACCGCCCCCGCAAGCAACAGACTGAGTGGGGTCCCTGAACGGAGCTGAATCATGAGCGCTCCCTCCCACCGGACGGGTCAAACGACAGCGCAGGGTACACCCAACCTGTATCCACTTACAACGCAATTCTTGCGACAAATCGGGCCGTCGTTCGCACCAGTGCGCGGAGCCTGCATCGCGTTGACAGCACTCGCCTTCGCCACAGCTGCCACCGCTGAACAAGGCCAGCTGCGCGAGCGGCTGACGCCAGAGGTTATGGCGGTGGTCTACCCCAGTGCCGAACGCCTCGGGCCAGAGGAGGGTTCGCCGCCGGCGATTGCGGTCTATAAGGGCGGCCAGATTGCCGCCTACGTGTTTTCGACGCTCGACATCATCGCAGCGACGGGTTATTCGACGATCCCATTCGACGTGATCGCCGGCGTCGATCTCGGCGGCCGCATCACCGGCGCCAAGGTCGTGTTCCACCAGGAGTCGATGATCGTCCACGACGCCGTGCGTCAGCGCCAGCTCGACACGTTTCTTGCCCGCGAAGCCGGCAGGTCGCTGCGCGGCGGTACCGCCGTCTTGCCGCCGGACTACGTCGCTGGTGCGACCGTCAGCGCACGCGCCATGCGCGCCGCCGTCCTCACCACAGCGGGACTCGTTCTGCGCGCGCGCCCCACGCGGACCACTGAGACCACGCCGACGACTGCAACCGCTGCGACCATTCCGACTCTCGATCTCGAGAGCTTCCGCATCAAGTCGTGGAACGACCTCCTCGCCGAGGGCGCCGTCGTCCGACGGCGCGTCACGTCGCGCGAAGTCGCAACTGCGCTCGCGAAGGCCGGCGCGACGGATATGAAACTCGATTGGCCGCTCAGCGCAGCCGACGATCTCTACATTGAATTCATGACGGCGCTCGTCACGCCACGCGGCATCGGCGGCAATCTGCTCGGCGTCGTGAAATTCGAGGATTACAAGCAACAGCTACGGCGTGGTGCCCAGGCAATCTACGTCGCCTCGAACGGTCCGTACGATTTTCTCGGCACGAAGTACTTTCGAGAGTCCGAGGGGTACCGCTTCGATCGCCTGCGCGTAGTCCAAAACGGGAAGACGTTTCGCTTCGTGCAGAACGACTATTCGTATGCGACGCCGATCGAGGGACAGCAACTCACCGGACTGTTCGCGATACGCGCTGGTTCCGGCTTCGATCCGCTGAAGCCGTGGCGACTGGAAGTCTTGATCAACAGTGCCGGCAGTCCACCGGTGACCGTCGCATTCGGGCTCGACTACAACATCCCGGACACCTATGTACTCCAGCTCCCCGGTCCGCCGGTCGTCACGCCGGCGCCCCAGCAACCGCAGCAGCCAGATCCGGAACCGGCGCCGGAGCTTCCGCCGCCCGTCGCCACGTGGGTCGAGGCATGGAGCGACGCGCGTGTAGACGTCGTGATTCTCGCCGTGCTGCTGTCGGTGCTCACGCTGATCTTCATATTCCAGGCGATGCTGGCGCGTCATCGCGTGGCGCATCGGCTCGTACGCACAGGATTCTTGCTGGTTGTTCTGGTCTGGCTCGGCTGGACGGCTGGCGTGCAGCTCTCGATCGTCAATGTCGTGAACTATGTGCGGGCGCCGTTCAATCACGTCGACATCGGTTTCTACCTGACCGAGCCGCTGATGATCATCGTTGCCGGCTACACGCTCGTCTCGGTGGTGTTGATTGGGCGCGGCGTCTTCTGCGGATGGCTATGCCCGTTCGGCGCATTGCAGGAATTGCTCGGTCAACTCTCCCGCGCGTTGCGCGTCCCGCAATGGAACCCGCCGGTCGCGCTGGAGAAGCGCTTGTGGATGGGCAAATACATCGTGGCCGCAGCGGTGCTCGCGTTGGTCATGACACGGATCGATTCAACGGCGGCCTCGCTGGAGATCGAGCCGTTCAAGACGGCGATCACGGCACGATTCACGCGCGCCTGGCCGTACGTGTTCTATGCCGGTGGACTGTTGGCTATCGGACTGTTCTCGGAGCGAGCCTACTGCCGTTTCCTGTGTCCCCTGGGTGGCGTGCTCGCGCTGCTTGATCGGCTGCACCTGCTCAATCTGCTGAAGCGTCGTCCGGAATGCGGCAGCCCCTGCCACCTGTGCGAGCGCGGGTGTCCCGTGCGCGCGATCGAGCCAACCGGGAAGATCGTCACGTCCGAGTGCTTTCAGTGCCTCGATTGCCAGGTCGAGTACTACGACGAGACGCGATGTCCGCCATTGGTGCGAGCCGCCAAGCAGCGCGGCGAGTCAACGCCTATCGGCATCAGGGTGAACAATGCCTGAAGAGAGACTCGACCGTCCGACACGTCGTCGTTTCTTGCGCGTCGTTGCGGCGGTCGCCGGCCTGCCGCCGATGATCGCGACGATGCGCGCGACCGCGCCGAAAGCTCGGTTTCACACGTGGCATGGCGAAGTACTTGGCGCGTCGTCGGAGCTTTCTTTGTGGCATCCTGACGCCGCATTCGCGCGACGTACGATCCTGCGCGTGCGCCGCGAGATCGAACGGTTCGAACAGATCTTCAGCCTCTATCGACCTGACAGCGAGATTTCACGCCTCAATGACGCTGGCAGGCTCCTGAAGCCGTCACCCGAGTTGCACGAACTGATCGAGGGCAGCCAACGCCTCGGCGAACTGAGCGGCGGCGCGTTTGACATCTCGGTGCAGCCCTTGTGGCGGGTGTACGAGGCTCATTTCTGGTCGCGCACTGACATCCAGCGGGACATCGCCGCCCGGGCGCATGATGTCGCACACACGCTCGTGGATTTCCGCCAGATTGAAAGCAGCGCGGCTGCCATCGGATTCGCACGAGCCGGCATGGCGATTACGCTGAACGGCGTTGCCCAGGGCTACATCTCGGACGCGATAGCCGACCTGGTGCGCAATGAAGGCTTCGAGAGGGCCGTCGTCGATCTTGGTGAATACCGCGCCATCGGCCGCCACCCCGACGGGCGTCCCTGGCGCGTCGGCATCCGCGATGCCAGGAACTCCGCGAGCATCGACCGCGTTATCGACCTCGAGGACACGGCCCTCGCGGTGTCTGGTGGGTATGGCACGACATTCGACGCGAGCGGACGCTTCCACCACATCTTTGATCCGCGCACCGGCGCGAGCGCCAACACTCTGCTGGACGTTGCGGTGATCGGTCCGAGGGCAACGGCTGCCGACGGGCTCGCCACCGCTATCTGCGTTGCCGGAGAAGCGCTCGCACCGGCGCTGATCGCCGCCTATCCACACACGCGGGCAATTGTCACTCGGTTGGACGGCACATCGATGACGTTTCACGGCAGCAGGATTGACTCCGGTGTGAAACGTCATGACCTTAACGGAATTTGAAGCGACGCTGACACAGCGCGAGCCGCCATCGCACCTTCCTCCACTGGTGCAGGCTCTGTGGCGAGCGCCGCGGCGACTGGACACGCGCGCACGAGATTACTCAAGACATCGACAACGCCGATGCCTCATGGCTGCACGCGTACCTCCACGTCGTGAAGGTGATTTGTCGAACGCCCGCTACTGGTACCGCCACGCGGGCAAGACGCCGGCGACGGGGAATCTCGACGACGAGTGGCGCGTGATCGTCGAGGCTTTGCTGACGCGATAGGCTGCTTCCGACAACCGTGGTGGTGTAGACTGCCGCGGTTCCAAAGATCGCCGATCGCATCTCCGATGGATTCCCCTGATTTCGACGCGTACGTATCGGTCGCCGAAGGCGATCACCCATGGGCTGAGCGCGTCACGAAATCGTTGGCTGACCGTGGCCGGACGGTGGTGAGCAGCGCCGCGGTGCTCGCCGACAGCAATGTGCCGATGCCGGACCTTATCGGGCGAGCACGCAACTTGGTGGTGGTCTGGTCGCCTGCCGCCAGAACATCTGAATTCATCAAGAACGACATCGCGCGATTCGAGCAGGTCGGCGGTTCGGCCGATCACGCGCGTTGGCCGATCTTCGTCCTTGTGAATGGCGGCAGTTCGCCGGCCTACAAGGCGTCCGATGTCATTTCGGATCTCGTTCAAGGAAGCCGGACATGGGCCGACGCCGGCGAAGTTCCGAACGACGTCTGGGCGGGCATGACCGAAAGGCTGAACGAGGCTCTCGACCGCGTACCGGTGCGCTTATCAACAAAGCAGGCGGACGAACCGGCGATGCGGCAGGCGAACGCGCCACCCGGCCGTCCAGCCTCGCGCGTCGATCCGACGAAGCAACACAACCTGTTTCGTTCGGTGCGGGACATCGTTTCCCACGCGTCAGAGCTGAAAGGCGCCAAGCGTGGCGCGATTCCGACGAGCCTGTTGCTCGCTGCGATTTCAGATCGAGGCGAGGTGACCACCGCGCCCACGTGGGCGCCGGCCTGGCTGAGGACCCGGTGTGGCGACGACGGCCACAAAAAACTCCTCGATGCTGCACGGGCCGATATCGACGCCTCCGTTGCCGGAGCTGTGTACACCGACGGATCGCTGAGCACATTCGAACGTGCGGTTGCGCTGGCGCGCAGGACAACGGGCATCGACGAAGTCCGTGTTCGGCATCTGCTCGGCGCGCTGATTACCGATCCTCGTCCTGCCGACGTATCGGCGGCGCTCGGGGCGCTCAAGGATCTCGGCCAGGATGTGGCGACGCTCCGCGAAAGCTACTTCGATTTCGTGCGCGGCTATGGCGACGACGATGCAGCGTGGGGCGATGTGCTGCTGGGTGCGAAGGTCGAGCCACCGGTGTTGTCGGGGTTCGATGCAGATGCCGGATCCGGTGATGACCAGCTCGACATCAAGCCCGATGTCCTCGCCTTCGCCGGGTTGATCGCGTCGCGCACGCTGAAGCCACCGCTGTCAATTGGCCTGTTCGGCGAATGGGGCAGCGGCAAGACCTTTTTCATGCGGATGCTTCAGAAGCAGGTCGCGTATCTGGCGCGTCAGGCACGGGAGGAGACCGAGAAGAACAAGACGCGGCAGCGCGATCAGCTGTTCTACCGGCGCATCGTGCAGATCGAGTTCAATGCCTGGCATTACGCTGAAGGGAACCTCTGGGCAAGCCTGGTTCAGCACATCTTCGACAACCTGCGCGTCATCGACGACAGGAAAAAGCGGGCCAGCCAGGAACTTCAGGAGCCAATCCTCAAGCGCTTGAAGGTCGAGAAAGCGGCCGAAGCGCACGCGACGCGCGAGCGTGAAGAGGCAGAGCGGCTGCACGAGGCGGCCGGCAACGCTCTGGACGCAGCGCGCCGGCAGTTCGAGGACAAGGCCAAAGAGCTGGCGCGCGTGTCGAGCATCAACGTCCTGGCCGCGGTTCCGACTGCGGACGTCATGACCGCGGTCAAGCCGATTCTTGACGATCTCAATCTCACCTCTACGATTGAACGCGGCCTCGAGCTGCGCGCGACGCTGAACGAAGCACGGACGTTGCTCGGCCGAAGCCAGGCCACGTTCGTACCGCTCATGACGAGCAAGGATCGAGCGGAACGGTGGGTGCACCTGACCCTCGCCTTGATGGCCGGCCCGGCCGCAGCGTTTGTTGCGGCAGAAGCGGCGCATGCGCTGGACGCACCGCAGATGTCGTCAGTCGCCGCGATGGCCAGTGGCGCTGCGGCGCTTCTCGGCACCTGTACCGAGTGGCTGAAACGTCAGCTCACGTGGGTTGGCGATCAGCTGAAACGCGTGGAGGACGCTCAACGCAAGTTCGACGCGAGCATCGAGGCTGCGCAGGCCGAGAACGTGAGGCAGATTCGCCAAGCCGAGGAGCAGCTTCGCCTGTTCGAGGCCGATTACGTCGCCGCGAAGCAACGAGAAGACGAGGCGCGCCGCCGCGTCGTCGACGCGGAGGCCAGGCTTCGCGAGGCAACCGTGTCACGCCTGCTCACGTCATTCATCGAGGAGCGCGCGAACAGCAACGATTACCGCAAGTACCTCGGGATGCTCGCGCTCGTGCGCAACGATTTCGAGCGGTTGTCGGACTTGATCAGCGAGGAGAACGAGGATCTGGACGGGGTCGCACGAGACGACCGTTCGGAGCGATTTCCGACGATCGACAGCGAGCTGGCAGACGAGCCGCAGCGCATCAATCGCATCGTGCTTTACATCGACGATCTCGATCGCTGTCCGCCGGGGAAGGTCGTCGACGTGCTCCAGGCGGTGCATCTACTCCTCGCGTTTCCCCTCTTCGTCGTTGTCGTTGGCGTCGACGCTCGGTGGGTCGTGCGCTCGCTCGACGCCCGCTATCGCGAGTTGCTCAACGTGGATACTCGACGTGCGGACGGCGACACGCGTGACCGAGACGAATTCAGCGAGATGTTCGGTGACGCAAGCGCGCACGATTACGTCGAAAAGATCTTTCAGGTGCCGTTCTGGGTGAAGCCGATGTCCCCCGAGGCGGGACGACGGCTCGTCCATGAATTGTTGAAGAACAGCATCACCGCCAACGGCGGAGGAGAAATGCAACCCGCTGAGTCCGAACCGACAGCCGGCCGGAGCTCGCCGCCGACTGTTGAGAGTGACCGACGCGACGAAACGCGACGAAGCGGTGACACGTCTGGTCGCAATGTGCGCGACGGCGTCACTAACGAAGCCTTCCAGGGAGCGGCCGCCACCGGCGGAATCGCAGGGCAGAAGAGCAACGACGCAAAGCATCAGTCGACAACGGGTGACGAGGCGACGCGAGACAGTACGGACCTCAGTCCAGAGAGCTTCAGCATTACGCGCATGGAACTCGACGCGATGTCGGACCTGGCGCCGTTGCTTGGGCGATCGCCGCGAACCTTGAAGCGGTTCGTCAACGTATATCGGCTGATGCGTGTTGGTCTCTCCCCATGGGAGCGTCAGTTGTTCGTGACGGACGCGTACGGCGTTCCGGATTACCGAGCCGTGCAGATTCTCTTGGCCGTGGACACCGGAGCGCCGGCAATCACGAAAGTGTTTTTCAACACGATGCGCAACCTCGCGCTCGGCCGGCTCACTGAAACGAAGAAGGGGCGTGAAATTTCGCTTGACGCGAAGATGAGTGTCCTCATCGAGCTTGTCGATCGCGAGGATCTCGACGAGACCGCTCAGATCGAATGGCAGCGAGTACGGAACTGGCTCGGGAGCCGGCTGGATTCGAAGGCGCTGACTGACGACGTGGTGCGGTTCGCCCGATGGATTCCGCGGGTGAGCCGCTTCTCATTTCATGCCGGCCGACTCTGAGCGGCGCAGTACCACCTGCACGAGGCAGATCTAAGAGGTCCGCCCTCCTGTCCTGCTAGCGTTCGGGAGCCGAAGCGCTGGGAAGGTTGTACTTTCGCGAGCGGGCGTTGAGTTCCTCCACCTGCTCGACCTTCTCCGCGGTTTCGCGGCCCAGCGCCCCCTTCTGCGCTTCCGTCATTCGGCCGGTCGTCTTCAATTCGACCAGCGCCTTGTCGATGGCGCCGAGCGCGATGTTGACCATACTCGCGGACTGGCCCACGGCGACGCGAGCCGCCTTCATGGCGGCCGCGGTTGCCGGGAAATTCGCGCCACCGATCACCGCCATGAGGGGCTTCTTGATCATGTCGGCCGCACCTACGTAGTCCTGCGCGGTCGGCAATCCAATCCACACGGCATCAGCACCGGCTTCGGCGTAGGCGGCCGCCCGATCCAACATCTCGGCGTACGAGTTGTTCGGCGTCGGCGCAAGGCACCTCGCGATGAGGACCATCTCTGTGCGCGCGTCCGCCGCCGCGTGGATGTTGTCGATCATCCGAGCCTTCGGAAAGACACCGGGCACGTTGTACGCCGTCGCGCGATTGATCGGCATCCGATCGTCGAACGCCGCGCAGCCGATGCCGGCTCGCTCAGCCTCCTTCGCAAAGCGGTACACGTTGAGGGGCGTGGCACCGAAATCATCCACGTCCGCGAGTATCGGGATGTCGACGTTCGAGGCGATCACGCCGTTATAGGTGATGATCTCCGACACCGTGACAATCGCCTGATCCGGCAGAGCAACCAATTCCTGATTGGGGGCGCTGCTGCCGACAAATGCCGCTTTGAACCCGTGGACCTCGATCAGACGAGCCGTCAGGACATCGTAGGCACCGGGACAGATCAACGGCTCCGGCCCATTCAACAGTGCGCGAAAGCGTGCGCCCATCGTGCTCGGCGCCGGTCGCGCCTGCGATGTCTGTCGCGCCTGCGGCTCAGCAGCGCCGGCCAGTGGACCAGCCATCAGTCCTGACGCCGCCAGTCCGGCGACCTTCACAAACCCGCGTCTGTTCGTTTTTCTCGCCACGTCCACTCCTCCAACACGTGTAGCGATCGCGCAGCGCTCGTCGATCGGCATCATCGAACGCGGCGATCAGGGCTTTGCCGCTGGCAGCTCGTATCGTTTGTTGGACCAGCTCATGGGGTGCGTGTCGCCGCGGTGGCAGGTATAACAGGTGACGACCTGCGGTCCGACCGGGAAGACGCCCGTGCCCGGGAAGTTCGCATTGATCTGACGGACCAGCAGAATCATCTTGCGCGCGAGGTCCTTCCGAGGGTTGATGTCATTCTCCTGCGGGCCGCCGCCATGGCAATACGCGCAATCCACACTGAGCGCGTCACGAAATTCACCCATGATGGAATCAGGCCCGTGCACGATCGTATTGGGCGCGAGAACCTTCAGGCTGACTGCGGGCCTCGGGGGGAACGGCCCATCCCCAAGCGCGTTGGCGCGGTTGTAGAACTTCTTCGGCGCCACCGTTTCCGGCTTCACGTTGCCGCGATGACACGTGAGGCAATCCACTTCGTGATAGCCAGCCGGGAACACACCGTTGCTGCTCGAAAAACTGGTGTCGATGACGCGCACCATCCCGATCATCTTGCGCGCCGTCTCTTTCTTGTCGTTGCCGTCGGCGGCCATGTCCCCTTGTACATGGCAGTACGTGCACTGCACGCCCAGGGCCTCATTGAAGCTGGCCATGATGAAGGGCACGTCAGAGTTGGCCGCAAGCACTTTCAGGTTTTTGTAGGTGGGCGCAGGGCCGGCGCCGCGGCCCGCTGGTTGCTGCGCGACGAGCGAGACGGACGCGAGAAGCCACATGAGGAAAATCCGCATGAATGAATCCTCCGGCTATTTCGGTGTGGCCGCCGATCGGTCGTTCTGCGCGGAGCCGAGGATTTGCTTGAACACGGCAATCTGGTCCGCTGGCGGCGCGTTGCTCTTGAACGTACGAATATAGGCGTAAATGTCTTTGGCGCTCACGTCGCTCAGCGACTGCG
>Ga0068862_100000959_pt1 | contig 27777 bp, 29 predicted proteins | sample KBSSwiS52_FD_66598 | JGI IMG/M metagenome (GOLD analysis project Ga0068862, IMG submission 66598) | Switchgrass rhizosphere microbial communities from Kellogg Biological Station, Michigan, USA - KBS Switchgrass S5-2 | ecosystem: Host-associated > Plants > Roots > Rhizosphere > Soil ... | reverse complement strand
CGAGGGCGTCCGTGTACTTGGGCGGTGCCGCCCATGTCGCGCCGGGGGGCGGTGTCAGAAGGGTACCCACGACGAGCGCGGGACGCGAAACGAGCTGAAGAAACGCAACCTGCGATCCGTCGGGCGACCACCGCGCGGCCTGCGGCGCATTCTGCACGTTGGTCAGCTGCTGCGCCTCTCCGGTGTCCATCCACCGCACGTAAAGCTGCGTCATCCCCGACTTGTTCGAGCCGTACAGGAGACGCTTGCCATCGGGCGACCAGCGCGGCGACGCATCCGTATACTTCCCCGACGTCAGCGGGCGATGGCCGGAGCCGTCGCTCTTCACGAGCCAGAGATTGCTGTACCGACGGTCGGATATCGGGTCGCTCCACTGCCGGACGTAGGCTACCCACTGGCCGTCGGGTGAGACCTGAGGATCGGCGGCATACTCGAGCGCGAAGATGTCGGCCGGCGTTAGGCGTCGATCCTGCGCGAGTGTGGGGGCACTCCCGGCGGCAAGCAGGAACGAGACGACGAGTCGTGTGCGGGTGAGGCGCATGGGCACGCACCGGTGCGAAGGTAGAAGAACGATTCGCGGCAAACGTATGGAAGCGTGAGGCCAGGCAACAGGGAACCACGATGACCTGGCTTCCCCGGGCCCGGCTACTACGAAGGGGCACGCTCGGCGCGTACCCCTTCGGTCCAGGTGTATCCACGGAGGATGACGCCGGATCTGTCGACGTGACGGCCCCTGATGGCAGCTACTGCACGAGTTTTTGTTCTCGCATACGCCGGTGCCGGGGACGGCGTTCTTCATGGGGTATGGCAGCTCGCTGAAGACGAGTGGGCGTACCGGTCCCGGAGGCGTCCTGCGCGTCCAGCTCTGTCGTTACCGCTGACGTCGCCGCGAGCGTTCGCTGTGTGACGCGTCCCGTCGGCGCACGGATAGGCCCTTCGCGTCACCGCGACCCGTGACGCCCGCGCCACTCGGTTGCGCCGGCAACCGTCGCACATCAAGTTGGTTCCCCGAGGCCCGTTCCCAGCGGCAGCCGCTCGGCTGCTGCGCTCGATCGCGAACGTGGGAGTTCCGCCGTGGCACTCGAACGCTGCGGTGGTCGATGGCCGGCGCCTCACCTGGGATACGCTGGGGACACGTCCTGTACGCCTCCGGCCTTGTCAACGATGATTGAAATTGCACACTTTCGATCATCGAAATTGCACACGTAGGGGGCGAGCCTTAGGTCGCGTCAGCCTCCCGGCGGGAGGGCCGTTTGGCCGCGGCGGAGGACGAACTGCCGCGCCGCGCGTTGTAGAGCTCCGCGTGGTTCTTCAGCCGGTAGCTGTTGCCGCGGATGTTGACGATGTGACAGTGGTGCACGAGCCGGTCGATCAGCGCCGTCGCCATCACCTCGTCGCCGAAGATCTCGCCCCACTCGTCGAAGCTCTTGTTCGAGGTGAGGACCGTCGCCGCGTGTTCGTAGCGCCGCGACGTGAGCTGGAAGAAGAGCACCGCCCCGGTGCGGCTGATCGGCAGGTAGCCGATCTCGTCCACCACCAGCACGCTCGGGAAGACCAGCGTCTTGAGCCGCTGCGACAACCGGCCGGCGGCCTGCGCCTCCTCGAGCGAGGTGATGAGGTCGGCCAGGGTGCCATAGTACACGCGCCGGCCGTGCTGCGCCGCCGCGATGGCGAGGCTGATCGCCAGGTGACTCTTGCCGACGCCGGGCGGCCCGAGCAGGATCACGTTCTCGCGGCGCTCGACGAAGCCTAACGTGTGTACGCTCTCGATCTGCTCGCGCTTGAGGGAGGGCTGGAAGGTGAAGTCGAAGTCGCCGAGGGTCTTCACGGCCGGGAGCCGCGAGGACCGCATGGCGGCCTGGAGCCGGCGGTTGTTGCGGAGCGCGATCTGGGCACCGAGCAAGCGCTCGATCGCGACCGGCGCCTGGAGGCTCCCGCCGTCGAGGGCCCGCAGGATGTCGTCGAGCGCTTCGAGCGCCCCCGGCATTTTGAGGTCGGCGAGCTGGGCGCGGATCTGTTCCCGGAGCGAGGGCGCGGTGGCTTTCATGCGTCGGCCTCCGCGCTGGCGAGCTGCGTGTAGGCGGCGAGTGGGCGCCGCTCGACCTCGACGGCCGGGTGCCGCGCCCGGGCGCCGCCAGCCACCGCCTCACCCCGCGTTAGGCGATGCGGCGGGAGGACCAAGGGTGTGTAGCGCCGGGCGGCAGGGCTTGGATGGCGGCGCGCTCGTCCCGCTCGAAGCGCTCGCGCGGGAGGTCCCGCGCGAGCGAACCTGGCTGCCGCGATCGCGGCACTGCGGTCGGGCGCGGCACCGCCATACTATCCGGAGAGAACCGAGGCACAGCGTCGCGACCGTGAGATCGTCCGGCGCTACTACGGCGACCACGGCGTCGCGTCGACGAACGCGCGCGAGCGTCTGCGCGCGATGCTCAATCGGGTGGCCGCAACCAGTGCCGAGGCTGAGCGCGACGTACACACGCTGCTCGACCGGTTCGCGGAGAGGGCGCGATGAGCATCGATGGGAGGCTAGCGAAGTTGGAGGCGCGCGCCGGCGCGCGGACAAATACACCGACGGCGGCGGAGGCGTCGGCCGCGTGGGAACGGGCGATCGTGGACGTGCGCGCCAACTTCATCGCGCGCGTCACGGGAGCGCGCTTGCCGCCAGCCGGCGTCGTTCCGTTCCGCGGGGGGCGCGACGGGCGCCGGCTCCACGGCTTCGGGCGTTGGTGCCGTAGCCGGAGTCGCCGGGCCCACGGTCTCCGCCTCGGCGCACAGCCGGTGCAATGCGCCCCGCTTCCGCCACTCGTCGCCGCTAACCTCGCTAGTGCGGGGCTCATGAAGATGGACGCCCTCACTTTGAGTCAAAAAAGCTTGGTGAGCTGGCGTGTGAGCCGCGTGGGTGAACTCACGCGAGAACATTGCCTCACGGAGGTACCGCCGGGCAGCGCTACCTTCTCTCGCTAACGAATCGTTGAGGGCGACGGAGGGACGCCGCGCAACAGGCGTCCTTACCCGGGGATTCGCCGACCCGGTGAAGGTTGCTGGACTGACCCTGCATCGGGATCCGTTTGCCCCGGTTCCGGGCTATCGACCGCACTCTTGATGCCGGTGTCAACGCGTTTACGATTGCCTAACGTGGCTGTGGTATGGTTTGTGGTATGGTTTGCGGTCGGAAATGAACGACATCGGGGCTTATGAGCTCGCGCGGATGTCGACAGTTTCCCTATGAAAGGTCGGGTTGGCAGCTCGCGATCCAGACCCCCTCCCCGAAATGGGGTTCAGGGGGTCGCGGGTTCAAATCCCGCCGTCCCGATTTTTTCTTACGAGAGACGCCACAGCGATTTACTGCTGTGGCGTTTTTTGCTTCCCCGGCGAGCGGTCGAGTTTGTATCGAACTTCACGCGGCGCCTCGCCCGCGCACGCAATGGTCTCGCGCACCTCGCTTGATATTCAACGTCGGCGCGCGCGTTCCCGTGCGCTTCGAGATAAGTCGTGCCAGAATGCGAAGGGCTATGAGTCTCACTCTTTAGGAAGGTCGACGTTCTTGACGCCTCGCCCGTCCAGCGAGGGCGACAGCTGGCGCACCTGGTCGCCGACTCGCAGATACGTGGCTTCTGCGTCGGCGACCCCTTTGGCAAAGAGGTACCAGCCATGGAGTAGCCCCTGCCACACTTCGACATGAACCTCGACACCAGCCCTACACGCCCGTTCGCAGAACCGCATCGCGTCTGCCTTCAGCAATTCACTCCCGCCTACCAGCAAAAGCATAGGCGGCAGCCCATGCAAATCGGCAAAGAACGGATTCGCTGCCGCCGAGCGCGCATCCGTGTGCCCAAGGTATGCTCGGGCCGCGGCGTTGAGGTGCGCCGGAATGGCGAGCGGATCCAGCGAAGCGCCCGGTGACGATTCGTCACGTTCTGTGAGGTCGATCCATCCTCCGATGCCCACGAGGCCTGCGGGCATTGGGGCTTGCTGCGTGCGGAGGGCAAGCAGTGCCGTCAGGGCGATGTTCACACCGGCGGAATCGGCCACGAACGTGATCTGTTCGGGCTCGTATCCGGTGCGCAACAGATGATCATAGCCGGCGAGGACGTCGTCTCGTGCCGCCGGAAAGGGATGCTCGGGCGCTAGGCGGTGCAGGACATGAAGGAGTTTGGCGCTGGCGGCGGCCGCGATGCGGTACACCGGGTACTGCCAGACACCTGCCGTGCGCCCGTTCACGAAGGCACCGCCGTGCGCATAGACGATGGCGCGAGTGTCATGTGCTTCTGGAGGGGCAACGAGCTCCGCGCGCCCTCCCGTTGCCAATGTGACCTGCCTAATCGCAACGTCATCTGGCAACTCAGGATTCATCGACTTCAGCGCGTCCAAGATGTCACGCTGCTCCTCTAGCGAACTGCCAGCCGGGAACGGCGGGTTATCGAGCAGATTCCGGAAGAGCGCGTCCCGGGCGGGATCGTCGCGCGTCGGTACCTGGGTCGTGCGGCAGGCGGGTGTGTCTCGGCTCATTTGTGAACTCCAATTCAACGCGTGATATGCTCGAAAACCTCTGACGGAGCCATCTCCTTTTGCCGATTCGACGCCTTATACACATCTACGCTTGTACGCGCGAGCGCAGGTGCATGTAAGACACTCTGGGTGTCGACGATGCGCGCGAGCAGACGCAGGTCGAAAGGATCGAAACCGTTCGACGGGAACGACGTTCATCTCGTGGAACCAGCGTTCTACGAGACGAAAGTGGTCGCGCAAGGGTGCCTTCGGTCGACACGCGAGAACTCTTCGGGTTGCAACCATTATTCACCATGGAGCTTCGCGAACAGTTAGGACACGCTCTCGGCAACACTTTCACCCTCGGCCGCGAGATCGGCAGTTCGGGGGTGTCGCGCGTGTTCATAGCCGAAGACGGCCGGCTGCGTGGCAACGTTGTGGTGAAGGTGCTCGACCCGTCGCGATCAAGGTGCTGCACGCCGAGCAGGGTCGCCGATGACTGAGCCACGCGAGCAGCTCCAAATCGCGCTCGGCTCCGCCTATCGCATCGAACGTGAGCTGGGCGCTGGTGGCATGGCGACGGTCTACCTCGCCCACGACACTAGGCATGACCGGCAGGTGGCGCTCAAGGTCCTCAAGCCCGAGCTGGCCGAATCGTTAGGCCGCGACCGTTTCGTACGCGAGATCCGGATGGCGGCTCGCCTCGCGCATCCACACATTCTCCCCCTCTACGACTCCGGCGAGACCGGCGGGTTTGTCTTCTTCGTCATGCCCGTGATGCAGGGGCAGACGCTGCGCGACCTGCTTCGCGAGCGGCGCGAGCTCCCGGTCGATCTGGCGACGCGACTGTCGACGGAAGTCGCCGACGCGCTCGACTACGCGCACCGCCACGACGTCGTGCATCGCGACATCAAGCCCGAGAACATCCTGCTGCACGAAGGGCACGGGATCGTCGCCGACTTCGGCATCGGGAAAGCCATCGTGGCTGCTACGGCCGAGACGCAGGAAGCTCATACCGGCGAAGAGCACCGCAGTGGTCATACCCGCTGGCGCACGCACCCGTATCGTCCGATTGCAAAGGCACAGCGCTTTTATCACCCCGGCCCTCCGATACCGAGAGCCCGACCGATTCCCAAGGGACGCAGCGGACACCAGCAGCAGAGGTGGGCGCCTAGCGATTCCACCAGCAGAGCCCTGAGCCTTGCTCCGCCGGTAGCACGATGGTAAGCAACGCCCTGGCTTCGGTCAGGGCGTTGTTCTTTTCCGGCCCGATCGGGCGGACGCGGACTCTCGGCACGTTAAAACCAACGCGGCGAGCACCACGAGGAACGTCGTCGGGACGAGCCACATGACGAATGATGTCTTCGGCGCGAACCCCATAGCGCCCCCCAAGAGCGCCGCGACGAACCACGGGCGGTCAGGCTTCGGCAGGACGAGACATGAGGCCACGAGTGCGAGCGGCGTCATGACGGCCACGAGTCTTTGCCCACGCGCCAAGACCAACACGGCGCCCGCGAGGAGCAGCATCGCCATCACGCGGGACAGGAATCGAGTACGCATGTTCTTGGGCTGCTCCATGATCGTTCGCGAGGTCGCCGAGTATAGCTACGGCTGGCGCTTCACGTCGAGGGAGTCCGTCTTCGGTGGGCGCGGACCTTGGCCGTGCATGATGGTCCGGGAGCCCGTGAGGACCCACCCGCCACGTCGCTCGAACCGGTACTCGATACCGAATTCATAGAGGCCCTCGACGCCGCCGTTGTTCTCGAGCCGGGAGGCCGTGACGAAGGCGGTGTCGCCCTTCACCCGTGGCTCCCCGATCACCGTGTCGCCGTGCCCGCCGGCGCGCAGCTCCGCCCGTACGGTGGCCCACATCCAGCGGGTGGTGTCGTTGGCCGCACCCCGGAAGACGTTCACCGTGAGCGTGTCCGGTTTGTTGGCCGGCGGAACGGGGTTCTGCGCCCGCAGCTGCGGGGCCATGATCGTACTCGGAGTTACCGCGGCGGCCGCTGCTAAGAATCGGCGCGTCATCGAGGCGGCGCGCGACGAGCGGCGGCAGCCAAGGAATCGGCCCTAAACAAGACCGCAGCAGAGGTATCTGCCGCTGGGGGGTAGACGATAGTCGTGGGCGGGATACGCTCGACACGAACCTGAAGCGGGCGGGCGCGGCTGGGCACCACCTTCCCGAAGTCGCGCCACCAGCGCATCGCGAAGCCGCCGAAGACATCGCCCGCGAGGAGCGCCGCGACGAGAATCCAGAGGAGCCACAGAAATCTTTGTCTTTGTCTCTGGCGCATGGAGCTACCGCGGCGGCGGTGGTGGCGGGGCTGATGGTTTCCGACACGGTACGAGCTGACCATTGCTCATGACGAGGCAGCCGTCCGGCGTGTACGGCGGCGGGACTGCAGACGAATCGGCGGCAACCGCCCAAACCCCGCTATCCGAAACGGGAGCCTCCCGTTGTCGACCCGTCATCCCCGGCCGCGTGCTGCTGAGCCACCCGACGAACGCGAAAATCGTCGCCACAATGAACCGCCAGCGGTAGGGCGTCCACCACACGAGCAGCCACGCGGCCCCCAGTAGTACCGTCGCCATGGCGAGCCACTCGGGCGTAAGTATATGCCCGAAGATGGCGGCGCTCGCCAAGAACGTCGCGACGAGCAACAGGAATCGAGGGCTGTGGGCGGGGTGGGTCATGGGTCGGTTCGGAGGGAGGCGAGCTCGATGACTCCGCGAATATCGCGCAGGGGCGCGCCGTCTCGCTAGAATGCCGGGGCACGCTGCTGTTCGCGCCTGACGACTAGCGCGTTAGACGAGAGCGAGTCAGTGTCCTACCGCGGAGGGGCGCTATGCCCTCCCCGGTTTTGTACTATCGCCAAAGGCCCCATGCTCCGCACCGCGCTTGCCGTGACACTCGTCACCGCCGCTTCGTTAGGCGCCCAGTCGCCGCAGCAGCAGTCGCAGCCGCTATCGCAGGCCGACAGCGCCGCCATCTTCGCGGCCGCCCGCGCGGAGGTTGCCAGACTCGCCCAAAACCCAAACTCGTCCGACGTAATGGCGGGCGTCTTCGCCAAGCGTGACAGCACCATCGCACGCACGCCGGATGAGATCCAGCTACGCGCCGACACCGCATGGGTGACTTTGTGGACGCGCGATGACCGCCAGGGTCGAGCCGGTCAGAAGGTGCCCGTCGGGCGGCGCGAGGGCCAATGGGTGGCGATCCGCACCGGCACCAGCCACTACGTGCAGGTGGACTACTACAGGCCCTAACGCGGCAGGCTCGACCACCTGTTTCGCCGCAGGTCGCTCAACGGCGAGCGGTCCCACTGTCGGAACGTGCGCTCCGCAAAGGACTCGAGTTCGTCGGGGCCCATCGTTTTCACCGCGTTGCACCAGAGGCGAGCGGTTTCCGGAGCCGCCTCGCCCATTCCCGTTTCGTCTTCGGCGGCTGTCCCGCTGTGCGCGTCACTATGGGCCTCGCCGAACAGCCGTTCCAGCGACCGCTGCGAGCGCCACGATCCGCCGCCGATCCAGTGAGCGACGCGCTCTTCTCCCTCACGCTCGAAACGGATCACCGGGCAGAGGTTCGGCCCGTCGATCGCGGGCGAGACAAAGCGGAGCTGCGCGACGTCGGCCGCCTAGCGGCCCTGCGCGTCGCGGTATTCGATTGGCGGGTGTGGGGAGGTCCCCGGCATAGTCTGCGGGTAGGGCAAGCGGCAGGCCGCCTTGATTGCATGACGGTCGCTGGCCCGGTGGCAGGCGTATGTGTCACCGTAGCACGGTCCCCGACCTGGCGCCTCAGGATCCAGCGGCGTTGAGTATCTGGGCCAGAGCAGGGAAAGGGCACGAGGAGCGTAACCACACCCGCGTGGTCGGAGATCGTCCAATCAGATCTCTGCAACTGCGAACGAAGCTAGGCCCAAGGCGCCATTTCGAGCGCTGCTATCCGATTAAGCAGCTCCGTGATTGCCATGGCGATAACGTTGAAGCGGGCTGTGCGCGCCTCGCTCGAGCCGACGATGGGTGGGCGAAGAAGGTCCCGCTGTCGGTGTGGATCGGCGTGGAGGTGTCCGGCGGGAACGTGACGTTGTAGGCGACGCCGGTGGGTCGAGTCGTCCCGTGCGCCCATGTAGGAAGACGTGCCGGGCTGCCCGGTGCCTGAGTTTGACCCGTCCCGAGTCGCAGCTGCCGTCGGGGCGCTTCGCCACGGAGACAGTGTTTTTGAAATGAAGGGTGACGCCCGGTGGCACCGGCCGCTCGTACTTTATGGGCGGTTGCTGGCCGGCGACTGGCGTGGCCGCGGCAATGGTAACGAGGACGACGAGCCAGTACACAGACGTCGCGTGAAAGCGTCGCCCGAGTCTACTATCCGCCGTTTCCCACGCCGAAGTGGGCGTGATCCTGTAAAGGGAGGCCAAGCGTCCGGGGAAGCAGCCTCAGGCGCCGCGCGAGTTCCAGCGCACCGCAGAAGCCTTCGGCGAGGTCCACGTTAGGCGGCGTCGAGGAGCTGACGATCGCCGCGCGGGAGCTGATGCGGCGCGGCCGAGGGCATGCTGCGGCTGTCGCTGCCGCCCCACGACCGGCGGCGGTGACGGCGACGTCAGGACTTGGAGCTCGGGCACCCAACGGGATTGCGCCCGCGGCGGATAAAGCTACCGTGGAGCGACGCTCGGACGTCGTCTGGCGCACTCACGATCCAAGAGGTGCCCGTGGCAAAGCTCAAGGATATCCCCAAGGTTTTCCATTTCATCTGGGTGGGCGGAGACGTCCCGGAAGAGCACGTGGACAACATCGCGGCGTGGAAGCAGGCACACCCCGCCTACAAGGCGATCCTGTGGTATGATGCCGCCAACATGCTCGCGAACACCATCCGCAAGAAGGTGAAGAAGGCCGGCCAGGGACGGCAGCCGTTCGGCGCGATCAAAACGTCCCCCCTCTACCAGACGCACGACAAGGGACGCTTCGACGTGCTCGCTGCCAGGTCCCATACGGCGGGAAAAGAGTATAAGGACGAGGACTACTACGTGACGAAGGCCGGCGCCAAGCTCAACCTGCTCCTGATGAAGCTCCAGGCGAGGCAGGTGGAGGGGTGCGACATCCGCGCCAAGTACGCCAAAAGCTTCAAGAACATGACCGTCTACGACCTCGAGATGGCAAACGAGAGCCCGAACATGGGCGCGGCGAGTGACGTGCTCCGCCTCGAGATCCTCATCAAGGAGGGCGGCATCTACATGGACGTCGACATTGGCTTCAAGAAGACGCTGCCCAATCCGCTGCAGGTCAGGGAAGACTTGGCCCTCTTCGGCATATACTCAGATGGCCGCGTGTGCAACGCACTGATTGCTGCCTGCCCGGGCAGCGAGCTACTGAAGACGTGTCGCGCCTCCATCAAAGAATCGTACAAGCGACTCGACACCGATACGGCATTCGCCCAAGCGTACGACAAGGACATGCGGAGCTTCACCGTCCAGAACACCGGCCCGACGGTGGTGAGCAAGGCGGCGAGAGGCGCGGAGACTAAAGCGGCGACGAAGGGGAAGCTGGGGGCTGTTGAGAGCATGCAGTGGGCGCAGGACAACGTCTACTTCCCGGACGGCTACGTGGACTGGGACACACCAGCGGCCAAGGTGCACAAGTGGCTCTAGGCGTGTTGCGGAGCTCGTGCTGGACAGCGGCTTCAAGACGAACTCCAGGCTTCTCGCGTAGCGGCGGGCCGTAGGCTTCCGCATCACCCGCTGAGCTCCCGCCGCCTCCGCTCGATCGCCCGTCGGAGGTCGCCTAACGACTCGCGGTCTCACGTGGCGACCGTGCGCTGCGCGAAGGACTCGAGCTCGTTTCCCCACTCCGACGTCACTCCGCCGATGGGCCGTCGCGGCGGGCGGAGTGGCCCGGCACGCCCGTTTCTCCTTCACGCGATACGAATCGCCTTTGGTATTGATCGTCGTCGCGTGATGGAGCAGCCGATCCAAGATCGCTCGCGATCACCGGATCCCCGAATCCCAGCCGCCTGCCGCCGCGACGTCCTCGAGCGGAAGGTGCTTCCCCTCAGTCGCCCACTTTCCGTCGGTACGCGTGCCAGAGCGCGCCGTCGAGCGTCTCCGGCCCGAGTGTCTTTCCGCCTCGGCCAGTCATCGATCGAACAGACGGCGATCCATGGGCACGGTCGAAGTCGATATGTATACCCTTCGGCCGTCGGGGGCACACCCGGCACAACCGCCCTCCCGAGGGCGGATGCCCCGCTTCACAGTTCGCGCGCGGCCTCACTCCGAAGCATAGCCCACTGGTCTTGCGCGAACCGTTTGAAGAGCTCAAGAAGGCGATGAAGAAAGAGCTGAGTATCGGTGACTGCGAAGAGCATGCGGAGCAGAAGCTGTTAGAGGAAAGGCGAAAAGAGATGGAGAAGCTTTTCCAGGACGCTAACGCGGTTGGGATTATGGAATTCGACTTCCCAGGAATCGCCACAACGCTTCTCGCGCCGGCGGCAGTCGCTGCGGTGACGAGCTTCATTTTCCAGACGCTCGCGAAGGGGAAGGTCGACAACTACTTCCATCGGAAGCTCGAGCAGTTCAAGCACGACCTAGGGCAAGCTACGGCGGCGGCCCAGTTCGACTATCAACGGAAGTTGCATGACTTCCAGGCATTCAGCGACCAGCGACGTTTGGTATATGGAGAAGTCTTCAAGCAAGCGCGCGCGCTGATGAATACTCTATCGGGCTGCCACGCCGATGCGATGAATATTCGCAAATCCGTGAGCGGCACAAATCCACAGCATAGGCGAGTGATGTTGAGTCATTTCCAGGTGGATGCCGAGGCTATGGAGGAGTTGGAGAGCGCTGGGTTTTTTGAGCAGGAGAACGACGATGCAACGCTCATGATGACGATGGATTGGATAATGATTCTTTTCACCCGTCGGACAACCGAACGACGTAAGGCGTTAGAGGAATCGTTGCTTACTAATTCGCTGTTCCTGTCGCGCCGAGTAACTGACGCAGCATGGAGTTTCATGCAGAAGGCCGACGGGTTTGTCGCCGACGACGCTTTTTCATTCTTCGCAGAGAATACGAACTCAGAGCCATTGAAGGAGAGCTTCGCCAAGTGCGAAGCTGCCATGCGGGAAGAACTGAGCCGAGGTTACTACGACGAACTGAAGCCTGAATCTCCAGTCTTGTGAGCGCCCGGGCCTTTCAAGGCTACCGAGATACCCCGAAAGCTTCTGAGGGGCTAATAGAGGGTTCTTAGGATAACAGGGGTTCCGAGGAGAGACGCCACGACGAACCACCGTCGGTATTGCGTCGGCGCGATCAGCCACGCTGTGCCGAGAAGGGAGACCATCTGAAAGAGCCACACCAACATCCCCAAGGAGGATGGTATCATCTTCACGAAGAACGGCGTGGACACCACGAGCGCCGCAGCGACGAGCAGTCGGATTCGGGGAGAGGTCTCTGGCTCGTCTTCCGCGTCCGTGGTGAAGTCCTTCCACACGACGATGGCGAAGGGAACGAGGCAGAGCGCACCGTAAAGGATCAGTACGGCGAACGGGAGCCAGTTCTTCTCTGGCGCTTGCCCTGGGCGAAGCCTACCGAACGTTCTCAGTCCCTGCATGGCCATGCGAAGAGCTAGCGGGAGCGCCACAGTTAACCCCATCCCGCACAAAAGAATAAACGCTCGTAACCAACGTGGTATGGCCATGTCAGCGCCTAACGCGGTGAGTGGATAGACAGAGACATGGACGGACGATGGCTCATCGCGCGCCAAGGCGCTAGAGCCAGTTCAGGGCGAGGGTCCGGGTCACCGTTTCGTCTCCGATCGCGCCGCCTCGCGCGCCTCATTGACGGTGATCAGAATCAGCCGGATCACCTCATCGCCGATCGCGGGGGGGAAGGACACGTAGCCTGTCGTCGTGGTAGTTCTCCTGCTTGATGACAATCTCGTTCTCCTTGCCGACGTACACATCGATCGTGCCGAACCCGGTGATCCGCTGCTTCGCGTCATCTGCCACGGTAGCCTCCTGAGTAATTCGATACGCGATCCCGAAGGGGAATAAGCGTCACGACTTGATGCCATAGCTTTCTTCGCTTTCTTCGCGTCCCGTAAAGCCCGGTGATCACGCCGGAGACGTGGCACAAAGACCCCCATCGGTGTGGTAGGAATGGTCGCGCTGCTGCCAACTGGCTGCGCCACTGTCATCAGCGGACGAAGGCAACAAGTCGCACTGGCCACGCAGCTGCCGCCGTCGCCCCGTGTCGCCTAACGATAGTAGTCCGTTACGCTCGCAGTCCGGCTGGCATTTTTCTGCGGACGCTCGCTACGTCACGCGACGTATGTCAGGAAGCCTCTCAGCCGAGCATGGTGGTCCGCGTGCAACGACACGGCAGTCGGGGGCAGAGCACTTCTGCCCAGATAACGGCAGGGACACACACAGATAACGCCGGGGTCGTAGCGTCCACCCACACCCACACCAACGGGACAATTTCACATGCCCGCCAACGATCTACCGAGCGATCCAACGCGAACCAACACCGCGTTGCCTCGAATGGTTCTCGGCGTCTTCGCCATCGCCATCGTGAGCGGGGCGACGGCCTGTCGCTCGGACGACTCGCTCCCGACGGGTCCGCGCATCGCGCCGCCCAGCACGCCCCAAGCGACGGTCGTGGGCGCGAGCATTACCCTGCTCCCGACACTTGGCGGAACCACCACCTCTGCCGAAGCGATTAACGATGCAGGGCAAGTCGTGGGATCCAGCCTGACGCCCGGGAACTCAGCGCAGCACGCCTTCCTCTGGACGCCGGGGCAAGGGATGCAGGACCTCGGCACCCTCGGCGGGACGTTCTCGATGGCGCACGACATGAATGCAGCTGGCCGAGTCGTAGGCGCGGCGCTGCTGCGTGCCTTCCTCTGGACATCAGGCCAAGGGATGCAAGACCTCGGCACTCTCGGGGGAACGAGCAGTTCTGCGGAGGGGATCAATGATGCCGGGCAAGTCGTAGGATTCAGCTCGACGGCTGGAAACGCGGCGCAGCACGCCTTCCTCTGGGCGCCGGGGCAGGGGATGCAGGACCTCGGCACCCTCGGCGGGACGTCGTCATTTGCTCTCGACGTCAACGAGTCTGGCCAAGTGGTAGGGCAGAGCACGACGGCCTCCAACGTCGGCCATGCCTTCCTCTGGACATCAGGCCAAGGGATGCAGGACCTCGGCACTCTCGGTGGAACGAGCAGTTTCGCCTGGAGCATCAACAACGCCGGACAAGTGGTGGGCTGGAGTACCAGAGCCGGCGACCCCGAGCGGCGAGCCTTCCTGTGGACGCCGGGCCTCGGTATGCGAGACCTCGGCACGCTTGGCGGGACTTCCAGCGATGCCCGCGGGGTCAACGATGCAGGCCAAGTGGTGGGGCAGAGCACCACTGCTGGTGTTCCGGCGCCTCACGGTTTTCTCTGGACCGATGCTGGCGGGATGGAGGACCTCTACCCCGTCACGGGAATCACGTCGGCGACCGCGATCAACAACTACGGTCAAGTGGTCGGAGGCGATCGCGTGGCGTCCCTCCAATTTGAGCTACCGAATCGCGCTCCGGTGGCGAGCGCCGGAGGGCCGTACACCGGCCACAAGAAGAAGCCGGTCACCTTCGACGGGACCGGCACCAGTGACCCGGACGGCGACGCTCTTACGTACTCCTGGAACTTCGGCGACGACAGCCCGTTAGGCGGCGGGACAACCCCGGTCCACGAGTACGAAGCATGGGGGACTTACACGGTGACGCTGACGGTAACGGACGCCGCCGGCCTGTCTTCCGCTAGTACGACGACGGCGACCATCGCGCCGCCCGGGCAGCTGAAGGAGCGGCCGTAACACATCGACGCGAGCTGCGGAATTTGGTCTGGCTCCGCGGCTCGCTCGTGGTGTTCTTCCAACCCAATTGACTGGGCTGCCAGGCCATGGCACCCGTGGTCCACGGGCGAGGTTTCCTTCCGGCCAATCCCAGGCGGGCCTTTTGTGCGGCGACGTGATGGCTGTGCTAGCCAAGCAAACGGTAGGCCGGGAACAGTCTCGCGTTGGGCGGTGAGGCTCCAGTTCCCCATCCATGCCTAACGGTCTCCAGGTCCTGGCTTGCGTTAGGGCCGGGCTAATCGCTCGACTGACGCTCGACTGACGCGGCGGCTGGTAGATTGGAAAAATGCCTGCTCTCGTCCTTTCCTCCGATTTGCGCTGCCCTGCCTGCGGGCGTGTCGAGACGCTCCCCATGCCAACGGGCGCCTGCGTCGTGATTCACGAGTGCAGGACGTGTCACGTCGTTATCCGGCCCAGGGCTGGGGACTGCTGCGTGTTCTGCTCCTACGGCTCGGTACGGTGTCCGCCCATTCAGTTGGGCATGGGCTCCTTGCAGTCCAGCTCCTAGCGATCCAGCGTCGCGATCAGTGCCATCAGCGACGCGAGCACGCCGGCCGATGGCGTCGCGCAACCTCACCCGCCGAGCTCCCGCCGTCGCCGATCGATCGTGCGTCGGAGGTCGCCGAGGCTGGCGCGGTCCCACTGCCTGAACGTTCGCTCCTCGAACGACTCGAGCTCGTCGGGCCCCATCGACTTCACGAGGTCGCACCAGAGCTGCACGGTTTCCGGCGGGGCCGGGCCCATCCCGCTTGCGTCCGGGTCGCGCGCCGCCTCGGCGAAGAGCCGGTCCAGCGACTGCTGCCATTCCGGGCCGCCGATCCATCGCGCGAAGCGTTCCTCGCCCTCGCGCTCGAACCGGATCACGAAGCACAGGTTCGGCCCGTCGATCGCCGGCGAGACGACGCGGAGCTGAGCGACCTTCGAGGCGCGCCAGACGCGGCCCTTCAAATCCACGGGCCCGATAGCGAAAGGCCCATCGAGCCAAAAACTTAGACGCGCCCCCGGGCGTCGTGCGTTCTGCGTTTCAGTGGTCATGGACGCGGCGTGATCTGGCGGCCCGACCCACACGGCGACGTCAATGCGTCACCGCGATCGTCGGGACGTCTTCGGACGCACGACGATCGCGGCGCGGACCTTCCACCGGGCGGTGAAGCTGCCTTACCCGAATGGCGCCAACTCCGACTGCACCTCCTCGAACGCCTCCGGCCACTCGCTGTCGAACGCCTCTGCCTCGCGACGGGTGCCCCCCTGCGCGAGCTGCAGGCTGCCGCCGAGGGCCAGCAGCGTGCGGATGCTGCTCTTGTCGGCCGGTACCTGAATCGCGTTCGACGCTAACGCGAGGCCGCCAACCGCGGGGCCACCAAGTGTCAGTACCGCTGGACCGTACCCGGCGCCCGGCACGATCAACACTGCCGGTCCGTTCAGCGCGGCGAACGGAAATGGTCCCCGCACGTTGCGCGCATCGAGGAAACGGCACTGCCGCAACTCCGGGACGTTCGGCCGCCCGAGATCCACGTCGAGACGCAGCCGCAGTTGCGCACAGAGCTTCACGATGAGCTGCGCAAAAACCGACAAGTCGACCCGGAGCGAGAGCTTGAGCGGTCCAAGCTGCAGCCGAGCCCCGAGGTGAGCGGAGGCCCTAACGAGCACCTCGATCGATGCGCGCAGTTCCGCCTGGAGGTCAACGCGAGCACGCCCAGCCGGCAGCGCCACTTCGAGTCCCCAGCCGGTGAAGTTGTACTGTCCGCTCTGCCGGCTGCGGCGATCGTCGACTCGCACGGTTGCCTGCGCCTTCGTCACGATCGCCATCGGAAGCCGCAATCCTGGCACGATCGACCCGAGCGGAATCACGTCCGGCGGGAGCTTGTTTGCGCTTCGTGGCGCAATGCGCGGCACTGAAACGCAGATCGCCGTCGTTCCCACCGGTGGCACAACTGGCGGCTTCGGGCAGTCGCACACCTTCTCTTTGATCGGCGCGAAGGCGCGCACGATCACACCGCGAAATTGCGGATCTTCCTTGTTATCGGGTCCGGACACGCGCGCCTGCTGCTCGCCGGTCCCGTATAGTCCGTAGAGAATCGGGTAGGACACGCCGGCGTTCGTGAGCTCGCATCGAATCGCATGCAACACGTTGAACGCGCGATTTCGCGATAGCGGAAGGTTGTGAAGCCCCCCCGCCGTGCTCGAGGCTTCACCGTACGAGTAGATGTGGATCGGCTGCCCGCTGTATTTGTTCGATCGAATGCCCGCAATCACCCGCTTGGTGAATTCGGCGATCCGTTCCTTGTGCTTGTCCTTGAGCTCATGGCGGTCGACGTCGAACGTCGCCAATTGGAACTCGTACACTTCGGCGCTCGGCACGAACTTCAGGTCGGAGGCCTGTCCCGGGTTCTTAAGGTTGATGCGGTTCTTGCCGTGCTCCCACTTTTTCCCGTCGAACGTCACGTCCTCGCCGCACTTGCCACGAAAGTCGGTCGGACCGCGCATGATCTCCGAGTCGCTCGCGAACCCCGTCGTCGTGAACGGTGACTCCAGCCCGGTGTCTCCCGGAGCGAATGTCTCGTACTCGTGCTCCTGACCGAACGGGTTTTCCTCTTCCGCCTCGGTCGCGTTGAATGGTGAGTCCCATTCGGACTCCGAAGGCTGTTCGTACAATTCGCCGAACGGACTCTCGCCGAAGGTCGATTCGTCGGTGAGGTTCTCTTGGGTGTTCTCGCCCCAGGGGTTCATTGCCGGCCTCCATTTCCTGTCGCCGCGACGAGCCGCTGCGCGGGGATCGGCTGTGGGGCGGGGATGCGCACGGGTTGCGCGGGACCCTGAACCACGTTCCCCATTGGTCGATCTTTCACGCGCTCACTGGTTGCCGACTGCCACAGATCGATGATGCGGTTCATCGTCGGGTAAACGGTGTTGGCGAGGCTCGGGTTGTAGAACAGCGCGACGTTAGTCGTGCCGCTGAAGGCGCCCAGCTCAACCAGTCTGAGAATGAGCGACATCTTTGCGGCGAGCTCGAACAGCTCGCGTGACCGAGGGGCCGGCTTCATCCCGACGCGATGCGCGATCATCGTGAGCCGGTCTGCGGGGCTCGATGCCTGCGCGTTGAGCGCAGCGACGATCGGCGTATCGGACGCCAGCGTTAGGTCGAACCAGCTCATGAGCGCCACCGCGGCGAACTCTTCTCTCGCCAGCGCGCCAGCGCGCCGCCGCATGTTCATCATGTCGCGGAGGCTGTCGCACAGCAGCACCAGGTATCCGTCGTCGGTAGCCTTGGCGCCGGAGGTGTTGTCGCGATTCTCGATCCCGAGCCAGATCTGGCGCAACAGCTCCGACCACTGCGTTCGGAACGTTGCGTTGACACCACTGCCGGTGTGCTGCTTCCAATCGTTATGGCCGTGAAGCGCTGCGACGGCCAGTGGATGCGCGAGATCCATTCCGAACATCCGCCAATACGCGTTCCGTCGTACCGTGCGCGCCTCGGGCCGCAGCTGGCTCGTCACGATCCCACTGGAAAAAAGCGGCGGATCGCGAAAGAACAGTTCTTCCGTTGCACGCAACCACCTGACCGCTCCGAGACTGTCGATGTCCAGCGTTTCGCCATGCGCAAAGCGTCGCAGGACCTCGGCAAAGATCTCGACCACACCCGTGTTCTCGAGCAGGTAAGCATAGATCAGGTGGTGCCAGATCGGGCTGGGAGGCGCCGCAGCCGTCGCGGTAACGCCACCTGTGTATGCCGAGGGATTCGTGAGATCGATGCCCGACAGCGTGGCGAACGGGAAAGCGGGTCTGTCGATCGTGGTGAGGATGCCGGGCGGGTTGCCGAGGAACGGAACGCCGGGTGGAGGGGAAACGGTGATGGCCGTCGGTCCGGCGCTCCAGACCTCGTCGAGCCAGCGACTCAGCTGAGCCGGATGTACGTCGAGCGCTGCGGGCCCGGCGCTCGGCCCGCTCGCGTCTCGAAAGATCTGCGCAAGGATGTTGAACATGATGGCTCCGTTTAAGGCTTCGGCTGGCTAGCGTTGGTGGCGAGGGGCTCGCCACCCGAAATGGCGAGCAGGGTTCCGTGCGCGTCGTAGAACTCCACGCGCGCGATGCGAGCCTTGTGCAGATCACCGGGGATCGACAATCCCCCGGCATTCCCGATCGAGTCGCGAGACTCGAGCGTTCTCACGCCGGCCGTTGAGAACACGACGGCGCGCGTCGCAGTTGGCGGCACCTCGACCAGCAAGACGTTGCCGTCCTTGTTCCGAAGCGAGGGAGCCCGCATGGGCACGCCGTCCGTTACCGGCACCGCCATACCGGCGGCGACGATATTGAATACGTCAACCGCCTTCTGCTGGTCGTCCGACAGTCGAGGAGCGGTGGTACTCGGATCGGGTCGGTGCCTAACGTGATGCAGAATTCGGTTGAGATCGTTCTCGCTGAGCACATACAGTCTGTTTTCCGTGATTTGATCCGGCATGTCGGTTCTCCTCGGTGCCTTCGTCGTTGACCGTTTTTTCCCTTTAGGCACTCTTTGCCAGGCTGGCGCCGCCCACGCGGGCGAGCCACCTCTCCAACGTGTGACGATGTTCCGAAGCTTTCTCGGGTTCTTGCGCGGCTCGTGTCGACAGCCACGCCAGGATGCGAAGTGATTCGCGCCGCTCGAGATAACTCGACGTCAGAAGCGACGGCCCCGCGCGCTGCGCCAGCAGCGAGAGCTCCTTCGGCGACGCGCGCCGCGGATCGACGATGGCAGTGAGCGGCCTGCCACCAAACGCCACCATCGGTGTGCGCGTACAGGTCTCCACGATCTCCGCCATCGCCGCCATGCTCACCGCGGCGAGCGCGCGGGCATCACGCGGGGCTCGAGATGGTTCGTGCCGCGCCGCCCACGCGGCCGAGATCCGATCCCACGGCCCCGGCCCGAACCAGCTCCGGCATAACGCCGCGTTGAACATCACGCGCACCCACGGGAACGGATGCGGATCACCAGGAATCACGCGATACACTGCCGCCGTCGATCCGTCGACGACATTCGCGAGCGCGGGAAGCGGTGCCCAGCCAGCCAGCGCAAATGCGTAGACGTCAGCGCCAACCTCGCTCGCCCATCCGGCCCACATGTCGGCCACTTCCGATGATCGTGGCGCGAGCGTGCGCCGCAGGGCCGCCATCAGCTCCGCGTTCCACCCGGTCTGGTAATTCACCTGATGGCCGGTCTCGTGGAACAGCGCCGTCGGATGACTCGCGTTATGTCTCGTGAGCTTGATCGCCGCTGCCGGCGATGGATTCGCCTCGTCCCACAGGCGCACGCCCGCCCGCAAGATCGATGCGCCGAGGCCCTTGTCGAAGTAGACGAGCGCCGGCGGTGATTCGCGGCCGAGCGGTCGCAGCACGACGTCCATGCTGTCGGAGGCGAGTGTGTCGAGACCGCGAAGCAGTGCCGCTATGGGTGCGTTTGCGCGCGTGGCCAGCGCGTCGCCGAAGAAATTCGTGACTGTCTCGAGCTGCAGATATCGGGCGCGCAGCCGGAGAAGCTGCTCGCGAAGCTGCGCGGTCGCCGCGCCGCCCTTGAACCGGGCCTCGAGCGTTGCCGCTTCGAGGACGACACCAGCGACGACCGAACGAAGCCGCGCGCGCAAACCCGTGCGCAGGTATTCCTCGAGCCCCGCCCACGACGCCGGCGATGCCAGCAGGTCGAGATCCTGCAACGCATCGATCGCATAGCGCCAGTGCACGATCTCGGCGCCGAGCTGCGCACGCATTGGATCGATGTCAGTCACGGTGCCACCCAGGCCGGATCGTCATGGTCGGCGATTTCGGATCGCCACTCGCCAGCGCGTTCTTGTCGGCGAACCGGAACTCGAACGTCATGGTGACGCCCCGGGCCTCGTCGCGCGCGGCCTGCGCCAGCGCCGTCGCGGACGTCGGCAGCTTGGCGCTGATCGCGCTCAGCATCGATTCGGCCAGCTTGTCCGCGAGCATGGGCGGCCGGGTCGGTGCCACGGGCATGCCGGCCTTCTCTTGCAGGTGTCGCGTAAGGCGCGTGGCGAGCGCACTGCGGAACGGCGCGCCCAGGACGGCGCGGACCTGCGCAATCACCTGTGCATGCGCCTTCCGACTCAGCGCAGACGCGACCAGGTGCGATTCCCGTTCGCTCAGCCGCAGATGGATACGAAGCGCTGGCGGCACGGCCACGGCGTCGAGGCGAACGCTGAAGCGGCTGACGCGACGGACGCGCAGACCCGGCGCGGCCACGCGGAACAGCCGCCGCGCCCCTTTCCCGAGCGGCCGCCTAACGCCGATGCCTGGTTCGTTGATCAGCATCGACGCCACTTCCGGCGTCAGCTCCTCGAACTCGGTCACCGCTTCGGCCACTTCCGCCGGCTGCGCTTCCGACTCGAACGCGGCCATATGGCCGAGCTGCGTGCCCGGCAGCGTCTCGTAGAGGTGGACTTCCGCCTCGAGCGGCCAGACGCGCGCCCCGGCGTCGAGCAGCCTGCGCTCGAGCGTGTCGCCTGCCGGGAAGTGAATCGCTCGCGCCACTGGCTGCGAGATCGGCACCCTGAAGACCTTCGTGAACTTCTTGTAGCGATACAACGGTCTGGTGACGCGGGGCATGTACACCCAGACCCCGTGGTCCTGAACCGTTTCCACCATGGGCAGGTCGCGCACCAGCAGCCGTCGCGGAATGTGTCTCGACGTGGCGGCCACAAACGCTTCGTGCATCTCCGCCTCGAGCCGCAGCGGATCGGACAGCGCTTCGGCCGGTAGCTCGCCGACCGCGCGAATCGTGTCTTCGAGCGTGGCGACAATCGCCTCGGCGCCAAGCACGGATGCGCCGCCAGCGCCCTCCGCCTCGAGCGTCATCATGCGCAGGCCGACGTCGACGATCGGCGCAGCGATCAGCTGCGCAGCCTGCGGGCCGATGTGTTTCTTGATCAAGCCCGCGAGCTTCTCGGCCAGGAACTTCACCACCTTGTCGCGGCCGATGATCGAGATGCCCGTGCGGATGAACGGGAGCGCCGCCATCACGATGGGAACGAACTGCTCTACCTCGGCGACGGGACTTGCGCCGGGCGTCGCCGCTTCGAACTGTCGCGCGAGCCGTGCGCGAGCGCTGTCGAGATCCGTCACCGGATCGTGCGCGAGCGACAGCGTCTCTGCCTCGGCTTCCGCGATCACTTCGTTGACGGCCTCGTCGCCCTGCGCCGTCAGCGATTGAGCCAGACGCATGTCGAATGATTCGCTGATCTCGGCGAGCGTGCTGCTGCCAGCCTCCATCGTCTCGGCTTCCTGGCCGAACAGCTTCGTGGCCAGTTTCTGGGCGATCGGTCGCACGGCCACCGGCAAACGATTGAGCGCCATCTGCAGTACTCGCTTGAGCAGCGGCTGCACCAACTTGCGGAGCGCTTCGAAGATTTTGCCGAATGGCAAGAGTTTGCCAACAGCCGCGATCCCCTTCTTTGCGAGGTTCACGGCACCTTTGACCATGCCTCCTGCCTTCTTGATCAGGGACTTGAAGAACTGCTCCGTCGCGAGGCCCTGTGGCCCGGCTTCGGCGATCAGCCGATCGCCTTCGTTGATGATCTCGGCGAACGTGACGGTGTCTATCGAACGATTCGAGAACTGCTCCCCGAGCTGTTCGAGCAGGCGATCGGCTTCCATCCCGATCCCGGTGACCCACCCTTCGACTTCAGCCGCGGCGAGCGTGGGGGCCTCGGCCTCGGACGACCACGATCCGGCAGCCGTTAGGTGTCGTGCCGCCGCTTCATCCACGAGGTTCGCGACTGCTTCGTCGAACTCTTCGCTCTGGATCTCACCGAGCACGGTCTCCAGGGCGAGCGTCTCGAAGGAGGACTCATCACCGACGGACAGCGCCTCGGCGAACGGTGACTCGAGCGATTCGCCGCTCGACATCAGCTCCGCTTCCATCGCCGGCGATTCCTGCCCGAACTCGCCCGCAGTAAAGGGCGATGTCATCGCCTCGCCCACGCCGAACTCCGGCTCCAGTGTCGATGTGCCGTTTGATCCCGCCATCGCAGTTCCTCCTGTTACGTTCGCGTACGGTCGCGTGCGCTTCTGAACAGGACAACGCCGTCGGCTGTTGTTCGCCGCTCGACCACCCCGCGCTCGATGAGGAGATCGAGCGCTGCCTGCACCAATTCACTCGCGTCGTCCTGGCGCTGGCGTGACAACCACCAATGCGCAATTCCGTCCAGCGTGTCCGAGGCCTCGGGGTGTGCGCGCAAATACCGCGCGACGACACCCGCCACTTCCTCTGTGCGCTCGTTGCCGGACGTCAGCATGCAGGTGTGAGTGGTTAGGCAAGCCCGTCTGAAGGCAGGACGCGTGCCCACGTGGACGGCACGATTGCGGCACGATTCGGAGGCCTAACGAGCGAAGCGGGTTGCTTCCGCCGCGGGTCGAAAAAGACCCGATGGGTCATTCGCGACCCGGGGCTTACGCCTTCTTGAACAGATCGGGACGCAGGCCGTACTTGCGAATCATCCGACCGAGTGCGCGACGCTCTTTCGACGCCAGCTGTGCCGCCGCGGTGATGTTGCCACTCGTGCGGGCCAGGAGCGAGCGAAGATAGGCGCGATCGAAGTCGGCGAGCGCCGTAGCCTTGGCGCTGCGGTAATTCAGGTTGACGGTCACCGTCGGCTCGTGCAATCCCGTCTCTGCGGGCGAGGCATCGAAGTCGGGTGGACCGATGTCCTCGCTGTCGGTGAACAGGTGACGGCGGTGGATGAAGTTCTCGAGTTCGCGGACGTTGCCACGCCACGGCTGCGCCTCGAGCCATTCGGCGAGGGCCGGCGTGACCCTCTTTTGTTCCGGGCGGTAGCGCGCGTTCAACATCTCGACGAAGTGATGCGCGAGGAGGGTCGGATCACCGGCACGAGCGCGCAACGGCGGCAGGTGCACATGCAGCAACTTCAATCTGAACAGAAGATCGGTGCGGAAAGTGCCGGCTTCGGCGAGAGCCTCGAGGTTTCGATTTGAGGCCGCCACGATGCGCACATCGCTCTCGCGATCCACCCTCCCGCCAATCCGGCGGTAGCGGTGATCCTGGAGGAACCGCAGCAGCGTCACCTGCGCATGCGGCGAAAGTGAGTCGACCTCGTCGAGAAACAGCGTGCCGCGATGCGCAACCTCGACGAGACCGTCGAGCGACGACCGTGCGTCGGTGAACGCACCGCGCTCGTGCCCGAAGAGCTCACTTTCGATCAGCGTGTCGGGTATCGCGCCACAGTTGATGGGAACAAATGCCGCATCGCGTCGCGGGCTGCCATAGTGGACGGCGCGCGCCGCGAGCTCTTTGCCCGTGCCCGTTTCCCCTTCGATTACCACCGGCACGTCGAACCGGGCGATCCGCTGGATGAGGTCCAACGCCTTGAGGAAGACCGGTGCTCGACCAATCAGCAGCTGCGACACAGTATCCAACCGGCGTGAGTTCCCGGGGTCGAGCTCGGAGAACCCTGGGTGTTTGTTAGACGGCCGCGCTCCGACTTTTCTATCGCTTGACACGCCCTATGGAGAACGTCATGTCTGACAACATCGGAATGCGTGCAATCACGTTTACGCGATCGGCGGAACTTCGCTGGGAGGGCGACGTCCTCCACGGGTCGGGCACCATCGGTGCCGGGACCGGCGCGTTCACTTCCGCGGCGAGGTTCCCCACGCTGCGCGGCGAGCCACCTGGCACGACGACGCCCGAGGAGCTGCTCGCGGCGTCGCACGCCGTCTGCTATGGCATCGGGCTTCGGTCGGTGATCGGCCGGAGCGGCGGCTCCGCGTCGAGAGTTGTGGTCACGGCGACGATCACGGCGGAGAAGGGGCCGGAAGGTATTCGTGTCCGCCGCTCGCACCTGCAGGCCGTCGTGGAAGGGCTCGAAGGGGTGGACGCGAGCTCACTCGGCGAGATCGGGCGCACCGTCGAACGGGAGTGCACCATCTCGACCGCGATCCGCGGCTCCGTCGAGATCAGCTACGACATCGTGTCCGCGTAGCGACAGTTAATCGCCGGCGTCGCGACTGCCGGGCCCTGGCCCCATGAGCGTGTCCTTCAATTCCCGATAATGCCGGACGAGCTCGTCCGCTTCCGCGACTTTCGCTTCTGGTGGAGCGGGTGTCGCGAGCACCATTCCCAACCCATCGATCGTTCGCGATTGCAGTTCGGTCAGCTTCTCCAGCTTGCTCCGTTCCAGGCTCGCGAAGTTTTGCATGCCTCACCTCCCGTGATGTCGTCGGGCCGTTCGCTTGTTGCCCCGAGTCATTGCGAGTCGGCGCCAGACATTTTCCCGCTCCAAGGTGGTGCCACCACACCGCCGACGAACCATGCGCCGTCCGCACTTTGTTGTCGAGGTTTCGCGGGGCAAACCTGGACGGGGCATCGGGGCGACGATGCGATGGCAGAACATCGAGCGCAAGCGGTGGGCCCAAACGTGGCGCGCGATTCCCACGGATGTAAAGGAATCGTGGGCTGGTGCGATCCGTCGTGATCGCCCTTCCTGTCAAGCGTCGCAGCGATCTCCTCGCCGGATGCCGCTCGTGCCCGGCGACGAGGACCGCAGACGAGATCCCTCGTCGCCTTCGGCTCCTCGGGATGACAAACGCCTCTAGAGCCAGCCCTTTTCCTCGGCGGCTCGGGCCGCCTCGACCCGGTTACGACCACCGAGCTTCTGGATGGCGACCGAGAGGTGGTTCCTCACGGTCCCCTCCGACAGCATGAGCTTCGATGCAATGTCCGCGATGGTCGCGCCGTCGATCGCGGCCGCGAGTACCTGCCGCTCTCGCGGCGTCAACGGATTGTCGCCTTCGCTCAACGCCGACAACGCCAATACCGGGTCGAGCACGCGCTCGCCCGCGACCACGCGCCGGATCGCCTTCGCGAGCTCGGCGGCGGGAGCGTCCTTGAGGAGGAAGCCCACCGCGCCGCCGGTCATGGCGCGGCGCAGATACCCGACTCTGCCGAACGTCGTGACTATCACGACCCGGCACGCTGGTAGCGCGTTCCGCAGCGCGGCTGCTGCCGTCAGCCCGTCCGCACCCGGGAGCTCGATGTCCAGCAGCGCGACGTCCGGCCGCGAGTCCAGCGCGGCCGCGACGACCTCGTCGCCGCGCTCGACCTCCGCGACGACGACGATGTCGGGCTCGAGGCGCAGCAGCGCCGCGAGCGCGCCACGTACCATCGCCTGATCCTCGGCCAGCAGCACGCGGATCATGGCGAGGGCAGAACGCCGTTGGCGGGCGCGCTGACCGCGACAGCGAAGCCGCCGTCGGCGCGCGGGCCGGCTTCGATGGTGCCGCCGTGCGACGCCACGCGTTCCGCCAGGCCGGCCAGCCCGCTTCCGGCGTTAGGCGCCGCGCCCCAGGGACCGCGACCGTCGTCGACGACCGTGAGCCGCGCTCGCGCCCGGGAACCGTCGTAGCGGACCTGGATGTCGCAACGCCGGGCACCGCTGTGCCGGATGACGTTCGTCACCGCCTCCCGAACCGTCCAGGCGAAGAGCCCATCGACCGCAGGCGCAAATGCGGGCTCGGCACATTCGATCGTGACGCCGATGCCGGCGGCATCCAGCAGCTGGCGCGCCGCCTCGAGCTCGTGTTGCAGTACGGGCTGCCGGTAGCCGGCGACGGCGGCACGGACCTGTCGCTGTGCGTCACGCGCCGCGTGCTCGATGTCGCCCACCTCCGCCGCCGCCCGTTCGGGTGACTGGCGCACGAGACGCCCGGCAAGCTCGCTCTTGAGGATGATCACGGACAGCGTGTGGCCGAGCAGGTCGTGAAGGTCGCGGGCGAATCGCAACCGCTCCTGGTCCACGGCTGCCCGCGCCAGCTCCGCTCGCGCCGCGCGCAGCTGCGCCACGGCAAGCGTGAGCTGTCGGATCGCGATGCCGCCGGCCGCGAATGCGATGAGTATGAGGAATGCCGCGTCGAACACACCGCTCGCGGCGTACGCTCCTCCGAGTGTCAGCGCGACGATGACGACGATGGCGACAGTCGCGAGGCGCGCTGGAAGTGCGAGCCCCGCCGCAACGACCACGTACATGGACAGCCACCAGGCCTCCGTGTCCGGAGCGAACCACGCGAGCGCCCCAACGAGCGCGAGCATCACGCCGAGCAACGCGAAGCGCCAGCGGATGACACGAACGCCCGGTCCTTCGGACGAGAAATCAGCGGGGCCGATCGACTGACGGAGTGTGGTCCAGAGGTACACGACCGCGAGGAGCGTGAGCACCGTCAGCGCCGGGCCAAGCTGCGTGTTTGCCGGACGCTCGCGCACCAGAAGCACTCCCGTCACCACCAACGCGACGAGCCAGCCGAGGACGAACACCAACCACAGTCTGGTCACCGGCGTGGTGGCCCGACCCGCGTCGATCTCCGGCGCGTCCATGGTGTCGTTCATTCGGTTTGCGACTGTGGTCTCGTCCATGCTCGCTGTCGTCCTGGTCGCACCTCGCGACGGCATCGCCCGAGACCGAATGCATAGCGGTCGCGTTGCGCACGCAGTAGTGAGATTCGTCCTGACGCCGACCATGACATGCGTCATGCAAAAGTCACGACGGGTCTTACTTCTGCAGCGTTGCTCCTGATCCTATCCGTTCCCGAACACTTCACCTTGTTCGGAGATCGGAATGCATCGCTATGCCGCCGGGCGAATACACGGGATCGAGTTGCTCGACAGCCCGGATGTGGACGCGGACACACGGCTCCGCGCGCTGTCGGATGTCGCACGGGCAAATGCGTACTTCGGTGGTACGCGTGCCGTCACTCGGGAGATCGTGCGCGTGCTGGGCACGACACCCGCTCGCACGATCACGCTGCTCGACGTCGGGACTGGAGCCGGAGACATCGCGCGTCGTGCCACGGCTGTCGCACGCGAGCGGGGTGTGCGGTTGACGTCGATCGGCATTGACATCAGCCCGGACCTCGCCCGGTCGGCGCATGCATCAGGCACGCTCGCCGTGTGCGGTGACGCCCTGTCACTTCCGTTCGCCGACCGCAGCATCGACGTCGCCGTCTGCTCGCAACTCCTTCATCACTTCCGCGATCAGGATGCGGTGCGACTCCTTCGCGAGCTGCACCGTGTGGCACGTCTCGGCGTCATCGTCAGCGACCTGCGTCGCAGCCGAATCGCCGCGGGCGGTTTCTGGCTGGCGACGTTCCCGCTGCGATTCCACCCCGTCTCTCGACACGATGGCGTCGTGTCGATCCGGCGTGCATTCACCTCTGGCGAGCTCGCGTGTCTCGTGCGAACCGCGTTAGGTGAGTCGCACGCCGTGCGGCGCGTGCTCGGGTTTCGGCTCGTGGTGTCATGGGCGCCGACTCGGTTCGCGTGTTACGCACGATTCCGGCGTTCACGGCATCTGCAATCCGATCGCAAACGACGCCGAGTAGATGCCGCGTGACTCGGTTGGAGCGAGCAG
>Ga0068862_100000954_pt1 | contig 27809 bp, 21 predicted proteins | sample KBSSwiS52_FD_66598 | JGI IMG/M metagenome (GOLD analysis project Ga0068862, IMG submission 66598) | Switchgrass rhizosphere microbial communities from Kellogg Biological Station, Michigan, USA - KBS Switchgrass S5-2 | ecosystem: Host-associated > Plants > Roots > Rhizosphere > Soil ... | reverse complement strand
TACGCCGGATCCGACACCGCCGCTTATCTCGCCGCCGTCGCTTGCGCCGAGCGCCGCGCATTCCACAGCTTCTTCGACCAGCACGTCATCGAGGACGATGACATCGGCTACGTCTCGATCGACGAAGGCGACTATGGCGCGCTGCCGACACCGCTCATCGACCGGGTGGTCTACACGGTCACCGGCAAGATGGCCGACGAATACTGAAACGACAGGGGAGGGGCCTCGCGCCTCTCCTCACGTCGGTTTTTTTGTTTTGGAGCAGGGATCGCCGGGCTCAAGGACCCGGCGGTGCCGGGCCCGTCGCCCGGCGATGCGGTGCCGGAAAGGGGGCACCGGCCTCCTGCGCGTGGCTTCGCCATGCTCGTCGCAGGGTCGCCCCCCGGGCGGCGCTTTTCGTTCAGCGTGCTTCGGATGGAAGCGCGTTCAGGCTTGCAACTGCTGGATTGCCGCCAGCGCGAATCACTTGGTCGAGCATTACTGACTCGGGCTCCGTGAGGGTGTCGACCGGGTACCGTCGATCTGGCGAAAACCCGCATCGTACCTATCGTAACCGAGCCGGCATGACGTGCAACGAGTCGCGGATCCGGATGCGATCGGTTGAGGTGATCGTCGGTGAAGACTCGGGCGAGCTGAAGCATCTCGACCAGATGCTGCCGCGGTGCCGAGGTGCCGTTGTACTTCTTCAGGGCGTCGGATTAGCGGCTGAAGCAGGCTGTGCACGCCGCTTTTGCGATCCCGCCACGTGGACCTGACTTCAGGCGAAAATCGTTCGGCATAATTGCCGGCTGATCATTGTGCCGGGCGACACAACATCCGCTCTCACGCTCCGCTATTCAGCCCTTGCGACCCGCACGACATCGGTCTGACCGATGCCGTGAACTGGACCCGGCGAGAGATCGTCGGGTCTTTTTTTGCTCGGCCGGTGGAACGTCGATCCGGTAACGCCGTTGATTAAACATCCCCCCCGAGGGCCGGTGTCTCTTCTGCACCGGCCCTTTCTATTGTGAGTCAGGAAAGCGCGCTGGCGCGCGCGGGGAGCGGGGGTGAGCATCGCGCTGGACCCACGGGCAAAATCCCGCCCGGGGCATCGAGCCCCGGACGGGATTGCTCTTCTCTCTATAGTCTTCCTACTATGGCGCGGGTTCAGTGCCGGCCTCAAGGACGGGCGGGGCCCCACCATTTTTTTCGGCGCGCCAGCATCGCACTGCACGCCCCCGACATCGCGCGACGCCGAAAAAAATCGTGACCCCCACCGCCGCTGCGCGGTCGGGGCTGCGCCCCGATCCCTGACCCCGTCACTGATCCCGCGCCCCCGATGTGACCTCGTTGATCTTTACGATGGAGGTTACCATGCGCACGCATTCTACCGACGACCGCTTTCACATTGCCTTCTCGACGAACCTCGAAACCAGCCGGCTGGGGGTCGCAGCCGATGAACTCACCGCCGACATGCCGGACGCCGACCAGGCATGCCACGCCTCCGAGATGCTGGTCCGCACGGTCTTCGACCTGCTCCGCGACACGAGGCTGGAGCCGATCGCGGAACGCATCGCCTGGGGGATCGTCCACAGCTTCCACAAGGTCGCATCCGACCTCGACACCCAGGGCGACCACGCCGCCGCCAAGGTCAGGGACCTGGTGCGGATCGGCGACACCGGCGAGATCGGAACCGTCGAACTCGAGGACGCCCAGACACTCTGCAGGTCGCTCGACGAGGCACGCGACGCGGTCGAGGTGATGCGCGACAACGCCGCCGAGACCTTTCTCGCCGAGACCGGACGACCCTGGTCCGGCCCGCGCGGGTCGCACACCTCATCCAAGCGGACAGCGTCGATCATCGATGCCACCGCCTACCTCGCCGCCAGACGCCAGAAGAAGCTGGACGCGAATTGCCCGACGGGCCCGGTGGTCGTCTTCTCGGGCGGACAGGAATGGGAAGACTGGCAGACGCTCTACGACACCCTCGACGCCATCCGCGAGCGGATCCCGAACTTGCTGCTCGCGACCACCGCACAACCCAAAGGATGCGACGCGATCGCGGCAGCCTGGGCGGCACGGACGGGCACGAAGCTGGTCGCGTTCACGCTCAACCGGGGGCTCGGCAACCGCGCCGGGTTCGCCCGCAACGAGCAGCTGGTGAAGCTCAGGCCGGTGGAAGCGATCGTCTGCGAAGGATCGGGACTGCAATCGCACCTGGCCCGAGCGCTCAAGGCGGCAGGCGTACCATCCCACCTGTTCCGCAAGCAGGACCAGGTCCGCACCACCGCAACGCCCAGCCAGGGATAGGACGAGGCCGGAGCAGGGGGCCGGTCCGGGGCAATCGCCCTCGGATCGGTCCGTCGTCTCCGCGTTTTTTTGTTTCGGAGCAGGGATCGCCGGGCTCAGGGACCCGGCGGTGCCGGGTCCGTCGCCCGGCGATGCGGTGCCGGGAAAGGGGGCACCGGCCTCCTGCGCGTGGCTTCGCCATGCTCGTCGCAGGGTCGCCCTTCGGGCGGCGCTATCGGTTCATGATGATCCGGCTGGAAGTGCTTTCAGCGCTGCGACCGCCGCAGTGCCGCCAGCGCGGATTGCCAGGCCGAGGATATCCTTGAAATCGCGCTCGGTGAGAGATTCGACGGCGATATCGTCGACAAGATTGCCATAGTGCTGGCGCAGAGACCGCCGCACCGTATTGGCTTCATCGGCGATCGCGCGTTGACGTGCTTCGAGATCGGCAAGCCGTTCACGGGGTGTCTGTTTGGGCATGATCAACTCCTTTCAGGGGTCTGCCCGCCAAGCGTGATTATCCGCATCGGCATGTGAACCTTCAAGACCGTTCCGCGAAATTCTGACCAACTGGGTTCAGGTGGCGAGAGAACTGGCCCCCTGCGGGGTGCGGTGCCTCGCCCGTACCCGGTCGATGCAGGGCAGCGAGCGAAGTCGCTGCAAGGTAAGGACGCACGGCCTTGGCCGTTTTTGAATGCACCGTACGCACACGTGCTGCGGACGAATTGCCGATCTATATCAATATCTTGGTGCCGTATTACACGTAGTATCAAATTCCGGACCGTGATAACAAATGTATTACAATTTCCGCACCTTGGTCCGCCAACATGTTGATTTTAAACGATGAATACATGTAGTCGGCGGGCATCGCAAATGTAATAAAGTACATGGCAAATGTAATACACGGGCCGTGAAGAGTTCGCGATCAGCGACGGATTGTGGTTCACATCGATTCGGCGGCCGACGCCCGAAATGGGACAAATCGTTCCATGGAGTCGCGATCGAGGCGCTTCTGGAACTTTCACGGGGCAAATCGGCTCTTCATTGCCCTGATCGATGCATGCGCATTTGTGCACGGCTATCATCGTCCGTGGCGGGCTGACCTCCCTGAACCGGATATCATCCTATGAAAACACTCACTTTACGCATCGACAGCGACCTTCACCGCCGCCTCGTGTTGCGCGCGGCGGCAGGCAGCCTCACGGTCTCGGCGCTGCTGCGGCCGGTGATCGAGGATGTCGCCCGCCCCGGCGGACGCTATGTCTACACCGGTCTCGACGAGTTGCTGACGGTGGCGATCCAGACCTTTGCCCTGATCGGCCAGGACGTCTCCGAGCGCTCGCTCGACTGCTACCAGCGGGGGATGCGCAATGCCGGCGCCATGCTCCGCGATCGGGGGCTGGACGACGACGACAGCCAGGCTGATGCGGTGGCGGCGGCGCCTGCCGCGGTCTCCGGCAAGGGGGCGGCACGATGAGCATCTTTCGCAACGACACCGTCGGATCCTGGACCCGCGGCGGTCAGGCCACTGTCCATAATCTGCGCATGACCACGCAGGTGCTGGTGCAGACCGTGACCGCGGCGCTCATCATCTGGGCGATCGGGGTGGGCTGGTGGGTGCTCGAACATCTGACCGCGTGGCAGCGCTACGTGCTCCTCAAGATGGGTGAGGTCGTCGTCAAATCGGACGTCCCCGGGGTCGCACCGCTCCGCTTCCGGACGCCGGCGGGCCAGGACTATTGGACCTCCGACGACATGTTCATGGCATCCGGGGTCGCCCGCAAAACCCTCCATCATCTCGAAACCATCGCGGTCCAGGGGGCGATCCTGTCGGGGATCGGAACCCTCTCCTGTCTCGCTTTTGCCTGGTATTGCTTCACCCGCACCGGACGCGGGCTCGGCTCCAACGAATATCTGCGCGGCGCCCGCTTCGCCTCGGTGAAGCAGCTGCGCAGGCTGATCGCGCGGGAGCCCAAGGGCTCGCTGCGGATCGGCAGGATCGAGGTGCCCGCGGCCTATGAGACCGAGCATTTTCTGCTGATGGGCGCGCCCGGCACCGGCAAGACCAACCTCATCAACATCATGCTCGAGGGCATCCGCAAACAGGGCCGGCGGGCAATCGTCTACGACACCGCGGGTGCGTTCGTCGAACGCTTTTTCCGGCCCGATCGCGACATCATCCTCAACCCGCTCGATGCGCGATCAGTACGCTGGACGCCGTGGGTCGATGTCCCGCGCGACTATCATTACGACCAGATCGCCGCCTCGGTGATCCCCGACAAGGGCGGCGATCCCTTCTGGGTCAAGGCGACGCGCGGCACGCTCGTCGCGGTGATGCGGGCGCTCGTCCACAGGAAGCGGATGCTGGTCTCGGTGCTGCTCGACACGCTGATTCGCACCCCGCTCAAGGATCTCGCGAAGTTCGTGAAGGGCACCGACGGGGCAGCGTTCATCAGCCAGGAGGGCGAGCGGACCTCGGCCGGCATCCAGGCCGAACTCGCTTCGGTGATGCGCTCGTTCGCCTATCTCGACGACACCGAGGAGGGGCTGTCGATCCGCGACTGGGTCTCGAATGACGATGATGACGGCTGGCTGTTCATCACCGTCAAGCCCGACCAGCTCCCGTCCTTGCGTCCGCTGATCACAGTCTGGCTCGACATCGCGATCAGTGCGATCATGAGCCTGAGGCCGGACCAGCAGCGTCGCCTCTACGTCGTGGTCGACGAACTGCCGACCCTGCAGAAGCTGCCGTCGCTCTCCGACTTCCTCGCGCGCGCCCGCAAATATGGCGGGTGCGGGATCCTCGGGTTCCAGTCCTATCCCCAGCTCGAAGCGACCTACGGCATCCAGGAAGCCGCCTCGATCACAGGCTATTGCTCGACCTGGATCGCGCTGCGCGCCAACGACACGCCGACTGCGCGGATGGTGTCCGAAGGCTTGGGGCAGGTCGAACAGGTCGAGGCAAACGAGGGCATGAGCTATGGCGTCAACGACATGCGGGACGGGGTCAATCTGTCGCGCACGCAGGCGACCCGCCCGTTGGTTCTGCCGACCGAGATCATCCAGCTGCCCAACCTCTCCGGGTTCCTGCGGTTCGGTCGCAATCTGCCGGTGGTGCCGTTCAAGGAGACCTATCGCGACGCGGCGGCGCGGGTGCCCGGGTTCGTCGAGCGGATCACGCCGACGATACGTCTGGCGCTGCGCGAAGAGGGCATGCCCGAGGCTGAAGCGCCGTTCGTCAATCTGGCAGAGGACATGGTCGACGAGGCGCCGCAGCCGACCGATCTGCCACCTGAAACCGGGCTGCCGGCTGCGGTCGTCGAAGGCGAATCGCAAGCCACACTGCCGCTTGGGCCCGTTGACCCAGACTCGGTACCCAATCCGCGGCTGATCGGATTGCGGGCTGGGCCTGCGGGCCTCTCAATCCGTTCGCAGGCGCGGCGCAGCGCTCCCTACACCACCGCCAGTCCCGCCTGATCCTCACCTCACCACCCCTTTGGAGAATGACGATGAAATCCCTGCAATCAGCTCCGCCGCCACCGGCCCCCATCGATATCCAGCCGCTCAGCGTGCGCATTCCGATCGCCACGCGGATGACCGGGATCGGGCGGTCCAAGCTCTATCAACTGATCAAGGCGAGGGAGATCGAGACGGTCAAGATCGGCTCCTCGACCCTCATTCCGGTCGAGAGCCTGCGCCAGCTGATGGAGCGCCAGCGGCGATGATCAGGCGGCGGATTTGACCGCCCGTTCGAGCTCGGCGATGCGGTCCATGCACACCGCGTGGACCGCACGACCGAGCTCCTCAACCTGGGATCCGAGCCAGGTCAGCTCTTCCTCGGTGACCTTGTAATGTTTTGAGTACCTTGCCTTCGTATACGCGTCCTTGAGCTTCTCGAACATCGCTCGCTCGCGTTTTGTGTCCATCGGCCAGATATGCTGAAGTCGTCGATCGATGCGCTCGGCCTGCGTCCGGAGGAACGCCAAGTTGTGAACGCGAGCGGTATAAAATGTGCAAACCAGCATAACACTATGGTAGAGGCGCTCCGCGGACTGATGGAGGTCGAATACGGCCTTCTTGAGTTTTCCACGATTGCGCGCGTCGGAGAAGCCGTCAAAGAAGTCCGACGCGCTGGGTAGCCATTCCTCAAAATATTCCCGTGCCATCGCGAGCGCCTGCTCGGGCGTCTTGGGTTTTGGCTGGTGCAGTTCGGTATCATCGGACTGGTAGAGGGCGATACCCTCGCGGGCGACGTCCATGAAGAAGTATCGCCCGTGGGCGAGGCCATCGTTCACCTCCTGCAGCGTGTGGACGATAAAGTTCACAGGCGTGTGCAACGTCTGCGTGATCGCGAGTTCACGGATCAGGCGCTCGTCGGCCTTGGACCAGTACGCAACCCGGTCGGTCAGCCGGTCGTCGTTGACGATGATCAGCAGATCGAAATCGGATCGGTACCCCTTGGCGGTATGTGGTTCGTCGACCCAATTTCCCCGCGCATAGGAGCCGTAGAGCAGGACCTTGAGGATGCGGCCGGCCTTTTTCCAGTCGCCCGTGGCGGTGCTGGTCGCGTCGGCAAACTCCTCGAACAGGATCTGCACGACGCGATCCAACTCGCGCTGCTTGTGGGCTGGCAAATGGTCGACATCGTTACGCATGCGGCCCCGAGTCTTCACGTCACGAGCCGAAATGGCAAGAGTCCGCCGCCAACAATCTGCGCCACGTTGGCGCGTTCTGGCGCCTATTCCGGGGTGGCTTCGCCCTTCGCCGACGCCGCATTGCCGCTCGATCTGCGTGGCTTGGGCGCCGGGGCAGGGGTGTCGGAACCGCTGACCGAAATACCCAGTTTGCGCCGTGATTTGGCTGGCGCCGGTTCCGATATTGGTTCGGCAGGGGCTTCGACTGCGGCAGGTTTGCGTCCCAGGCCGCTCTTGACCGCCAGCACCTTACGCGTCTCGCTATAGGCCGGCGCCGTCATCGGATAGTCCACCGGCAGCTTGTACCGCGCGCGATACTCGGCAGGTGTGAGGCCATGCTGACCGAGGTGGCGCTTGAGCATGCTGTAGGGCTTGCCGTCGATCATACTGATGATTTTCGCCGGGTCCGCGAGGCTTTTGCGTACCGTTACCGCGCCGACGAAGTCCTGCGGTTCGGGTGCCTGCGCGACCGAGTTCTCCACCTTTACCAAGGCGGCATAAACAGCCTTGATCACGCCTGCGACCTCCCCAGCGGGGATGGCGTTGTTCGCGACGAACCGCGCGGTTATGTCCGCGGTCAGTTGGGTAAGGGCTTCGGAATCGGCCATTCTCGTTCTCCGTTGCGACACCTGATAGCGCACGAATGCCAGACCTGGGCATCGGATTCAATTCGTGGGCTGCTGCCGAGGACTTGTTCACCAGACTGCTAACGCAACGAGCGAAACCTACCCAAGGGGTGATCATTCGGAACGAAAAGATCCGACATTCTACGTTCTTGTCAGGTGGCCCGATGAGCAAGAGTCGCATCCACGCTGGGGCCGATCTACATTCGTTCGCACTTCGCAGGCGGAAGGCATGCGCCGGTCAATGCGCACTATCCGCAAAGCGGCCGTATCCCTGTTACTAGGGTGTCGGACTCAGGCCCGATGATGCACGAGCAGCGCTGTAAAAGGGACATTAGGAGTCGGCGCTGCATGCTTGGATATGCGAAACGCTCGCCGAGCTGCTGGGCAAAATATCTCTCGTACATGACGTATTGCGATTCTCTCCGTCGGCATCGGACCTCCCCAAAAGGGACGATCCTCGACGACCGGAACGAAGCTTCCAAACACCGCAACGGTGGGCGGCATCATTCCGGAATGATGGGCGAGTTCATCTCGGAACGGTGGGCCGCATCAAATCGGAATGGCGGGCGCCATCATCTCGGAATGATGGGCGCGATCACCTCGGAATACGCAGTCCTGGGCCGAACGACCACTTGCGCAGAGTTTCCCGGGCCCTCATCCTGCCGGAAAATGAGGAGGGGCATTTCTTGGCCAAGCGTCTGATCGATTGGGCGTCGGAGCAACCAGCGTGGGTTGGCGATAGCCTCCGCCGCATCGCGCTTGCGGTGGACCATTCGCTCGACGACGAGGAGCTGGCCTGTATCCTTGCGAACGTGAGGCACGCAGCGGGCGCAGCGGACGCTCCGTCCGGTCACACCCCGCTGGGTGCCGTGCATCTGGGAAGTCAGTCAGGCGACGCCCGGCGCACGATCCTCGCTCAGCTAGGCCCCGTCCAGAACATCGATCGGCTTGCCGCCGAACAGCGACTCCGGCTCGCGCCCGAGGGGATAACGCTGGTCTATGGCGAGAACGGCAGCGGCAAGAGCGGCTACACCCGCATCACCAAGCGCCTATGCCGCAGCCTTTCGGCGGATCAGCTGCGCGGCAACGCCTTCGCCTCCGGCACCGTCGCGCCGATGCGCGTCGAGGTGCGCTACCGGGTCGGCGAGGACGAGGTCACGACGCTCGACTGGGATCCCGCGACCACGCCCCCGGCCGTGTTGCGGCAGATCTCCGTCTTCGACAGCCACAACGCGCGCCTCTACGTCGATGGCGAGAACCGCATCGCGTATCTTCCCCGCGAACTGGCGATCCTCGAGCATCATGGCGACGTCTGCCAGCGCATGGGGCAAGCGTTCGGCAGCGACGAGAAGATACTGGCGGCGCGCCTGAAGGTTCCGCTACCGGCTGGCTACACGGCGGGGACCGCGGTGTCCGCGGCATTGGAGCGGCTCAATCCCAAGAGCGGTTCCCTTCCGACCGAGTTGGAGCTCCGCACCCTGGCGGAGAGCAGCGAGACGGAGACGGCGGAGCTCGCTTCGCTGGAGACGGAGCTTGCTTCGGACCCGGTGGCCATGGCCAACGCGCGGCGTCGGGCGGCCACCGTTCTGAAGCGCGTGGCTGAGGTTGTCACCGAGCTGGAAGTCGCGTTGTCCGAGGAAGTTGGTAACGAGGTCGTCAGTTCCAGGCGCGAGGTGGCGGAGGCGACCGCCGCCGAGCGTCTGGCGGCGGTCGCGAGTTTCGCTGGCGAACCCCTCCCGAACGTCGGTGGGAATGGCTGGCGCGTCCTCTTCGAAGCGGCACGGGCCTTCGCAACCGCCGATGAGGCTGCGCAGGCGGCCCGCCTGCCCGACGCCGCGGGGGAACTCTGCCTGCTCTGCCAGGAACCGCTCTCGGCGGCGGGTGCTGAACGCATGTCGCGGTTTAACGACTTCGTGAGTGGCGAGGCGTCGCGGCGGGCGGACCTCGCTCGCGATCGGCTGAAGGTGTTGCTCGAGAGGATCGGCCGGGTGACCGTGCCGGAGCTTGAGGTCGTCGCCGAAAGCCTGGCCGATTACGGCGACCTTGATTCACAGCGCCTGGCGACAAGGGATCAGATCACCTCTACCCTAACGGCGTTCGCGTCACGGCGGGCCGCCTTGCTCGACGAGACCGCCACCCTCGTCGCGGCGCCCGTTGTCGCAGCACTCGCATCGACGATCGGGGACGAGCGCGCCAAGCTCGACGCCGAGTCAGTGCAGCTGCAGCACGTCGCCACGCATACGGCGGCACTCGACGAGAAGAGGGCGCGGCTCGCCAACTTGAAGGACCGGGCGAAGCTGCGACACGATATCGAGACGGTGCTGCAACGCCGCCGCGATGCTGTCGACCACCAGGCGCTCACCGCATGCATCGCGCAGGTGGGCACACGCTCCGTCTCGACTCAGATCACCGCGCTCCGGAAGCTCCTGGTGACCGAAGAGCTGCAGAACCGCATAGTCGAGGAGATCGGCGCGCTCGACTTGGCGCACCTGCCCTTCAAGGTTAGCGATTCCAGTTCGGGAGGGCAGAGCCTATTCTCGGTCGGTCTCAACGGCGCCGGCAAGGTCAAGAACAACCAGATACTCTCGGAGGGGGAACAGCGGGCCTTGGCACTCGCATGCTTCCTCGCCGAGATCGGGGGCGACGACGCGAGATACGGCATCATCGTCGACGATCCGGTATCGTCGCTGGACCATCTCCGGATGAGGAAGGTCGCGCAACGCTTGGTTATGGAGGCGAAGAAGGGCCGACAGGTCATCGTCTTCACGCACAACCTCGTCTTCTTCAACGAGATGGCCGCCGAGGCAGCCCGTGCCGGTGACTCCGCGCCCATCATCAAGTCCGTGGTCACCAAGACCCAGGCCGACGGTTTCGGCGTCATCAACGAGAACAGCGAGCCTTGGGTCGCGGACCTCAACGCGCGGATCACTGCCTTGAGGGGACGGGTCAAATCGCTCAAGCCAATCGTCGATTTCGACACGGATGACTATCGTCGTCGAGCGAAGGACTTCTACTCCGACCTCCGTGAGTCCTGGGAGCGCGCCGTCGAAGAGGTCGTTCTCGCCAAGACGGTTGTCCGCTTCGAGCCGGATGTCCGGACGTTGCGACTGAAGGAGGTGTGCGTCACCGATGACGACTACCGCGTCATATTCTTCGCGATGAAGCGGGCGTCCGAGCGGTCCGGACACGACATGCCGGCGGCCCGGGATGCTCCTCAGCCTACGCCAGCCGAGATGATGGCGGACGTGCAGGCGCTTGAGGACTTTCGAACCGACTACAACAAGCGTAAGAAACTGGTCAGCGTGGCGCGCACGGCCCTTGAGGGACCGCGCGAGGCGATCCTCATCTGAGCAGTCTCGAGAATGGCCGACGGCGCTCCAGCGGCCGTGAGGTGACAGGTTCTGTCATGCTCATCTGAAATGGTGTGCGCTGGTGGCAATAATGGAGTGATTCGTGGCGACGCTGAAGATCATCCACTCTGCAGACTGGCAGCTCGGCAAGCCGTTCGCGCGCTTTCCGGGCGAGGTCCGCAACGCGCTTGCCGAGGCGCGTCTCGACGTCATCGACCGCCTCGGAAATGTAGCGGTGTCGCAGGGCGCGGCCCATGTCGTGGTCGCGGGCGACGTCTTCGACAACGTCGATCCCGGCGACCGGATAGTGACGCAGGCGGTCACGCGCATGCAGCGCGCGCCGGTCACCTGGTGGCTGATGCCCGGAAACCACGACCATGCGCGAGCCGGCGGATTGTGGAGTCGGGTGCGCCGCCTCGCGCCGGCGAACGTGCGCATCGTAGACACACCGGAGGCCGTCGAGCTGGAGGAGGGCGCCTGGTTGCTGCCGGCGCCGCTCGAGCACCGGAAGACCGTCGCGGACCCAACCGCGTGGATGGCGGACATGACCACTCCGGCGGGTGCGTTGCGGATCGGACTCGCGCATGGGTCGATCACGGAGTTCGGCGCGGCGGGGGAGAACTCTAATCTTATTCCGCCGGACCGGGCGCGCTCCGCCGGTCTAGACTATCTCGCGCTCGGCGACTGGCACGGTTTCCTCACGGTCGGCGACCGCACCGCCTACAGCGGCACTCCCGAGGTTGACCGCTTTGGCCGCGACGAGCCGGGTGGATGCATCGCGGCGGACGTTCGCGGCGGCAGCGCGCCCGCGCTCGAGCGCATGGAGACGGGCCGCTTCCGCTGGCTCTCGCGGCGATGGGACCTGCAAGGCCTGGAGGGTCTCCAGCGGGAGGTGTCAGGCCTGCGGACCGAGACGCTGCTTTCCGACGTGCTGCTCTCGCTCAAGCTCACTGGGGTCTCGAGCCTCTCGGACCGCGTCGCGATCGCATCCTCGATCGAGGATGGCCTCGCGCATGAACTGAGGCATCTCGATCTTGAGACGGATGGCCTCGCCACCCGCCCCACGCAGGAGGACGTCGACCGCATCGACGTCCGGGGGGCGCTCGCCGGTGCCGCCGCCTCGCTACAGGCCCGGGCCGAAACGGGCGGCGCCGACGCCACGATCGCAGCGGCGGCGCTCGAGCGCCTCTACGTCGAGGCGATGCGGTTCGATGCGGGGGCGCCGCGATGATCCTCAGGTCCCTTGAGGTCGCGAACTTCCGCAAGTTCCGCGATCCGCTCCGCATCGATGGCTTCACAGATGGCCTCAACATCGTCGTCGAGCCGAACGAGACCGGCAAGTCCACGCTGCTCGATGCGCTGCGCGCGGCGTTCTTCGTCCGCTACTCGGCCAAAAATGAGCTCGTCCGGTCGTATGTCCCAATCGGCGATGATGTCGCGCCCCGTGTCGCCGTCGGCTTCGAGCTGAAGGGTCAAGCCTGGACGCTCGAGAAGCAGTTCCTGAAGGGGGCCAGGGTCCGCCTCACCGGACCCAGCGGACGACGCGAGAGCGACGCGGCCGAGGACGCGCTTCAGGACCTTCTCGGCTTCGAGCGCGGCAATAGCCGAGGCAGCGATCCTGAGACGCGCGGACCGCTCGGCATGCTGTGGGTCGAGCAGATGAGCGCGCTGGCCGTCGAGGGTCCCAACCGCATAGTCCGGGACACGGTGCGCGGTGTGTTGGAGGCCGAGGTCGGCGCAGTCATGGGCGGGCGGCGGTTCGACGCGATCCGCGCCAACGTCGAGACCTCCTATTCGTCGCTTCGGACGCCCGCCACACGCAAGCCGCGTGGGGAGCTTGCGTCCGCGGAGACACGCGTGACGGTCGGGGCCGCAGCGCGTCAGCAGGCGGAAGGCGCATTCCGCGACTACGAGCACGCCTTGAATGATCTCGACACCGCCAAGGCACGGCTCCGGATCGTAGAGCGGGACCTGGTGGATCCAGAGACCGTCGAGGAGCGCGGGAAGCTGGTTGGCGACCAAAAGGTCGCTGAGACCGCAGCGCTCAGGTCGACCGCAACCGAGGCTCAGCATGGTCGTGCGGACGAGGTCGCGAAGACCGCGTTCGGGAGGATCGAGCGGCTCGATGCGGCTGAGAAGCGTGTCGAGGCGGCGAGCGAGGAGCTTACTCGGAAGCAGGCCTCGCGGGATCTGGCCAAGGCCGCGGCGGATGCCGCCGGTGGCGAAGAGACGTCGCGTCGCTCCGTGCTAATTGCTGCGCGGACGCAACGCGAGAAGGCCGATGATTCGGTCACCGCGGCGCGCGAGCGGGGCCGGGCCTTCGCTACGGCCGCAGGTGCACGCCGCGCCATTGACGCGCGCGACGCGCTGTCTGGTCTTGAGGATCGCGAGCGGGATCTGGCCGCAGAGTCGGCAGGAGTGATCGACAAGCCTGCGCTGCACAAGTTGGCCAAGCTGGAACGGACGGAGATTGAGGCGCGGGCGCGCTTCGAGGCGGGCACCGTCAAAGTGGAGCTGGACCTGGCTGAAGGCGTGCCGGTGCGGATCGACGGTCAGGAGACGTCGGTCTCGAGCGTGAACGTCCTCTCGGTCACCCGTTTCGAGATAGGCGGCGTCGGCACGCTGAGGGTCACGCCGCCCCAGGGCTCGGGCCAATCGATTGACGCGGATCTCGCGGCGGCCCAGGACGGACTCGCGGCCGCTCGGCGTACGCTGGGCGTCGCTTCCCATTCCGCGGGCGTCGCCAGGAACGAACGGGCGGCGTCAGCCGGGCGCGAGTTGAAGGCTGTCCGGGCGCAGATCGCCGCCGGGTGTCCCGGGGACCCTACGATCGGACTCGCGCCTGGCGCGGACGCGCTGCGCGCCTTCGTGGCCGGCCTCGGCGGCACGGTCGCCGACGCGACGGCGCCGACCGACGATGCCGAGGCGCTCGAGAAGTTGTTGGCAGATGCAAAGCTCGCGGAAGCCGCCGCAGCCGGGCAGCATGACGACGCCCGCAGTGCGCTTTCGAAGGCCGAGAGCATTCTCGCGACGGCGGTTGCCGAGCTCGCATCGGCGAGCCGCGAATCCGACGCGGCGTCGGAGGAGCTGAGCGTGGTGCGGCTGGATGGAACCCGAGACGAGCTCGACGCTGCACTTGCCGAGGCCCAGCGCGACCGCGCCGCGAAGTTCGAGGCGCTAGAGAGGGCGCGTGAGGATTCGCAGGCATTCGATCTCGATGCGATCGCCCGACGCCTCGACAACATCGACCGCGCTGCGGTTCGCGCTGGCCAGGAGCAGCTGGAGCTGACGGCCAAGATCGCGTCCCTCGAATCCTCGGTCGTGCGGGACGGGACCTCCGGGCCTGCTGGGCGGGTCGCAGAGACGCGCGAGGAGGAACAGGCCGCGATCGCGGCATGGGATCGGCTGAGCCGAGAGGCAGATATACTGGAGACGTTGCGCCAGACACTTACCGAGGCCGCGAACGAGGCTTCCAGAACATTCCTGGCGCCGGTGACTCGCCGCGCAGCCAGCTACATCGGGCGTCTGCTTCCTGGATGCGAACTGTCCTTCGACGAGGAACTCGGGCTGTCTGGTGTCACCCGTGCCGGCATCGACGAATCCTGTGGCGACCTGAGCCGTGGAACACAGGAGCAGCTTGCGATCCTCACGCGCCTGGCGTTCGCCGACCTGCTGCTGGAGGATGGTGCCCCCATCTCGCTTATCCTCGATGACCCGCTCGTCTATTCGGACGATGCCCGCCTTGAGACCATGACCGACATCCTCCAGGATGCCTCGAGCCGAATGCAGGTGATCCTGCTCACCTGCCGGTCGAAGGCGTTCCGGCACGTCGATGCTAACAGGATCGTTCTCAGGTGACGGCGACGGGGAGGCGTTCCGGGTTCGCCGCCTGATCCGGGTCGTTTGCTGACATCTCGCGATTGATCAGGGCAGTGCGTCGAACACGCGTTGGTGCCCGTGTACCATCTCGCGCAGCCGCGCGGGCTGCAGCACCTCCACCGATTTGCCCCACGAGTATAGGTGCCAGCACATCTCGAGGTGTCCGGACGCCTTGAACCGCACCAGGCGTCGCCAATGGCCGCGCCTTCATCCTCCACAAGTCATCGGACATCGATCTGGAGGAAAAGAACGAAGTCGTCAGCCTGCTGCTGCGCGAATATGAGGACAGCAACGCCGACTGGCTGTGGCAGATCGACACGGCCAAATGCATCACCCACGTTTCGCCGCGTTTCGCCGCGGCGCTCGGTCGCAATCCCGCAGAGCTGGAGGGCAAGCCGCTGCTGCAGACGCTGGCCGGCGATACCTGGGAGCATGGCAATTTCCCGGCCGGGCTCCGCGAACTGGCCGAGAAGGTCAAGCATCGCGAGAGTTTCAGCAATGTGCTGCTGCCGGTCACGCTGAACGCGACCACGCGCTGGTGGGAGGTCTCGGCGTCGCCGCGGATCGACGAGCGCGGGTTCTTCCTGGGCTTCCGCGGTGTCGGCTCGGACGTCACCGAGGCGCGGGCATCGGCCGACAAGATCAACCGGATGGCGCGTTACGATACGCTGACGGGCATGCCCAACCGCCTGCTGGTCACCGAATCGGTGAAGATGGCGATGGACGAGGCCGAGCGCTGGCGCTCGCGCTGCGGGTTCATGATGATCGATCTCGATCGTTTCAAGGCGGTCAACGACACGCTCGGCCATCCGGTCGGCGACCGGTTGCTCGGCCGCGTCGCCGAGCGTCTGCGCGCGATGATGACCGACAACGAGATTTGCGGGCGGCTGGGCGGCGACGAGTTCGGCGTCGTGGTGCGCGACGCGACCGACAGCGCGCGGGTCGAGCGGCTGGCGAAGAAGATCATCGCCGAACTGTCGAGACCCTATGAGGTCGACCAGCACACGCTCTATATCGGCTGCAGCATCGGCACGGCGATCGGTCCGCGCGACGGCAAGACCGTCGAGATGCTGATCCGTTCGGCCGATCTCGCGCTCTACCGGTCGAAGGATCAGGGCGGCGGACTCGTCCATGCCTATGAGCCGCAGCTCCATGCCCATGCCGAGGAGCGCCGGGTTCTCGAGATCGCGCTGCGCCAGGCGCTCGAGAAGGGCCAGCTTTCGCTGCATTATCAGCCGGTGGTCGCGGCCGACGACGGCACGATCGAAGGCTTCGAGGCGCTGCTGCGCTGGACGCACCCCGAGCTCGGCTCGATCTCGCCGGCGAAGTTCATCCCCGTCGCCGAAGAAGCGCGGTTGATCACGCCGATCGGTGAGTGGGTGTTGCGAACGGCCTGCAACGAAGCGGCGTCATGGCCGGGGCACATCCGCATCGCGGTCAACGTGTCGCCTGAGCAACTGACCGATCAAAGCTTCGTTGCGATGCTGGTCTCCGCGCTCGCGCAGAGCGGACTGCCGGCGTCGCGGCTCGAACTCGAAGTGACCGAGAGCGTGTTCATGCGCGAGGGCACGGGGGCGGTGGCGGTGCTCGACCAGATCCTCGCGCTGGGCGTCCGGCTGGCACTCGACGATTTCGGCACCGGCTATTCGTCGCTCGGCTATCTGCGCAAGACGCGGTTCAATGCGATCAAGATCGACCGCAGCTTCGTCCAGGGCGCCGCGCGCAACGTGCCCGAAAGCCTGGCGATCGTCCGGGCGGTTGTCGCGATGGCCGACAGTCTCGGCATGTCGACGACGGCCGAGGGCGCCGAGACCGAAGAGGAATATGCGATGATCCGCCGCCTCGGCTGCCGCAAGGTCCAGGGCTATCTGTTCGGCCGGCCGATGCCGGCGGAGCAGGCGCGGGCGCTGCTCGCCCCCTATCGCGACCGTTCGGTGGCCTGAGGTCCGCCTTGACGTGAAGCAATACCGCGAGGGCTGGACCCGCGGAGCGAATCATGACAATCTTCGCTATGTGCAAGACCACAAAAAATGGCGGCGCGAGGATGGGGAAGAGGATAGTCGACGATGTTCACGAAGCTCGATGGTGTCGCGAATAACACCTGCTCGATCGCCCTGGCGGTCGTGGCCATCTATCTGGCGGCTCAGATCATCATCTACCTGACCGGTCTTTGACGCCAAAGGACAGGTCTTGCGCTGACAGCCGGCGCTCGCTAATGCGCGGCCTCTTCCGCAGCGGAGGAGTGTAGCTCAGTTGGTAGAGCATCGGTCTCCAAAACCGAGGGCCGTGGGTTCGAGTCCCTCCACTCCTGCCATGCTTGCGATGATCGCAGGCATGGTCTAGGGCAGCGGAACAGAGAGAAGAGGTCAGGGACGGCTCCGGTCGAAGGACCGGGTAACAGCTGTCGGTGGCCTCCTTTTCTGTTGTGATTGGGGGTCTGTCGTTTCAGGCCCGTCGTTTTCCAGGAAATGGACGCATTCAAGTGGCGAAGGTCAATCCGGGCGAGTTCATCCGGCAGGTTCGTGCCGAAACCGCGAAAGTGGTGTGGCCCACCGGTCGCGAGACGGTGATGACCGCGGTGATGGTCGTGATCATGACCTCGCTGCTGGGCGTGTTCTTCTTCGGGGTCGACCGGGTGTTCAGCTACGTGATGAAGGCGTTGCTGAGCTTCGCTGCCGGCTGATCGCACGGCCGGTCGAGTGTGGCGATTGCATGTGGCGATCGCGTGCGGGCGGATCGAACATAGAGGGATTACAGGACGAGCATGTCGCGCTGGTACATCATCCACGCCTATTCCGGCTTCGAGAACAAGGTGCGTGATTCGATCATGGCCGATGCGACTCGCATGGGTCTCGAGGCGCTGGTCGATTCGGTCGAAGTGCCGACCGAGACCGTCACCGAGGTTCGCCGCGGCAAGAAGATCCAGTCCGAGAAGAAATTCTTCCCCGGCTATGTCCTCGCCAAGCTCGAGATGAACGACGACGTCTATCACCTCGTCAAGAACACGCCGAAGGTGACGGGCTTCCTCGGCGCGAGCGGCAAGCCGCAGCCGATCACCGAGGCCGAGGCCGCGCGCATCCTGAACACCAAGGAAGAAGCCGCCGCCGCGCCGAAGACCAAGATCAAGGTCGATTACGAGATCGGCGATTCGGTCAAGGTGCTCGACGGCCCGTTCGCCAGCTTCAACGGCATCGTCGAGGAACTGGATTTCGATCGCAGCCGCGTCAAGGTGTCGGTGTCGATCTTCGGCCGCGCGACCCCGGTCGAGCTCGAGTTCGAGCAGGTGGAACGCGCGAAGTGACGGCATAGCCGTCATCCCGAACTCGTTTCGGGATCCATAAACGCCGAAGTCGGACGCCCTGGCGGGACGGCAGCGGCGAACAAGAGTTTCCGGCAAAACCGGAAAAATCGGGCGGGAGGCCACCTTCGGGCAGCCGTCAACACCGCTAAACTTGAAACAGAGTGAGACGATAAATGGCAAAGAAGATTACGGGCTATATCAAGCTCCAGGTAAAGGCAGGCGCCGCCAATCCGTCGCCGCCGATCGGCCCCGCGCTGGGTCAGCGCGGCGTGAACATCATGGAATTCTGCAAGGCGTTCAACGCGGCGACCGCCGATCTCGAAAAGGGTGCGCCGATCCCGACCGTGATCACGGTCTATGCGGATCGCAGCTTCTCGTTCGAGACCAAGACGCCGCCGGCGTCGTTCCTGATCAAGAAGGCCGCGAACCTGAAGGCGGGCTCGAAGGAGCCCGGCAAGATTTCGGCGGGCAAGATCACGCGCTCCAAGCTGACCGAGATCGCCGAGACGAAGATGAAGGATCTGAACGCCAACGACATCGAGGCGGCGACCCGCATCATCGAAGGCAGCGCCCGCGCAATGGGCCTCGAAGTGGTGGAGGGCTGAGATCATGACGAAGCTGACGAAGAAGGCGAAGGTCATGGCCGCAGCCGTCGACCGCGAGAAGCTCTATGGCGTCGATGAGGCGATCGCGCTGGCGCGCGCCAATGCGACGGCGAAGTTCGACGAGACGATCGAGGTCGCGCTCAACCTCGGCGTCGATCCGCGTCACGCCGACCAGATGGTCCGCGGCGTCGTGACCCTGCCCAAGGGCACCGGCAAGACCGTTCGCGTCGGCGTGTTCGCCCGCGGCGCCAAGGCCGAGGAAGCGCTCGCGGCGGGTGCCGACGTGGTCGGCGCCGAGGATCTGCTCGAGACCGTCCAGGGCGGCAAGATCGAGTTCGATCGCTGCATCGCGACCCCGGACATGATGGGTCTGGTCGGCCGGCTGGGCAAGGTGCTGGGTCCCAAGGGCCTGATGCCGAACCCCAAGCTCGGCACCGTGACGATGAACGTCGGCGAGGCCGTGAAGGCCGCCAAGGGCGGTCAGGTCGAGTATCGCGTCGAGAAGGCGGGCATCATCCATTCTGGCATCGGCAAGGCGTCGTTCCCGGCGGAGGATCTGCGCGCGAACTTCAACGCGCTGGTCGATGCGGTGGTCAAGGCCAAGCCGACCGGTGCCAAGGGCAAATATCTGCAGAAGATCGCCGTCAGCTCCTCGATGGGCCCGGGCGTGAAGGTCGATGTCGCCGAGGTGGCGTCGAGCTGAACCGGATTGCGATCTGGAATTGAGAAGGGGGCCGGGGGAAACTCCGGCCCTTTTTTGTTTGTGGCAGGTGGAGGATGATGTAACATGACATGAGTGGCGGTTGGCGTGCTTGATCCGCACCGCGGGAGGCGTTGATCATGATCGTGGCATTCCGGGTCTTTTGCGGATTTCTGGTGCTCAGCTTGCTGATGTTAGCCGGCTATTTGTCTCCTCCTGGTCCGACATGTTTCCCGACGCCACCGCCGTCACGTTTCATCCCATATGTCGACCCGACCTTCGTCTGGCTCTATGTGCTGGGCGGCTTTGTCGTTGTCAGCGCGGTTGGGCTCGGCCTCTTCATCGTCGGCGATACCTTCTGGTCCAGGATGACCAGTCGATGAACCGGGGGGCCGTCGGGAACCATTCCGGAATCGGATTCGTTATGGGGGCTCCAGTCGTCGTCTTGATCTGGCGGCGGACCTGATACCACGCGTCGTCGAATGATTTCAGCTTCGACAACCACCGAAAACTTGACCCTCCCAACAAACCTGCTATGCGCCGCCCCCTGATCGACGGGCCTGCCCGGCGGTCAAACCGTCCGAGACAGTTGGTGGGGGCATTTCGGCCCTCTTAATCTCCAGCCTAGACGGGGAAAAGTTTTACCGCCCTCGAGCGTTTCACGCGAGGGTCTGTCATGCGCACCGGTTTCGGTGTCGCGGTGCCAGTGACCATTCCCCTCGGACATGTTTCCCCGTGCTTGCCGCATGTGCCCTGGCGCATGCGGTGGACGCGGGTTTGCCGGTTCCGCGATGGTCGCGGCGCCGGATATGAATGGAGAATGGCATGGATCGTGCTCAAAAGGCCGAGTTCGTCGCCGAACTGAACCGCACCTTCTCCGAGGTCGGCGTGGTGGTCGTCACCCGCAACCTCGGCCTCACCGTCGCCCAGTCGACGGTGTTGCGGACGAAGATGCGCGCAGCCGGCGCGACCTACAAGGTCTCGAAGAACAAGCTTGCCAAGATCGCGCTCGATGGCACCGACTATCTGTCGCTCGGCGAAATGCTGACCGGCCCGGTAGGCCTTGCCACCTCGATCGATCCGGTCGCCGCCGCGAAGGTGGCGGTGGAATTCGCGAAGACGAACGACAAGTTCGAAATCGTGGGCGGAGCGATGGGTGCGACTGCCCTCGACGTCGATGGCGTGAAAGCGCTCGCGACGATGCCGTCGCTGGATGAACTGCGTGCGAAGATCGTCGGCCTTCTCGTTGCTCCCGCAACGAAGATCGCGACTCTCACCCAGGCGCCGGCGGCCAAGCTCGCGCGTGTGTTTGCGGCCTACGCCGACAAGGACAAGGAAGCGGCCTGAGCGATCGGGCACCCGACTGACTTTCGAACCGAACCCGATGGGCCGCAGCGCCCGATATGGAGATTAAAATGGCAGACCTGAACACCCTCGTCGACCAGCTGTCGCAGCTGACCGTCCTCGAAGCCGCCGACCTCGCGAAGCTCCTCGAAGAGAAGTGGGGCGTTTCCGCCGCCGCTGCCGTCGCCGTTGCCGGCCCGGCCGCCGGCCCGGCCGCCGAAGCCGTCGAAGAGCAGACCGAGTTCGACGTGATCCTCACCGGCGACGGTGGCAAGAAGATCAACGTCATCAAGGAGGTCCGCGCGATCACCCAGCTCGGCCTGACCGAGGCGAAGGCTCTCGTCGAGAGCGCGCCGAAGGCCGTCAAGGAAGGCGTCAACAAGGAAGAGGCCGAGAAGATCAAGGCCCAGCTCGAGGCCGCCGGCGCGACCGTCGAACTCAAATAATCCGTGGCGCCCGGAGCGGGACGATGTCCGCTCCGGGTTCAACGGTCATGCTCATGGCATGATCAGCCCTGCGGGGCTTCGACTTCAGGAAAAGGCGGTCCAACAGGGGCCGCCTTTTTCGTTTCGAAGGCGCGATCGTTGCCGGTCTCCAACGCATAGCGCCGGCGCAGCCGCAAAAAGGGCGACTCGATGAGCCGGTAGCTGAGCCAGCCGATGGGCATCATCGCGAGATAGCCGAGGATCGACCAGGCAAAGGCGACGTAATAGGATGAAAGGCTCATGACATGGGCATCGATCCAGGCCGCCATCTTGAAGACGACGAACGGGTGAAGCAGGTAGATCGAATAGCTGTATGCGCCGGCCGTCGCTGCAACGCGTGAGGGCCATGTGTGTCGCTGCGTGAAGCTGGCGTCGTACCAGGCGATCAGGAACGCATAGACGGCGCCTTCGATCGTGGGCAGCACGATCCACAATGCGCTGGGCGACGGATAGCCGCCATCGAGCAGATAGAATCCGCCGGCACGGTCGAACGCCCAATAGAAGCCCATGAAGGCCAGCAGCACGACAGCCGCAATGCCGTGACGGCCGCATGCGACCCGACGGCACTCGAACGCGAACATGCCGAACAGGAACTGGTCGATCCGTCCGACGATCGTCCAATAGGCCGCGCGCTGCACCTCTCCGTCGTGCAGATAGATGGAATAGCGAAGGCTGATCGCCAGCGCGACGAGCAGCAGCGGCGCGAACCTCCAGCGGTGCATCGCGACGAGCAGGACCGGCAACAGGACGTAGAAATGCAATTCAGCGGTTATCGACCATCCGCCGTTGGGCCAGTCGGGAAAGACGAAGCCGCGCGACAATAGGCTCATATAACCGCTGATCGTCTGCCCTTCCGACAGCGCCTGCGCACCGACCAGGATCATCACCAGCACGAGCAGCGGCCCCAGCCGCAGCAAGCGGTTCCAGAAGAATGGAAGGAAGCGGATCGTCTTGCCGGAGAGAAGCTTGGCGAACAGATAGCCCGACAGCGTCATGAAGAGCGCGACACCGGTATGGCCCTCGTCGATCAGCGCGAGCGGGAAGAAGCCCGGTGCGCCCGCAAATGGTGACGGCGTGCCAAACCAGCCATGCGTGAAGTGCCAGGAAAAGACCATGAAAGCGGCGAGTGCGCGCACATGATCGAGTGCGATCCAGTGTTGACCGGATGTCGATCTCACGATGTCGCCGTGCGCGGCGTGTTGCTTGGTGAACCGTGCCCCATGGATGCGCCATAGGCCGGGCTTCCTGAAAACGGGTTAATGCGCTCGTCACCACCCACTCGAGCGAACAAAGAAAGGCCCGCCGCTCGAGATTGAGCGACGGGCTTCCTGCTTGCGGTCATCAAATCTCAGGCGTCGACGGTCTCGCGATAGCCACGGACATCGGCCTGCCCCACCTCGCGCCTGCTTTCGCCCCGTTCACGGATCGAAGCAAGATAGGGATCGGCGGAACCCTGGGCCGGGGCACGGCGGGCGATCTCAGCCAGATAGGGATCGACCGGTGCACCGGTCGGGGCCGGGCGGCGGCGCAGTTCGGCGAGATAGGGATCGACCGGCGCCTGCTGAACGCCGGTGCGGCGGCGCTGGATCTCGGCGAGATAGGGATCGACCGCCTCGCCGGCGAAGCGGGTCTGCATCGCCGGACGCGGCGCATGAGCGGCGGCGACGGCTGCGGCTGGCGCCGGATCGACATTGAATACCGGCTGGGCGATCGGCGCGGCGACCGGCGCGGCCGATGCGTTCAGATGCGCCGGGGCCAGCGGCGATATGCGCGGCTCGGGCATCGGACGCTCTTCGATCCGGGCCTCTTCGATCGGCTTGCGGCGGCGCGAGAACAGGAACAACACGGCAACCGCGATCAATGCGATCAGCCCGCCGATGATCCACGGCAGTGACGATTCACTGGCCGCCGGCGCGACGGGGACCGTCGATTCGACAGGCGCCGCGGGCAGTTCGGCCACGGGCGCGGCGACGACCGGTGCCGGCGTGACGGGAACGGCTTCGACGACCGGAGCGGCGGCGGGGACAGCCGTTTCGGCGACAGGCGCCGGCGCGACTGCGCGCGGGGCGGGGCGGGTAGCCTCGGCGCGACGTTCCGCGGGCTTCGGTGCCGGGCGCGTCCGTTCGGCGGGTGCCGACTCGATGCGGCTGATCGTCGGCGTAGCGGTCGTGACCTCGGGCGCCGGTGCGGCCAGCGGCGCGGTGCGCACGACCGGCGGCGGCGCGATCGACGGGGTCGCGACCGGCGGCGACACCGTCATCGAAACCGGCGGCGGCGCGACGGCAACCTCCTGTGCCAGCAGCGGGGTTACGGGGAGCGCGACGGCCGCAAGAAGCAGGGCGGTGGCGCTACGATGCGTGAAGGGCGTGTTTGTCATAGCGCTACTGCAATGATCGGAATCATGATTCCGCCCCCGCGTCGATCGACGGACGGGGCGATCCGGTGCGCGGAGGCGACGAACCGAGTAATCTCCGTGATTTGACACGAAGGGGGCGCCTGCCTATATGACCGCTTCACCCCAGCCTTTCGGGAAATGATGTGCCGTCGCGCAGTGCATCGGGCGAATGGATCGGTCTGGGGATCAGAGACGCTGAAGCTGCTGTTTCCGTTGATGGAGACATGCGGCTTTTTGCGTCTTTAGCGCGCCCGATATTGCGAACGACCCTGTTCACGCGAGCAAAGGCGAACATACCCCATGGCCACCAAGGCAGCTCCCGCTCCGAGCAACGCTAAGAAGCGCATCCGCAAGGTTTTCGGCAACATCCACGAAGTGGTGCAGATGCCGAACCTGATCGAGGTGCAGCGCGAATCCTACGAGCAGTTCCTCCGCTCCGATCCGTCGACCGGCTATGTGTCCGGTCTGGAGAAGACGCTGCGTAGCGTGTTCCCGATCCGCGACTTCGCGGGCACCGCCGAACTGGACTTCGTCCATTACGAACTGGAAGACCCGAAGTACGACACCGACGAGTGTCGCCAGCGCGGCATCACCTATGCCGCGCCGATGCGCGTGACCTTGCGCCTGATCGTGTTCGAGGTGGATGCCGATACCGACAGCCGCTCGGTGCTCGATATCAAGGAGCAGGACGTCTATATGGGCGACATGCCGCTCATGACGCAGAACGGCACCTTCATCATCAACGGCACCGAGCGTGTCATCGTCAGCCAGATGCACCGGTCGCCGGGCGTGCTGTTCGATCATGATCGCGGCAAGACGCATTCGTCGGGCAAATATCTGTTCGCCGCGCGCGTGATCCCCTATCGCGGGTCCTGGCTCGATTTCGAGTTCGACGCCAAGGACATCGTCAACGTCCGCATCGACCGCAAGCGCAAGCTGCCGGTCACCGCCTTGCTCTATGCGCTCGGCCTGAACTCGGAGGAGATCCTCAACGAGTTCTACGGGCACGTCGTGTTCGTGCGCGGCGAGGGTGGCTGGCAGGTGCCTTACGTCGTCGAGAACTGGCGTGGCCAGAAGCCGACCTACGACGTGGTCGACGCCAGGTCGGGCGAAGTGATCTTCCCCGCCGGCCAGAAGGTCAGCCCGCGCGCCGCCAACAAGGCCGCCAAGGACGGCCTGGAGATGCTGCTGATCCCGACCGAGGAGATCTTCGGCCGCTATAGCGCCTATGACCTGATCGACGAGTCGACCGGCCGCATCTACATCGAGGCGGGCGACGAGGTTTCGGCCGAGAATCTCGAACTGCTCGACAAGGCCGGCATCGACCGGCTCGAGCTGCTCGACATCGATCACGTCAACACCGGTCCGTGGATCCGCAACACGCTCAAGGTCGACAAGGCCGAGGACCGCGATCATGCGCTGTCCGACATCTATCGCGTGATGCGCCCCGGCGAGCCGCCGACGAAGGAAACCGCCGAGGCTTTGTTCTCGGGCCTGTTCTTCGATCCCGAGCGCTACGACCTCTCGGCCGTCGGCAGGGTCAAGCTCAACATGCGGCTCGAACTCGACGCCGAGGACACCGTCACGACGCTGCGCACCGAGGATATCCTGGCGGTCGTCAAGACGCTGGTCGGGCTGAAGGACGGCAAGGGCGAGATCGACGATATCGACAATCTCGGCAACCGCCGCGTGCGCTCTGTCGGCGAACTGCTCGAGAACCAGTATCGCGTGGGCCTGCTCCGCATGGAGCGCGCCGTGAAGGAGCGGATGTCGTCGGTCGACGTGTCGACGGTGATGCCGAACGACCTGATCAACGCCAAGCCGGCGGTCGCCGCGGTGCGCGAATTCTTCGGCTCGTCGCAGCTCTCGCAGTTCATGGATCAGACCAACCCGCTCTCCGAAGTGACGCACAAGCGTCGCGTGTCGGCGCTCGGGCCGGGCGGTCTCACCCGCGAGCGCGCCGGCTTCGAGGTGCGCGACGTCCACCCGACCCATTATGGCCGGATCTGCCCGATCGAGACGCCGGAAGGCCCGAACATCGGCCTGATCAACTCGCTCGCGAGCTTCAGCCGCGTCAACAAATATGGCTTCATCGAGACGCCGTATCGCAAGGTGATCGAGCATAAGGTCACCAACGACGTCGTCTATCTGTCGGCGATGGAGGAGGCCAAGCACACGATCGCGCAGGCCAATGCCGAGCTCGACGGCGAGAATCGCTTCGTCGAGGACCTGATCTCGGCACGCGAGGCGGGTGAGTTCCTGATGGCGCCGCGCGATCACGTGACGTTGATGGACGTTTCGCCGAAGCAGCTCGTGTCGGTCGCGGCGTCGCTGATACCGTTCCTGGAGAATGATGACGCCAACCGCGCGCTGATGGGATCGAACATGCAGCGCCAGGCGGTGCCGCTGGTTCGGGCCGAGGCGCCGTTCGTCGGCACCGGCATGGAAGAGACCGTGGCGCGCGATTCGGGTGCCGCGATCGGTGCCCGTCGCTCGGGCATCGTCGACCAGGTCGATGCCACGCGTATCGTCATCCGCGCGACCGGCGATGTCGAGGCCGGCAAGTCGGGCGTCGACATCTACACGCTGATGAAGTTCCAGCGTTCGAACCAGAACACCTGCATCAACCAGCGTCCGCTGGTGAAGGTGGGCGAGACGGTCAACCAGGGCGAGATCATCGCCGACGGTCCCTCGACCGAGTTCGGCGAGCTCGCGCTCGGCCGCAACGTGCTCGTCGCGTTCATGCCTTGGAACGGCTACAACTACGAGGACTCGATCCTGATCTCGGAGCGGATCGTGAAGGACGACGTCTTCACCTCGATCCACATCGAGGAGTTCGAGGTGATGGCCCGCGACACCAAGCTCGGGCCCGAGGACATCACCCGCGACATCCCGAACGTGGGCGAGGAAGCGCTGCGCAACCTCGACGAGGCGGGCATCGTCTATATCGGCGCCGAAGTGGAGCCGGGCGACATCCTGTGCGGCAAGATCACGCCGAAGGGCGAAAGCCCGATGACGCCGGAGGAGAAATTGCTCCGCGCGATCTTCGGCGAGAAGGCGTCGGATGTGCGCGATACGTCGCTGCGGCTGCCGCCGGGTGTTGCCGGCACGGTCGTCGAGGTCCGCGTGTTCAACCGCCACGGCATCGACAAGGACGAGCGCGCGATGGCGATCGAGCGCGAGGAGATCGATCGCCTGACTAAGGATCGCGAGGATGAGCGCGGCATTCTCAACCGGGCGACGTTCAATCGCCTGCGCGAGATGCTGACCGGCCAGGTCGCGACCGCGGCGCCGAAGGGCATCAAGAAGGGCATCGAGATCACCGAAGAGGTGCTGGCCGAGGCCGAGCGCCACGAATGGTGGAAGTTCGCGGTGCAGGACGATGCCCGTCAGGCCGATCTCGAGGCGGTCAAGGCGCAATATGACGAAGCCGTCGGCGTCATCGTCCGCAAGTTCGAGGATCGCGTCGAGAAGCTGCAGCGCGGCGACGAGCTGCCGCCGGGCGTGCTCAAGATGGTCAAGGTGTTCGTGGCGGTGAAGCGCAAGCTGCAGCCGGGCGACAAGATGGCCGGCCGTCACGGCAACAAGGGCGTCATCAGCCGGATCCTGCCGGCCGAGGACATGCCGTTCCTCGAGGACGGCACCCCGGTCGATATCGTGCTGAACCCGCTGGGCGTGCCGTCGCGCATGAACGTCGGGCAGATCTTCGAGACGCATCTGGGCTGGGCCGCGCGCGGTCTCGGTCGCCAGATCTCGGCCGCGCTCGACACGTGGCGCGAATCGGGCGGCAGTGCCGCGGGCAATCCGCCCGAGGCGGTCCGCGATCGTCTGAAGACCGTCTATGGCGAACTCTACCATGCCGAGATCGATGCCCGGACCCCCGAGCAGGTGGTCGAGCTGGCGGAGAATCTGAAGGGCGGCGTGCCGATGGCGACGCCGGTGTTCGACGGCGCCCGCGAGGCGGACGTGGCCAACATGCTCAAACTGGCGGGTCTCGACGAGAGCGGCCAGGTCGAGCTGTTCGACGGCCGCACCGGCGATCTGTTCGATCGCAAGGTGACCGTTGGCTACATCTACATGCTGAAGCTGCACCACCTTGTGGACGACAAGATCCACGCGCGTTCGATCGGGCCGTACAGCCTCGTCACCCAGCAGCCGCTGG